>Ga0187765_10000185_pt1 | contig 21869 bp, 22 predicted proteins | sample 0216_QUI02_MP05__3_FD_133018 | JGI IMG/M metagenome (GOLD analysis project Ga0187765, IMG submission 133018) | Tropical peat soil microbial communities from peatlands in Department of Meta, Colombia - 0216_QUI02_MP05_10_MG | ecosystem: Environmental > Terrestrial > Soil > Wetlands > Peat ...
ACCGCATTCATCTCGGCGAAATTGGCCATGTCGGTGATCCAGATATTGGCCGACAGCAGTTTGCTTTTGTCGGTACCGGCTTTGGCAAGGAAGCCGTCGATCTGATGGAGAATGTCCCTGGTCTGTTCGGTGGTGTTCTTGCCCTTCGGATTATCGGCGACAATGCCGGCGAGATAGACGGTGTCGCCGTGCACTACCACTTTGCTCATGCGGGCGCCCACATCGTGGCGTTCAACTTTCATGTCTGGTTTCCTCTCGTTTGATTGCTTGCTAGCCGCCGGGCGCGCCCTGCGCATTGACGTACAGCGCATAGAGCGAGTGCGCGGCCGCCATGAACAGGCGGTTGCGCTTGACGCCGCCAAAGCAGACATTGGCGCAGCGCTCGGGCAATGAGATGTGGCCAATCGGTTCGCCCTGCGCGGTAAACACGCGCACGCCGTCAAGCTCAGCCGTCATGCCCCAGCCGCACCACAGGTTGCCGTCGGTATCGCAGCGGAAGCCGTCGGGCGTGCCCTGCGGCCCGGAGTCGATCAGGATTTTGCGATTGGCGATTTTGTCGCCGCCGACGTCAAAGCTCAGAATGCGGCGCGGCTCGCTGCGCGACTCCACGATGTACAGTTTTTTCTCGTCGGGCGAAAATGCCAGGCCATTGGGCGCATTGATCTCCTCCGCCACGACGGTAACCGCGCCGGTTTTGCCGTCGACGCGGTAAACGTTCATCGGCAATTCGGGCTCGGCGGTCTCGCCTTCGTAGTTGCTCAGGATGCCGAAGCGCGGATCAGTGAACCAGATCGAGCCGTCCGACTTCACAACGACATCGTTCGGCGAATTCAGCCGTTTGCCCTCGAAACGGTCACAAATCACCGTGATGCTGCCGTCGTATTCCGTGCGGGTGACGCGCCGGCTGAGATGTTCGCACGTGATGAGCCGGCCTTGCCGGTCCCGCGTATTGCCGTTGGCGTTGTTGGAAGGTTTGCGGAATATGCTCGTCGTGCCGGTTTCTTCGTCCCAACGCCGGATGCAACCGCCGGGCACATCGCTCCAGAGCAGATATCGCCCGTCGCCGAACCAGACCGGCCCCTCGCCCCACCGCGAGCCGGTCCAGAGGCGCTCGACGCTCGCAAGCGGCAACCGGTACTTCTCGAAGCGCCGATCGAGCGATTTAACGAGAGGATCGGGATAACGCAGGCTCGGCGACCAGCCGCCGCGCGCTCTATCCTCGCCGTCTGCCATGCTTGCCTCCGCCATCATTGTCGAGGGCATGGACAATGACTTTGCGCATCACGTTGGGCAAGGCTTCGTCGGCAAGGCTTTCGAGGGGCGCCCAACGCGTGTCCGTAGGCGCTTTGGTCGGACGCGTCACCGTCGCGAAAAAGACCGCAAGCTCAAGCGGAAAATGCGTAAAGACATGACGCACGACTCCCGGTATGCGCGTCCATTTTGCGCCCTTCAATCGCGGGGCGGAGCGCAGCGCAGATTTCTCGTCGAAGTCGTTCGCCCAGGCACTGCCGGGCACTTCCGTCATCGATGCGAGCAGGCCCTTGCCCGCGCGTTTGCGCAACAACACACGTCCGTCGGCACGGAGAACGACGTAGGCCGCGCCCCGGCGCAATTGTCCTTCCCGTTTGGGCGATTTGCGGGGGAAAGTTTCCTGATCGCCGCGCAGATGCGCCGCGCATGACCCGATCCAAGGACAGAGCGCACATGCCGGACGCCTGGGTGAGCAGATGGTGGCGCCAAGATCCATGAAGGCTTGCGCGAAGTCGCCGGAACGCCGGCCCGGTAACAGCGACACGGCCAACTGTTTGACCCTTGGCTTGGCCGCCGGCAACTCCTCTTCGACCGCGAACAGGCGCGACACCACGCGTTCAACATTTCCGTCGACCGGCACGGCGGCAAGATCGAACGCGATTGCTGCAATTGCCGCCGCCGTATAGTCGCCGATGCCGGGCAACGCGCGGAGCGCGTGGAGGTCGCGCGGGAATATCCCGCCGTGGCGCTGAACTATTTCTTTGGCACAGGCGTGCATGTTGCGCGCGCGCGCGTAATAGCCCAGACCCGCCCAGGCACGCAGCACATCATCGAGACTGGCGGCCGCGAGCACGCCGACCGTCGGCCACCGCGCCAGGAAACGCGCATAGTAGGGTCCGACCGCCTTGACAGTGGTCTGTTGCAGCATGATTTCGGAAAGCCAGACATGGTACGGGTCGGGCCGTTCACCGCGGTGCGCGCGCCACGGCAATACACGGGCATGCCGGTCGTACCAGGCGAGAAGATCGGCGGCCTCGGGCGCAGCCCCTTTCTTTCGCCGCGGCATTCGGACTGCTACGGTCATGACATCCACGATGGCATAAGGTCTGCCCGCATGATCCCGAAACGCTTGTCCTCGACCCCGATCGGGGATGGGAACCGGTTTTCGGATGCGATCATGCGCATGGAAACCTGCTCATGACCAAGTCCTCGCGCAGTTTTCCCCGGCCGCTTTCGGAGCTGCTCGGCGCCACCTTGAACGACCTCATGAAGGCGCAGGGCTTCGCGTCGACCGAAATCATCTCGCGCTGGACTGACATCGTGGGTCCTGAAATTGCCGCCCACAGCGAGCCCCTCAAGATCAACTGGCCGCGCGTGGTCGGGGATGATGAAGCGCCGGAACCGGCCACTCTTGTGCTGCGGGTGGAAGGCCCGGCGGCCCTCGAAATCCAGCACCTGTCCGCCGTCATTCTCGAGCGGGTCAATCGCTTTTTCGGCTGGCAGGCGATCGGCCGCGTTGCGTTACGCCAGGCGCCGCTTCGACGCCGGGAGCGGCCGCCTGAACGGGCGCCCGATCCGGCCATGGCGGCGCGCATTGCCGAGACGCTGCCCGAGGTGAAAGACGATGACCTGCGCCAGGCGCTTGCCCGGCTGGGTGCGGCAATCAAGCGAAATTGAGCTTGCAGGGCGCCTTGGCAGCCCGGCCTGCCATTGCCACAATTGTGCTATCCAGCTAGCCAATGACCCGACAGACCGGCATTTCAGCCAAGGTCAGCCCCAGGAGCCTCAGTTGACGATCACCCGCCGCGAATTCTGCCAAAGCACCGCCGCGCTGGCCCTCGCCACAGCCGTGCTGGGCATCTCCTCATTGCCGCCGTTTCCCGGCGCGGCCTTCGCAGAAACAGTGCCAGTCGACGAGTTGATGAAACCGGATGCGCTTCCCGAAATGACGTTAGGCAATGACAAAGCTTCGGTGACCGTCATCGAATATGCATCGATGACTTGCCCCCATTGCGCAAACTTCCAGCAGAATACATTCCCTGAACTCAAGAAGCGTTATATCGATACCGGCAAGATCCGATATATATTCCGCGAGTTCCCGCTCGATAACCTGGCGGCCGCGGCTTCTATGCTGGCGCGCTGCGCCGGCAAGGACGACAAGGATAAATATTTTGCGCTGGTTGACACGCTGTTCAACCAGCAGCGGCAATGGGCGGTGGAGAAACCGATACCGCCTTTGCTCGCCATCGCCAAGCAGGCGGGCTTTACCGAGCAGACCTTCAACGAGTGCCTGGCGAATCAGAAGGTGCTCGACGGCATCGAAAGCGTGCGCCAAAGGGCCGTCAACAAGTTCAAAGTCCAGTCAACCCCGACCTTTTTCATCAACGGAACCTCATACCCCGGCGCCCTGTCGATTGAAGACATGGCCAAGGTGATCGACCCCTATCTCAAGGGCTGATAAGGCTTTTTTGCTCCCGACAGCGACCGGCGGAGCGGCGCAGGCGTAACAGTCCCACCCGCCCTCCGCTGGAAATGTCTGGAAAACCACCATCTTGGTCCGCACGACAGTTGCCCTTGCGGGCGCGGCGATTCATTCTCCCGACCGATGCGGCAGATGGGCCACCAGACCCGGGCCAAGCCTCGGGACGGCTTGCTGAATTGTTCAATGCAAAAACCTGATGGACTGGCGGGTTCTCATCCCGCACTGCGCATGATCCGGGAAATCGGGACCCGATTTTCGGAGAAGTTTGTGCGCCAACAAAAAGTAATGCCGAGGCCTTAACGAATGAAACTTACGCGGCTGCGCCTGCTCGGTTTCAAATCATTCGTCGAACCGACCGATTTCATGATCGAGCCGGGCTTGACCGGCGTCGTCGGCCCTAACGGCTGCGGCAAATCGAACCTGGTCGAAGCGCTGCGCTGGGTGATGGGTGAATCCTCGTACAAATCCATGCGCGCCTCGTCCATGGATGATGTGATTTTTTCCGGTTCGAACACCCGCCCGGCGCGTAACAATGCCGAAGTGGCGATTGCGATCGACAATTCTACGCGGTCGGCACCGGCGGCCTTTAATGATCAGGATTCTCTTGAAATTGCCCGCCGCATTGAACGCGACGCCGGTTCCAATTATCGCATCAATGGGCGTGAGGTTCGCGCGCGCGATGTCCAGATTCTGTTTGCCGACGCCTCGACGGGCGCACGCTCGCCGGCTCTCGTGCATCAGGGCCGCATCGGCGAGATCATCCAGGCCAAACCCGAGCAGCGTCGCCGCGTCCTTGAAGAAGCTGCGGGAGTTGCGGGCCTGCATGCCCGGCGCCACGAGGCCGAGCTGCGGCTGAAAGCGGCAGAGACCAATCTCCTGCGGGCCGAAGATGTGATCGGCCAGCTCACGGCGCAAATCGACGGACTGAAAAAGCAGGCCCGTCAGGCCATCCGTTACCGCACCGTGTCGTCGCAAGTGCGCAAGAACGAGGCGACGCTCTATCATTTGCGCTGGACGGCTGCGAACAATGAAGTCACCGAAGCCGAGCACGCAAAGGATCTTTGCGTGCGCACCGTGGCCGCGCGGGTCGAGGCCGAGGTCGAGGCATCAAAACGCCAGGCAGTTGCCGCTGCTGCATTGCCGGAATTGCGCGAGGCCGAGGCGCGCGCGGGTGCGGCCCTGCATCGTCTCAACGTCGCGCTGCAGGATCTTGATCGGGAAGAAGCGCGCGCCAAGGACCGTGTCGCGGAACTCGATCTGAGGCTGGTTCAGTTTGCGGCTGACACCGAGCGCGAGCAACGACTCGCCGCTGACGCGGAGCAGGCGATTATCCGCCTCACCGCCGAGGAAGAGGCCATCCGGACCGAAGCGAGAGAAAGCGCCGGCCGTCGCAGCGGCGTCGACGCCAAAGTGGCGGCGGCTGATGCCGAACTATCCGCCGCCGAGAAGATCTTCAGCGACCTCACGACGGCGCTGGCCGACCTGACGGCGCAACGCAACCGCTATGAAAATGCCGCACGTGAGCAGAGCGACCGCATTGCGAAATTTACTTCTGAAATCGAGGCTATCGAGCGTGAATTGGCGACGCTGCACAGCGCAGACAATGCCCCGCTCGCCGCCGCAGTTGAGGGCGCGCAGGCTGCACTGACCGAAGCGGAAGCCGCTGCGGTGGCCGCCGAGGCCGCACATAACGTTGCACGGACAGAACTCGAAACCGCGCGGACAGCATCGGCGGAAGCTGAAAAACGCGTACAGCGCCTGGAGACCGAGGCCAAAACACTCTCCAAGATGTTGTCGCTCGAAACGCGCAGCCTGTGGCCGCCGGTGATCGACCATATCTCCGTCGACAAAGGCTATGAAAAGGCCTTGGGAGCCGCGCTCGGCGACGACCTCGACGCGCCCGTTGACCCGTCGTCCCCCATGCATTGGACGGCCGTGACGGCCGAAACCCCTGACCCGGTGCTGCCCGACGGCGTTGAACCGCTTGCGCGCTATGTCAAAGCGCCGACACAACTCGCGCGACGTCTCGCACAAATTGGCGTGATCGAGCGGGACGCCGGCATCAGGCTGGCCGGCGCGCTCAAAACCGGCCAGCGATTGGTATCGCGCGAGGGCGATCTCTGGCGCTGGGATGGCTTTGTTGCCGCCGCGCACGCACCGACCGGGGCGGCCCGGCGGCTGGCGCAACGCAGCCGATTTGCGGAAATCGACAGTGAACTCGAAAGCGCGCGCAACGAGGTCGAAGCCAGACGCCGGGATCTCGAAACGGCCCAGGCCGCTTTCGACGCCGCCAACAGCGCGGAAGCTGAAACGCGCGCACGCGAGCGTGACCTGAATCGGCAGGCGGCACGCCTCTCGGCGCTGGCGGAAGCACGCGCCCGGCTGACAATGAGCCGCGACGAAGCAACGGCTGCCAAGACCGAGGCAGAAAGCGCGCTCGGCGACTTTGCGGCTGCGGCGGATATCGAAGCGAAGCTTGCGCAAGTGCGCGATGACATTTCAGGCAAGCGCGGCAGGCTTGCCGAAGCACGGGCCGAACAGCAGGCAATCGCGCGCGAAGCCGAACTCGCAGACCGCCGCCTGGCCACTCTTGCAGCCGACAAGTCCGGATGGCTTGAACGCCAGCAAAGTGCGCGCAATCAAATCGCCACGCTCGAGCAGCGCACCGCCGAGGCCAAGCGCGACCGCACGGAGCTGCAGAATGCACCGCAGCTCTTCGCCGAAAAGCGCGCAGCACTGATTACCGAAGTTCAGACTGCGGAAACAACACGTCGTACCTGCACTGATCGCTTGCAGGAGGCCGAGGGCGCATTGGCCGAAGCCGACCGTGACGCGCGATCCGCGCTCGAAGCAGCAAGCGCCGCGCGCGAAGAACTCGCGCGAGCCGAGGAGCGCTTTGAAGGCGCCAAACGTCGGCTGACCGATATCGGCCGCGAAATTCACGATATGCTGGAAATCGAGCCGTCGGGCGTGGCGGCGCTCGCCGAGATCAAGCCGACCGATCCGCTGCCCGATCTCTCGGAGATCGAAGCAACCCTGGAGCGTCTGCGCCGCGAACGCGAGCGGCTGGGCGCGGTAAACTTGCGCGCTGAGGAAGAATTGCGCGAGGTCGAAGCCCAGCACGCTTCATTGACCACCGAACGCGATGATCTGGTCGAGGCGATCAAGAAATTGCGGCTCGGCATCCAGAGTCTCAACCGTGAAGCGCGCGAGCGCCTGCTGGCGTCGTTCGAGCAGGTGAACAAGCATTTCCAGCATCTGTTTACGCAACTGTTCGGTGGCGGCACCGCCGAGTTGCAATTGATTGAAAGCGAAGACCCGCTCGAAGCCGGACTGGAAATCATGGCAAAGCCGCCAGGCAAAAAGCCGGCAACGTTATCGCTGCTCTCGGGCGGCGAGCAGGCCCTGACTGCCCTGGCGCTGATCTTCGCCGTGTTCCTGACAAATCCGGCGCCGATCTGCGTGCTCGACGAAGTGGACGCACCGCTTGACGATCACAACGTGGAGCGTTTCTGCGACCTGCTCGACGAGATGATCAAGTCGACGGACACGCGCTTCGTCATCATCACCCACAACCCGATCACGATGGCGCGAATGAACCGCCTGTATGGCGTCACCATGGCCGAACGCGGCGTGTCGCAGCTTGTTTCCGTCGACCTCGAAGCAGCCGTGCGTTTCCGCGAGGCGAGCTAGCCGCTACGCCGCCACGATTTTCGTCCGCGCCGATATCGCCAGACGGGGTTCACCCGCCAGCCAGGCAGCACTGATCGTCCACCTGTGGCTTCGTCCGCAGGCCGGACAATGCATAAGGCCGGCAACTGTGGGCAATTTGCGGAACGTGGCCGGGTCAGTTTCGATCGCGGTCGAAACTCCGCGACCTGTCACGGGACACCGAATCATCACCGTACTCATGGGTGATGCCCTCCGAATTTAATCCCCGTACCCCGGTCGCGATGGAACTTGCCGATCGTGACCGTCTGAAGACGCCGTCACGTCTAGATGGCTTGCCTGTGGATAAAAAGCAGCCTCCCGCAATACCGCCGGAACCAATCCTGGTCAGCGACGTTAATGCCCCGTGTATTTCAGCCAGGCGGCTCCCCCCTTACCCCCCGAATAGCCGTCTGGCGAAGAGACCCCGGGTTCAGGCTCGGGGTCTTTTTTTATTCTCCAGCGCCAATTGCATGAACCCTCAGCAGCTTCGACACGACTACCGGGCTGCCGCCCGTCACCCCTACCCGGTTGCCGTTGGCCGCGCCGATCCCATCTAGGGTAGACTTGTTTCGCTCGACCAACCGCCTCCCACCCTGGAGCCGCTTCATGTCCACCACTGGCTGGATCGTTCTCGGTGTCGCCGTCGTCGTCGTGATCTGGGCGATCAGCATCTACAACAGCCTTGTCGCCATGCGGCAAAGGACAAATCAGGCCTTTGCCGATATCGACGTGCAGCTCAAGCAACGTCACGACCTGATTCCAAACCTCGTCGAGACGGTGAAGGGTTACGCCGCGCACGAGCGCGGCACGCTTGAGGCCGTGATCCAGGCCCGCAATGCCGCCGTCGCCGCGCCCGGCGTCGAGCAAAAAGTAGCGGCGGAAAATGTCCTCAGCGGCGCCTTGCGCCAGCTGTTCGCGCTGTCGGAGAACTATCCGAACCTCAAGGCCAACGCGAACTTCCAGCAACTGCAAAGCGACCTGTCCGACATCGAAAACAAGCTCGCAGCCTCGCGCCGCTTCTTCAACAACGCGGTGCAGGAGTACAACACAGGCATCCAGCAGTTCCCCGCTTCGCTGTTCGCAGGAATTTTCGGCTTCTCGCAACGCGAGTTTTTCGATCTCGGCGAAAGCCGCGCCCAGCTCGATCAGGCGCCAAGCGTGAAGTTTTAAGAGCCCCAGCAGCAACTCGTCATGGCCGGGCTTGTCCCGGCCATCCACGTCTTGCCAACAAACAAGTCGTGGATACCCGGCACAGGGCCGGGCATGACGGGGGCGAGTACCGAGCAGAGCAATGGCCGCTTACGGACTCTATACGCATATCCAGTCGAACAAGCGCCGATCGATCGCGCTGCTGATCGGCCTGTTTTTTCTGGTCTACGTCATGGTTTTCGCCGGCGCGCTGTTGGCGGAAGCGCTGAGCTCATATTATTCCTACAACCCGCCGCCATTCGATTATCTCGTCCGCGCCGCCGAATTCGATTTCATCAAGGCGTTGCCGTTCGCGACCGTCGGCACAATCCTCTGGATTGCGATCGCTTACAAATTTCACCAGCAGATGATCGACGCCGTCACCGGTGCACAACCGGTCACGCGGCAGGAAGAGCCGCGGCTCTACAATCTGCTGGAGAATTTGTGCATCTCACGCGGTATTACCATGCCAACATTGCGCATCGCGGACGATGACGCGCTCAATGCCTTCGCCACAGGCCTCAATCAGAAGCAATATTCGATCACGGTGACGCGCGGGCTGATCAACGCGCTCAATGACAAAGAGATCGAGGCCGTGCTCGGCCACGAGCTTACGCATATCCGCAACGGCGACGTGCGCATGCTGGTGATTGCGGTGGTCATTGCCGGTGTTATCTCGTTCTTCGGCGAGCTCGTGTTCCGCATCTTCTTCCAGAATGTCATGTGGGGCGGCGGCCGGCGATCGGGCAGCGACGATCGCAAGGGCGGCGCGGGTCTCGCCATCATCATCGCCATTGCCATCATCGCGGTGGTCTGGATCCTGTCCATCGTGATCCGCTTTGCACTGTCGCGTCAGCGCGAATACCTGGCGGATGCCGGCTCGGTGGAGTTGACGAAAAATCCCGACGCGATGATTTCGGCGCTGCGCAAGATCGAAGGGCGCGGCGAAATACCCGGCGCCAACTCAGCCGTGATGGAAATGTGCATTGATAATCCGCGCATCGGATTTTCCAACATTTTCGACACCCATCCGCCGGTCGAAGCGCGTGTCGAGGCCCTGGTGAAATTCGCCGGAGGCCACGATCCTGGTCCGCTTGCCATTGGCGCACCCGCACAGGACGATGGCGAGACTGCCAGCGAGCCGCCAGTTGGCGGGCCGTGGGGCGGTGGCGGCCGGAATGAAAGCGGCACGCCATTCTTGCCTGGAGAACCGCCCGTTGATCTTGGCGGCGGCGCGGGTGGTCCATGGGGCCCGCGCCGGGGCTAATGCCCCTCGAACGAGATCAGCGTGCGCACAGGCACGCCCATCTTGCGCAGTCTGTCCGCGCCGCCAAGTTCGGGCAGATCAATCACGAAACAGGCCGCGAGCACATTGGCGCCGAGTTGGCGCAGCAGTTTGACCGCGCCTTCCGCGGTACCGCCGGTAGCAATGAGGTCGTCAACCAGGATGACACGCTCGCCTTTCGCAACGGCGTCTTCATGCATTTCCATCTCGTCGAGACCATATTCGAGCGAGTACGCGATGCTCACGCGCTTGTGCGGTAACTTGCCTTTCTTGCGGATCGGGATAAATCCAGCCGAAACCTGATGCGCGACCGCGCCGCCAAGGATAAATCCGCGCGCTTCAATCCCGGCGACCTTGTCGATCTTCATGCCGGCCCAGGGCTGTACCAGTTCGTCTACTGCACGGCGGAACGCGCGCGCGTCGCCGAGCAGCGTGGTGATGTCACGGAACATGATTCCCGGCTTTGGATAGTCAGGAATGGTCCTGATGTTCGCGCGTAGATCGTTTTCGAGAGAGGAAGAAGTCATGGGCCGCACTCACTCACCAGGAAGCCAGCGCCGGGGTGACTCACGCTTGTCTTCATAGGCTGCCTCGAAAACCGCCGCAGCCAGTGTCGACTCGATATGTAGAACGCCCTCGCCGGTGTTTGAAAAACCGTGCTTGCGGCCGGACGGGACGACAACGAGTTGCCCGCTGGTCAAAGTGACATGTTCATCATCGAGCCACACATCAGCCTGCCCTTCGCGAACGCAGAGAACTTCCTCTACGGCGTGCAAATGTGTTGGCGCGCCATGTCCGGGGTCGCACCATTGCTCGAACATGCAAAGCTGCGCCGAGCCATTGGCCGCCGAGGCCCGCATGCGCGTCGTAACGCCCGCCCGCCATTCCTCGCTCTGCTGCTGGTTCACATCGACGATGCGCATCGGCCCCTCAAGGTTTTGCTGCCGGCATCAATCCTAGCTGTCATGGCCGGGCTTGTCGCCCGCAAGTCGGGTATACCCGACTTGCGCCATTCCTCATATGAACTGGCGCAACTCCGGCAGGCCGGAGTTGCGCGTGCCATCCACGTTTGGTTCGGCTAAGGTCGTGGATGCCCGCAACAAGTGCGGGCATGACGGATGAGGAACCCTCGCGTCAGTTATTTCGGCAAGGTCACCTGTTTCCCAATACCCTGCCCGCCACCGCATCGAGCTTCCTGAGCAATTCCGGATCGCGCGCCTCGGGTGCGGTGACCAGCGCCGTGTCGAGCGCGCGATCGGAACCGATCGGACAAGGCTCGTGCTCGCGTGGAAAATCCTGAGCGAGCCGCGCCACCAGGCGCTTTGCCTTTTCCGCATTCGCCAGAAGTACCTTGATGATATCCTGCACCGTGACCGCATCGTGCGCGGGGTGCCAGCAATCGAAATCGGTCACCATGGCGACGGTCGCGTAGCAAATCTCGGCTTCGCGCGCGAGCTTGGCCTCCGGCATATTTGTCATGCCGATGACCGAATAGCCGAGCTGCTTGTAGGTCATGCTCTCGGCATAGGTCGAGAATTGCGGACCCTCCATGCAGATGTAGGTCCCGCCGTAGTAGGGATCGATCCCCTCCTTGAGCGCAGCCTCGCCGATCCGCGCGCGCAGACGTGGACTCACCGGGTGCGCCATCGAGACGTGCGCCACCATGCCTTTGCCGAAGAACGAGTTTTCCCGCTTGTGGGTGCGGTCAACGAACTGATCAACCAGCACGAAGGTGCCCGGCGGCAATTCTTCCTTAAAGGAACCGCAGGCTGACAACGAAACGAGATCGGTAACCCCGGCGCGCTTGAGCACGTCGATATTGGCGCGATAGTTGATGTCCGATGGCGACAGGCGATGACCGGCGTCGTGGCGCGACAGGAACACGACGGGAAGGTCCGCGATCTCGCCGACGCGCAGCGGTGCGGATGGCTCGCCCCACGGGCTCGCAATGCGATGTTCGCGCACGCCACTCAAGCCCGGCAAATCGTAGATGCCGGACCCGCCGATGATGCCGAGAACCGCCTTGGCCATTTTTGCTCCCAACGTCATCATCCGCGAAGGCGGATGAACCAGTAAACACCGGCCTCGCGATTTCATCGCCACGCCGTGACTACTGGATGCCCCGCCTTCGCGGTACATGACAAGCCGAAAAACAAAGGGCCCCTTGCGGGGCCCTTGCTCGCGAAACTGCGTCGTTTTTAGTGCACCGCCGACCACACCTTCTTCTTGGTGAAATAGAGCAGGCCCGAGAGCACGATCAGGAAAATCATGACCTGAAAACCAATGCGCTTGCGCTGCACCAGGTGCGGCTCGGCCGCCCACATCAGGAAGGCCGCGACATCCTTGGAATATTGCTCGACCGTCTGCGGAGCGCCGTCGTCATAGACGACCTGACCGTTTTGCAGCGGAGGCGGCATCGCGGTGTTGTGCCCCGGGAAGTATTTGTTGTAGTGGCCGCCTTGCGGCAGCTGGAAGCCCTTCGGCGGCTCTTCAAAGCCAGTGAGATAGGCGGCGATATAGTCCGGCCCCTGCTCCTGGTACTGGGTAACGATATCGAACACGAACCAGGGGAATCCGCGCTGGTAGGTGCGCGCCTTCGCCAAGGTCGACATGTCGGGCGGAGCGACGCCATGCACCGCCTTCGCCGCGAGCTCGTTCGGGAACGGTGACGGGAAGAAATCCGCCGGTCGCCCCGCGCGTTCAGACGGCTGACCTTTGTCGTCCAGGTCGTTGATCCTGGCCTCGGCCGCCACCGCTGTCGCCTGCGCTTCGGAGAAGCCCGGGCCACCCGGTTCCGCCAGATTGCGGAAAGCCACCATCTGCATCGAATGGCAGACCGAGCAGACCTCCTTGTAGATCTTGAAGCCACGCTGGAGCTGCGCCTCGTCATATTTCCCGAACGGACCGGCAAAAGACCATTTCAATTTCGGCGGCGCCTCTTGCTCTTCCGCCATTGCAGGCAACGCAAGTGCTGCAAGCCCGCCGGCGAGCGTGAGAGCGAGAATGGTTCGCTTTATCGTCATCACTTTGCCCCCGCTCACGCTTTTGCGCCCAAGACCGATTCCGAAATTGAATTCGGCAGCGGCTTGGTTTTCTCGAAGATGCCGAGCAGCGGCATGACGATCAGGAAGAACGCGAAATAGTAGACAGTGAAGACGCGCGACAGGATGATGTAGATGCCTTCGGGCTGTTTCGAACCAAGCCAGCCGAGCCCGATGCAGGCGACGACCCATAGCCAGAAGAACTGCTTGAACAGCGGCCGGTAGCGCGCCGAACGCACCCGTGACGTATCGAGCCAGGGAATGAAAGCCAGCACCAGAATCGACGAGAACAGGGCGATTACGCCCAGAAGCTTGTCCGGAATCGAACGCAGGATGGCGTAGAACGGCAGGTAGTACCACTCGGGCACGATTTCAGCCGGGGTCACCGCCGGATTGGCGGGGATGTAGTTGTCGGCATGGCCGAGGAAGTTGGGGATATAGAATAAAAACCATGCATAGAGGATACAGAATACGGCCATGAAGAAGCCGTCCTTGACCGTCGCGTAGGGCGTGAAGGCGACCGTGTCTTTTTCCGACTTCGGCTCGATGCCGGTGGGATTATTCTGGCCGGCAACGTGCAGCGCCCAGATGTGCAACACGACCACGCCCGCGATCACGAACGGCAGCAGGTAGTGCAGCGAATAGAAACGGTTGAGCGTCGGGTTGCCGACGGCGTAACCACCCCACAACCACGCAACGATCGCATCGCCGACGCCGGGGATCGCGGAGAAGAGATTGGTGATCACGGTCGCCGCCCAGTAGCTCATCTGGCCCCAGACCAGCACGTAGCCCATAAAGCCGGTCGCCATCATCAGCAGGTAGATAATGACGCCGAGAATCCAGAGCACTTCGCGCGGCTCCTTGTATGAGCCGTAATAGATGCCGCGGAACATGTGGATGTAGACCGCAAGGAAGAACATCGACGCGCCGTTGGCGTGCAGATAGCGCAACAGCCAACCGAAGTTGACGTCGCGCATGATGGTTTCGACCGATCTGAAGGCGAAATCAACATGCGGCGTGTAGTGCATCGCCAGCACGATGCCGGTGATGATCTGCACGCCAAGCATGAACGCGAGGATTCCGCCGAAGGTCCACAGATAATTCAGATTCCGTGGCGTCGGATAGGCGACAAATGAAGAATTAACGAGGCCGCCGATCGGCAGCCGCTTCTCGAACCATTGCAGAACTTTGCTCTGCGGTTGGTAGGTGGATGGTCCGCTCATGATTGAACCTTGAATGCGCCGTTTCGCTCAGCCGATCTGAATCTTGGTGTCGGAAACGAACTTGTAGGGCGGTAGGGCGAGATTTTTCGGAGCCGGGCCTTTGCGAATGCGACCCGACGTGTCGTACTGCGAGCCATGGCACGGGCAGAACCAGCCGTCGTACTCGCCCTGATGGGCCAGCGGGATACAGCCGAGATGCGTACAGATACCGATCAGTACCAGCCACTGGTCGTGGCCCTGCTTGACGCGCTCCGAGTCCGGCTCCGGATCGGGAAGGCTGGCAACATTGACCGCCTGCGCTTCGCTGATGTCCTTCTTGGTGCGGTGAAAAATAAAGATCGGCTTCGAGCGCCAGAACACCTTGATGATCTGACCATCGGCAATCGGCGCGAGATCGACCTCGATCGGCGCGCCGGCCGCAATGGTGGAGGCGTCCGGATTCATTTGCGAAATCAGCGGGACCAAGACCGCCGCAGCTCCCACCGCGCCGACGGCGCCCGTGGCAATGTAGAGAAAGTCGCGGCGCGTGTGCTCCGCCGAAGACACGGTCGTCACGTCTTAGGCCCTCTCCTCCGGCTGGCTTATTCATCCGCCCGCGGCTGGAGCCCGGGACCGAAGTCCGATGGGCGGCGGGGCGTCCCGCTTGCGGCAGCCCTGAATAAGGCAGGACAGCGCGTCGGTGGCGTTCTATTGGCACCCTTGCAGTACAAGCGCAAGCCCGCTATCGCGCCCGCGAGGATTAGTCGCATAAATCATTCGTCTAGAGCGGCTTAATCCCCGGCACGATGGCCATGCGGATCGCCCTCTACGAACCGGACATCCCCCAGAATACCGGCACGATTCTCCGGCTTTGCGCTTGCCTGGGCGTCGAGGCGCACATCATTGAGCCCGCCGGCTTTCCCGTCACCGATCGCGCCTTTCGGCGCGCCGGCATGGACTATCTGGATCAAGTCGCCCTCACCCGCCACGGCTCGTTCGCGGCCTTTGAGTCGTGGCGGACGCGCGAGGGGCTGGCGCTGGTACTGCTGAGCACCGCCGCGCAGCGATCCTACCTCGATCACGCCTACAGCAAGGACCAGGTGCTGCTGTTCGGCCGCGAAAGCGCCGGCGTGCCGGAACCGGTGCACAAGGCCGCCGATGTTCGGCTGCGCGTACCGATGCGGCCCGGTACCCGCTCACTTAATATAGCGATGGCGGCCGCCATGGTCGTCGGGGAGGCGCTGCGGCAGACGGGCGGCTTGCCAAGATGATATCATTATCATCATGGCCCGCGTGCTCATGGCAGCACTGATTGCAACCGCGATCTGCCAACCTGGTGAGGCAGACGCCGCGCGCACCTTGCTCGCGGATCTGGTGGCTCGTCCGCCGGCGCAGGCCGGCACCAAACCGATGTCCGCGCTGGCACTGGAGGCCTGCCTGCGGCGAGCGCAGGAGCTCGATCGCGAGGGCATCGCCATCGACTACGAAATAGCCTCGATCGACCGCGAAGCCGCCGAGGCCTTGTTCCTGCAGAAACAGATCAATTCGGAATTGCCGGTGCTGGGCGATTTCGACGAGTCGGCGCTGAATGCGTTTCAGCAACGGGTCATCCGTCATGAAGAGCTGACGAAAAAATTCCATGCCGAGTTCCCGCGCTACGAGCAAAGGCAAAAGGCCTATGACGTGGCGGTGTCGGAATATGAACACTATTGCGCGGGCCGCTTCAGCCTTGACGATCTCGAGGCCGTCAAATTGAAACTGGGCCTGCACTAGCGCGGCCGCATTCTGCAGTTCGTTTACCCGTGCGCCACGATGCGCTTATATTCGCGGCCTGGAGCCGACAATGGACGCAGGACAACTCGAAGCTCGCAAGGCGCGTGCGCAGGCCTGGTTCGAGTCATTGCGCAATGACATATGCGCGGCGTTTGAGGCGCTGGAAGACGCCCTGCCCGTCGATGCGCCCTATTCCGATCGCAGCGCTGGCCGCTTCATTCGCACCCCGTGGCAACGTATTGACCACAACGGCAGCGCGGGCGGCGGCGGCGAGATGGCGATGATGCACGGGCGCGTCTTCGAGAAAGTCGGCGTGCACTGTTCGACCGTTTTCGGGGAATTCGCGCCGGCCTTTCGCAAGGAGATACCCGGCGCCGAGAGTGACCCGCGGTTCTGGGCTTCCGGCATTTCGCTCATTGCGCATCTGCACAATCCTCACGTGCCTGCAGTGCACATGAACACGCGTTTTGTCGTCACAAGGAAAGCATGGTTCGGTGGCGGCGCCGACCTCACGCCGGTGCTCGATAAACGGCGCACCGCGACGGATCCGGACAGCATCGCCTTCCATGCGGCCATGAAGACGGCCTGCGATGGTCACGCCGAGATCGCTCCTTACGACAAATACAGGAAATGGTGCGACGAATATTTTTTCCTGAAGCATCGTAACGAAATGCGCGGCATCGGCGGCATTTTCTATGACTATCTCGAAACCGACTGGGACGAGACCTTTGCTTTCACTCAGGATGTTGGCCGGGCATTTCTGCGCGTCTATCCCGGATTGGTGAAAAAGAATTTCGCGACGCCCTGGAGCGAGGCCGAGCGCGAGGAGCAGTTGATCCGCCGTGGCCGGTATGTCGAATTCAATTTGCTTTACGACCGCGGCACGATTTTCGGTCTCAGGACCGGCGGCAATGTCGACGCGATATTGTCGTCCATGCCGCCGGTCGTGAAGTGGCCGTGACTAGCGCAGCGCGCCCCATACCAGGAATACGCCGCCGAACAGCACCACCGCATCGAGTATGGCGGTGTGCATATGGACCGGCATGCGTTCCACGAAAGCCTTGGCAAGAAATGCGCCCGGTAACGCCACGACCCCGATCAGGAAGGCGAAGGCGATCACCTGCGCGTTGATCACGCCGGCCAATCCAAACACGGAAATCTTGACGATCCCGATGACAATCGAAATCGCCGCATCCGTGGCAATGACGCCGGCTCCTTCGATACCCGCCGCCATTAACAGCGACAATAAGATCACGCCCGATCCTGCGGTGCCGCCGACAACGACGCCATAGCCGAGCGAGCCGAGCGCCAGGCCGCCGTCGCCAAACTTGACGCCGTGATACCTCAACAGGCGCCGCAACGGTACGCTCAGAATCAGCATGCCGCCGATCACCAATGCCGCGCCCGCGCTCGAAAGCTTTGTGTAGCCCCAGGCACCGAGCACACAGGTTGGCACCGCGGCACCAAGCACGATGATCGCGCGGCGCCAGTCGGCATATTTCAGGAATGCGAACACCCGGCTCGAATTGGTGAACATCGCCGAAATCGCAATGATCGGCACGACCGGTTCGGCCCCCACCAGCGGTACCAGCACCAACGGCATCAAAGCGCCGGTGCCATAGCCGGATACGCCGCCAACGATAGACGCAAACAGCGCCACGGCGGCAACCGGGATCAGCTGAAAGAACGAAATATCGTGGAAGCCGGCGAAGAGATTCATGAGTGCATTCTCATAGCCGGACAGGCGCGGCGCATCTACGGGTGCGCGGCCTTGGTCACGATGGCATCTAGCGCAGCCTGATCGCCGGGAAACCCTGCCGCGACCCATGCTTGCTCCGCCGCCGCAATCGCCGCCCCGAGTGCCGGGCCTTGCGGCACGCCGCGCTTCATGAAATCGGCGGCCTTCAACGGAAAAACCGGCGCGGTCCACCGCTGCGGCAACGTCGCAAGCGCGTGCCATTCGGAATCGTGCGCGGTCGCAGCCGAGCGCGCCCACCCCAGCAAAACACGATCGGTGAAATTCTGTGGCCGCAGGCGGTAGAGCAGCGCCTTTGCGGCCTTCTCGCCATATAAAGGTGAAATGCGGCCCCAGCTCTCTCCCATCGATGCAAGTCGCTCGTGCTCATTGTTCGCAAGCCGCAGTTTCCGCCACAAACGTTCGGCATCTTCGGGAATGGCGACGGCGAGCGCGCCCAGCCTGCGCACCGCGTTCGGCTCGGCTCCAATCGCCGCTTCCACTTTCGCCATGTTCTCGAAACTTGCCAGGTAACTTACGCCCCCGAGCACGCGCAACAGCAGGCCCGCGTCGGTCATTGCGATCAGCGTGGGGACGGCGTGCGGTGCGACGACGAGTTTCAGTATCTCCATGCGCACACGCTCACGGGAAAGCTGGTCGAGCCCATCACGGCCGGCGATGCAGGCCGCGAGGCCGGCTGCATCAGGGTGATCGCTGGTCCCGTACGCTGCGTGAAAACGGAAGAAACGCAGGATGCGCAAATAATCCTCGGCAATCCGGTTGGCCGGGTCGCCGATGAAGCGCACGCGCCGCTGGCCGAGATCGTCCAGTCCACCCACATAGTCATAGACGGCGCCGTCACGCGCCACGGACAAGGCATTGATCGTGAAATCGCGCCGCTCGGCGTCAGCCTTCCAGTCACGTCCGAACTCGACCTTGGCATGTCGTCCATAGGTCTCAACGTCCTTACGCAGCGTGGTGACCTCGAACGGGTGCTTGTCGATGACGACCGTGACGGTGCCATGCTCGATTCCTGTCGGTACAGGCTTGAAGCCGGCGGCTGTCACACGCCTCACCACCTCCTCCGGCACCGCGGTGGTTGCGACGTCGATTTCCGCGATCGGCATGCCCAGCAGTGCGTTTCGCACTGCGCCGCCGACAACGCGCGCCTCCTCGCCATCGCAATCAAGCACGGACAGCAAGCGCGGCAGCCCGCCGGTGGTGAGCCAGGCTGCACCGCTGAGCGTTTGGTCGGTCCGTCCCGCTGAGGAGGACATTATTTAGTGGTCCCCGGCACGAACTTGCCGTTTTCGATATGCGCCGGCACGTAGTTGGAGCCGGGCGGCGCCCCTGAGAAATGCGCGAAATAAAGGAAGCTGCCGAGCACCAGCAGCAGCGCCACGATCGCAAGCGAGGCCACGCGGATTATCGGCCAGGACTTGAGATCCACTACTCCTGCCCGCGTTGCCCACAGAAACACCGCGTAGAGGACGAACGGCGTCAGGAACAGGGCGATCTCGGTGAAGATCGGGCGGATCATTTGTAAATCCGTTCGTGAAGATTGCGCAGGATACCAGCCGTCACGCCCCAAATGTAGCGCTCGCCGAAGGTGATCGCGTAATAGTGCCGGGTCATGCCCTGCCAGTCCCGCGAATGCCGCTGCACGTTATTTTGATCCATCAGAAACGCGAGCGGCACTTCGAAGGTGGCGTCGACCTCGCTGACATTGAGTTTGAGCGAGAAGCCGGGCTTCACCCGTGCGATGACCGGCACGATGCGATACCCGAGCGTTGTCATGTAGAGGTCGAGATAGCCGAGCGGCTCAACATGAGCATGATCGAGGCCGATTTCCTCATTTGCCTCGCGCAAGGCGGACGCGCACGGATCGGCATCGCCTTTGTCGATCTTGCCGCCGGGAAACGACACCTGGCCGGGATGGTCAGGCAAATGCTGGGCGCGCTGGGTGAGCAACACGGTCGGCTCTGGATGATCGACAATCGGCACGAGCACCGCAGCCGGGCGGATCGGCCGCACCTCCGCGATCTTCTTCATCACCGGATCGGCATCATGGTCGCCGCGCGCAGGCGTTACACTCGCATCCGTGAGGCCGGGTGGCACATCAAGCGTCAGACGCGTGCGCACGCGCAAAAAGAACTCCTCAGCCGAGAGGCTCGTCAGTGCATGCTGCATCAGGCAAATTCCCTTAGCGCGCTCGCCTCCGCCATGACAAAGAACGCGCCGCCGGATGCTACGCCAAACATTGCTTTGCCGTTGACGTCGCGTTCCTCTCCGAGCGCCACCAGATCGTAGAACAGCGCGCGCGTCACCTTCGCCCACAAGTCGCGGCGCACATGCAGATAAGGTTTGAGGCCGCCATTCGCAGCCTGTTGCTCGAAGCGCAGCGCGTGCTCGGGCCCGGCCGCGACCCAGTCGTCAACATTCGTGCGGAATTCAAGAACCCGTTTTCCGCCACCGGAAGACACCTTCATCTCGACGGCAAGAAACGGCGCATCCTCGACGATGATCCCGACTTTCTCGACGGGGGTGACCAGAAAATGTTTGTCGCCTTCCCGCTTGAGCACAGATGCGAACAATTTGACCAAAGCCGGCCGCCCGATCGGCGTCTTCTGGTAGAACCATGTGCCGTCGCCTGCGATCCGCATGTCGATATCGCCGCAAAACGGCGGATTCCAGCGCTCAACCGGCGGCGGCCCCTTGTTTTCGCGCGGCAGCCCTGCCGTAAGCGCTTCCAGTCCGCCCTGCCCTGCCTTCGCCATTGTTTTCCTTCGATAATCGGTCCGCCGCTCGCCTGTTCGCATCTTTGTGATTCACCGGATCGGCGGCGGAAGATAGCGTAAGCTTGGCCGCAGATTGAGGCAGATTCGGCCTATTTGGCGCACCAAAATCGAACCTTGGTGTGCTTGTTGCATAGTGCCCGACGCGGCTCCAGACGGGCGATGAAAGGGATCGACATCATGGCTAAGGCGAGCGGCGAAAGCCTCGAGAAACTGGAAGACATGATTGTACGCGCAGCCGAATCCACGGCCGCGCATGTACGCGCCGCAAAGGCCGCCATCGGCGCCGTGATCTTCGGACAGGACAGAGTGGTGGAGCAGGCACTTATCACTGTGCTCTCCGGCGGTCATGCGCTGTTGGTCGGCGTGCCAGGTCTCGCCAAGACCAAGCTCGTCGACACCATGGGCACCGCGCTCGGGCTCGACGCGCGCCGCATCCAGTTCACGCCCGACCTGATGCCGTCCGACATCCTGGGCACCGAGGTGCTCGAGGAAAGCCCTGGCGGCAAACGCAGCTTCCGCTTCATCGCTGGCCCGGTATTTGCGCAATTGCTGATGGCCGACGAAATCAACCGCGCCTCGCCGCGGACGCAGTCGGCACTCCTGCAGGCGATGCAGGAGCAGCACGTCACGGTCGCCGGCGCGCGCCACGATCTGCCGAAGCCGTTCCATGTGCTTGCCACCCAGAACCCGCTTGAGCAGGAAGGCACCTATCCTCTGCCTGAAGCGCAACTCGACCGCTTCCTGATGGAAATCGACGTCGACTATCCCGATCTGGACGCCGAGCGTAAAATTCTTTTCGACACGACCGGTGCGGAAGAGACGCGGCCCAAGGCCGCGATGACGGGCGAGGACCTGCTGTCCGCGCAACGACTTGTTCGTCGCCTGCCGGTTGGCGAGTCGGTTGTCGCAGCCATTCTCGCCCTGGTGCGCTCGGCGCGCCCCGGCCCCGAGGCGGGCGAGTTCGGCAAGCTGATCTCATGGGGACCCGGCCCGCGTGCCAGCCAGGCGCTGATGCTGGCCGTGCGCGCTCGTGCGCTTCTCGACGGCCGCTTTGCTCCATCGGTCGACGACGTGCTCGAACTGGCCGAGCCCGTGCTCAAACACCGTATGGCGTTGACCTTCGCCGCGCGAGCTGAAGGCGAAACGATTCCCAACGTGATCCGGCGGCTAAAGACCCGCATCGGATAGTCCCCGATGGTCGAATTCAAGCCGAGCGACATCGAAGGCAGAACAGTTCGGCAGGCCACTGTCGGCGCCCGCACGCTTGCAGACGCTATGCCGCGGCTTATTCTGGAGGCACGGCGCGTCGCATCGACCGTCATCCACGGACTTCACGGCCGCCGCCGCGCCGGCCCCGGTGAGAATTTCTGGCAATACCGCCGTTTTGTCTCCGGTGAGCCCGC
>Ga0187765_10000186_pt1 | contig 21833 bp, 21 predicted proteins | sample 0216_QUI02_MP05__3_FD_133018 | JGI IMG/M metagenome (GOLD analysis project Ga0187765, IMG submission 133018) | Tropical peat soil microbial communities from peatlands in Department of Meta, Colombia - 0216_QUI02_MP05_10_MG | ecosystem: Environmental > Terrestrial > Soil > Wetlands > Peat ...
CACCACGGCGCGCTGGTGCTGGGCGGCGGCATCCCCGTCTACCTGCCGGCCGACCGCAACCCGCAGGGAATGATCGGGCCCATCGACCCCGAGGCGCTCGATGAGGAGCGCATCCGCGCCGCTATCCGCGCCAACCCGCTGGTCACCGACCCGGACCGGTGGCGGGCCGAGCGCCCCTTCCGTTTGGCCATCATCGAGCAGTGCAGCTACGACGGCACCATCTACAACGCCAACGTGATCCTGGACCGGATCGGCCACCTGTGCGACTACGTCATGTTCGACGAGGCGTGGGCCGGGTTCATGAAGTTCCACCCGCTGTTCTCCGGGCACTACGCCATGGGCCTGGATGATCTCGGGCCGGACGCCCCCGGCATCGTCGCCACCCAGTCCACGCACAAGCAGCTGGCCGGCTTCTCGCAGGCCTCGCAGATCCACCTGAAGAGCCGGCACATCGCGGGCCAGCCGCGCCACGTGAGCGAGCGCCGCTTCAACGAGGCCTTCCTGCTGCACGCCTCAACCTCCCCCTTCTACCCGCTCTTCTCATCGCTGGACGTGGGCGCCCAGATGATGAAGGGGCGCAGCGGTTTCCACCTGTGGAACGAGGCCACCCGGCTGGCGGTGGAGATGCGCAAGGCCATCCGCGGCCTGCGGCATCAATACGAGTCGGAGGCGGGCGACGGCTCCCCGGAGGCCTGGTTCTTCGACCCGTTCGTCCCCGACGTGGTCACGGTCACCGGCTCCCCGCACACCGAGGACCTGGACGGGGTGCCCTGGGAGAAGGTGCCCACCCCGGTCCTGCTCGCCGAGCAGCAGTGCTGGCTGCTGCGGCCCGGCGCGCGCTGGCACGGGTTCACCCAGCTGGCCGGCGGCTACGTGATGACCGATCCCAATAAGCTCACGCTGGTCACGCCGGGGTTCGACCGCCAGACCGGCGGGTACCTCGACTGGGGTGTCCCGGCGCCGGTGCTGGCCGAGTTCCTGCGCGAACGGGGCATCGTCCCGGAGAAGAACGACCTCAACACCATCCTGTTCCTGGTCACGCCCGGGATCGAGGTGAGCAAGGCCGGGACGCTCATCGCCGCGCTCGCGGATTTCAAGAGCCTGTTCGACAGCAACGCCCCGCTCCGGGCCGTGCTGCCCGATGTCGTCGCGGCCCGGCCGCACGTCTACGGCGACGAGCGGCTGCGCGACCTGTGCCTGCGCATGCACGACTTCTACCGGAAGGGGCACACCTCGGAGCTGCAGCGCCAGCAGTTCCGGGCCGAGCACTTCCCGGAGATGGTGCTGTCGCCGCAGGAGGCCACCCGGCTGTTCACCGCCAACCAGATCGACTACGTGACGCTCGACGAGGTGCCCGGGCGGATAGCGGCGACCATGGCGCTGGTGTACCCGCCGGGCATCGGTGTCGTGGTGCCCGGCGAGCGCTGGGACGAGCGCGCCGCGCCCATGATCGCCTACCTCAAGCTGTTCGAGGAGAGCTACGCCCACTTTCCCGGGTTCGCGACCGAGATCCAGGGCGTGTACCCGGAGAAAGGTGAGGACGGCCGCGTGCGGTTCTTCACCTATGTCATCAAGGAAGAAAGATAAGGAGCAATCGTGCGCGCCGACATCGTCCCGGGCGGGATCTTTCCCGACTACGAGCTGACCGACCACAGCAGGACCCGGCGCCGGCTGAGCGAGCTGCAGGGGATCGACCCGATGATCCTCCTGCTCTCGCGCGGCGGCTACTGCCCGAAGGATCACCAGCAGCACCTGGAGCTGGCCGCCAACTACCCGAAGATCGCCGTCGCTTACACCCAGATCGTCACCATCTCGACCGACAACATCCTCGAGACCAACGAGTTCCGTGCGTCGATCGGCGCCCAGTGGACGTTCCTGTCCGACGCCGGCCGCCACGTGCAGAAGGATCTCGGCATCGCCGAATACACCGACCCCCACCACGACCCGATGATCCCGCACACCCTCGTGCTCCGGCCGGGACTGGTCATCTACAGCATCTACAACGGCTACTGGTTCTGGGGGCGGCCGTCGTTCGAGGACCTCCGCCACGACCTGCGCGAGGTGACCCGCGAGGCCCGCCCGGACTGGGACCTGGCCACGCCCGGCCTGCGCGAGGCCTGGGACGCCGGCGACCACTCGAAGCACTACCCGTACCGGGAGGCCGGCCGGGTCGGCCCGGGCCGCCCGGGGGCCGGCGCATGAGCGACTACGACGTCATCGTCGTCGGCGGCGGCTCGCCGGGCGAGCACTGCGCGGGTGAGCTGGCCGACGGTGGCCTGCGGGTGGCCCTGGTCGAGCGCGAGCTGGTCGGGGGCGAGTGCTCCTACTGGGCGTGCATCCCGTCCAAGACGCTGCTGCGCCCCGGCGAGGCGGTGCACGGCGCGCGCGAGGCGGCCGGCCGGGCGGAGGTCGACGTCCAGGCGGCGCTGGCCTGGCGTGACTACATGGTCTCCAACTACTCCGACGCCGGCCAGGAACACTGGCTGGCGGGCAAGGGCATCGACCTGATACGCGGCAGCGGGAAGCTCGCCGGGACGGGCGTGGTCGAGGTCGATGGCGTACGCCACACCGCCAGGCACGTGGTCCTGGCCACCGGTTCCGATCCGGTGACGCCACCGGTCCCGGGCCTGGCCGGGCTCGAGGGCGTGTGGACCAACCGCGAGGTGACCGGCATGAAGGCCATCCCACGGCGCCTGCTCATACTCGGCGGGGGACCGGTCGGGGCCGAGATGGCCCAGGCCACACACCGGCTGGGCGGTGACGTGGCCCTCGTGGAGGGCGCCAGTCACGTGCTCGCCCGCGAGCCCGCGCCGCTGGGCCACGCGCTCGGCGAGGACCTGCGCCGGGAGGGCATCGAACTGATTCTCGGCGTGCACGCGACCGCCGCGCGGCGCGACGGCCAGGACTACGTGCTGGCCCTCGACAACGGAAGCGAGCTGCGCGGCGACCACCTGCTCCTGGCCACCGGCCGCCGCCCGCGGACCGAGGGACTCGGCCTGGAGACGGTCGGCGTCACGGCCGACCGGCGCGGCATCCCGGTCGACGCGCACCTGCGCGCCGGCGAGCGGCTGTGGGCCATCGGCGACGTCACCGGCATCCGGCTGCTCACCCACGTCGGCAAGTACCAGGGCGAGGTCGTCGCCTCCAACATCCTCGGCGAGCCCCGCGAGGCCAACTACGACGCCATACCGGACGTTGTCTACACCGACCCGCAGGCGGCCGCGGTGGGCACGTGGGAGGGGGCCCGGTACAGCGCGACCACGGCCCTGAAGGACGTGTCCAAGACCGCCGCCTACACGCACGCCTACGCCGAGTCCAACGGCTTCCTGACCCTCGTGTCCGACGGGGAGCGGCTGACCGGCGCGTGCGCACTGGGCCCCGAAGCCGGCGAGTGGCTGCAGCAGGCCACGCTGGCCATCCGCGCCCGCGTGCCGATCGCGGTGCTGCGTGACACCATCCAGCCCTTCCCCACCTTCTCCGAGATCTACGTCGCCGCCCTGAAGGAGCTGCACCGCCAGATCACGGCGGTGCACCAGCCAACCGGGGCCGGATCATGACGGCGCGGCAGCGGGGGGACGCCGGTGGCTGACGACGATGACGTGCGCCGCCTGGCCCTGGCCCTGCCGTACGTGGAAGAGATCGACAGCGACGGCTTCGACTTCCGGGTCGGCGGCAAGGGGTTTGTCTGGTCCTACCCCGAGCGCAGGCCGGGCCAGCCGCGGCTCATCCGGACCGACATCGCGGTGCTGTACGTCGGCGATGAGGCCGAGAAGCAGGCCCTGCTCCTCGGCGAGCCCGAGCGCTTCTTCACCACGCCCGGCTACGACGGCTGGCCGCTGGTCATGCTCAGGCTGGCCGAGGTGGACACCGGGCGCCTCGCGGAACTGGTGACCGACGCATGGCGGATGCGTGCACCCGCCGCCCTCGCCGCCGATCCCGACCAGCCTGGTGGCGTCCCGGGCGCCGGACCGGGCTGAGCCGGGGAGCGCCGGGCGGCGGGACCGGGCCCACCTCCCAGCCGCCCGTGCCGGCGCGGTCCGCCCAGTCCCCGGCTCCATCCGCCCAGTTCCTAGTGCGGTCCGCCCGGTTCCCGGCGCCGTCCGCTCAGCTCCCCGGCGCCGGGCTGAACAGGGCGAACATGCTGCCGTCCGGGTCGGTGAGATAGGCGACCATCATGCCGTCCTCGAGCTTGTTCGGCGCAACCACGACCTTGCCGCCGAGTTCCTCGGCCCGGGCGGCGGTGGCGGCCACGTCGGCCACCCGGACGACGAAGACGGCGTAGGGCGGGATGCCGCCGCCGGTGTTGAAGATGCCGCCGGAAGGGCCGGCGGCGCCGGGCGCGGTGATGAGCGTGTAGCTGCCGTCCGGGGCGAATGACCAGCCGAAGAGCGGGCCGTAGAACGCCTTGGCGGCCTCGACGTGTGGGGCGCCGATCTCGAACCAGGCGACGCTGTTGGTGACGGGAGCAGACATGGGTTCCTCCGTGGGTCGGCACGATGTCGTGACCCAACTCTGCGGCCGGCCCGCGACACCCCCCTGTCGGTGTTTCCCGCCTTGTTCTGTGATCACCCGGCGAGATCGGGACGGCGGACGAGCGCGGGCGGGATGTCCACATCGAGATCGCGGTACGAGCGGTGCGGCGCTGGCTCGCCGGTGTCCGTCGCGGCCAGGATCCGGTCCACGCGGAAGGCCCGTGCGCCATTGCGCAGCCGGCACCAGGCCACGAGATACCACCGGGCCCGCGTCCCGGCGAAGGCCACCGGCTCGACCTCGCGGACGGTCACGACATCTCGCCGGTCGCGGTAGTCGAGCCGGAGCACGTGGCGGGCGGTGATCGCCTCCTGAAGGGCCAGCGGGACGCCGCGGGCGGGCCCGATCAGCCGCACCCGGTCCATCAGCTGCGCCGCCTCTGCCCGCTGCGAGGCCGGCGCGGCGGCGAGCACCTTGCGCAGCGCGCTGCGCATGGCGGCGGCGAACGGCGTCTCCTGCCCGCTGGCCAGCGACACCGCTATCGCGACCACCTCCGCCGCGGTGAAGTTGACCGGCGGGAGCGTCAGCGCCTTGTCGATGACGTAGCCGCCGCGCCGTCCGGTCTCGGCGTAGATCGGGACACCGGATTCCTGCAGCGCCAGGATGTCCCGCTCGATCGTCCGCGTGCTGACCTCATACCGCCCGGCCAGCTGCCGGGCCGACCGCGGCCGCGGCGCCACCGCCCGCAGCTCCTCGACCAGGGCGTACAGCCGGTCGGTCCGGTTCATGGCCCGCACGTTACCCGCGGCCACCGACACTCCGGGGCCAGCCGCGCCCGTTCGTCCTGCCCGGCCTGCGGCCCGTGCCGCTGCTACGCCGGCGGGGCCGCTCAGGCGGCGCTTACGGTCACGCGCCGGCGCGCGGCCCGCGTCCGGTAGCCGATCACCGCCAGCACGGCGGCCAGCGCGGCCGCGGCCAGGATGAGGGCGATCTGCCAGCCCGGCATGCCGCCGGTGGCCAGCGTGTGAGCGTGGCCGGGCAGCCCGGGGCGGCCATGGGGATCGCCGCCCGACGGCACCATCACGTCGGCCAGGGCAGCGGGCGCGGCACCGGCGCAGAGCGCCAGCAGAGCGCTCGTCAGCCCGGCGGCGACGACAGCGAGACGGCCGATGTTGTGGAAACGGTTCATGACAACCTCCTGTGACTAAGAGCCAGAGCGGGCGGCCGTGATACAGGGCGTGAGATGGCACCACGTAATCTGGGCTGGTGAAGGCGGGAGGAGCCCTGGTCCTCACCGCTGATGCCGGTGAGGCGGCGAGGCGGGCGGTCGCCGAGGCACGGGCGGCGCTGGGGGACACGCCCCCTTCGTTCGGGGTGCTGTTCGCCTCGGCTCATTTCCTCGGCCAGGCACAGGCCCTGGTTGCGGCGGTGGCCGGGCAGACCGGCCAGCTCCCGCTCATCGGCTGTGTCGCGGAGGCGGTGGCGGGCGGCGCCCGCGAGGTCGAGTCCGGGCCGGCCGTATCGCTCTGGCTCGCCGCGGGCCTGGGCCCGGTGGAGACGTTCGCCATGGAGTTCGTGCGGACGCCCAGCGGCGGCGCCTTCGGCGGCTACCGGTTCGGGCCGAGCGTCCCCGGCGTTCACCTGATGATCTGCGACCCGTTCACGTTCCCGGCCGGTGACCTGCTCACCCACCTGAACCGGCGCCTGCCCGGGGCGGTGGCCATGGGCGGGATAGCAAGCGGCGGGCTGACGCAGCGCCAGAGCCGGCTGTTTCTGGACGGGCGGGTGCTCTCACATGGCGCCGTCGGCGCTTACCTGCCGGAGGCCGAGGTGCACCCGCTAGTGGCCCAGGGGTGCCGCCCGGTCGGCGACCCCTACACGACCACCCGGGCCGACGGCAACGTGATCTTCGAGCTCGGCGGGCGCCCGCCGCTGGTGCGGCTGCAGGAGCTGGCTGCAGGGCTGCCCGGCCGGGACCGGGAGCTGCTCGCCCGGGGGGTGCACCTGGGGGTGGTCATCAACGAGTACGAGGCCGAGCCGGGCCAGGGCGGCTTCCTGATCCGCGGCATCGTCGGCAGCGACCCCACCTCCGGCGCCATCGCGGTCGGCGACGAGGTCGAGGTGGGCCAGACCGTGCAGTTCCACGTCCGGGATGCCGACTCGGCGGATGAGGATCTGCGGCGCACGCTGGAGCGGGAGGTCGCTGCCCTGGGCGGCCGCCAGGCGGCCGGGGCGCTGCTGTTCACCTGCAACGGCCGCGGGTCGCGGATGTTCTCCCAGCCCGACCACGACGCCGGGCTGCTGGCGCGGATGCTGGGCACGATCCCGGTGGCGGGGTTCTTCTGCGCTGGCGAGATCGGGCCGGTGGGCGGGCAGAACTTCCTGCACACCTTCACCGCGTCGATCGCGCTGTTCCCGCAGGCGGCTGGATCGCGTTAGCGCATCACTGCGACGCCGGCTGGCCAGCCGGCCGCAGCGGGCGCAGCGCAGCTTCCGTGCGGACGAGCTCGTCGAGCATGGTGTCGGCGGCCTGATCCAGGACCTCGTTGGCCTGGAACGTGCCGTCCTGGCCAAGGAACTGGCTGTAGAACGGGATGCTGACGCTGTCGAACACCGGCAGCATCCGCAGTGTCGTCACCACCTGCTTGAGCTGCTGCACCGCCCGGGTGCCCGCCGCCACGCCGCCGTAGGAAACGAAGCCGACGGGCTTGTGCTGCCATTCGTGGTGCAGGTAGTCGATCGCGTTCTTCAGCGATGCCGGGTAGCCGTAGTTGTACTCGGGGGTGACGAACACGAACGCGTCAGCGGCGTCGACGATCGCGCTCCAGTCCTTGGTGTGCTGGCGGGTGTACTGCCGCAGCCGCGGGTGGTTGGGCTCGTCGAGCAGCGGCAGGTCGACTTCCGCAAGGTCGACGACGTTGACGTCGAACCCGCCATGATCCTTCGCGCGGGCCGCGAACCACTGCGCGATCGGGGCACCGGCACGCCCGGGCCGGGTCGAGCCGATGATGATGGTCAGGTTCGGCATTGGTTCACCTTTCCGTGGCGAAGTCCGGGCGCCGCCGCTGGCCAGGCCAGCGCTGGATGTCGCGGCGCAAGTAGTTGAACAATCAAATACCAACGCTGCCGTGGGGGGATTCGTTCCCGTGCCCGAAGCCTCTCTTCCATATGGCGCACACACCGCCTGCACACCGGCTGCACGCGGCCAGGGTGTCCTCTTATGTGCAGGAGGACGGCCATCCACCCGGCACGGGTGCGCCGTCCATGGGGATAAGCAGGCGGTGCCCGCGCTCGCGATGAGCAGCCGCCACCTTCGGTCAGGAAGCGACCGGTGATGAGCAGCGGGCGGCGAACGGTCCTGGAACTGTCCGCGATCGGCGGGCACCGCCGGCTCCCCGGCCACGGCCGTCCATGATGCTTTCGAGGCGCTCCTGCCGCAATCATTCAAGACGCTCCTGCGCCATTCATTCGAGACACTCCTGCCGCAATCAATGGCCGCGGAAGCCGCTGGCGGGCCCGGCCTGACCGCGGTCCTCCGAGCCGCCGGGACCTTCGGCCGGCCTTTTGCCCGGACTTTGTCTTCGGCCAGGACCTTGGGCTCTGCTCCCAGCGGCCCCGCCCGGTGGACCGTGGGAGAAAGGGGGCCGGAGGAGGGCTGATCCGGATGAATGGCCAAGCCAAGGTCGTGGCCAAGGCGCCTGGCCGCGCATCCGCCGCGGCCCGGGCCGGAGACGAAGGGCGGGGTACCGGTCCCCCGGTGATCGAGGTCCGCGGATTGCGCAAGTCCTACGGCAATGCGGAGGCGGTGGCAGGCATCGACCTGGAGGTCCGCGCGGGTGAGGTGTTCGCGTTTCTCGGGCCCAATGGTGCGGGCAAGACCACGACCGTTGAGATCCTGGAGGGATATCGGCGCCGCAGCGCCGGGGAGGTCGTGGTTCTGGGCCTCGACCCGGCCCGGGCGGGCCGGGACTGGCGGGCGCGCATCGGCGTCGTCCTCCAGGAGTCCGAGCCGGAGGCCGAGCTCACGGCCGGGGAGTGCCTGTCGCTGTACGCCGGGTACTATCCGCGGCCGCGGCCGGTCGCCGAGACGCTGGAAATGGTCGGCCTGACCGGCCAGCGGAACGCCCGGTGCGGCCGGATGTCGGGCGGGCAGCGCCGGCGGCTGGACATGGCCCTGGCCCTGATCGGCGACCCGGAGCTGATCTTCCTCGACGAGCCGACCACCGGCTTCGACCCTGCCGCCCGGCAGTCGGCCTGGGATGTGATCGCCGGCCTGCGGGACCTCGGCAAGACCATCTTCCTGACCACGCATTACATGGAGGAAGCCGAGCACCTGGCGGACCGGATCGCGATCCTGGCCGCCGGGCGGATCGTGGCCGAGGGCACCACGGCCACCCTCGGCGGGCGGGACGGCGAGGCGTCGGTCATCACCTTCACCCTCCCGGCCGGCGTGACCGCCGCCGGGCTGCCCGGCGTGGTGGCGGCGGCCGTCACCGGCGCCGCCGACGGCCATGTGGAGGCGCACGCCGCCAGCCCGCTGCCGCTGCTCGGCGCCCTGGCCGCCTGGGCGGGGGGGCGCGGCATCGACCTGCCCGACCTTCAGGTCCGGCGGCCCACCCTCGAAGACGTCTACCTGCAACTCACCAGGGGTTCCAATGACCGCCGTTAGCACCAGCCCCGGGCCCGGCGCCGCAACCCGGCGCCAGCTGCCCCGCCTGATCGCGCACGAGTCCGGCTCCGATCTGCGCTGCTTCCGGCGCAACATCCAGAGCGTGTTCTTCACGCTCGTGCTGCCGGTGCTGTTCCTGGTCATCCTGGCCTCGATATTCCGCAACGGCACCGTCGAGGTGCCGGGCGGCACCATGAAGGAGTCGGTGTACTACGTGCCGGGGATCATCGCCTTCGGCCTGATCGCCGCCGCGTTCTCCAACCTGGCCGTCACCGTCGTCCGCAACCGCGAATCCGGCATCTACAAGCGGCGCCGGGCCACGCCACTGCCGGCCAGCGCCATCATCGCCGGGCGGGCCATCATCGCCGTGCTCACCGCCCTGGCCATCACCGCCGTGCTGCTGGCCATCGGCTGGGCCGCCTACGGGGCGAACATCCCCAGCCGCACCGCCCCGGCCTTCATCCTGGACGTCATCACCGGCGCACTGGCGTTCTGCTGCCTCGGGTTCGCCGTCGCCAGCCTGATCAGGAACGTCGACGCCGCGCAGCCGGTGATCCAGGCCATCGTTCTCCCGCTCAGCTTCATCTCCGGCGTGTTCATCCCCACCTCCGTGCTGCCCCACTGGCTGGCCAGCATCGGCAAGGTCTTCCCCCTCGAGCACCTTGTCGCCGCCCTGGTGGCCGCCTACAACCCGCACACCACCGGGTCCGGGTTCCGGTGGGGCGACCTCGCCGTCGTGGCCGCCTGGGGCGCGGCTGGGCTGATCGTCGCCATCCGCCGGTTCCACTGGCTCCCGCGCGGCGGCTAACGGCCACCAGGAGCAGCCGATGACGGGACCGGACACCTGCAAACAGACACATGTCCCTGCACCTGGCACGTACTCCGTACCTACGTTCCATCCGCAAAGGAGGCTGAAATGCCCAGCGCGACCATACCCAGGGCCATCACCGCGCAGGAGGCCGCCGAGGCGCTCCGGCAGCAACTCGGCAGTGGCTACAAGGTGACCCCGCATGCAGGCGGTTCCCGGGACAAGCTGTCGGTCAGCCATGGGGCCGCGTTCGCCGGCGTGCGCCTGGCCCGCGACGAGAACGCCACCACGTTCCATGTTCACGGCCGCGGCCTGCTCGTCGGGCTGATCATCAACGAGTTCGGCATCGCCCGGACGGTGGCCGCGGCGATCAAGGAGGCCTTCGGATCCGTCCACGCCGGCTGAGCCCGGCGGGCGGACGGATACGGACCTGTGGGCCACGCCGGCCGGACCAAGTGCCCTGGCCCCGGCGCCCGCCGGGGGGCAGCCTGACCGTGGGGAGGTGGAGACAATGAAGACTCGCGGGGACCTAGCCGCAGGAATCGCCTTGGGGGTGGCGGTGGTGGCGGCCGCCGTGACGTACGGCCTCCTCGCCGTCCACCCGTGGTCGGCCTCACCGCTCGGCGCGTTCCTGGCCATGTTCGACCGGGCGAATGCCCTGGCCTGGCCGGCGCAGGTCATCTGGTACCTGGCCGCCGTGGCCATTGTCGGGCTGGCCTGGTGGCCGGTACGCCGCTCGTCGCAGTGGATCTGCATGCTGGCCGCGGCGTACTTCGCATGGATCGGCATTGCCTACTTCGCCTGGCTCACGCCGGGCATGAACCTGTCCTGGCTGTGGGCCGCCGTGTTCACGCTCCAGGCCGTGCTGCTGGTGGTGGCGGGCGTGGCCCGCAGCGATCTGGTGATCCGCCCGCGCCGGGACCTGGCATCGGCGCTGGGTGCGCTCCTCATCGGCTACGCGCTCGCGCTGTACCCGCTCATCGGGCTGCTCGGCGGGCACCCGCTGCACACACTGCCGGTCTTCGGGCTGGCGCCGTGCCCGACGGTCACCTTCTTCTTCGGCCTGCTGCTGTGGGCGCGGCCGCCGGCACCGAAGTACCTGCTTCCCCTGCCGCTGGCCTGGGCGCTGGTCGCCGCTCCGCCGGATATCGCCAGGGGCGTGACCGCGGACTACGGGATGCTCGTCGCGGCCCTGATCACCGCGGGAGTGATCATCTGGCGGGACCGCGCGTGGGGCCCGGCCTGGCAGAGCGCGACCGCCGGGCTGCTGCTCGCCCTGATGATCGCCTGGTCCGGTCACGACAACGTGCTGATCGGCGTGGCGGTCGTCCTGGTCGCCCTGGCCCTGGCGCAAGCCGTCCACGGCCACCCGCGCTCACCCCAGGCAGGCGCAAGCCCACCGGCCCGCACGGGCAAGCAGAAGGTCGGCTGACGCCGGGGCCACGCGGCGGCGCCGCCACCGTGAACACGCCGCGGCCCGGCGGTGCTCACGCCACTGACCTGCGGCAACTCTGATAGCCTCGACCGGACAGGGGCTATGGAAGGCGTACGGGGTGGGGAATTCGGCAGGTCTGCGTATCGACGATCTGCGCGCCATCTTCCTGTTCGACGGGCTCGGCGACGAGCAGCTCCTCGAGCTGATCGCGATCGGCGACGAGGTGCGCTTCAAGCCCGGCGACGTGCTCTTCCAGGAGGGCGAGGCGGCCGACTTCTGGTGGGTACTGGTCGAGGGCCGGGTGGAATTGCTGCGCCGGTCCCAGTGGGAGGAGTCCGTTGCCGGGGTGATGGACCGGCCAGGGGTGTGGGCCGGTGGCTTCCGGGCCTGGTCCGACCAGGCCGGGTACCTGGCTACCGGGCGCGGCGCCAGTTCCGGCGTTATGTTCCGGGTTCCCGCCGGGGCGCTCGGGGAACGGGCCCAGGCCTGGTTCCCCTTCGGCGTGCACCTGATTGAGGGGTTCTTCCAGACGGTGCGCAACATGGAAGCCCTCTCCCGGCAGCGAGAGGCGCTGGCCTCGCTCGGCACGCTCGCGGCTGGTCTCGCTCACGAGATCAACAACCCGGCGTCGGCCGCCGTGCGCGCGGTCGGGGCGTTGCAGGACACCTGCGACGCGCTGCTGTCGTCGCTGGTGCGCCTGGCCGAGAGGTCGCTGTCGGCCGAACAGTTCATCGCCATCGACGCACTGCGGCGCGAGCTCGGCACCGGGACGGCGGGCATGGGCCCGCTGGCGATCGCCGATCGCGAGGAGACGCTCGCCGACTGGCTGGAGGCGCACGAGGTCAGCGCCGCGTGGGACATCGCTCCCACGCTGGCGGCGGCGGGCGCCGACGTTGCGTGGTGCGAGCGGGCCGGCCGGATACTCGGCGACGGCCTGCTCGGGCCCGGCCTGGAATGGGTGGCCAGCACCCTGTCGACAGCGGTGCTGCTTTCCGAGGTGAAGGAGGCGACGGAGCGGGTTTCGGGTCTGGTCGGGGCGATGAGGTCATACGCGCAGCTCGACCGGGCGTCGCTGCAATTCATCGACGTCACTGAAGGCATCGACAGCACCCTGGTGATGCTCGGGCAGAAGCTGCAGGACGGCGTAACCGTCATCCGCGATTACGGGACCGGCGTGCCGGCCATCGAAGCCAACCCAGGTGAGCTCAACCAGGTCTGGACGAACATCATCGACAACGCGGTCGATGCCATGGATGCGAACGGGACGCTGCGCATCTCGACCCGGGCCACCCCCGCGCACGTCGTCGTCGAGATCGCCGACACCGGCGCCGGTATGACTCCCGAGGTACAAGCCCGGGCGTTCGAGGCGTTCTACACCACCAAGGACGTCGGCCGTGGCGCCGGGCTGGGCCTGGACATCTCACGGCGCATCATCGTTGATCGCCACCACGGCCAGATCACCATCGACTCGCGGCCCGGCGCAACGGTGCTCCGCGTCGAACTCCCGCACCGCCGCGACAAACCCCAGTGACGCAGGCCGGGCCGCCGAAGCGCGTATCACGATCAGCGGTGCCCGCTCTACACCACTGGGGGAAGTCCTCCCGTGCCATCGCTGAACGCGGGGGGCGGCATGGAAGCGCGCGGGGCGCAGACCTGCGGGGCCACGGCCGTGGCGCCGGTGGCCGGGGCGAGGATCACCAGGTGGTGGCGGGCGTGGCAGGCCAGGTTCGGGCTGGCCGAGGTGTGCGGCACCATCGCGGCCGTCGCCGGATTCGCCGCCGGTTACCGGCCTGCCGGGTCACTGCTCGCCGCCGCCGCCCTGGCGACCATCTGTGAGGTCATCGGGTTCTACGGCTGTGTCGGGGCCAAGACGGCGTTCGCGGCCCGCCGGGCAACGGCCCATCTGGCCGGATGGCGCAGGCTGGCCGCGGGGGCGTGGCACGCGGTGAAAGAGCAGCTGGCGTCGTGCGCGGTCGCGGAGGCCCTGGACGACTTCCTGATCCGCCCCGCATGCCTGGCCGGGGCCGCCTGGCTGGCCCGGCCGCTGCCGGGCGGGCTGTGGCTGGGGTTCGCACTGGGCAAGGCCGCTGCCGACCTGGCCTGGTACGGAATGGAGGCATCGGCGCGCTGGGGCGTGACGCGCTCGATCGCCAGCGGGCAGCGGCGGTACAGCTTACCGGCCGGCTGAGGTCCCCGGCGGCCGGCGCGGGGCCATCATGTGGGTACTCCTGTGGGCTGGCACGTGTGGTGCCATCCGCGGTCTCTGGCGACGGTAGAGCCAGCGGAACGACATAGGAGGGCACACACGATGGCTGGCACCCAGATCTGGACGGCCTCCCGGATGCGCCCGGCCCGCGGCCGGGCATCGGCGGCGAGCGGGAGGGGCAGCCGTAGCCACCGGATGGGGCTTCGGCTATGGACCTTGCTGAACGCTCCGGGCCTGCTCAACGGCACAGCCGGGAACCCGGGCGACGCCGCCTTCATCGAGGACGACTACCGGCGCATGGCCGGGCGGCGGGGGTACTGACCGGGTGATGGTCATGGCCGGGCCGCGCTTGTCAGAGGCCACGCTCGGCCAGGGTTTCCCGCACGCGCTGGGCGCCGGGGGCCCCGATGTTCTCATAGATCCTCAGGGCCTGCCGCAGGTGCGCGGCGGCATCAGCGGGGTCCTGATCGAGAAGGCTGCGGCCGATTCCTTCCAGCGCCCGGGCCTGTTCGCTAGGCGTGCCAAGCTCGCGGGCAATGGCGAGCGCCTCACCGTGGTGGCTGCGGGCCTCCCCGGCCGCCGATGTTCGCAGCGCTAGCTCGCCCAGGCTGTTCAGCGCCTTGGCCTGGCCGTGCCGGTCGCCAAGGTCGCGGAACAACTCCATCGCCTCGGCCACGCTGGTGGCGGCGGCCCGGTAGTCCCCGGTCATCTGCTGCACCAGGCTCAGCTCGTCAAGCGCCCACGCCTGGCCGAGCCGGTCGCCCAGGCGCCGGAACAGGTCCCGGGCCTGATGCTGGTGGGCGGCGGCGGCCGGATAGTCACCCATCTCCCGCAGCACGGCGCCGAGTTCACACAGCGCGTCGGCCTCGTCGAACGCCGAGCCGCGACTCCGGGTCAGCGGCAGCGCCCGCCGGTAGCTGGCGGCGGCGGCCGGGTAGTCGCCGGTCATCTGCTGCACCATGCCCAGGTCGATGAGGGAGACGGCCTCGGCGAGCTGGTCGCCCGCGTCCCGGGCCAGCGCCAGCGCCGCCCGGTGGTTGGCGGCGGCCGCCGGGTAATCGGCCAGGTCCACCTGCACCAGGCCCAGATGGTTGCGGGCGTAGGCCTCGCCGGGAAGGTCGCCGAGATCCCGGAACAGCCCGATCGCCTCGGTCAGGGTGGCGGTGGCGGCCCGGTAGTCGGCGGTCAGCTGCTGCAGGAGCCCCAGCTCGTCGAGCATCCCGGCCTGGCCGGGCCGGTCCCCGGCCTCATGCGCCGCGAGGAGGGCCGTCCGGTACTGCTCCGCGGCCTGGTCCCAGTGGCCGCGGGCCCGCAGGAAGCCGCCCATCGCGGCCGCGATGGCGATGGCATGCAGGGGCATTTCCCGGGCGGCGGCGTAGTCGAGGGCCGCGTGCAGGTTGGGGCGCTCGGATTCCAGCCAGGCGGCGGCCTCTCCGGAGGTAGCCAGCGGCGGGGCGCAGGCCGGCGGGCCGGCCGGCGGCAGGCGCCCGCCAGCGGTGGTCCAGGTGGCGATGTGGCGGCTGGCCGCCGCGGCGACATGGGCGTAATAGTTCACCAGCCGGCCTGCCGCGGCGTGTGAATCCGCGGTGTCGCCCGCGGCGGCGAGCGCGCAGGCGTACTCGCGCAGCAGGCTGTGCAGCAGGTACCGGTCCGGCGCCGGCTCGGTGATCAGATTGTGGTCGTAGAGCTCATCGAGCTGGCGGCGGGCGTTCTCCAGGCTGGTGTCGTCGAGCGCGGCCGCCGCGTACGCGTCAATGTCCGGGCCGGGCGGCGCGCCCAGCCGGCGGAACAGCCGCCGCTGCGGCTCGCTGAGATCGGCGTAGGACAGGTCGAACGCCGCCGCGACCGACAGGTTCTCCGCGCGCATGACGGCCAGCCGGTCGCGGGCCGCCGCCAGGCTGGCCGCGACTTCCACGCCGGTCCGGGCCGGATGGTGCCGTAGCTGCTGGGCGAGCATCCCGATCGCCAGCGGCAGGTACCCGCACAGCCGGGCTATCTCCCCGGCCGGGCCCGCCCCGGAGTCCAGGTCGGCCCGGCCGGCCAGCCGGGCCAGCAGCGCCACCGCCTCGGCCGGGGACAGGGTGCCGAGGCTGATCACCGCGGCGTCCTCCAGCGCGGTCAGCCGCCGGCGGCTGGTGACCAGGACCAGGCTGCCGGAGGTGCCCGGCAGCAGCGGCCGGACCTGCTCGTGCCCGGCCGCGTCATCCAGCAGCAGCAGGATCTTCCTGCCCGCGATGTGATCACGCCACCGGGCCGCCCGGGCCTCGAGCCCGGGTGGGATGTGCTGTACGGCGACGCCGGTCGTCAGCAGCAGGCTGGCCAGCGCGTCATCCGGGCTGACCGGCCGCTGGCCGGCGGTGTGGGCATGCAGCGGGAGAAAGATCTGCCCGTCTGGGAAGCGCCCGGCCAGCCGGTGCGCGGCGTGCACCGCCAGGGTCGTCTTGCCGATGCCCGCCATCCCATCGATCACACAGATCCCCGGCGGCCCGCCCGCGGTCACACCGGCCAGCGTTCCCAGCAGCTGCCCCAGCTCGGATTCGCGGCCGGTGAAGCTGCCGATATCACGGGGCAGGCTCCGGGTAACCGCTGCCGCTGACCGATCGGCCGCCCCGTCAGGCCTGGCCGCCAGCACCTCTTCGGCAGGTGCCCGCCCCCGCGCCGCGGCGACGAACAGCACCCGTACCTGCCCGGTCAGGCTGAGCGCATCGGCCAGCAGCGCGGCGGTGTCCTTGCGGGCGGTGCGGTTGATGCCCCGCTCCAGGTCACTGACCGACCGGGGGCTCAGGCCGGCCGCTTGGGCCAGTTCCTCCTGCGTCAGCCGGGCCTCGGCCCGGAACTGCCGCAGCAGCCCGGCGAAACTCAGCGCGGGCTCCGCCACGCCTTCCATCGTCCCTCACAGTGCTGCCGTGGCCATGCCGTGCGTCCCGAGCCTACGATCCCGTCTGGCTGGCTCGCCATCCCCGGCCGCCGCCGTCCGCCCGGCCACCGTGAATAGCTAGCGCCGTCTGGGAGGCTGGGTGGTGCTGGTGAGGGTCTTGATGGCCCATCCTGCTGTTGCCGCCGCTTCCGCTGGGTCAAGGCCGAGGTAGTCGTTCCAGTACAGCCAGGCCATGGGGGAGGTCAGGAGGAGGACGGTCCGCAGCAGGAACTGAGCCCTGTCGTCGTCCAGATCCTCCAGGACGCCGCCGAGCGCGGTGCGCAGCATCGCCAGGCGGGCCTGGGTGTTGGGCCGGGGAACGCGCTCCGGGTCGGGGGCGGCCAGCGTCCACCGGACCGTGTTCTCGATGTCGGCCGACCGCTGGAACACGGTGCGCACCGCTTCGGCGAGGTCGTCGGCCGAGGCGGGGGCGAGCCCGGCGGCCACCGTCCGGAACTGGTGGCCGGCGAGAGCGGCGAACAGGTCCCGCTTGGTGGGGAAGTGGCGGTACAGCGTCGGCTCGGACACCCCGGCCCGCTTGGCCACCGCCGCCATGGAGATCTCCAGCGGGTGCTCTTGGTCGATCAGCGCCGCGAGGGCCTCGATGATCCGCTGCTCGGTGACCGCCCGCTGGGCCTCGCGGAGAGAGGATCTTGACGTGTCGCTTGCCATAGTTATGATAGTAACACTCTCATCTAGTTAGAAAGGCTATCGCAATGTCAGGGGTGGAAGAGGTTCTGCAGGGGATCTACGAGGCCATCAACACCGGCAACCTCGCGCTGCTGGAAAAGTTCGTGGCTCCCGACTATGTCGAGCACACCGACGGTTTTCAGGGGGTCGAGCCCTTCGCCCAGCAGGTCGCCGCGTTCCGGGCCGGGTTCCCCGACCTGCACGTGAGCATCGATGAGCTGCTGGCCGACGGCGACCGGTTCGCCAGCCGGACCACCGTGACCGGCACCCACACCGGTGAGCTGATGGGCATGCCCGCGACCGGCAGGCGCATCAGTGTCGAGGCCGTCGACATCGGCCGCATCGAGCACGGCCAGGCCAAAGAGCGCTGGGGCGGCCTCAACATGTACTCGATGCTCACCCAGCTGGGCGTGATCCCCGCACCGCCGGAGAGCTAGCCACCCGGCCATTACCGCGCGGCAGAAGACAAGACGGACGGCGCGCGGCCGTTCGCCGGCGGCTGCCCGCCCGTGTCGGGCGCTATCTCAGCCCAGGCCGAGCAGTACCAGCCCAGCGATGATCAGGGTGATCCCGAGCACCTGGCGCCGGCCCAGCCGCTCGCCGAACATGACCAGCCCGCCGACCAGCGGGATGGCCGGATAGACGCTGGAGACGGCCGCGGTCACGGCCACCTGGCCAGCCTGGCCGCCGCGGGAGAAGGCCAGGAGCCCGACCACATCGGTCAGCCCCGCGGCCGTGGCCCAGACCAGGCTGGACCCGCTGGTTCGCCAGGCCTGCCTCCGGCCCAGGAAGGGCAGGGCCAGCAGCAGCACCGTGACCGAGGCGCCGTGCGCCACGAGAGCCGACCCGAGCGCCCCGGCCCGGGCCGAATAATCACCAAGCAGGAACCCGCCGACGCCGTAGGTCACCGCCGACGCCAGAGCCAGCGGGACACCGGCGCGGGTCAGGCCCCGCACGCGGGAGGGCCAGGGTGCGACACCGACGATGGGCTCGGCGACCGCAATGGCGGGCGCCTGCGCCCCGGCCTGCGAGTAGGCGCTGGCTATGGCGACGCCGGTGACCGCGAGCACGACACCGGCCGCACCGGATCCACCGATGTGCTCGCCGAGCACGATGACGGCCAGCAAGGTGGTGATTCCGCCGTAGGTCGCGCTGATCGCGCTGATCAGGCCGACGGCGCCGCCGGTCTCAAGCGCGCGGTAAAACGTCAGGTAGCCAAGCAGTCCCAGCAGGCCCGCGCCGACCAGCGCGATGGCCGCCGCCGCGTCGATGGCATCGAGCGAGGTGTGCAGGAACACCGCGAGAATGACCAGCACGGCAACGCCCACGCCCTGGCCGCTGAGCACGGCGATGTATGTTCCCGCCCGCCGCGCGGCGTTCGTCGCTGCGATCGCCGAGAACCCCCAGCCGAGCGCGGCGATCGACCCGTAGATCACGCTGCGTGCCTCCTTGCCCGGCCTGGAGGCCGCCGGGTCCGCCACGCAACGGCGACGGCGGCGGCCAGCGCGGCGGCGCATGAAGCCGCGGTGAGCCCGAAGATCGCACGGGGGCCAAAGTGTTCCATCGCCAGCCCGGCGGTCAGCGGGCCCAATACCGCCGTGGCCGCCCATATCCCGTTCAGCAGCCCCACCACGACGCCGATGCCAGCGCTGTCGTGCCGGGACCCCTTGGCCGCCAGCGGGTAGCTGACCGTCCACAGCACTGATCTCGCGGCGGTCGCGACGCACAGCGTCCCAACTATCGCGAGCGGGGCTACGGTGACGGCCGTTGGCGACATGGCAGCAACGAGAACCAGCATGCCACCGCAGATCACCGGGATGCGCACCGCCCGGCGGCCGGCCGCGGCGGTGAGTGTGCTGCCGGCCGCGAACAGCAGGCCGGCGATGGAGAAGTCGAGGCCGATCCGTCCCGGCGATGCCCCGTCCGCATGCAGCTGGGCCGGGACGAGCACGGCGCAGACCCCCGTCGTGACGCCCGCGGTTACGATCGCGGCCGCCGCGCAGATCGTGTTGCGATCGGCGGTGGTGGCCCGGAGGCGGGCGGCCAGTGGCGCGGAGGGCGCCGCGGCGCGGCCCGGCATCCGGAGCAGGCCGAGCCCGGTCGTGATCAGGGCGAAAACCGCGGCGGTGGCGAGCAGGGGAACCGCCAGCCCGAAGTACTGGACCAGCGCGCCCGAGGCGGCCGGTCCCGCGACACCGCCGAGGCCGGCGCTGGCCACCGACCCGCCCAGGCCGCGCCCGCCCGGCACGGCGTCAGCGATCCAGGACAGCCCGGCCGTCCACACCACGCCGTAGCCGATCCCGAAAACCAGCCGCGACCCGAGCAGAGCGGGGAAGCCGGTGGCCAGCGACTGCCCGAAGAGCGCGATCGCCATGAGCAGGCCCGCCCACAGGGTGAGCCTGCGCGCGCCCAGGCGGTCGGACACCGCCCCGGCCGGGAGTGATACGGCCAGGGTGGCCAGCCCGGTCGCGGCCAGCACCGCCCCCTGCTGGAATCCGGACAGGCCGAACCGGTGGGCATAGGTGGGCATGATCGGCACGATGGCGAACTGGGCGGCCGCACTGGCCAGGACGAGGCCGTAGATGAGGATGCGGAACAGGCGCGCCCGGTTGCGGTTGCCCGCAGCCTCGGTCACTGTGCTCCCTTCGGCGCGGTCAAGGTCGGTTCCGGCAGCCATTTTAATATGAGCAGAACTGTCATTATCATGAAGAAATGGCGCAACTACGATCGATATCAGCGATCAAAAATGGGCTCGGCCTGCGTGAGTTGCGGGCCGTGCTTGCGGTGGCCGAGCTCGGATCATTCCGGCGCGCGGCGGCCGAGCTCGGTTACACCCAGTCGGCGCTGTCGCACCAGGTGCTGGCGCTGGAGACGGCGCTCGGGCTGCCGTTGTTCCACCGCCCGGGCGGCCGGGCCCAGGTGCGGCTGACGCCCGCCGGGGAAGCCGTCTGCCGCCGGGCGCGGCGGGTCTTCAGCGAGGTGGAGGCCGTGGCGGCCGATGCCGAGGGGGCGGAACGAGGTGAGTGCGTCCGGCTGCGCGTCGGCGTATCCCAGACCGCGGCCGCCGAGATCATGCCGCCCGCGCTGCGCGCCTTCCGCAGCGAATACCCCGGCGTGGAGGTGGTGCTCAACGAGACCGACGACGCGGCGGGCTGCCGGGATGCCCTCCGCCGGGGCGACCTTGACCTCGCCTTCTCGCACGATCCCCAGTCCGAGGAGTTCGTCGAAGCCGTGCCGCTGCTGGAAGACCCGTGGGTCATCCTCACCCGGCGCGACAGCCCGATCGCGGAGCTGCAGCGGCCCAGCTTCGACGTGCTGCATGGGCTGGACGTGGTCGCCTGGACGCACCGGTGGCGGGGGCAGCTCGAAATCGAGCAGGCCTGGGAGCGGCGCGGCATCGTGCCGAAGATCGTCTACCGCACCGATGACAACCTGGCGTTCCAGCGGCTGGTGGCGGCCGGGCTCGGCCACGGCTGCATCGGGCGCCTGGCCGCCAGGAGAGCGGTCGACCCGACCCTCACCTGGCTGTCGCCCCGCGAGCGGCTGACCCCTCGGCAGATCGTTCTGTGCTATCCCCGGAACCGGCAGCTGACCGCCACCGCGCACGCGCTCATGACGGCCATCCGCGCTCAGGCCTCCGCCTGACGGCCTGCTGGTCCCGCCCGGCCGGGTGCCTTCGCCGCGTCCGGCCCGGTCCGGCGGGCGTCACGGCACCGGGCTGAGGCCCGCGTGACCAGTGCGGTCACGCCCTTGATCCCATTTTCCTGCATAACGATTCTCCCCGGCTGCGCAGTTCCGCCAGTGACCCTGGCTCCACATCTATAGACACCACGAGCAGTCCAGAATCATCGCCCGGGCAGAGCGGCCTCGCATACCTCTACGATCACTTCCAGAACGTCCCCGGCCAGCGCCGGACCGGCCACCATTGAGCCCGGTGACCGCCCCAGCCGGGGAGACCACGGACCGAGGAGAGCTGATGGCGGCCCAATCGCCGGGTGAGGAGGCCCAGGTCTGGTTCCTGACCGGGAGCCAGGCCCTGTACGGGGAGGAGACGCTGCGCCAGGTGGCGGAGCAGTCCCAGCGGATCGTGGAGACGCTCGCCGCCCAGCTCCCGGTCCCGCTGGTCTGGCGGCCGGTGCTGACCACGGCCGACGCGATCCGCCGGGCCTGCCTGGACGCGACCTCGTCCGACGGGTGCGCCGGCGTCATCGCCTGGATGCACACGTTCTCGCCCGCCAAGATGTGGATCGGCGGCCTGGAGGCGCTGCGCAAGCCGCTGCTGCATTTGCACACCCAGGCCAACCTGTCGCTGCCCTGGTCCGAGATCGACATGGACTTCATGAACCTCAACCAGGCCGCGCACGGGGATCGCGAGTTCGGCTACATCCAGAGCCGTCTCGGCGTCGCCCGCAAGATCGTGGCGGGCCACGTGAGCGACCCGGTCGTGGCCGGGCGGGTGGGGACGTGGACGCGCGCCGCGCTGGGCTGGCGCGCCGCCCAGTCCCTGCGCATGGCCCGCTTCGGCGACAACATGCGCAACGTGGCCGTCACCGAAGGGGACAAGGTCGAGGCCGAGCGCGTGTTCGGCTTCTCGGTGAACACCTGGGGGGTCAACGACCTGGTAGCCGCCGTCGAGGC
>Ga0187765_10000188_pt1 | contig 21763 bp, 18 predicted proteins | sample 0216_QUI02_MP05__3_FD_133018 | JGI IMG/M metagenome (GOLD analysis project Ga0187765, IMG submission 133018) | Tropical peat soil microbial communities from peatlands in Department of Meta, Colombia - 0216_QUI02_MP05_10_MG | ecosystem: Environmental > Terrestrial > Soil > Wetlands > Peat ...
CGCGCGAGAGTGCGCCGAATTTCGCGCATGACACCGTTCCCGAACATGCGATCGCTCACGAAGACCATGACGCGGGCTCGCCCGAAGAAGAAGGCTTCAGTTCGCCGCAAGCGCGTCCGGAAGGCAGCCAGCCCGGTGAAGGCGAACGCGAGGGCGGACGTCGCCGGCGCCGCCGTGGCCGTCGTGGCGGCCGGCGCAACCGGCAGCACAATGGTGAGACGCCTTTCCGGTCCAATGAAAATGGTCCGGAGCCGGAGCTGCAACACGCGGTCGAGGACCTCGATCGTCCGCCGAGCTACGACACTGCCCCGCCCACGACCTACGCGCCGCCAATCGAGCAGCGGCCGGCGCCGCCGGCAATTGAGCCATCGGCAGTTGGTGCAAACGCGCAGGAGCCCCCGCGCCGGCGCTCGACCATCCGCGAGCCTGCGCCTTTTGCCGGCGAGGGAACATCGCTGCCGCCCTCGCCCGCCGCGCTATCAACTCCGGTGATATCCAGCACCGGGCCGGAGGAGCCAGCAACGCCGAAGCGAGGCTGGTGGGCCAAGCGCCTCCTCGGCGACAAGAGCTAATCAAATCAGCGCAAATGGAGCGACACTCATGCTGCGAACCTTGCCTATCGCCCTTGTCACCGTAGTGCTGGCGGCAGCGCCGGCGCTTGCCGTCACCTCGCAGGAAAAAATGGAAACCTGCAAGGTCGGCGCCGAAAGTCAGCAGCTCGAAGGCGCAAAACGCTCCGCCTTCATCAAAAAGTGCATGGCGCAAGGCAATTACGAGCCGGCCGCGAGGAAGAACGCGAAAAAAATGACGGCCCCGCCGCCGAAACCCCAGTAGCAGCGCGCGCTCGCGCGACGTTTCAAGCTGCCGGTTGCCTGGCGGGGCGCTCGAATGGTTTCACGGTGAACGTTCGCAGCTGGCCTCGCCGCAGCACGTCGATCGTCACATCACGCCCGATGCGCTCTCTGTTGAGCAACCGTATCAGGTCGTCAACACCGGTCACCGGCTCGCCGTCGGCACGAACGATCGTGTCGAGACTCATCAGTCCGGCGAGCTCCGCCGGTCCCTTCGGCTCGGCCGCGGTTATCATCGCACCGGAGTTGTTCTCGATCTGCGCCGCGCGCGCATGTCGGCGCGGTACAGCGGTTGTCTGTGCCGATATGCCGATATAGCCGCGGCGCACACGGCCATGCTGGATCAACTCGCTCAGCACAAATTGCGCAGTGTTGCTGGCAACAGCAAAGCAGATGCCCTGCGCGCCCATGATGACGGCGGTGTTGATGCCGATCACCTCGCCACGCGAAGAAACAAGTGGCCCGCCGGAATTACCCGGATTGAGCGCCGCATCGGTCTGAATCACATCCTCAATCAGCCGCCCACTGCGAGAGCGCAACGAGCGACCGAGCGCTGACACCACTCCGGCAGTCACCGTTGACTCGAAGCCAAGCGGATTGCCGATGGCGACAACCAGCTGCCCGCGCTTAAGCGTCTTGGAATTGCCGAGTGCGGCGCAAGGCAGATCGCGCGCCGAACCAGCGCGAAGCAGCGCCAGATCGGTGTCGGGATCCTCGCCCAGGGTGCGCGCCTCCATGACGCGTCCCTCGGCGTCCTGCAGCCGGACCTGCCTGGCGCCTTCGACGACGTGACAATTGGTCAGCACAAGGCCATCTGGCGCGATGATTACGCCAGACGCGACGCCACCGCCGCGACCATTTCCATGACCGACCTCCACGCGCACCACGGCCGGACCGACGCCATCGGCCACGGTCGTTACGGCGTGTGAATAGGCATCGAGGATTTCGGTGTCGGAAGCTGATGACGATGCGGCCTCGCCGATGTCCCCGGCATCGGGCGATGAAGCAAAATCAAGCATGGTTGTTTCGGAGGTTTTTGAGACGTGACGTGATGTAGGTATGGATCAGGCTAAATAGAAGATGGCGCTTCGATTGCGGCATTTCCTTCAAATTGAAACGATTTCTTCAGGCTTCCTCAAATCGCCAATGGTAAATACTCAAGCAAACTGAAGGCCTTAAATACGGACCCGCCATGGCCGTCGCCGCTGCAAAAGACAAAACCCGCCGCGCCAAAAATGGCGCTTCGGCCGGCGAAGGTTTGCGCGCCGTGATCGCAACGGCAGCGTTCGCTGGAATCCTTATTCTGGCGATTTTTGTGACAGCCGGTTCCTATATGTCGCCTGATCGCGTGGACAGCAAATTGCTCGCAAAGATCACACCATTGCCACCGTCGGTCGAGCAAAGCGCGGCAGCCCACAGGGCCGGGGCCATCGTGGTGGAGACCGACAAGAAAGGCCGCTGCGAAGAGCGCCATTTCGACAATCGAACCGGCAAAATCGTCTCCTCGAACTTTGTGGACTGCGATGTGCGGCTGGAACGCGACACGACTCCCTCGGAAGCCATCAATAGCGAGCGGATACGCACCATTCTTGGCGCGTTCAAGCGATAACGGATCAACCGCCCGCACAAGGGGTACTCAGTCGCTCTGCAAAATAATGTTCTTCACCATCGGATAGATCTGGTTTTGCCAGGTTCGTCCGGAAAAGACTCCATAGTGTCCGACGCCGGCCTGCATGTGGTGGCGCTTGCGGTACGGCCGCAATGACGAACACAGGTCATGCGCGGCAAGCGTCTGGCCAACTGCGCAGATGTCGTCTTTTTCGCCTTCCACCGTAAACAGCGCAGTCCGCCTGATTGCTCGCGGTTCGACCTTCCGGTCTTGATAGGTCAGATCGCCCAGCGGCAGCATGTGCTCCTGGAACACCAGCCGTACTGTTTCCAGGTAGAACTCGGAGGTCAGGTCGAGCACCGCGAAATATTCGTCGTAAAAAGCTTTGGCCTGCGCGGCTTTTTCCGCCTCGCCATTCGCCAGGTTTGCATAGAGCTCGTGATGGGCCTTCAGGTGCCGTTCGATATTCATGCTCATGAAGGCCGCGAGTTGAACAAAGCCCGGATAGACATGCCGGCCGCCACCGCCATAACGGTAAGGGACGCGCGCGATCAGGTGCCGTTCGAACCAGTCGATGGATTTCGATTTCGCGAGAGCGTTGACCTTGGTCGGGTTGACGCGCGTGTCGATTGGCCCTGCCATCAAGGTCATTGAGCGCGGTTGCGCCGGATTGTCGCTTTGCGCCATCACGCTCGCCGCCACCAGCGCGGCAACGCAAGGCTGGCATACCGCCACAATATGCGCGCCTGGACCGATTGTTTCGACGAAGCGGATCAGGTGACGGACGTAGTCGTCGAATCCGAAGCAGCCGTGCTCCGGCGCGACGTCGCGCGCGTTGTGCCAGTCAGTAATGAACACATCGTGCTCGGGCAACATCGTGCGCACCGTCGCCCGCAGCAGCGTCGCGAAATGACCCGACAGCGGCGCGATTAACAGCACGCGTGGTTGCGCGAGGACGTCATCTTTTCTGAAATGCAGCAGCGTACCGAACGGGGTCACATCGGCCGCTTCTTCCGTCACCGCAACCTCAAGGTCTCCGACCGTGACGCTGCCGATCCCGTAAGGCGGGCGCTCATGCGTGAGGCCGGCGCGGGCAATCAATTCGTAGGCTGCGGTCAAATTGCTCAGCACGGTCGGGCGCGCCGAGCCGTTGAGCCTCGCCCCCACCGTTCTGGCGGCCAAGTCAGCCAGCCGACGCACCGGCACCATAATGTCGGTGTGGGCCTGATAGGCCTGATAAAGCATCCAGTCCCCGGCGGTCCCGGCGAACCGCACTGAAAGGCTAGAGCATTTTATGTTGCACTGCGAGATAAAATTCGCGGCCCGCCCGAACAAGGCCTGTAAACTGGGGACAATCCGGCCGCACGCCAATTTTGCAGTACGGGAAGGTATTGAAAGCGCAATGCTTTCGTCTAAGCTGCGAAATGCCGGGCCGTGATGAACAAGGGACATTCGCGCCCCATGGCCAAGGCTACCCTCACGATTGCCAGCAAGAACTATGGCTCCTGGTCGCTCCGCGGCTGGCTGCTCTGCAAGATGGCAGGCCTCGATTTCGCGGAGCAGACCGTCGCCAGTGACGATCCCTCAACGCGCGCCGAACTGCTTCTGCTGTCACCGTCTTTCCTGGTGCCCTGCCTCACCCACAACGGCATCAAGATCTGGGACACGCTTGCGATCGCCGAGTATCTCAACGAGATCACGCCGACTGCCGGTTTGCTCCCGAAGACGCTCGCCGCACGCGCGCGCTGCCGCTCGATTTCCGGCGAGATGCATTCTGGATTTTCCAATTTACGCTCGGCGCTGCCGATGAACCTCAAGGCACATCATCCCGGTTTTAAGGTCTGGGCGGGTGCCCAGGCCGATATCGAACGCATCATCAGCATCTGGCGTGAATGTCTTGCAACAGACAAAGGGCCGTTCCTATTCGGCGCGGCTCCCTGCATGGCGGACGCAATGTTTGCGCCGGTGGTCACCCGCTTTCTCAGCTACGACGTGAAGCTCGACAGCGATTGCGCTGCCTACTGCGCAACGATTATGGCGATGCCGCCGATGCGCGAATGGGTCGTGGAAGCGAAGGCGGAACCGGACGAAGTGGTGGAACTCGACGTGGAATTTTAACGTTTGTGGGCAAGCCAGTTGCCAATCCGCTCGACGGCCTCGCGCATGTCCGCCGCCGAACCAGCGTAGCAAAAGCGCAGGAAATGTTTGCCGTCGATCGGATCGAAATCGATTCCGGGCGTGGCCGCAACGCCCGCTTCGTTCAACATGCGTTTTGCAAAATCCAGGCTGTCATCAGAAAAGCGGGCGATGTTCGCATAAAGATAAAACGCCCCGTCTACCGGCAAAAATTTGTCGATTCCCGTTTTTGGCAAACCTTCCGTGAGGATACGACGGTTTTCTTCATAGCTGTGTTTGACCGCTTCCATTTCTTCACGGCCATCGAAAGCTGCCTGTGCCGCGAATTGCGCCAGTGTCGGCACTGAAATAGCGAGATTACCCTGCAAGCGCTCGACCGAGCGGACCAGACTGTCCGGAGCAACCATCCAGCCGACCCGCCAGCCGGTCATGCAGAAGTATTTAGAAAACGAATTAATCACAACTGACCGTTCGGATAAGTTCGCCGCCGTCTCCGCCGCGAACGCATAGTCCAGTCCGTGATAGATCTCGTCCGAGATCACGCGAATGCCCTCAGCCTCGGCAACAGCAATCAACCGCGAGAGCGTGTCCGCATCCATCATGGTGCCGGTCGGATTGGCGGGACTGGCGACCACCACACCTTGCAACGGTTTGCGTCGGTGTTCCGCGATCAACGATTTCGCTGACAAGGCCCAGCGCGTCTCTTCGGTCGTCTGGATGAGAACCGGTTCGCATCCGAGTGCGGACAGGATGTGCCGATAAGGCGGATAACCGGGATTGGCGAGCGCCACGCGGTCGCCCGGTTCGAACAGCGACAGAAACGCAAGCACGAACCCGCCGGATGATCCGGTCGTCACCACCACGCGGACGGGATCGAGCGCGAGGTCATAAGTATCCTTGTAGTGACGCGCGATCCGCGCCCGCAGCGAGGGGATGCCGAGCGTCTCGGTATATCCGATGCGGCCATGCGCGAGAGCCGCCTGGGCCGCCTTGATCGCGGTGGATGGTGCCGGCGCCGCCGGCTGACCGACTTCCATATGGATGACGCGCGCACCCAAGGCTTCGCGCTGCGCGGCCGCCGCCATCACATCCATAACAATGAATGGCGGAACATCGCTGCGTTTGGATGGCTTCAAGAGCTGTTTTGCCGCCTCAAGCATCGTTTCCGGCCCATTGGGCCTTAACTCCCCGCCCCGCTCCTGCCGCATTCGCCGGATTGTTTGCGAACGGCACATTCATGACCCAGTCGTGATGGCGTGCCGCGTTGACCGCCCCATGGGGCGACACTAGTTTCACGCCAAACTGGCAGATACACGCCCATTTGGGGGCGGAATCGTATGTTCTTGAACGGCACACCTATCAGGACGCGGCGCAGGGCGCTAGCAGCCAGGGCGGTCGCATTGCTGTCTGCGATCGCTATTGGCGCTGCTGCCGGACCGTCGGCTATTCCGGCGCGCGCGCAGGACAGCGCAACGCGCGGCATGCCGGTTATCCGCGATGCCGAAATCGAACAACTGCTGCGCGATTACGCTCAACCGGTCCTGCGTGCTGCCGGACTAGCCAAGCAGAACGTGCGGGTCGTTGTCCTTGGTGATCGTTCGTTCAATGCGTTTGTCATGGACGGCCGCCACATCTTCGTGAATGCCGGCGCGCTGTTCGATGCCAAGACTCCGAATGAAATCATCGGCGTGTTCGCGCATGAAACCGGCCATCTTGCAGGCGGCCATCTGCAGCGTCTGCGCGAACAACTTGCGGGCGTCCAGACGGCATCGATCGTCGCACTGATGGCCGGCATCGGCGCAGCGGTTGCCGGCGCGCGCAGCGGCGCAGCCGGCGATGTTGGCGCTGCCGCGATCCTGGCGCCGCAGCAGGCGATCATGCGCACTTTGCTGGCTTATGTACGGACGCAGGAAGACCAGGCCGATCACGCTGGTGTGAAATTTCTTAATGCCACAGGCCAGTCGCCGCGCGGTATGGTCGATTTGTTTAAGCGTCTGAGCAACGAAGTATTGTTCAATTCCCGCTATATCGATCCCTATATGCAAACGCATCCCATGCCGGCTGATCGCGTTGCGGCGCTCGAGACTCTCGCGCGATCGAGTCCCTATTGGGACCGCAAGGATCCACCCGAACTCCAGCTTCGGCACGACCTGATGCGCGCCAAGCTCTCCGGCTTCATGGAGCGGCCGGAATCGGTCGCAAACCGGTATCCGCTGAGCGACCACAGCCTCCCCGCGCGCTATGCCCGCGCAATCTCCACCTACCGCCATTCCGACTTGCGCCAGGCGCTGACGCAGATCGACGGCTTGATCCAGGCCGAGCCGAACAATCCTTATTTCTACGAACTCAAGGGCCAAGCCTTGCTTGAGGGTGGCAAACCAGCTGAAGCAGTCGGGCCGCTGCGCAAAGCCGTCGAATTATCGCACGGCACGCCACTGATCCAGATTCTGCTTGCGCAGGCGCTCAACGCCACCAACAATCCGAAACTCGCCGAAGAAGCGGTTGGCCTGCTGCGCATCGCAATCTCACGCGAACCCGAAGCGCCGGAAGCCTACTCGCAGCTCGCCATGGCCTATGGGCGCAAGGGCGATCTCGCCAATGCCGACCTCGCATCTGCACAAGCCGCATTTACGCGCGGCGACATCAAGACCGCACGCCAGCTTGCGAGCCGGGCCAAGACTCGGCTACCCATCGGCTCGCCCGCCTGGGTGCGCGCCGACGACATCGTCAATGTCAAACCACCAAACGCAAACGCCGGCATTCATTAGTGACAAGGACCAGAACCATGAATTCGTTTTCGCGCTTCCTGATTTCGGCCAGTGTGGTGTCGCTGGCGTTCACCGCGCCGCAAACCTCACGCGCTGACGAATTCTCCGGTCCGCAGCGCGGCGAAATCGAGCGCATCGTACGCGAGTACCTTGTCGCGCATCCTGAGGTGCTGCAGGAGGCGATGACCGAACTCGAAAAACGCCAGAGCGCGGCTGAATCCGAAAAGCACAAGGCCGCGGTGAAGCAATATTCGCAAGCCTTGTTCAGTTCGCCGCGCCAGGTGGTGCTCGGCAATCCGGACGGTAATGTCACCTTCGTTGAGTTCTTCGATTACAATTGCGGTTATTGCAAACGCGCCATGGACGACATGCTCACGCTTCTGAAGAACGATCCCAAGTTGAAGGTCGTTCTGAAGGAATTTCCGGTGCTCGGCCCCGGCTCGGTCGAGGCTGCCCGCGTTGCCGTTGCCGTGCGCATGCAGGACAAAACGGGCAAGAAATATCTTGAATTTCACCAAAAGCTGCTCGGCGGACGCGGCCAGGCCGACAAGGCGCACGCGCTCGCAGTCGCCAAGGACATCGGTCTCGACATGGGCCGGCTCGACAAGGACATGGAAAGCCCCGAAGTGAAGGCCACGCTGGAAGAGAGCTTCAAGCTCGCGGAAGCGCTCGGTCTCAATGGAACGCCGAGCTATGTGATTGGCGACGATGTCGTGATCGGCGCGGTCGGTATCGACGCGCTTAAGGAAAAGGTCAACACATCGCGTTGCGGAAAGCCGAGCTGCTAGACTTTCGGCACGTCTGAATTCGAAATCTGAATTCGTCGCGCCGCTAAGGGGCGCGGCGAATTTTATAGAGCACGAACCGTCGCGAGACAGCGAGTTCTTCCAGAATATCAGGCAGCGGGTTGTCGACGTGCGGCCCGAGCAGATAGAGATAATCGAAATCGCGCGGCCAGGACCGCAGATAAACCGGCAGGGCATCCGACGTTTTCCCCGACGCAATCGCCCTCAGGATAAAGAGCGGCACCGGGCCTGCCGCGCCATCATCAAGACGTTCGAAGGCCGGACGCGGCCGAATTGGCTGTTTTCCCGCTGACGTAAAAAGGTCCGTTACAAAAGCGTCGGCGTAATGAACGGCCAGCGTCGGTCCGTGACTGATCGGGTATGTGGTCAAGTCGTCGAGCGGGGGGTCGTCGCCCACCCTGCTGCCGCCAACCAGAACGCGCGAACCTTTCTTGAGCTTGTCGAAGGAATGGATCATGTCCGCATAATCCGCGCGGTATGACAGCCACACCCTGTAAACGACAGCGAGGTTCGGAAGCGTCACAGCAATAACGCAAGCAAGTGCCGCGAGCTTCCACCGCGGGTTCGGCAAGGACAGCGAGCAATAGGCTGGCAAAATCAGCGCTGCTGCGACGATCATCCGCAAATCGACGAAAGCCGTCCCGAGAAGCTGCGACGGGATCGCGAGATAAAGCGCAAAAAAACCAGCGGCAAGACAAATCCCGGCCCGTTGGATCTTGAGCAGACCGCGCTTGCCGGCGATATAAAGAAACCCGATCAGCAGCACGGTCGTCACCGCCGACACCACGGTGCTGTAGCCGTTCATGATGATGTAGGGCCACAGCGCCTTGAACTGGAAGTGCCAGTCATTCTCTCCGCCACCGACCGCGCCGCCGGTCAGCTTCATGACGGCGAGCAGGATTGCTGCGGGAATCGCAAGCACAATCAGCCGCATCGCTGTTTCGGCATACGGCGCCTTCTTCTCCCACGTCCGCCACAGTTCCAGGATGCCGAGCGTCAGCCCGTAGACGCCCAGCGCAAAGAAATGCGACGCGAACAGCACGGCAACAAAGATCGTGTTGACGGCAAGGCGGCTCGCCCATGACCGCTCGAACACCAAAATACCGAATGCAATGCCCCACAGCGCTATACCGAGGCCGAACTCGAAATTCAGGAAACCCCATGTAAACGGCAATGCGTACAGGAACATCAATGCTGCGGCAGCGGAAAGCTGGATGCGCCCCTTGACCACCCATTCGATGGCCATGGTGCCGCCCACCAGCAGCAATTCGCTCAGCAGCAGAAAGAGCCGGGTCGCGTTTTCGACGCCGGTTACCTGCGCCATTTGCGGGATCACCAGATCCATCGCCAGATTCGGGTAAAGCGCCCAGGCGGTCTGATAAAACGGATTGGCCGCAGGTGTTCCCGCGCTGGCGAGGATGTACATGCGCGCAAGATGATTGGGATAGTCCACCATGGCGGGGATCGCTACGAACAGCAGCGGGCTCAGCGAGACGACGAGCAATATTCCGAAGACGATTTTTGCGGTCAGACTTTCGGAGCGGTCCAATGACATTCCGCGCACGGCATATGAATTGAGGAAAACGGTTTCACGAGTGGTATAGGGGGCGATTCTTCACATTTCGCGCAAGAGGTGCGCACGCGATGTGCGCGCAAATTCCATAGCAAACTGTAAAATAATCCCTTAATAGTCGGGGCCGCCCGCCTTTTCGCCGCGGCCGCCGACCGACGCACCGCATTTCGCTAAGCGCTTTTATCACTGCAAGGGAACCGGGGACCGCTCCAGCGGTTGTTGCGCGCATGTATACGCTGGGCATGGAAGAGGAATACTTCGTGTTCGACGCGAAGACGCGCTATTCGGTGCGCCGGGCGAACAAGAAATTCCTCGCGCGCGCGCAAGAACAGCTGGGCGACCGCGTGATGACGGAAATGCTGCAGTCGCAGCTGGAGGTCGCGACACCGCCTTGCGACAGCATGAAGGAAGCGCGTGCGCACCTTGCGCATTATCGCAGCACACTCGCGCAGGCGGCGTTCGAACATAAGCTCGGTCTCGCGGCCATGGGCACATTTCCACTCGCTTACTGGCCGGAGCAGACGGTAACCCGCAAGGCACGCTACGGCCCTATTATGGATGACCTCCAGATGATCGGCTATCGCAACATGCTGTGCGGAATGCACGTGCATGTCGCGGTGCCGGACGTCGACACGCGCATTAACTTGATCATGCGGCTCACCCCCTACCTTCCGCTGTTGCTCGCGTTGTCGACATCATCGCCATTTTGGCAAGGCCACCTGACGGGTCTGGTCGGCTACCGGCTTGCGGCCTACGACGAGTTGCCGCGCACCGGACTGCCGGAGCTTTTTCGTACCAATGACGACTACCGCGAATTTGTTGCAGCGCTGACCTGGGCGAAAATTATTCCGGATGCAAGTTATATCTGGTGGGCGCTACGACCCTCGCTCAATAATCCGACCATTGAGTTGCGGGTCGCCGACAGCTGCACGCGGCTCGACGATGCCGTGGCTGTCGCCGCGCTGTTCCGGTGTCTCGTGCGCGCGCTCGACCGTGATCGGGCGCTCAACGCCGGGTTTGACCGCGTCGGCCGCGCCATAACGCAGGAAAATAAATGGCACGCTCAGCGCTATGGCATTGCCGCGACTTTTGTCGAGCCGTTCTCGCGCTCGCCACTCACGCTCGTGCAATGGCTCGACCAGGTGATTGATTTCATCGCCGAAGATATCGACAAACTCGAATGTGCGGGCGAGATCAGGCACCTTCACGCCATCGCCGCACATGGCACCAGCGCCGACCGCCAGATCGAGATCTTCGGCAAGGCCCGCGAGGCCGGTCGCAGAAGGTTAACGGCGATCAAGGAGGTGATTGATTGGGCGGCAGCGGAGACACAGGCTCTGGGCTGCGCCAAATCTCGAACCTGAACGCGATCCGGGCTTCCCCTAAACGCCCGGGCCACCTATAAAGCGCGGCAGTTCCACGCGCTGGCAAGCGCGCTCCGGACGGGGACCCATGGCAAAGACAATCTATGTCCTCAATGGACCTAATATGAACCTGCTCGGCACGCGCGAGCCGGAAAAATACGGCCACGCGACCCTTGCCGACGTGGAAAAGCTTTGCCGCGACACCGCCGGACGCTTCGGGCTCGACGTCGTCTGCCGCCAGTCCAACAAGGAAGGCGAACTGGTCGACTACATCCAGGAGGCGCACGCCAAGAAAGCCGTAGGCATCGTCATCAACCCCGCCGGTTACACCACCACGTCGATAGCCATCATGGACGCCCTGCTCGCTGTGCAGTCGACGGTGCCGACGGTCGAAATTCACATGACCAATATCCATCAGCGCGAAACCTTCCGGCATAACTCATACGTTTCAAAGGCCGCAAAGGCAGTCATTGCCGGCTTTGGTATTGATGGTTATGCGCTGGCGATCACCGGGCTCGCCGGACTGACCGGTGCCAAGACAAAAGATTGAGCGCCAGAAGATGGCAAAGTCCACAAAGAGCATCGTCGACCGCGAGTTGATCGAGGAGCTGACCAGGCTTCTCGATGAAACCGGACTGACCGAAATTGAAATCGAGCAGGATGGCAAACGCGTGCGTGTTGCGCGCGCTGCGACCGCCGGCGCCGCCCCGCCGGCGGCTGTACGGGTCGAAGTGGCACCGAAAGGGCCAGTTGAAGCCGCCGCCGTGCCTCTCGATTTGTCCAAGCACCCCGGCGTCGTCATCTCCCCGATGGTTGGCACTGCTTATGGCGCGCCGGAACCTGGCGCCAAGCCCTTCATCGATATCGGGAGCAAGGTCAAAGCCGGTGACACGCTGCTGATCATCGAAGCCATGAAAACCATGAACCAGATTCCGGCGCCGCGCGCCGGCACCGTAGTTCAAATTTTGTTCGAAGATGGCCAGCCGGTCGAGTTCGGCGAGCCGCTGGTGATTATTGAGTGAGCGGAATCATCCACAGACTTTTCTCCGTCATCCTGAGGAGGCCGCGAAGCGGCCCTCGAAGGATGAACGGCCCGGGCCGTCACCCTTCGAGGCTCGCATTGCTCGCACCTCAGGGTGACGGACAAGGATGCGAGTGAATGTTCGATAAAATCCTGATCGCCAATCGCGGTGAAATCGCCTTGCGTATCCTGCGTGCGTGCAAGGAACTCGGCATCCCGACCGTGGCGATCCATTCGACCGCTGATGCAGACGCGATGCACGTGCGCTTTGCCGACGAAAGCGTGTGCATCGGGCCGCCCGCCGCAAAGGACAGTTATCTCAACATTCCCGCCATTCTGTCGGCTTGCGAGATCACAGGCGCCGATGCGGTGCATCCGGGCTACGGGTTCTTGTCGGAGAACGCGCGCTTTGCCGAAATCCTTACCGAGCATGGCGTGCAATTCATCGGCCCGAAGGCCGAACACATTCGGCTGATGGGCGACAAAATTGAAGCCAAACATACTGCCAGGAAGCTTGGAATTCCGGTCGTACCCGGATCCGAAGGTGGCGTCACGTCCGACGCGGAGGCAACAAAGATCGCCGATGACATCGGCTATCCGGTGCTGATCAAGGCGGCGGCAGGCGGCGGCGGGCGCGGCATGAAGGTCGCGCGCTCCGCCGGCGAACTTTCAAACGCGTTAGCGACGGCGCGTGCCGAGGCCAAAGCAGCTTTTGGCGACGACGCCGTCTATATCGAGAAATATCTGGAACGCCCGCGCCATATCGAAATACAGGTGCTTGGCGACGGCAAGGGCCACGCCATCCATCTCGGCGAACGCGATTGTTCGTTACAACGCCGCCACCAGAAGGTGCTCGAGGAAAGCCCCTCGCCTGCCCTCAATGCCGCCGCGCGCGACGCCATCGGCGAGACGGTGGCCAAGGCGATGCGCGAGATTTCCTATCTCGGCGTCGGCACCGTCGAATTCCTGTACGAAGATGGCAGGTTTTATTTCATCGAGATGAACACGCGCATCCAGGTCGAGCATCCGGTGACCGAAATGATCACCGATATCGACTTGATCTTCGAGCAGATCCGCGCTGCCGCCGGCTCCGAACTTTCACTCAAGCAATCCGACGTACGCTTTCACGGCCACGCTATCGAATGTCGAATCAATGCCGAAAACCCCGTCTCATTCCGGCCCTCACCCGGCAAAATCCTGCACTATCACCCGCCCGGCGGCCTCGGCGTGCGCATCGACAGCGCTGTTTATCAGGGTTACTCGATACCGCCTTATTACGATTCACTCGTAGGCAAGCTGATCGTGCACGGCAAAACGCGCACCGAGTGCCTGATGCGCTTGAAACGGGCGCTTGATGAAGTGGTCGTGGACGGAATCGAGACGACGTTGCCGCTTTTTCGCGCCCTGGTGCGCGAAAAGGACATCATCGATGGCAATTACCACATCCACTGGCTGGAGCAGTTCCTCGCCCGCGGTGGCATGGAGCCTTAAGCGCGTGGCTGCGCAGCCGTAAGCCGCGTCAACAGCGCGCAGACATCGGCCGGATCGTAGGGCTTGGCCACGAATAATGAGCGCGGCACCAATGGCGCAATGTCCGACAGCTTGAAACGCCCCGAGGCGTAGACGATCGGCATTTCCGGACGGCGTTCGCGCGCGCGCGTCGCCAGTTCGGCACCATCCATGCCGCCCGGCAAATTCACGTCGGTGAACAGCACATCGATGTTGGCGCCCGAATCGATATAGCGCAGCGCTTCATCGGCGGTGGTCACTTCGTGGACGATAAACCCTGATGCGGTCAGGCAGTCGGCGACGAGATTGCTGATCAGCACTTCATCTTCGACCAGCAAAACCGAAATCGGCGCCATGGTCTCACCCATGCATCTTTCCCCCCGTTGCGCCGTTGTCCCCGGCAAACCAACGTCAGGGGCCTCCACCTATCCGGAAATTTGCTGCAATTATGGTATCCAAGGGGTTAATAAACGGCTGACGGGGCTGTTCCTTGCTCCTCAAACCGGGAGCAACGGCCTAAGTCTTGGTCATTGTTGACGCGAGCGCGCGATGGCAAACCGCGAAAACACGTTCATCGAAATCACGCCGGAGGTGCTGCTCAAAGCTTACGCCTGCGGCATCTTTCCGATGGCGGAAAGCGCGGACGACCCGGCGCTCTACTGGATCGAGCCGGACATGCGCGGAATTATTCCCCTGGAAGGGTTCCATGTCCCGGCGCGGCTCGCCCGCACGGCGCGCACGACGTCATGGACGGTCTGGGTCGATCGCAACTTCGATGCAGTGATCGACGGATGTGCGGAACCGAAGCAGGACCGCGCACGCACGTGGATCAATACGCGCATCCGGCGCATTTATCGCGCGCTCTACGAGCGCGGCCATTGCCACACCGTTGAAATCTACGACGGCGACGAACTTGCCGGCGGCCTCTACGGTGTTTCGCTCGGGCGCGCGTTTTTCGGTGAGAGCATGTTTCATCGCGCGCGCGACGCTTCCAAGATTGCGCTGGTGCATCTGGTCGCGCGTCTCAAAGCCGGCGGCTATCGCCTGCTCGACACACAATACGTCACCGCGCACCTCACGACCTTCGGCGCGGTCGAGGTGCCGAAGCGGCGCTATCATCGCATGCTGGAAGAGGCTTTGACCGGTGAAGGCGATTTCGACGCACTGCCGGTGGACCGCCCCATCGCGGGCGGCGAAGCACTGGCAATCATTCAGGGCGGCGCCTAGTTTCGTTACCTGAACGCGGCGTATGCCGCACTATCGACTGTCGTCCCGGCCGAGCGTCAGCGAGGGCCGCGGGGACGACAAAATGGTGCAGGCGGCGCGCGTCCGGAATGACCGGCAAAATTACCGCGGCGGCGGCGGGAAGCCTGGAGATTGTCCGCGCGGTGCCGGGGGCGATTGCCGCCTTTGTTGCGGCTGCTGTTGCGGCGCCCGCGCCGGCGGCTTGGGCGCCGTGTCGGGCGGCACTTCAGCGACATTCGGGTTCTTCCCGCCTTTGCAGTCGGTGACCCACACATCGTAAATCGGATGCTCGACGGCGTGCAGACCCGGGCTCGCGGCAAACATCCAGCCGCTGAAGATGCGCTTGATCTCGCCTTGCAGCGTCACTTCATCGACTTCGACGAAGGCGTCGGTGTTGGGCGTCTCGGTCGGCGGTCGCGAATAACAGACGCGCGGCGTCACTTGCAGCGCGCCGAACTGCACGGTCTCGTTGATGGCGACGTCGAACGAAATGATACGCCCGGTGATCTTATCGAGACCGGAGAATACCGCGGTCGGATTGGCGATGCGCTGCGGAGGTGGCGCGACCACGACCTCATCGCTCGGCTGCGGCGCGGTGTTGGCTTGTTGCGGAGCATTGCGCGGCGAACCGGGGCCGGGCGGTAGCGCCACCGGCGGCGCGGCATTTTGTTGCGGAGGCGGCGCCGACTGCGCACCTGGCGGTGGCGCCAGCGGCTGCGACTGGATCGTTCCGCCGCCCGGCCGGTTCGACGGGGGCAGGCTCATCGGCGCCGGCAGCGGTTGCTGCGGCGGATTGTCGGCGCGGCCGGGATAATATGGCGGCTGATCCGGCGGCGGCCGAGATGGCGGTGCATTTGGCACGTCAGCCGGCGGGCGCGGTGGACCGTCGCTGAAGATCGAACCAAATTGCGCGGCAGCAGGGCTCGCCACGAGCAACGTGGCGACCGCAAGGAACGCGACTGAACGGATGCAACGCGCCATTAAAATCCGGCTTTTTGCGCCTGGCCGGCGTGGATTCGCCTGACGCCGATAGCAATGCCCGGTTAACACGGGGAATACGGCGTTGGAAGGGCGGCAAGACAACCGAAAAACAGGGCAATCTCCGCTCATTCCCGCGTAAGCGGGGATCCAGGGTCGCTGAACTCAGCATATGTTGCTCTGGGTCCCCGCTTTCCGCCTTCGCGCTCCGCGCTTTGGCGGACCGAAACCCGCCGAAGCTCGCGTAGCGAGCATAGGCTGGGTCGCGGGGACGAGCGGTTATACCAAACTAACCGCGTGTATCGGGACTCCAGGCCTTGTAGTCGCCGGTGGCCTTCGGGCGGCGGCCGGCCGCAAGCGTAGAGCCGGGCGGACGAAGCGCGCCGGGTGTACCGGTCATGTTTGGCCGGTGCGGTTTTTGCCACGGGCGCGCCTTGTAGCTTTCCTGTGTCGGCGGCGTGTCGACGGTGTGGTGAAGCCAGCCGTGCCAGGACGGCGGCACCGTCGAGGCTTCAGTGTAGCCATTATAGATCACCCAGCGCCGCTCGAATCCGAGTGTCTTGTCAATTTTGCCGCCAATGGTGCGGTAATAGCGATTGCCGAATTCATCCTCCCCGACCGGCTCGCCATACAACCAGGTCCAGAGCTCGGTGCCGAAAGTCTGCGAATTCCACCAGGTGAAGACTTTGAGAAGGAAACTTTTCATTGCCGCCGCGCATTGAAAACGATTGGATTGCAGGCGTTTTGCCACCTCATCGGGACCTTGTCCAGCCGCGCGGGATTTCATCAGGAATTGACGGCGATATAATCGCTCTTCTTCCCCTCAACGTATTACGGTCACATGGACTCCCTCAGAACCGCGCTGACCTGGATCAAGGATCTGCTCGACTGGCTGCCTGACCCTGTGGTCGCGCTGTTGATCCTCGCAATCGCGGTGCTCGTTGCGCTCGCGCTGCATCGGTGGGCGCGCAAGCTTGTGCGCAGCACACTTGCCGCCCGCTATCCTTATATCTTTTCGACTTTCACCCAGACGCGCGGGCTATCGCGCCTGGCCTTGCTGATTCTGGCTATGATCATCGCTATACCGGTGGCACCGCTGCATCCGGAAACCGCCGCGCTGCTTGCTCGCCTCATGGGTGTAGCGGTGATCGGGCTGATCGGCTGGGCCGCGATCATCGCGCTCCACATCGCCGCCGACCTCTACCTGCGACGCTTCCGGCTCGACGTCGACGACAATCTGCTGGCGCGCAAGCACAATACGCAGGTCCGCGTGCTGTCGCGCACGATCGATGTCCTGCTCGCGATCATCACGCTGAGCGCGGCGTTGATGACGTTTCCCGCCGTACGCCAGTACGGAATCAGCTTGTTCGCCTCAGCGGGCGTGGCGGGTATCATCGCGGGCCTCGCCGCGCGGCCAGTGCTGAGCAATTTGATGGCAGGCGTGCAGCTCGCCATGACGCAGCCTATCCGCCTCTATGATGCAGTGACTCTGGAAAACGAGCACGGCACGATCGAGGAGATTACGTCGACTTATGTCGTCGTGAAGCTGTGGGATTGGCGCCGCATGATCGTGCCGCTCACTTATTTCATCGAAAAGCCATTCCAGAATTGGACGCGCGAGGGCTCGGCCCTGATCGGCACCGTCATGATCTATGTGGATTATCGCGCGCCGGTCGAACTCATTCGCTCGAAGTTCAACGACATCCTCAAGCAATCGAACAAATGGGATGGCAATGTTGCCGCCTTGCAGGTGACCGATTTCAAGGAAGGGAGCATGGAGCTGCGCCTGCTGATGAGCGCGCGCTCGGGCGGTGCCGCTTTCGACTTGCGCTGCGAGGTGCGCGAAAAACTCATCGACTTCCTGCAAAAGGAGCACCCCGAAGCGCTGCCGCGGTCACGGCAGATCGGCTACAGCGGCACCGAGGAATCTCCGGATTCGCCGCGGCCGAAGGCCAAGCGAAACAGGAAATAGCAATTTCGGGTGAGCCTACGTTATGCCGCTCGTCCCCGCGTAAGCGGGGATCCAGTGCAACATGCACCAGTTTTGTATTTTTGGATTCCCGCTTACGCGGGAATGAGCGAAGTTGTTTTGCGCGCGAACATTCGGAGCATAGTGGAGTCCGTTTTACGGACGTCGTCGTGAACCTGTTCTGAACGGCTGATCGGCTATTTGGATGAGGTTTGCCGAAGCGGCCGAAAGCAAACGCACAACCGACTATGTTGCAGCGCATGTTGCGCCGGCAGGCCGGGTGCGGTTATGGTGCCCAGGAATTCATCATCGCGGGTCCGAATCGCTCACGATTTGGCTCCCCGGCGGCGAGATTCGAAATGACAGTGCCGGTAAAAAAGGCGGACACCATTTGGGTCCGCCTTTTTTCATTGCCGACCAGGGTGCGTGGCGCCCGTCAGCGTTTTTCTCGCGCGATGTTGCATCTCGACATGCAGCTCGGCAGGCAGACATTCTTGCCGTAACTCGACATTTCGCAACGTTCTGCACAGATGTCCTGGCACGACCTCTTCTTGTCACCAAATGGCGCCGCTGATGCAGGCGCCGAGGCGGATAACGTGACAAGTCCCACCGCGAGCAAGATCGGCAGCAATTTCGGCATTCGTTTTCTCCCCCAAAGTTGGCCCGAAATCGTATCGAACTACCGCCGTCGAGGCCACAGCCGCGCGATGGCCGCCGCCGCACAATTGGCGGCGCGTTCCTGGTAATTGCGTCGCGGAGTTGAATTCACAGGCGTGGGTATCATCACCGGCTGCAACTTCGCGGCGCGCGTACGGCGTAAGCCACTGGCCGGCTTTCGAGAATCAGAGACTCCGATCGCGCAATGGAACGATTTTTCCCGTGCTTGTCCCCGTTTGCGTGCGCACCCGATTCCTTCGGTGCCATGCGCGGAAGTCCCGTTTTTCCGTCATTTTTCTGTCATGGCCGGAGGCATAAAAACCTACGCCATCGGGCCGAGAAAAAAACTTTCCGGACGGCCGGTATGGCCCAATACTGCCTGTGTTCTTGCGGTCCGTTGTCCCCGCAGTTCACCGGGTGGACACAAGATTTAGTGTTTGATTCAGATTTGACCTCTATCTCTTGTTGACGCGTAGGCAGAGTCCACTTAGCTTTGGTGTGTTCGGTGGCGTTGAGTTTCAGGTTCCCTCCGGACCCTCAGAACGGCTTTCCAGTCGCGAGCTCAACCCACGCCAGAACAATGGCGTTTGGGACAGGGACTTGCTTGTGCCCGGGCGTTGAAAAACCCCGGATCGAACCGGTGCCGGATCGGAGCATCGGGCCTAGATGAGGTGGGATGGGTCGGACGAGTAGAGCAACGGCGGCGGATCGGGACAGGTCTGCCAGAAACAAAAGGGCGGTGTTAACCGCCCGGAATTTGGGGCTAGAGACACATGCGAATTGAACGGCGCTACACCAAGGATGGCAAAGGAAACCAGGATGCGGCCTACGCAGGCATCGAATTTCGTCTCACAACCAGCGAGATCCGCAACCCGGACGGCTCCGTGGTGTTCAAGCTCGACAATGTCGAGGTGCCGGAATTCTGGTCGCAGGTCGCTTCCGACGTGCTGGCACAAAAATACTTCCGCAAGGCCGGTGTCCCCGCGCGCCTGAAGAAGGTCGAAGAGAATTCGGTTCCCTCATTCCTGTGGCGCTCGGTCGCCGACGAGGACGCGCTCGCGGCACTGCCCGAGAAGGAACGCTACATCGGCGAGCACTCCTCCAAGCAGGTGTTCGACCGTCTCGCCGGCACCTGGACCTATTGGGGCTGGAAGGGCGGCTATTTCGAATCCGAGGAAGACGCGCAGGCCTACTTCGACGAGCTGCGCTACATGCTGGCCGCGCAGATCTGCGCGCCGAACTCGCCGCAATGGTTCAACACAGGTCTGCACTGGGCCTATGGCATCGATGGTCCTGGCCAGGGTCACCATTACGTCGATCCGTTCACCGGCAAGCTGACGCGGTCGAAGTCCGCTTACGAGCATCCGCAGCCGCACGCCTGCTTCATCCAGTCCGTCTCCGACGATCTGGTGAACGAAGGCGGGATCATGGATTTGTGGGTGCGCGAGGCACGCCTGTTCAAATACGGCTCCGGCACCGGCTCGAATTTCTCGAAGCTGCGCGGCGAAGGTGAAAAATTGTCGGGCGGCGGCAAGTCGTCCGGCCTGATGTCGTTCCTGAAAATCGGCGACCGGGCCGCGGGTGCCATAAAGTCGGGCGGCACCACGCGCCGCGCCGCAAAGATGGTGATCGTCGACGTCGATCACCCGGATATCGAGACCTACATCAACTGGAAGGTGATGGAAGAGCAGAAGGTTGCAGCGCTCGTCACCGGCTCCAAGATCAACCAGAAGCACCTCAAGGCCGTGCTCAAGGCCTGCGTGAACTGCGAGGGCTCGGGCGATGACTGCTTCTCGCCGGAGAAAAACCCCGCGCTCAAGCGCGAGATCAAGCTCGCGCGCCGCGCCATGGTGCCGGACAACTACATCAAGCGGGTGATCCAGTTCGCCAAGCAGGGCTACAAGGACATCGACTTCCCGACCTACGACACCGACTGGGACAGCGAGGCCTATCTCACGGTTGCGGGCCAGAACTCGAACAATTCGGTACGCGTCACCGACGGCTTCCTCAAGGCTGTGGAGGCCGACGGCAAATGGGACCTCACCTATCGCAAGAACGGCAAGGTTGCGAAGACGCTCGACGCCCGCGACCTGTGGGAAAAAATCGGCCACGCCGCCTGGGCCTCGGCCGATCCGGGCCTGCAATACCACACAACCGTCAATGACTGGCACACCTGTCCGGCATCCGGCGAAATCCGCGCCAGCAACCCGTGCTCGGAATACATGTTCCTCGACGACACGGCCTGCAATCTCGCCTCGCTGAACCTGCTTACCTTCCGCGACGAGAAGACCGGAAAATTCCAGGTCGAAAGCTATGAGCACGCCGTGCGGCTGTGGACGGTCGTGCTGGAAGTCTCGGTGATGATGGCGCAGTTCCCCTCGCGCGAGATCGCGGAGCGTTCGTTCGAATTCCGCACGCTCGGCCTCGGCTATGCCAACATCGGCGGCCTGCTGATGACGTCCGGCATCCCGTATGATTCCGATGCCGGCCGCGCCATTTGCGGCGCGCTCAGCGCGATCATGACCGGCACCTGCTACGCCACCTCGGCCGAAATGGCCGAAAAGCTCGGGCCCTTCCCCGGCTACAAGAAAAACCGCGAGCACATGTTGCGCGTAATGCGCAATCACCGCCGCGCTGCCTATAACGAGCGCACCGGCTATGAGAAGGTCGCAACGCCGCCCGTCCCCCTCGATCATGCCGCCTGCCCGGATCCGACTCTGATCGCGCATGCGAAAGCTGCGTGGGACCGCGCAATCGAACTTGGCGAGAAGCACGGCTACCGCAATGCGCAGTCAACCGTGATCGCGCCCACCGGCACCATTGGCCTGGTGATGGATTGCGACACCACCGGCATCGAGCCCGACTTCGCGCTGGTGAAGTTCAAGAAGCTCGCCGGCGGCGGCTACTTCAAGATCATCAACCGCGCCGTTCCGGAAGCGCTGCGCACTCTCGGCTATTCGGAAAGCGACATTGCCGAAATCGAGGCCTACGCCGTCGGCCATGGCAACCTGGCGCAGGCGCCAGCAATCAACCACACCACGCTGAAGGCCAAGGGCTTCACCGACGAAGCGATCGCGAAAGTCGAGAAGGCGCTGCCGACAGCGTTCGATATCAAGTTCGCCTTCAACAAATGGACGCTGGGTGAAGAGTTCTGCCGCGACAAGCTCGGCATCTCCGCCGAAGACCTCGCCTCGCCGTCCTTCGACCTTCTCGCCGCGCTCGGCTTCGGCAGGCGCGAGATCGAGGCCGCGAACATCCATGTCTGTGGCGCCATGAC
>Ga0187765_10000189_pt1 | contig 21736 bp, 23 predicted proteins | sample 0216_QUI02_MP05__3_FD_133018 | JGI IMG/M metagenome (GOLD analysis project Ga0187765, IMG submission 133018) | Tropical peat soil microbial communities from peatlands in Department of Meta, Colombia - 0216_QUI02_MP05_10_MG | ecosystem: Environmental > Terrestrial > Soil > Wetlands > Peat ...
CTCACCGAACGGCTCAAGCGGATTCCTGGCCTTGAGGTGCGTGTCGCTGAAGCCGGCGCTGCCGATGGTGAAACCGACGGCACCAAGCTTTTCTCGGCGCTATCGTCCACACTTGCCGACGTTCCGCCTGACCGTGTCGCTGGTGCCATCCTGATCACCGATGGACGGGTTCACGATGTGCCAGCCGATGCCTCGGCACTGGGTTTCGCGGCCCCGATCCATGCGCTGGTTACTGGCCACCAGGACGAAATCGACCGGCGCGTCGTACTCACGCAAACGCCGCGCTTCGGCATTGTCGGACAATCGCAAACTGTCGGCTTTCGCGTCGAGGATCAGGGCGCCAACGCCGGCTCAGCCGAAGTCACGGTGCGACGGGACGGCGAAGTGCTGGAAAAGCGCGTCGTGAGCGTCCACTCGGACATCAAATACAACGTACCCATTCCTCACGCCGGGCCAAATATCGTCGAGATCGAGGCTGCTCCGCTCGAAGGAGAACTCACGCAAGTCAACAACCGCGCAGTTGTCTCCATCGACGGCGTGCGCGACAAGCTGCGCGTATTGCTGGTGTCCGGCGAGCCGCATGCCGGTGAACGCACCTGGAGAAATCTGCTCAAGTCGGACGCGTCCGTCGACCTGGTCCACTTCACGATTTTGCGCCCGCCTGAGAAACAGGATGGCACGCCAATCAATGAACTCTCGTTGATTGCGTTCCCGACGCGCGAGCTCTTCCAACAGAAGATCGGCGAATTCCAGCTCATCATTTTCGATCGCTACGCGCGACAGGGCGTCCTGCCCCTTATTTATTTCGAGAATATTGCAAAATACGTGCGCGACGGCGGGGCCGTCCTCATTGCGGCAGGACCGGATTACGCCAGTCCGACGAGCATCTGGCGGACGCCGCTCGACGGCATCCTGCCTGCCGAACCAACCGGCGAAGTCACAGAGCGCAGCTTCCAGGCACAGCTCACCGAAGCCGGCCACCGCCATCCGGTGACGCGCGACCTTGAAGGTTCAGACACCGACCCCCCGCATTGGAGCCACTGGTTCCGGTTGGTCGACATCAAACACAGCACCGGCACCAACGTGATGCAGGGTCCCGACGGCAAGCCGCTTCTCGTGCTGGCGCGCGAAGGCGAAGGCCGAGTTGCGTTGCTGTTGTCAGACCACATCTGGCTATGGGCACGCGGCTATGAAGGCGGCGGTCCGCACCTCGATTTATTGCGGCGGCTCTCGCACTGGCTCATGAAGCAGCCTGATCTCGAGGAAGAAGCGCTGCGTCTGATCGTGCATGGCCGGGATATGACCGTGCAGCGGCAGACCATGGCCGATACGGTCAATCAGGTGACCCTCATCTCGCCGACCGGTGCAACGCGCACACTGGACTTGCAAGCCGTTGAACCTGGCCTGTGGCGCACATCGGTTTCCGCCAACGAACTCGGCCTCTGGCGCGCGACCGATGGCAAACTCACCGCGCTCGCCAATGTCGGTCCTGCCAATCCGCGCGAATTCGCCGAAGTCACGTCGACGACTGATGTCCTTCGCCCGCTCGCCAACGCCACTGGGGGCGACGCGCGACGAATCGCGAACGGCAACAATCTCGACCTGCCGCGCGTTGTGCCGGTGCGAACAAGCACGACATTCAAAGGCGACGACTGGATCGGATTGAAGATGCGCGACGTCAGCGTCGTGCGCGGTATCGGTGTGCTGCCTGTCTTTGCCGGTCTGATCGGCCTGCTTCTGCTGGTCGGTTCGCTTGCTGCAACCTGGGCCCGAGAAGGCCGCTGATTATTTTTCCCAATCGGGCCGGATCAGCCCTGACACGCCGTCGAAGGCGCCAGCGACCAGTTCGGCGACCAGAAGCCGCGCCGGATCAACGGGCCCAGGCATCTTTACCTGGCCTTTCGGGATACGCTTGAAGCCGGATTTCGCGTAGATGGGCTCATCGCCGACCAGCACCACGAGCTTGTGGCTGGCCGCTTGAGCCTCCTTCAACGCGCGCTTGACCAGCGCGGTGCCGACGCCGTGCGAACGGAAAGGCGGCTCGACCGTAAGTGGGCCAAGCAGAAGTGCCGGTGTATCGCCGATGCAGATCGGCGTAAGCCGCACGGAGCCAACCATCAACGTTCCAATCCGCGCGGTGAACGATAGATCGAGCGCGTGCCCCCGACCCTCGCGGATTCGAAACGCCGTGCGCGCGAAGCGGCCCGGCCCGAAGGTGCGCTCGTGCAACCGCTCGATCGCAGGCGCGTCTGCGGCGGTCTCGGGCAAGATGGTCAGCGCCGGTTCGCTCATGGACTTGCAATTATCCGTTCAGGCGCTGCCGCTTAGCATTTGCCCCGATTCCGGTCCATCGCCGGTGGCGCAAAGCGCCGTGACGGCCTAAATGAAGCGGAACAAAGGTTAAGGAGAGCGGCATGGGACTTCTCGTCGACGGCGTCTGGCAGGATGATGTTTCGCGCACCAAGGATGGCCACTTCATCCGACCGGCGACCCGCTTTCGTAACTGGGTTACGCCGGACGGGGGTGCCGGCCCTTCCGGCGAAGGCGGCTTTGCCGCCGAGGCCGGCCGCTATCATCTCTACGTTTCATTGTCCTGCCCCTGGGCGCACCGGACCATCATTTTTCGCAAGCTGAAGACGCTCGAAAATGTCGTCTCTATATCGACGGTCTCGCCCGACATGCTCAAGGACGGCTGGACGTTCAACGTGAGCGAGGGATCGAGCGGCGACACGGAAAACGGCAAGAGTAAATTGTCGGAAATCTATTTGCTGGCCGACCCGCGTTATACCGGCCGCGTCAGTGTGCCGGTGTTGTGGGACAAAAAACGCAAGACGATCGTCAACAACGAATCGTCGGAAATCATTCGCATGCTCAATTCGGCGTTCGATGCTTTCACCAATGTTCGCGCCGACTACTATCCGGAGCCGTTACGCACGCAAATCGACAAGCTCAATGACCTGATCTATCCGAACATCAACAATGGCGTTTATCGTGCCGGCTTCGCGACGTCACAAGCCGCATACGAGCAAGCGTTTCGCAATGTCTTCGATGCGCTTGAGGAGATTGAACAGATCTTGTCGCAGCACCGCTATCTAGTGGGCGGCGCGCTCACAGAAGCCGATTGGCGCCTTTTCTGCACATTGATCCGCTTCGATGCGGTCTACTACTCACACTTCAAATGTAACTGGCGCCACATCTACGAGTACCCGAACCTGTCAAACTATCTGCGCGACCTTTATCAGGTGCCGGGCGTGGCCGAGACCGTGAGTATCGAGCAGATCAAGCGGCACTATTACGGCAGCCAGCGCCAGGTGAACCCGACCGGTGTTGTTCCGGTCGGGCCGCAGCTCGACTTCGCCGCGCCGCACGACCGCGCGCGGTTCGCCTAGGTTAGCGCGCGTCGACGCGCCTCAGTGCATCGTAAATTCGCCCTTGGCCATCATCAGATGGTGCGGCTGGTGATGCGCGCCTTGCACCATGATGCCCATGAAACCAAGCGCCTTGAGTTTGGCGAGCGGCTGGCTTTCACTCGCTATGACGGTAAGTCTCACGCCGTTCGGGAGGTCCTCGCATTTTGCGTTCCAGCCGATCTCGCGTAGCTCGCTGACATGGGCGGGCACCATCCGCTTGATTGCTTCCAGCGTGCGGCCCTCGCCGGTTACTGCGATCTCGATGCCATTGTCTAGCACTCGCTCGGCAGCCGCGGCACGCAGCGTCACTTCATTCATATCGATGAGATGCTGTCGCAGCGCGGCGATGTTCACCTTTGACCAATCGGTCGCCGGGTCGGCCTGCAGGATTTGAACGACTTCCTGAATTGTGCCGAAGGCATCCTGCCCCGGCATCGTCGTAGTTCTTGCCGCACCGAATTGCTGAGCGTGCATACCGCCGTGGCCACCCATGCCGCCGTGCATTCCCGTTCCGCCTTGCATGCCTGCATGCATGCCGCCTTGCATGCCACCTTTCGGCATTCGTCCCTGCATCATTTGCTGATGCATCTCGGCCATCGACCCGTCCATGCCGCCTTGCGCCATCTGCCTGTGCATACCCATGGGGCCGCCAGACGAGATTTGCGCGTATGCGTAAACCGTCGCTGCAAGAACCGCAGAAACGGCAATTGTGGTCTTCCAGGGAAATTTTGACATCGGGAGCCTCGCTCTCATTTTGCCCCTGATGCCTGCATAGCCCGGAGTTGTCACAGGTTCATATGATCTCGATCATACGTGTCGCAGAAGCGTGATTTTTTCGCGGCCGCGCCTGATCGCGCCATCGCGTTCGAGCGCCGCCACCGCGCGGTACAGAGCCTCATGGGTGAGCCCTATTTCAGCGGCAATATCTTTCAGCGTTTGGCGGAGTTCGACGGTGCGTCCGTCTGCGCCGACATTGAGAACAAGATAGTGCCACACCCGCTCTCGCGCCGAGCGTATGTTGCGTTGCTCAATGCGCGTGCGCAGGCTCATCACCTGACGCGCGAGTGTTGCGGAAAAGGCCCTCGCCGATTTCGGATCGCGCTCCAATGCGATCAGCACTTCACGCTTCGGATAAATGCGCACAGTCGCATTGGTATTTGCGATTGCGTCACAGTGATATTGTGGAGAGAAAAGAGAGGCCTCTGCAATGGTCTCACCCGGGCCCGCGACATAGAGAACAATTTCGTGTCCCGAACGATCCACGCGTGCAAGCCGCACGCGTCCGGTGATAACTTCGTACAGGCATGCCGTTTTATCGCCGAGCCGGAACAGCGGCTCTCCGGATTTCAGCTTGCGGTTGATTGCGGCCGCGCGTACGGAAGCCGGTAGCCAATCTTTTGCTGGCATCGGTGATCCCCCGGCTAGACCGTACGCCGCAACATTACTAAATCACCATAATTCACTAATCACCGCACCGCCCAGGACTTCTGCGACGCGTGCGCGCGTAGCGCGGCTCGCGTCTTCCGGTAGCGCATCGGGCGCGAAGAAACCGTGCGCGATGATTTCCTGATTGGGCTGTGGGTGGCCGTCCTGCCGAAAATCGCGAACGATGAAAAGCGCGACATGATCGCGTCGCGACGTCCGCTTGTTGAAGTAGACCGCGTAAAGCTGCGGCGCGCTGCCCAGCAGAATGTTGCCTTCTTCGGCTAGCTCGCGCGTCAGGGCATCCAGCAAGGTCTCGCCAGTTTCCACGCCACCGCCTGGCAAATGCCAGCCGTCCACATAAGAGTGCTTGATCAGGAAAATCCGTCCGGCGCCATCGATGACCATGGCGCGGACGCCCAGCGTTGCCCCGCGCGAGAACCGCCAGTAGAAGTGCATGACGCGCCGGATCAACGGCTCGAACTTGCGCCGCAAGCGTTGCAATCCGCTCTCCACTCACCTGTTCAGATCAATCCACCGGCCTGAGGAAACACTGTTAAGCCACTGGCCACCGTTTAGAATGTCTTCAATATATGGCATAAACCGGCCAGCAAGTGTTCGCAGAGGACTGCCCGTGAAACAATTTTCCGACTTGACCGAACAGGAAGTTCTGGCGCTCGCGATTACCAACGAAGAGGAAGACAGCCGTATCTATCGCGGCTTTGCCGAGGGCCTGCGCGAGAAGTTTCCCTCATCCGCCAAAGTATTCGACGAGATGGCGGAGGAGGAAGTGCACCACCGCACGATGCTGTTCGACCTCTATCGCAAGAAGTTCGGCGAATATCTGCCGTTGATTCGGCGTCAGGACGTAAAGGGCTTTTTGCAGCCGAAGCAACCGCTGTGGCTGACGCGGCCACTTGGGCTGGAGGACGTCCGCAAGTTCGCCGAAAACATGGAGTTTCAGGCCGAGCGCTATTATCGCAAGGCGGCCGAAACGGCGCGCGACGCTTCGGTGCGGCAATTGCTGATTGAACTTGCGGAAGCTGAAGCCGGTCACGAGAGCCTGGCGCACAAACTCAGCGAATCGATCCTCACCAAGGGCGCCCGCGAGAAGGAAGACGAGACCGCGCGGCGCATGTTCGTGCTGCAATATGTGCAGCCCGGCCTCGCCGGGCTGATGGACGGCTCGGTGTCGACGCTGGCGCCGCTATTTGCAGCTGCCTTTGCTACGCATAACACATGGGAGACATTTCTCGTCGGCATGGCGGCCTCTGTGGGGGCCGGCATCTCGATGGGTTTCGCCGAAGCTCTTTCCGACGACGGATCGCTCACCGGGCGCGGAACGCCCTGGCTGCGTGGCACCGTGTGCGGCGTAATGACTGCAATCGGCGGCCTTGGACATACGCTGCCCTACCTCATCCCGGACTTCTATGTCGCTACAGTGGTGTCGATCATTGTCGTCGCGATAGAACTCGCTGCGATATCGTGGATTCGCACCCGCTTCATGGATACGCCGTTCTTGCAGGCCGCGTTTCAGGTGGTGGTGGGCGGCGTGCTGGTGTTTATCGCCGGCATATTGATCGGCAGTTCATAGCGGCCTGCTCCCGCTACAATGTTCACCCTCGCCCATCTTTCCGATCCGCATCTTGCGCCGCTGCCGGCGCCGCGCTGGACCGAGCTGATCGGCAAGCGCGTGACGGGCTATATCAACTGGCAACGCAAGCGGCGTTTTATCCATGATCCCGCTGTGCTCGCCGCAATCGTCGGAGACGTGAAGGCGCAATCGCCCGACCATATTGCGGTGACCGGCGATATCACCAACATCGCATTGGCCGCGGAGTTTCCACGCGGCCGGGAGTGGCTGGAAAGCCTCGGGACGTCGCGTGACGTGACCGCCGTTCCCGGCAACCACGATGTTTACGTGCGCGAGGCTGCCAATTTCGCCGCGCTCCAATGGGGCGCGTATATGTGCGACGACGACGGCGCCGAGGGATTTCCGTTCGTGCGCCGACGCAACAACATCGTGCTGATCGGCCTTTCAACCGGCGTGCCGACGGCGCCTTTCCTGGCGACTGGCTGGCTCGGAACCAGGCAGCTGGTCGAACTCACAGCGACGCTGAAAAAACTAAAAAACGAAGACCTGTTCCGCATTATTCTGATCCATCACCCGCCGGTCACAGAGGCGGCTCAACACAAACGTCTCTTCGACGCTCCGGTGCTCAAACGCATCATCGCGGATCATGGCGCGGAATTGCTGCTGCACGGCCACGACCACGCGCACATGATCAATTGGCTTTATGGACCGGACGGCTCGCGCGTGCCAGCCATTGGGGTTCCTTCCGCATCGGTCGCGCCGGGCAACGCTCGGGAGGGCGCAGCGTACAATCTCTACCGGATCGACGGCGCGCGCGGCGCCTGGCGGTGCGAACTGACTTCGCGCGGCCTCAATCCCGCGGGCGCGGTCGTCCAACAAAAGCGCTTTATGCTTCTCGGTCAGGGATGAGGTGTGGCGAGCAGCGCCAGGGCGACCAGCGCGATCACGCCGACAACGATACCGAGCACGAATGTCCGGACGGCCTGCCAGCGCCTGTGGCGCTGTTCGTGTCCGCGCAATAAATGCGCGCTGCCGCGTCCGGCATCGTCGGCCAACGCCCTTTCCCGTTCGACCAGCCGGCGCGCGACGTAGCGCTTGATCGCATCCGCCAGCACGGGCACCTCGTAAGACTCCGCGAGCACCGCGCGGCCGTAGCGCGTGTCCTGGACGAAACGATATTGCCTCTTGTCGCGACCCATCTCGACATGCGCAACGACATCAACCCATAGCCGCGGAATATCGCCGCGGCTGATTCCCCGATCGAACAACTCGATCCCACTGGGAATATCATTGAACAGCGGATCGAGCGCCTCATTGAGCAATTCGAGCCGGGCGACGTCGGCATCGCGCAGATCGACAACGACGCCGGAACGCTCGGCCGCTTCGATGCGAGCCTCGCGCACGGCGTCCTTCAGCGGACTCTGGGTTTCCGCCTCGCCCGGTTTCACGTCCTTGCGTCCCCACATGACGGTAATCTAGCAACGGCCGGTTCCGGCGAAAAGCCGAAAAGCGTTGGTTTTCAAGAAGTTTGATGCCTAAGAGGGCGTTAACGGATCGGAACCACGCCGTATCTGCGGGCCCAGCCCAGACCGTCTTCGGTTCGGGCGCGCGGTCGGTATTCCGCACCAATCCAACCCTTGTAACCAACGCGATCCACCGCCTCGAAGACCGCCTGATAATTTACCTCACCCTCATCTGGCTCATGACGCGATGGCACCGCAGCGCATTGCAGATGCCCAATGACGGGCAAAAATTTTTCCAGCCGATAGGTCAAGTCTCCGCCCACGATCTGCACATGATAGAAATCGAACTGAACCCTGATATTGGCCTTGCCGACTTTCGCGATCACGCCGGCCGCGTGCTCGACGTGATTGAGAAAATAGTTCGGCCGGTCACGCGCATTGATCGGCTCGATCAACAATGTAATATTTTTTTCTCGCGCGAGATCTGCGGCTTTCGACAGATTATCAGCGAATACTTTGTCGGCGGTGGGGCGCTGCTCGGGCGCAACTTTACCCGCGAGACAATGGATCGCGCTTGCGCCGATGGCGCTCGCGTATTCCAGGGCACGCGCGAACAACCCTTGCCAATCCCTTTCGCGCCCCGGAACGGCGGCAAGACCAAATTCCCCATCCCGCGCGCCCGGTGGCGTGTTGAGACCGAGAATCGTGAGTTTGTTTTTTTCGATCGCGGCCTTCATGGCTGAGGCCGGAACGTCGTACGGAAATTGCAGCTCGATCGCCTTGAAGCCTGCAGCGGCCGCCGCACCGATCCTTTCGAGCAGCGGACGTTCAGTGAAGAGATAGCCGAGATTGGCGGCAAATCGGGGCATCATTCAATCTCCATGCATTCTCTGCCGGGGTGACTTGCAGTCGCCGCTTATTCCATATTCATTAGCGCACGCTCCCTCCGGAAACAAATCATGTCCGCCAACACCGCCTTCCATGTTGCTGTCCTGCCGGGCGACGGCATCGGCCACGAAGTGATGGCGCCGACGCTGGACATATTGCGCCGGATCGAGGCCACGACACCAAGTCTCAAATTCCGTTTCAGTGAAGCGCAAGCCGGCGCCGGGCACTATCAAGCGACCGGCAAATCAATGTCGCAAGCGACAATCAAGCTGTGCGAGGAGGCCGATGCGATCCTGCTCGGCGCCTGCGGCCTGCCCAGCGTCCGCTACCCGGACAACACCGAAATCATGCCGCAAGTCGAACTGCGATTCATCTTCGACCTTTATGCCGGAGTCCGGCCGGCGCGCCTGGTTCCCGGCGTGCCGAGCCCGATTGTCGGTGCGCAGGAAAAAGGCATCGACTTCGTGCTGATCCGTGAATCGACCGAAGGTCTGTTCGCGTCGATGGGCAAAGGCGTCACGACACATGACGAGGCGCGCGAGACACTCATCGTCACGCGCAAGACCACAGAACGGCTTTTCGATTTTTCACTCAAGCTGGCGCAACGGCGCAAGAAGCGCGGCCGGCCAGGCCGTCTCACGCTCGTCGACAAGGCCAATGTGTTCAAGGCTTTCAACTGGCAGCGCGATATATTCGCCGAGCGCAAGGCGAAATTTCCCGACGTCAAAACCGACCTGCTTTACGTCGACGCCTGCGCGGCGATGATGGTGAAAAAGCCCTGGGACTTCGACGTGATGGTCATGGAAAACATGTTTGGTGACATCCTCTCCGATCTTGCCGCCGGCTTGATCGGAGGCCTCGGGATCGCGCCATCCGCGGATATCGGCGATAAACACGCGGTGTTCCAGCCGTGCCACGGCACCGCGCCCGATATCATGGGCCAGGGCAAGGCTAATCCGACGGCTATGATCTTGTCGGCGGCAATGATGCTCGACTGGCTTGCCGACAAGCACGATCATCAGCCTGCGGCGGATGCCGCGCTGCGGATCGAACGCGCCGTGGACAAGGCCTATTCCGGCGGGCTCACACCGATGGAGTATGGCGGCAAGGATGGCACGGCGGCTATTGCCAAAGCGGTTTTCGCAGCGCTCGACTGATCAGGAGGCACTAATGCTGTTCTCGGTATTTACGCTCGACAATCCTGATGCCACCGATAAGCGCAAAGCTGTGCATGGCGCGCACGTTGTCCATTTGAAAAATGCGAAGGACTACGGAGTAACCATCACCGTCGGCGGGCCGCTGGTGTCGGATGACGGTGCGAGCCCGATTGGCAGCCTGATGGTGCTTGATGCTCCGGATCGCGCCACTGCGGAAAAATTCAACCGCGCCGATCCGTTCCGCCAGCACGGTGTATGGGACAAGGTTGAGATCCGGCGTTTCGACAGGAAGGAGTAAGACTCAACTCACTCCGTTCGTCCCCGCGAAAGCGGGGACCCAGGCAAATACAAAAGATTTCCCGACTCATGCGCTGGATTCCCGCTTACGCGGGAATGAACGGAGTTTGTCGCTAGAGGCCGACAAAGTCCTTGATCGCCGACAGGAATTCTTCCGGCTGCTCGAGCGGCGGACAATGGCCGCAACCAGGCAATTCGATGTAGCGCGCACCGGCAACCTTCTCGACGATCTGCTTGTTGAGCGCGGGTGGCGTCGCCTGGTCAAATTCGCCGCACACGACGAGCGTCGGCACCTTGAGATGGTGCAACAGAGGGACCAGATCTGTTTCCTGCAGGATCTTGCACGCGGCTTGAAATGCTTTCGGGTTAATATCGAGCAGAACCTTTTGTCGCTCTTCAATTTTCTCCGGATGCGCAGCGAGATAGGCGGGCGAAAAGACTCGCTTGGCGGCAATCTCGGCAATGCTGCCAAGACCACCTTCGGCGACTTTGTCCGCCATCACCGCAAAGGCCTCGCGTCCCTGCGGGGGAAAGCCTGCCGCCGCGTCGCTGAGCACGAGCTTGGATATTCGCTCGGGATGCGCCAACGCAAATGCCAGCGCGACAGTTCCGCCGAAGCCATTGCCCATCAAAACGGAATCTCTGCCGATGCCAAATTCCTCAAATCCGTCCTCGATTACGGCGAGATAGGCATCCATCAGCGCAAGCATTGCAGGCTGGGACCCGTGAAAACCTGGCAGGTTGATGAGCGTGACCCGATTTTTTGCAGCCAGCGCCGGCAAAACAGGGTCAAAAGCATGTCGGTCGGCAAGCAGGGAATGCAGCACCACAAGGTCGCGCCCTTCACCCGTGCGTACCGCCGTTAATGCACCCCGCCCGGCGGTCATTTGCTGCATTTGCATCAGGTCCTCCTCGCATCCCGCTCATTCCCGCGCAAGCGGGAATCCAGCGGCAAGACCGCAGAGTCACAAATCGACGCCCTGGATCCCCGCTTGCGCGGGGATGAACGGATGAATTGAAATGAACAAGCGCGACGCTCAGTTCCCTTCGCGCCAGATGCCGAGCGCTTCCTGGGCTGGCCGGTCGGAAATCGAGAACAGCACCGCATCGCCACCGGTGACCGTGTGCGAATAACGCTTCCATGGCGGCACCACGAAGACGTCATTGACGCCCCATTCGATCGGCTTGCCATCGACGACGGTGGTACCCTGCCCTTCGGCAACGGCGAAGATGGTGCCATCCGTGGAGCGGTAGGGTTCGCCTTTGAAGCCTTTCGGCAGCAACGCAAGGTTTGCACCCATGGTCGGCAAAACCGGCCCGCCGTTGATCGGGTTGGCATAGCGCACGCGCGCACCGTGACGTTTGTCGATGTCGCCGGTGTCCTTCAGACGTTGGAGGATCGGCCGCATCTTGGCATACGGATAATTGATGACCGGCGAACGATTGAGGTGTGCGGGCGCACCATCCGGCAATACGCCGGAGGCATAGCGATCAAACGAGTCACCATCGGCGTGATTCGTCTTCTGCATCTTTTCTTCGTAGTGCTCGCCAAACGACGTCTCAAAATGATTCACCGTCGGCATGTCGAGCACGTCGAGCCACATCACGGGTTGCTTGCCCGGATTGCCGTGGTCGTGCGGCGCCCAATTGGCAGTGATGATGAAGTCGCCATGCTTCATCACCGTCTTTTCGCCTTCGACCGCGGTGTAGGCACCTTCGCCTTCGAGCACAAACCGGATGGCGGACGAGACGTGGCGGTGAACGTCGGCAATCTCGCCCGGCATGATTAGCTGAATGCCGGCGAACAGCGAATTGGTGATGCGCGACTTGCCCGGCACGCCAGGATTTTCCAGGACGAGCACGCGGCGCTCAGCTTCTTCCGCGCTGATGACGTCGCCTGCCTCCAGCATCAATCGCTTGACGTCGCTGAATTTCCACACCGTCGGCTGAAGCATGGACTTCGGCTCGGGAGTGACCAGGTCCTTCAACACCTCCCAGAGCGGCGTCATGTTGAACTTGGAAATCTTGTCGTAATACGCCTTCCGCGCCGCCTGCACGTTGTGCTTGGCGCCCGGAACGGTTTCCGGCGAGATGGCGAGGGTCATGCAACGCTCCTTGGGGAGTTAGTTAGATTTGCAACTACTATATCGCATCCGGGCGCGTGGCGAAACTGCAGGGTGATGCAACTTGCCCCTTGTAACTTCAGCTAGTTATTGACCGAGCCGCCGTCCACCACGATCGATTGCCCGGTCACGAAATCACTATCGCTCGAGGCCAGAAACACAAGCGCGCCGAGCAGGTCTTCCGGATAGGCATCACGCTTGAAGGCGCGGCTGTTACGCACGGGCACGCGTTCTTCCTCGACATGGGTGGCGTTTTCGAGCCCGGTATCGCTGAGGATATAACCCGGCGACAACGAGTTGACCGCGATGCCATATTCGCCGAGTTCACGCGACAATGAGCGCGTGAACGCGAGCATCGCGCCCTTGGATGTCACATAGGGAAGCATACGCGGCACGCCTTTGTACGCCGCCCCCGACGCTATGTTGATGATCTTGCCGGTACGCCGCGCCATCATATGCGGCGCGACATGGCGCACCATCAGATAAGGCCCGCGCACGTTGATGGCCATCACGCGGTCCCAAAGGTCCGCGTCCCACTCGTTGAAATTTCTCGGCTTCAGCGTCGCATAGAGCGCCGCATTGTTCACCAGCACATCGATCTGACGAAAGCGTTCGATTGTCTGGTTGACCAGGCCTTTCACCGCCTTTTCGTCGCTGACGTCGAACTTGATGCTCGCCACCGAATCGGTGCCGTGACGTCCGGCGATTTCTTCGGCAAGCTCGCGGCCATCGGCAATGTCCGCGATCATCACGCGCGCGCCCTCGGCCGCAAGCGCCTGCGAGTAGTGCCGGCCGATGCCTTTCGCACCGCCAGTCACAATTGCGGTTTTTCCCGCAAGTCTTGCCATTATTTTCGCTCCGACCCGTTTCGTCATGCCCGCGCTTGTCGCGGGCATCCACGTCTTGCAAGATCGCCACCATAAAGACGTGGATGGCCGGGACAAGCCCGGCCATGACGGGGGACACCAAAATGCCACGCACGACAGTCGACCAATTGGCGATCCGGGCGCTGATCGAAAACTGGGCGCTCTGGCGCGACGCCCGCATGTGGGATCGCTTCCGCACCGTCTGGCACAAGGACGGCCAGATGTGGGCGACATGGTTCCAGGGCTCCTATGAAGAGTTCATCCGCGTCAGCCAGGAAGGCTATGATCGCGGTGTCCGTATCATGCACATGCTGGGCGGCATGAGCGTCGACATCAAAGGCAAGCGCGCGATCGCGCAGACGAAGATGACGATTTCGCAGCGCGCAAAGGTTGACGGCGTCTTATGCGACGTTGTTTGCAGCGGGCGCTTTTACGATTTTCTGGAAAAACGCAAAGGCAAATGGGGCATCGTGCTGCGCCGGCTTGCCTACGAAAAGGACCGGATCGATCCGGTTGAACCGGACGCAAAGCTTTCACTCGACAAGACACTGCTGGCGCAATTTCCCGAGGGCTACCGGCATCTCGCTTATTTGCAAAGCAAAATCGGATACAAGATCAAGGACGAGTTGCCTGGCCTCGATGGGCCGCCGCTCGACGCGCTTTACGCCAAGGGCGACGCCTGGCTCAAAGGCCGCAAGCTGTAAGCGCATGCTCCGGGGATTGGCTCGCTCAGCGGGGCATGCGATTTTGCGTTTGAGGGGTTGCCGTGTAGAGAACAACAAGGGGGAACGTTGCCATGTCGCTTGCCGACAAATTCAACCTGCTCAATGAGTTCAATATCCTGCGCATCATTTGCGCGCTCTTTTTCGTTCCCCATATTGTCGGCAAGATCACGGTCCCCGCGACCCTGGAGTTTTTCGTCAAGGCGGGTTTCAAGCCGCCAGCCGCCTGGATGTATGTCTCCGGCGCAATCGAGACCGTTCTCTTCATCGGCCTGTTTTTCGGTATTTATCTACAGTATGTCGCGTTCATCGCTTTCATCCATCTGCTGGTCGCCGCCGCGGCAACCTATAAGGTCACGAAAAGCTGGATCTGGGTGATCGGCGGCATTGAATACTGTGTGTTCTGGGCGATCTGCTGTCTGGTCGTTTCGATGCACGCATATCACTCCGGTCTTTAAAGTCCCGCACTGAAAGGAAGTCGTTCCGATGGCTAGCGTCCTGTTCTCTCCCATCACTTTGCGCGGCCTGACCCTGCCCAACCGGGTCGTGGTCTCGCCGATGTGCCAATACAACTCCAACAACGGCTCGGCGAATGACTGGCACCTGATGCATCTCGGCAATATGTCGCTTGGCGCCGCTGGCCTAGTGATGTGCGAGATGACAAACGTCAATCCGCAAGGTCGTATCTCGCCGAAATGCGCCGGCATGTATTCGGATGAGAACGAAGCTGCCCTTAAGCGCGTGCACGATTTCTGCCGCCAGTATGGCGTGGCCAAGCTTGGCGTGCAGCTTGCGCATGCCGGACGCAAGAGCCCGACCACCCCGCCGGCCGCCGGAGGCAAGCCGATCCTTGAAGGGCCGGACGCATGGACGCCGGAAGCGCCATCCGCGATCCCCTATGACACCGGCTGGGCGGTGCCGCATGCCATGACCAAGGACGACATCAAACGCGTCCTCGGCGAATTCGCCGCGGCCGCCAAACGTGTCGACCGTATCGGCTATGACGTTGTCGAATTGCACGCTGCCCACGGCTATCTCGCCCACCAGTTCCTGTCGCCGATCTCGAACCAGCGGATAGACGAATATGGCGGCTCGCTTGAAAATCGCATGCGCTTCGCGATCGAGATGTACGAGGCCGTCCGCCGAGCATGGCCCGAACAAAAGCCGATCGGCATGCGCGTCTCCGCCACCGATTGGGTCGACGGCGGCTGGACGCCTGAGGAAACGGTCGTCCTCGCAAAAGAGCTCAAGAAACGCGGCCTCGACTACATGGATGTGTCGACGGGCGGACTCTCCCCGCAACAGAAAATTCCACTATCGGCCGGGTATCAGGTGCCGTTTGCCGAGAAGGTGAAGAAGGAAGCCGGCATCGCGACCATGACGGTGGGCCTGATCGCCGGCTTCCAGCAGGCGGAAGACATCGTTGCGCAGGGCAAGGCCGATCTCATCTGCATCGGCCGCGCGGCGCTTTGGGATCCACGCTGGGCCTGGCACGCGGCCGAGGAACTTGGCGCGGAAGCGCCCTACGCGCCAAAGATGATGGCCAGCCACCCGAAGCTGCGTCCGCAGCTCTTCCCGAAACGCGCGAAGGCGGCGGGCTGAGGCGGCTCTTTTCACCTCTCCCGTAGGGAGAGGTCGACGCGCAAAGCGCGTCGGGTGAGGGGTTATGGCTGAGAGTCCCGAACCCCCTCACCCCCACCCTCTCCCCGTTGGGGAGAGGGAGTCCGCCGTGCTTGTGGCAGAGTTATCCACCCGCCTTCATGCGCGTGATGAATTTCGCGAAGGCGGCGAGCTGCTGCTTGATGATGTCCTTGGTCGGCTCATCGGTCAGCTCGCCGGTTTTCTCGTCGATCTTCTTGGCGGCGTAGTTCACGAACACTTCCGGCTTGCCGAACATCTGCGCGTCGATTGCAGTCAGCGCCATGCGCAGGTGATATTGCATACGCCCGCCACCCAGCGCGCCCGGAGCAGCCGACTGCAAGGCGACCGGCTTGTCCTTGAAACAAACGTCCTTCTCGCGCGAGGCCCAGTCGATGGCGTTCTTCAGGCCAGCGGGAATCGACCAGTTATATTCCGGCGAGACGATGACGATACCATCGGCCTTGCGGATGGCGGCGCACCAGGCGGCCACGTCGGCGGGGATGCCGGTCGCAGTCTGGTCATCGGCATTGTAGATCGGAAACTTTCCGAATGATGGCGCGGTCGTGAACGCCATGTCCGGTGGCGCCAACGCCGGCAGTGCGCGCGCCACCGAGGCGTTGAACGAACCTTTGCGCAGCGATCCAACGATCACCAAGATATTCAGTTTGTCGGCCATTTTATCTCATTACCCTTTGCTGATGTTCGACGGACTCCAACGCTATCTCTGCGCAATGCCGGCCTTCTCGCGCACGGACTTCCATTTATCGACTTCGGCGGCGATATGTTTGCCGAATTCAGCCGACGTCGAGATGTGGACCACGGCGCCAACCTTCTCCAGCTGCTCGCGTATATCGGGGCGCAACAATATTTCTTTGAGCGCCGCATTGGTTTTATCGACGATCGCCTGTGGCGTGCCGGCAGGATAGAGCCAGCCATACCAGCCGACGACCGCATAGCCGGGTACGCCGGATTCGGCGACCGTAGGCACATTGGGAATTGTCGGCCAACGCGCTGGGGAGCCCACCGCCAGCAGTTTCAATTGGCCCGACTCCACCTGGCCGCGTACGGCATGTGCCAGCTCTACGCCGTAATCGACATCGCCCGAGAGCAAGCCGGTAACCACGCCCGGCGTGTTGCTGTACGGAATATGCTTCACATCGATTCCGGCCATTTGGCGCATCAGCTCGCCGGCGAAATTCTGGGTCGAGCCAACACCGACATCGGCAAAATTGAGCTTGCCGGGCGAGGCCTTCGCCAGGGCGATCAACCCCTTGATGTCGTCGGCCGGAAAATTCTTGCGCGCGACAAAGACAAAGGCACTATCGGCGACCCATGAGACCGGCGCGAAGTCCTTGACCGCGTCGTAGCGGATCGACTTGAGCATCGCCGCCGACACGGTGTGGGCGGGACTGGTCATCAGCGCGGTGTAACCGTCCTTGTCCGCATGGGCGACGGTCTCGGCGGCGAGCGTCCCGCCGGCGCCGACTTTGTTCTCCACCACGACGGTCTGTTTCAGCAGCTCCGACAACGGTGGGGCGATGATGCGGGAAACGATATCGGTGCCGCCGCCGGCGCCGAAGCCCACCAGGATGCGGATCGGTCTATCTGCGGGCCATTCGGCAAAAGCTGGCGCAGAGATGCTGAGAAAGCCGGCCGCCAATACTGCCACCATGGCCGCCGCAAGGCTTAAGCGCTTCATGACTAGCCTCCCACTTTTTGTTTTGAGCATGACTTGTCCGAAAACCGGTCTCCAGATTTCGGGATCATGCCCGTTACGCACCTCCCCCACGGGGCGCGTCAGCTATTTTTCATCCTCGATCGGATTGCGCAGAATTCCGATACCTTCAACCTCGACCTCGCAGGTGTCGCCTGCCTTCATCCAGACCGGTTCGGGCTTACGCGCATGACCGACGCCCGAGGGCGTGCCGGTGAGAATAATATCGCCGGGCTCGAGGGTCATGCCCTCCGTGAGATAAACCAGCGATTCCGCGACCGGAAACATGAGGTTGTTGGTGTTGGCCGATTGCATCGTATTGCCATTGAGCCGGCTCATGATCTTCAGCCCTTTGCCGCCGGGCGGCACTTCATCCGCCGTTACCATCCAGGGACCAAAGCCGCCGGTGCGGTCAAAATTTTTGCCCATTCCCCACTGCGTCGTGTGGCGTTGATACTCGCGCACCGAGCCTTCATTGGCGCAGGAATAGCCGGCAATGCAGTCATATGCATTGGCTAGCGTCAGATGCTTGACGCGTTTGCCGATGATGACAACCATCTCGGCTTCATAATCGAGCTGGATCGATACGCGCGGGCGCATGATTGGTTGCAGATGGGGAACCATCGACGTCAACATGCGAAAGAAAATCGACTGGAATTTCGGGATGTTGTCCTTCTGCGGCCCTTCCTTGACGTGGTCGAGGTAGTTCAGGCCGAGACAAACGATTTTTCCCGGGCGAGCCACCGGCAGGGCAAATTTCAACCCGGCAAGCGGGCGTCGCGCCGAGGCCGGCGCTTTCTTTGCGAGATCGCCGAGCGCTTTGAGATCGCCATTGCTCCGGCGCAATGCTTCGCCGAGGTCGATCGGAACGTTCGCGTCAACTGACTGCAAATCTATGACGTTGTCGCCCTCGACCACACCGAGACGCGCGCCACCATTGGCTTCAAAACCGACGATTTTCATGATCCTGCCTTGATAAAAAGATTGCGCCCCACCGGGCTCCGGCAGGGCGCGCAAGGCTTAGCGCATGAACGCAAACGAGTCACCCGGTGAAGGTGAAAGCCTGGATAGAGAAATATTTGTCGGCATCTGTCCACGACCCTGCGGGCAGCCAGCCAACTCCCCGCGCAAGGGCCGCGAGGGATTCAACGCTGTATTTGTAACTGTTTTCGGTATGGATGGTTTCGCCGGCGCGGAAGTCAATCGTTTCGCCGGCGACCTTTACTTTTTGCCGCTTCGTACTGGCAAGGTGCATCTCGATGCGATGGCGCTCTCGATTATAAAAGGCGTGATGCTCGAACGTATTGAGGCGGAAGGTGCCACCCAGCTCGCGATTGATGCGCGTAAGCAGATTAAGATTGAATTTGGCAGTGACGCCCGCGGCGTCGTTATAGGCCGCGTTGAGCACCTCGACCGGTTTGATCAGGTCGACGCCAATGATGAGTTTGGAACCGGTCCCAAGGATGTTGGCGGCGTTGCGCAGGAAAGCCGAAGCCTCGTGCGGCTCGAAGTTTCCTATTGTCGAACCGGGGAAAAAGCCGATGCGCGCCGGCGCCTGTTTGGCTTCGTCAGGCAATTCGAACGGCTTGCAGATGTCGGCAGTGACCGGTAACACCTTGAGCTGCGGAAAGTCGGCGCGCAGCTCGATGGCCTCCTGCTCGATCATTTCACCGCAGATATCGACCGGTACGTAGGCCGCCAGTTTTGGCGCTGCGCGCAGAAGAATACGCGCCTTCTTGCTGGATCCGCTTCCGAACTCCACCAGCGCCGTACTTTGCGGGATCAGCTTCGCAATATCGGCAGCATGCTCGCGCAAGGTTTTCATTTCGCAGCGCGTTGGATAGTACTCCGGAAGATCGGTAATGCGCTCGAACAGATACGAGCCGGCGGCGTCGTAGAAATATTTCGCCGGCACGTGCTTTGGGGTCGCGCGCAAACCGTCGAGTACATCGGCCGCGAATGCCGATGTGTCCGCGCTTTGCTGCGGAAGACGTTTGCGCGCGACGGCTGCGACCATGGTGACGCCTTTCAACTTTTTACTTTATGCATGATCTTTTCCGAAAACCGGTTCTCACCTTTCGGGATCATGTGCCGAACTCGGCCAGGCGCAATCCGGTGAACTGCCAGCGCGCGGGCGGATAGAAGAAATTGCGGTAACTCAGGCGTTCGTGCCCCTCCGGCGTTGCCATCGAAGAGCCACGCAGCACCATCTGGCTGATCATGAACTTGCCGTTGTACTCGCCGAGAGCGCCCTCTGCGGCGCGATAGCCCGGATAAGGCAGATAGGCACTGCGCGTCCATTGCCAAGTGATCCCGAATGCATCCGCGATCACACCTGTGCGCGCCGCAACTTCCCACTCCGCCTCACTCGGCAGATGCTTGCCGGCAAAGCGCGCGAAAGCATCGGCCTCGAAGTAGCTGACGTGCATGACCGGCGCGGACGGATCGACAGGCTGCAAGCCTGCCAGCGTCATAACGTGCCATGCGCCGTCCTTCTGCCGCCAATAGCCCGGCGCCTGCCAGCCCTCCGCCTGCACTGTCGTCCAGCCATCCGAGAGCCAGAGTGAAGGCGTCGTGTAGCCGCTGTCCGCGATAAACTCGAGCCATTCGGCGTTGGTGACGAGGTGACGCGCGATGCGCACATGCGGGATGAGCTCGTCATGAAGCGGCGTCTCATTGTCAAAACAGAAGCCGTTGCCGTCGGCGCCGATGGCATTGATGCCCGCCGGTACATCGACATAGCCGCGCAGCCCCTGTGTCGCGCGCGGTGCTTGCCACCTGGAATCGTAAACCGGGTCGGTCGGATTCTGAGCAAACGCATGCAGAATATCGGTGATGAGAAGTTCCTGATGCTGCTGCTCGTGATGCAAGCCGATTTCGACAATTTCGAAAACGCGCACGGCGTCCGCGGCCGGGATCCGCTCGATCAGCCGCTCGACGGCCGCGTCCACGTGGGCGCGATAGGCCGCGACGTCCTCGCCATTGGGCCGCGTGACTAGACCGCGCTGCGGCCTCGCGTGCCGAGGACCGGCGGCCACGTAATACGAATTGAACAGAAAGGAAAAACGCTGGTCGAATATTTTGTAGGACGGATCGTGAGGCACCAGCAGAAACTGCTCGAAGAACCATGTGACATGGGCGCGGTGCCATTTCGTCGGGCTCGCGTCGGCCATCGACTGCACGATCTGGTCTTCGGCCGATAGATCCGCCGCGCGCGCTTCCGTCTCGGCGCGTACCCTTCGGAATGCTTGCACCCAGGCGCCACGCGCCTCATCCACCGACTGTTGCGCTCTCGGCGCCGGACCACCGCGTGGTGCCGGCGACGTTGCACTGCGCGCCATGAGGGAGCCTCCGTGACTATACAAAGGGCTTCGGCAGTCGATGTACGTACGGATTACGACGATCTATAGGTGCAATTGTTCCATCGCGTGGTGGCAGGGGCAACCTTGAATTGCCGTTTGATGGGTACCTGACACGCTTGTGATGGACTCGTAACGGCGTCAAAAAACGACGTTTATCGCCGAAAACCCATCCAAATCATCATGGATCGCCGGAGATCGAATTTGGTAGCGGGGGAGGGACTCGAACCCCCGACCTCCGGATTATGATTCCGCTGCTCTAACCAGCTGAGCTACCCCGCCATTCCGAAAACAACGTGCCGGAATGAGCGCGATATAGGGAGGGGCGGCAAACACTGTCAAGCAAGCGGCCGGAAAAGCCTTCCCCTGACCGTCACTTCGGCTGGACCGACGGGTCACCACCGGGGCTGCCCGGCGGAGGGATGACCGGCATATTGCCGCCCGGCGGGGTGGGCTGCTTGATTTCGGAATCGAGGTGATCGGGCGGACAAATCACGCCACCGGAGCGGGCAAGCTTGTCGCTGAGATTGCCCTTTCCGTCCCGCCGCTGCGCGTCGGCCTCACTACCCTTCCCCACCGTCGTCGGCGTGTCCGAATGGATACAACTATCGGGGTCGAGTTGTTCGGCCTTGGGGGCAACCGGAGTTTTTGTTTGTGGCGGAGCCTGCGCCAGCGCAACAGCAGGCAGCAGTAATGCTGAAACAGCCAGACCAACCATCTGGATACGCACCATCGTACGCTCCCTTGTTGCGCGCGCGTCTTGCAGCGCAGACCGCTAACGGCTTCCCGTCTGCCGGAGTTCCGTCTTAGGGCGTCCGCAGGCGTTCGAAGCGGATCAGGGAAAAATGCCCAAGGGGTGGCATCGGTTTGTGCTCGACTAACCGGACACCACCATGGCGTTCGGCCCATGCGGTCAGTCGCGCAAATCGGAATTCCGGTCGCCACCCGAGACGTCGGGCAATAGGTGCAAAGCAAATTTCGAACGCGCGGCGCGGGCCCTGCTCTGCCCCGATGTGATTGACCAGGACAATTTCACCGCCGGGACGGATCACGCGCGCAAATTCGTTGAGCGTCGTTTCA
>Ga0187765_10000190_pt1 | contig 21713 bp, 25 predicted proteins | sample 0216_QUI02_MP05__3_FD_133018 | JGI IMG/M metagenome (GOLD analysis project Ga0187765, IMG submission 133018) | Tropical peat soil microbial communities from peatlands in Department of Meta, Colombia - 0216_QUI02_MP05_10_MG | ecosystem: Environmental > Terrestrial > Soil > Wetlands > Peat ...
TCGGCTGGCCGCCGCCAAGCAGGGTCGCTGACCAGCCGGTAGGAACACCTGTTACCCCGAGCGTCAGCCTCTCGGGGGGCAGCCCATAATTCTGCAGCCGCATGCTCACTTTTGCTGCGGCACCCGGCCGCACTGTCATCGCGGGATAATCGGTGAGGAGGAAGAGTCCTTTGATCCCGGCAGGCGCCGCCTCCTCCGCCACGGAGGTGCGCACACCCATTGCAAGGGCAACCGCGAAAGCACAAAGCAAGGCAAGCACACAACGTCGCATGATCAATTCTCCAGGCCGTAACACGGACTTTGATGGCAGCAATCTTGCCGATCCCGGCGCGGCCGGATGGCCGGCAGTCCGGATCAGCAGTCGTCCCCGATTGCGATCAAATCCCGCCGTACAAAATTGAATTTGCGCGGTTTTTGCAAGCCCCCATCGATCACCATTCAGCGACCGGCGCTTCCCTCCACGCGCAGCACGGTCGGCCAATCGGGCTCGTCTTCCGGGAGCACCCAAGGCTCCTTGCGGGCGGCCGCCAGCCACTCCTCCCAGGCCGGCAGCGTCATGACCGCCGCCATATAGGCGCGTGAAACAGGGCTGACTTCGATCGCATAAGTATGGAACCGTGCCACCACCGGCGCGTACATGGCATCGGCCGCACCGAACGTGCCAAAAAGAAACGGCCCCCTGTCCCCGAACCGCGTGCGGCAATCTGCCCACATGGCGTCGATGCGTGCGACGTTCGCCTTCACCTCCGGCGTGGGCTCGAGCTTCTTCACCGGCCGTGCCATGTTCATCGGACACTGCCGCCGCAACGGCAAAAACCCGGCATGCATTTCGGCGGCGAGCGCGCGCGCATGCGCCCGCTCATTGGGATCGGATGGCCACAGCTCTACGCCGGGAAATTTTTCGGCAAGATATTCGAGAATCGCAATCGACTCCCAAACCTTCACCGCGCCATCGACCAGCACCGGCACCTTGCCGGTGCCCGAAAGCGGGGACACCCGCGCCTTGAAATCGCGCGCATTGAGCGAAATCACTTCCTCGTCGAAGGCGATCCCGGCGACCTTCATGGCGATCCAGGGACGCATCGACCAGGACGAGTAGTTTTTATTGCCGATGATTAGCTTGAGCGCCAAGCCGCACGCCCCCTTTTATTTTGCGACAGAGTGGCAGAGCTGGAATTGCGGTCAAGGGTCGTTGCCTCTCGGCCAGCAACGGTGCAGCATGGAAAATATTCCAAGAATCACGCGCGATGCCGTTATTTTCCACCCTTGATCTCTCCGCCCTCGCCTGCTTCATCGGTGCCTGGATCATCTACGCGCTCGTGCTGGAAAGCAGCGCCTACGGCAAGCGCGGGCTCAATGCCCAAATGAACCGCTACCGCTATCTTTGGATGGAACAGCTGCTCGCGCGCGACGTGCGCATTATCGACACGCAAATCGTCGCAGCCCTGCAAAACGGCAACGCCTTCTTCGCCTCGACCTCGCTCATCGCGGTCGGCGGTTCGCTCACGCTTCTGCACTCGACCGACGCGGTGCTCAGCGTCATCGGCGCCTTGCCGTTCGGCTTTCCGACTACCGCGGCGCAATGGCAGGCCAAGACGATGGGGCTTGCCATCATCTTCGTCTACGCGTTTTTCAAGTTTGCCTGGTCGTACCGGCTGTTCAACTATGTGGCCATCATGGTGGGCGCGACGCCGCCGCCCGAGCAGAAGGACACCGCCGAAGCCAAGAGGCATATCGAACGCGCCGGCCGCCTGAGCGACGTCGCGGGTCAGCACTTCAACCGCGGTCAGCGCGCGTTTTTCTTCGCACTCGGCTATCTCGGCTGGTTCATCAGCCCATGGGCGCTCATCGCCGCGACCATTGCCGTGGTGGTGGTGATGTGGCGTCGTCAATTTGCCTCGGATTCCCGCCGCGCGATCGTCGAGTGATCGATCAACGCGGTCCGGGAAAGAGCGCCGAACTGCTCCCTTTCATCCAATAGGCCAAGAGCCCGATCCATTCGCGCATGGCGGTGTCCATGCGTCGAAATCCGTCGCCCGCCGCGTTGAAGGGAACAATCACATCGATCCAGCCGCGCGTCCGAAAATCGACCGGATAGGCCTCGACCTCGAAACCCGCCCGCCGGAACACGCCGATCGATCGCGGCATGTGATAGGCGGACGTCACAAGCAGCCAGCGCTGACCCGGTTTCGGATCCGCGAGCTGTTTCGAAAAAATCGCATTCTCGATCGTATTGCGCGAGCGGTCCTCGGCCAAGATTCTTGCCGGATCGATGCCGAATGACTTGAACAGTTCGATCGCGAATTCCGCTTCGTTGCCTTCGCGGACGATGAGGCCGCCGTTGCCGCCGGAAAAAACGATGCGCGCGTTAGGATAGCGTCGCGCGAGCGTGGCGATGATCGTCACGCGCTCGGCCGACTCGTTGAGCGACACTTCCTTGCGCGTCAGCGACAATTCCGGTCCGATCGCGCCGCCCAGCACCACGATGCCGTCCGGCGCGCCGCGCGCGTCGTCCCAGGGCGGAAAACGCTGCTCGAGCGGCAGGATCAAGATGTTTCCGAGCGGCGAAAGCCCGATGATCGCGATCAGCAAGATACTGATGACCGAGAGTTTTCTGCCAAAGCGCGCGAAACGCGTCGGCAGCAGCGCTGCGCCGAGTAGGGCAAGCGTGATGAGGACATTCGAAGGAAGCGCAAAGAAACCGATGATCTTTGAAAGGGGAAAAAACATGCGCGCGGGCGCCTATCGTCCGCCACTGTCTTTCCACGCCTGATAGCGCGCCTTGGCTTCCTCGTTCGGCGGATAGAGGCCGGGCAGCTTCACGCCCTTCTCGACTTCGCTCACCACCCAGGTTTCGTAGCGTTCGTGCTCCTCGCCCTCCTTGGCGACGAAGTCGAGCAGGTCCTTTGGAATGAGCACCGCGCCGTCGTCGTCGGCCACGATGATGTCGTCCGGGAACACGGCGACGCCGCCGCAACCGATCGGCTCCTGCCAATTCACGAACGTGAGTCCGTTGACCGAGGCTGGCGCCGCGACCCCCGCGCACCAGGTCGGCAGTTGAGTCTTCAACACCCCCGCCTTGTCGCGCACCGCCCCGTCGGTGACCAGCGCGGTCACGCCGCGCCGCTTCATGCGTTCGATGAGGATGTCGCCGAAGATTCCGGCAGTGGTGATGCCCATCGCGTCGGCGACCGCGATGCAGCCTTCCGGCATCGCTTCGATGGCGCCGCGGGTGGAGATCGGCTTGGCCCAGCTTTCCGGCGTCGCAAGATCCTCGCGCGCGGGCACGAAGCGCAGCGTGAACGCCGGCCCGACCAGGCGCTGACCGCCGGGCACCAACGGCTTCGGCCCGTTCATCCAGCAACGCCGGATGCCTTTTTTCAGCAGCATGGTGGTGATGGTGGCGGTAGTGACGTGACGCAGCACGTCGAACGCGGCGCTCATGAGACTCCCCAATCAGCCTGGCATCATTCCCAGCCGCTCGTCGCGTTGGCGCAGGTAATGCACGAACGGGATCGACAGCAACACCATCCAGGCCTTGCCGATGACCTGGCCCGGTAGAAATTCCAGCGAACCGAATGCTAGCCACAGAAACACGATGGAATCGACCACAAGCCCCACCAGGCTCGACGCCACCACGGCCGCGACCAGCCCGCGCCGCACAAGAGGCGTATAGACCGCAAGATCGGCGAATTCGGACAGAAGAAACGCCACCCCCGAGGCCACGACCAGCGACGGCGGCGCAAGCAGCGTGGAAATCGACGCGCCGATCAACACCGCGAAGGCCGAAAATCGAACGCCAAGCCGCCGTTGCACCAGGTCGCGCAGGACCAGCGCCACGCCGATCATCAGCACGCCCGAGGGCGCCATCACGCCCGGCGCGACCGGAATGAGGCACGGCCCGTTGGGCGCGCACAAGCTGCCCGCGTTCCCGATCAGCCAGTTCGCTGCCGGAATGGTCAGCGCGAACGCAATCAGGAACCCGATGCCTTCGATCCGGCGCCGTTGCTCGATGCTCATCCCGTCCCTTTCGTGAATTTTGCAAACCCGTCCGCGCGCAGCCGGCAGGCCGGGCATTCGCCGCAACCGTAGCCCCAAGCATGCCACTGCGAACGGTCGCCCCGGTAGCAGCTATGGGTCTCCTCGATCACCAAATCAAGCAGTGGTTGACCCCCGATGTCCTTGGCGAGCGCGAACGTGCCGGCCTTGTCGATCCACATCAACGGCGTGTGGACGACGAACCGCCGGTCCATGCCCAGCGTCAGCGCGAGCTGCATCGCCTTGATCGTGTCGTCGCGGCAATCGGGATAGCCCGAATAATCGGTCTCGCACATGCCGGCCACAAGATGCCCGGCGCCGCGCCGATAGGCCACCGCGCCGGCGAACGTGAGAAACACCAGATTGCGTCCCGGTACGAATGTCGTCGGCAAGCCGCCCTGCCCCATTTCGATTTTCATGTCCCGCGTCAATGCGGTTTCCGAAATGGCGGCGAGTGTATCGAGCTTGATCAGGTGATCCTCGCCCAGCCGGGCGGCCCACTCGCTGCGCAGCGACGCAAGCTTTTGCCGCAGCTTCGGCCGCACGGCGAGCTCCACCGCATGCCGCTGGCCGTAATCGAACCCTATGGTTTCGACGCGTCCGAACCGTTCCAGTGCCCAGGCAACGCACGTGGTCGAGTCCTGCCCGCCGGAGAACAGAACGAGCGCGGTCTCTTCCTTCAATCCCATTGCGGCGATCCCGACCAATCGACGATGCGACCGCGCGGATTGGCCAGCGCCGCAATCTGCTGCATCTCGGCCGCGGACAGCTTGAAATCGAAGATGGCAAAATTCTCCTTCAGGCGCTCCGATTTGCTCGTGCGCGGAATGACCACGATGTTCTGCTGCACCAACCAGCGCAGGCACACCTGCACCGCACTCTTGCCATGCGCCTTGCCGATGCGCGCGAGCAATGCGTCACCCCTGGCCGAGCCGCGCGCGATCGGGCTATAGGCCACGACCGCCATGCCTTGCTTGCGGCACTCCTCGATCACCTTCGACTGGTCGAGGAACGGATGGCATTCGATCTGATTGCAGACCAGGGGTTCGGTCGAAAGCTTTTTGGCCTGCAGCATCAGCTCGACGGTAAAATTCGACACGCCGACATGCCGCGCCAATCCCTCGCGCTTCATTTTGCACATGGCGCCGACGGTCTCGCTCAGCGGAATGCGCGGGTTCGGCCAATGAATCAGCAGCAAGTCCACTGCTTTGAGCTTCAGGTTTGCGAGGCTCGCCTTGGTCGAACGTTCGAAATCGCGCGCCGCGAGATCGCTCTGCCAGACTTTCGTGGTGATGAAGACTTCGTCGCGCTTGATGCCCGAGGCGCGCAATCCCTCGCCCACCGCGCGTTCGTTGTCGTACATCGCCGCCGTATCGATATGGCGATAGCCGAGCCGCAGCGCCTCCTCGACCATGCGCGCGCACACGCGTCCGCGCAGATCCCATGTACCAAGGCCGATGAGCGGAATCCTTGCCCCGTTGGCCTCGATCACCGGTCCGGCTTTTTGCATGCCATCAGGTATCCCATTTCGGCGCATGCGGCGGATTCACCACGCGCAAGTTGGTTGCGTTGAGTTTCTTCAGCTCGGCCATCTCGGCGGCGGACAATGTCCAATCGAACACATCCATATTTTCCTTCAGATGCTGGAGATTCGACGTACGCGGGATCGGAATCATGCCCTGCTGCGTGAGATACCGCAGCGACACCTGCGCCGCGCTCTTGCCGTGCGCCTTGCCAATACGTTCGAGCACTTCGTTGCCGGGCACCTTGCCGCGCGCAATCGGCACGTAGGCCACCACCGCCATCCGGTGCTTCTTGCAGGCGGCGAGCACCTTGTCCTGGTTGATGAAAGGATGCACTTCGATCTGATTGCACACCAGTGGCTCGCCGGCGACCGACCAAGCTTCGTCGAGCGTCGCGGTGGTGAAATTGGCGACGCCCACGTGCTTGGTCTTGCCGTCGCGCTTGGCCTTGCAAAGCGCGCCGATGCTCGTTTTCAGCGGGATGTCGGGATTGTTCCAGTGGATCAAAAGCAGATCCACATAGGGCAGCTTGAGATTGACGAGGCTCTGATCGATGACGCGCTGGAAATCGTCCGGCATCAGGTCGTTCTGGCGAACCTTGGTACAGATGAACACGTCCTCGCGGCGAATGCCGGAAGCGCGCAACCCTTCGCCGTTCTCCCGTTCATTGCCGTAGGAAGCGGCCGTATCGAGATGCCGGTAGCCCATGCGCAGCGCCGCGGAGATCGTGTCGATCGCAATAGCGTCCTTCAGTGTCATGGTTCCAAGACCGATGGTGGGGATACGAGCGCCGTGGGCTTCGACGACGGGCATGGACTTCTCCTCGGACAACAGATGGGGCGGGTGAAAGGGGCGACAGAATGCCGTGCGATGCCACAGAATCCAACCCGCCTGCGGTCGAAAGGCCGGGACCGGTTTGGGCCGGCAACGCGCAATCGTCGCCTTCGGCACCGGTGCTAGATTAGACGTATTGTGATCTGCGACTATTCCTTCGCCATTTAATTTCCTCGATGCGGTTCCTAATATAGCCCTGCGCTTCGACCGGAATCCGTCGTTCGATCAATAGCTTCTGAGGGATTCTGGAATCCGATTGAGAGCAAAACGAACAAATGCGCGCATTGCTACTTTCATTTGGACTTCTGCTGGCGGCAGTGCCCGGGTCGATGGAGCGCGCGCGCGCCGAGGCCGCACCGAGCGATCAGCCGATTACGCTCACGATCCGCAACCATCGTTTCGAGCCCTCCGAAATCCGCATTCCTGCCAACAAGCGCGTGATGATCACCATCATCAACGACGACACGACGCCGGAAGAATTCGACAGCACCGCGTTGAAGGTCGAAAAGGTCGTTCCCGGCAAATCCAAGGGAACGATCCGGATCGGGCCGCTCAAACCCAGTCGATATCCGTTCATTGGCGAGTTCAACGAGGCAACCGCCAAAGGCGTCGTGATCGCGGAATAACCATGCTCGGTGCACTCCTCATCGTATTCCGCGAAGTCATCGAGGCCGGCCTGATCGTCGGTATCGTGCTGGCGGCATCCCACGGCATTCCCGGCAGCAAACGCTGGATTGCGATCGGCGTTGCAAGCGGCATTGCTGGCGCCGCGGTGGTGGCGCTGTTTGCCGGCGCGATTTCCGATGCCTTTGCCGGTGCCGGCCAGGAAGTTTTCAACGCCAGCGTGCTCGGTCTCGCGGTCGTCATGCTCACCTGGCACAACGTCTGGATGGCCCGTCACAGCCGCGAGATCGTCGTCGAATTGAAGAGCGTCGGCGAAGCCGTGACCGCCGGCCAGCGCCCGCTCGCCGCCCTGGGCGTTGTCGTTGGGCTCGCCGTGCTGCGCGAAGGCTCCGAGATCGTGCTGTTCCTCTATGGCGTCATCGCCTCGGGAACCTCCGGCGCATCGGTGTTCATCGGCGGAATATTCGGAGTGCTGCTGGGCGCGGCCTTTTCCGCGCTGACCTATTTCGGCCTGCTCGCCATCCCGATACGGCATATTTTCGCGGTGACCACGGCCTTGATCGCCCTGCTTGCAGCCGGAATGTCCGCCCAGGCCGTGCAATTCCTCGACTCGGCCGGGCTTGTGACCGTGCTCGGCAATCAGCTGTGGGACACGTCCGGCATCCTGTCGCAGGACAGCCTGCTCGGCCGCATGCTGCATACCTTGATCGGCTACAATGATCGGCCGACGCAGTTGCAGCTCGTCGCTTACGTTGCGACCATCGTGGTGATGATCGCGCTCATGCGGCTTGTCCGGCCGGCGGAACGGCCGCCCGTTACGGCGCAGATTTGAATTCGCTCAACGCTGCCGCAGCACATCAAATGCGACGTCGGGCGCCTGCTCGATCAGCTTGAGCAATGCCCGTGCCGGCCCGCGCGGCGAACGTTTGCCCTGCTCCCAGTTGCGCACCGTCTCGATCGGCACGCCGATGCGGCTGGCGAATTCCGCCTGCGTGAGCCTGACATTGGCGCGGATGCGGCGCGCATAACCGGCGAGATCGCGCTCGCCCGGGGCCAGCGGCGCAAGCGACGGCGCTTCGACCTTGCGCTTCTCATCGGCCGCCCCCGGCGGAAGCGGCCGCTCGCTGCCGTCCGCCAGAATCTCCACCAGCCGCCCGTCCGCCTTCAATCGCACGCGCATCATCGTGATCCCCCGTCGTTCAGGGGCCCACTGATGCGCGCCTTTGGTTGACGATTGGTAAACATCTCCGACCGGAGGCAACTGCGGCCATTGAACGATTCGGTCAATGGCCCGCTGAGCCAATGCCCGAGTGGTTCAATGACCGAGCCCCGCTTCGGTTCAGACCGTTTTCTCGAAAATCTCCCGCCCGATCAGCATGCGGCGGATTTCGCTCGTGCCCGCGCCGATCTCGTAGAGCTTGGCATCCCGCAGCAGCCGGCCGGTGGGAAAATCGTTGATATAGCCGTTGCCACCCAGGCATTGGATCGCCTCAAGCGCCATCCACGTGGCCCGCTCGGCGGCATAGAGGATCGCGCCGGCGGCATCTTCGCGCGTGGTTCGCCCTGCGTCGCAGGCGCGCGCCACCGCGTAGACATAGGCCTTGGCCGCGTTCATCGTGACATACATGTCGGCGAGCTTGGCCTGCATCATCTGGAAGCGGCCGATCGGCTGGCCGAACTGCTTGCGGTCGTGCACGTAGGGCACCGCCACGTCCATGCACGCCTGCATGATTCCGAGCGGACCGGCCGCCAGCACCACGCGCTCATAATCAAGCCCCGACATCAGCACATTGACGCCGTTGCCGACCGCGCCGAGCACGTTTTCCGCCGGCACCTCGCAATTCTGGAATACGATCTCGCCGGTGTCGGAACCGCGCATGCCGAGCTTGTCGAGCTTCTGCGCCGTGGAGAAGCCCGCGAACCTGCTTTCCACGATGAAAGCGGAGATGCCGCGTGCGCCGGCGGTCGCGTCGGTCTTGGCATAGACCACGATGGTTTCCGCCACCGGCCCATTGGTGATCCACATTTTCGAGCCGTTGAGGATGTAACGGTCGCCCTTCTTGTCCGCGCGCGTTCGCATCGAAACGACGTCCGACCCGGCTCCCGGCTCCGACATTGCCAGCGCTCCGACATGCTCGCCCGAGATCAGTTTCGGCAGGTACCTTTTCTTCTGCGTATCGTTGCCATTGCGGCGGATCTGATTGACGCAGAGATTTGAATGCGCGCCATAGGACAGTCCGATCGACGCGGAAGCGCGCGAGACTTCCTCCATCGCCACGCAGTGGGCGAGATAGCCCATTCCCGCGCCGCCCCACTCTTCCTCGACCGTGATCCCGAGCAGGCCGAGCGCACCGAGCTGCGGCCACAGCTCGCGCGGGAACGTGTTGCTGCGGTCGATTTCGTCGGCCCGCGGGGCGATCTTGTCCTGCGCGAAGTTGCGCACGCTGTCGCGCAACGCATCCACATCGGTGCCCAGGCCGAAATCGAAGCCGGACCACATGTTGGAAATCATCGCTGGCCTCTTGCTCGGCGATCGCGCAGCCGCCGGGCCGCATTCGAGCCTATTATGCCGAGCGGCGCGCTTTCTGTCAGCGGCATTGCTCATGCCGACCGCGGACGCAGTTTTGTGGCCGGAATTCGCTCCGCCAGCAGCCGGTCGATGCTTTCGCGCGATCCCGGCCTGGCGAACAAGTATCCCTGCATTTCATCACAGCCGGCAAGCCGCAGCAGCACCCGCTGCTCCTCGGTCTCGACCCCTTCCGCCGTCACGCTCAAGTTCAGCGCACGGCCGAGCCCCACGATCGCCTGGATGATCGCTTCGCTGCCGCGCGCATGGCCCAGGGACTGCACAAAACCCTGGTCGATCTTGAGCTTGTCGAAATGGAACCGTTGCAGATAAGTCAAGCTCGAATAGCCGCTGCCGAAATCGTCGAGCGCAAGCTGCACGCCGATCGAGTGCAGGCCGTCAAGCCGCCGTCTGGCTTCGTCGGGGTTCTCGATCAGCACGCCCTCGGTCATCTCCAGCACCACGCGCGACGGTGAAATCCTGGTCTCGGTCAGCACCTCGACCACGAATTTGACCAGCGCCGGATCGCGCACCTGCACCGGCGAAAGATTGATCGCGATCGACAGCTCCGGCCAACGGGCGGCATCGGTCAGCGCGCGGCGCAGCACCCATTCGCCGAGCTTGACCATGAGCCCGGTCCGTTCCGCCACCGGCACGAATATCCCGGGCGGAATATCGCCGCGCTCCGGATGATTCCAGCGCAACAGCGCTTCGACGCCGGTCATGTACGTGCCGTCCGCCGTCATGATCGGTTGATAGTGCAGATCGAGCGCATTGTCGGCGATCGCCCGCCGCAGTTCGCGTTCGATGAATTGACGTTCGGAAAACTCGGCGTCCATCGCCGTCCTGAACTCGACCATGCCGCCGCGATTTTTCCGCTTTGCCTCGCGCAACGCGAGATCGGCGCAGCGCATGAGGTCATCACCGCCGAGGGAATCGCTCACCGCGTGGGCGAGACCGATCGTGACGCCGATCTGCACCGCTTGCTCGCCCAGCCAGTACGGCCGGGTCAGTTGCTTCGCGATCTCGGCGATTTCATCCCACGAATCCCGTGCACTGCCGGAGATCAGGGCGAGCACGAACTCGTCGTCGCCTATTCGCCCGGCGAACTGCGCTTGTGTCTGCCGGAGCCGCTCGGCGAAGCTTGCCAGCACCGCGTCGCCCATCTGACGGCCGTAGCCGTCGTTGATCACGTTGAGTCCGTCGATGTCGATGATGGCGAGCGTCACGACTTCGCCAGGCGCGCGTGCGGGCAGCAAGGCCTCGATCAATTCGACCGTTTTGCGTTGGTTGGGCAGACCGGTGAGCGAATCCTCGTTGGCGAACTGCCAGGCCAACTGCTCGCTTGCCGCGAAGGCCCGCATGCTGCGCCGTACCTGCCAGAGCGCAAGGCCGGCAAATCCGATCAGGCCGAACGCGCTGATCATGAGCATCGGCTCAAGGCTGGTCAGGGCCTGGGAAATCGTGTCGTCGCGTTGCCAGGTGAACCAGCCGAGGATGCGGCCGCTGTTGTCGAGCGCCGGCTGCACCTCGCGCGACTGGTCGGAAAGCTCGTTTTCGAACCGCAAATCCTTGAGCCCGATCGTCCGTGCCAGGCCGCTGAGGAACTGCGTGTCGAGCTCCGAAGGATCGGTGCCCGAATTCCGGATGTCTTCGATCGCCGCCACGAGCTGCATGCGGCGGAGCACTTCCTGCCGGTCATCCGCCCGGTTGACGACCACGTAGCCGATTATGGCGCAGAAAAAAGTCGCACTCAGCGCGAACAATCCAAGCGTCGCAATCAACCGCGGTGAGGCAGGACGCCGCATCCGCGTACTCGAAACAGCGGAAATCATCCCTAACAACCCGTCTTGCCGCTACCCACAAACCCAAACGCAAGCTAAGTCGGATCGGTTAACAGGCAGTCATCAGACGCCGCCGTCATTGCCTGTGGACCACGTTAACAATTCGCACATTTCCGGAAAAATGCCCGGACGACCTGCTATCGAAGCGTCGAAGATAAACGCGCCGTTCATGAATCCGTCACCGAAGTATTAAGGCGATGTTCATGTAGCGGGAATTAAATGGTGTGCAGGAATTGTCGGCGCGTCGAGAATCGTCGCATAGGACTTGCTCATGCGTTGGTATGCAGTTGCATTGTGCGGCGCCGCCCTTCTGTCCGGCCTCACGTCCGCCAAGGCGGCCGAGTGCTCCAATCCGGATGCGCTCGGCACCAGCCGCGTCATTGCGGTCGATCCGCTCGACCATGCGCGCCTCGGCACGATGCAGTATTCCGAAACGTTGCCGCTTGCCGACAAGGAGGTCGTGCTCACCTTCGATGATGGTCCGCTGCCGCCCTATACCGACCGGATCTTACGCACGCTCGCCTCGGAATGCGTGAAGGCGACCTTTTTCATCGTCGGCAACATGGCGCGCGCCTATCCCGATCTGGTCCGCCGCATCCATGCCGAAGGCCACACCATCGGCACCCACAGCCAGAACCATCCGATGATCTTCGATCGGATGCCGATCGAAAAGGTGCAGGCCGAGGTCGAGTCCGGCATCGCCTCGACCACAGCCGCGCTGGGCAATCCCCATGCGGTGGCGCCGTTTTTCCGCATCCCCGGACTTGCGCGCTCGCATGCGGTCGAAGCCCTCTTGCACGAACGCGGGCTGATGATCTGGAGCGCCGATTTCCCCGCCGACGACTGGAAACACATCCAGGCCAGCGAAATCCTCAACCGCGCCCTGCGACGGATCGAAGCCAAGGGAAGAGGAATCCTGCTGTTGCACGACATCCAGCCGGCCACGGCGGCGGCGCTGCCTGAATTGCTGCGCGAGCTCAAGGCGCGCGGCTACCGCATCGTGCATGTGGTGCCCGCAAGCCCCGAGCAACCGAAGACCGCGACCGCCCCGCAGGATTGGACTTTTGTCCCGGTCAAACACAGCCAGAAAGCGGCCTTGTCTCGCGTGGTCAGCGCCGCGGCGAAACCGCGGCGGCTGATGTCACGCCATGAGCCGGCGTTCGAACCGCGGCCGACGCGGCTCGACGATCCGCTCGATTCGACGCAATCCATCGACATGCTGCACGTTGGCCACACGTTGACGATCTACTCGATCCGGCCGCAGCGCCGCGCCCGGCTGCACCTGTCGCGGCCCGCCGTCACCCAGCCGCTGGTGCTGTCGAACTGAAGCCGCGGCGCGGCTGAAATCTGCCTGCAAGACACGCGCGCAGGCGGTCGGGACCCCGGATCGGTCCAACTTGACGCCATAGCCCCTTGACACTGACTCGCGAGCAGTTCTTCGATGAGGCTGCGCGCGATCGCCACCGGCATGTCTGGACCGGCCGCCTCGATAAGCTTGAACGTTTCGTCGCCTGAGCGCCGACAATGGAGGTTGTCATGAAGCTTTACGGATTCCCGCTGTCACCCAACACATGGAAGGTGCGCGCCGTTGCGGCGCAACTCGGCATCAAACTCGAATTGCAGATCGTGGACTTGAGCAAGGGCGAGCAGCGCACGCCGGCCTATCTCGCCCTCAATCCGACCGGCCGGACGCCGACGCTGGTCGACGGCGATTTCGTGCTTTGAGAATCGACCGCGATCATGCAGTATCTCGCGAGCCGATCGGCAAATTCACTGTGGCCCAACGATGCGCGCGTGCGCGCGGATATCACGCGCTGGCAGTGTTGGCAGCTTGGACATTTCGGTGCGGACGGCTGCGTGCCGCTGACCTTCCAGCGTCTCGTGAAGAAGCTCCTCAACATCGGTCCGCCCGATGTTGCGGTCGTCGAGAAGGCCACAGAGGCGTTCAAACGCGATGCCAGCGTGCTCGACGCCCACCTGAGCAAGCAGCGGTTCCTTGTTGGGCAGGAATTGACGCTCGCTGATTTCTCGGTCGCCGCCTTGTTGGTGTACGCCAAGGAAGCGGAAATGCCGCTATCACAATATCCGCGCGTGCAGGAATGGTCCGGCCGCATATTTGCGCTTCCGGCTTGGCGCGAATCCGCGCCACAGCCAGCCGCCGCTGCCGCTTGAGCTTTCGCCGTGAAGCAGACTGTCAGGATTGGAAACTGGTGCGGTCGAGAGGACTCGAACCTCCACGGGTTGCCCCGCTAGCACCTCAAGCTAGTGCGTCTGCCATTCCGCCACGACCGCATGTGGGGTGTACGCCGGCCGTTGAGCCGGGCGTTGAAGCGATGGTGCCTGATGTAACAAACAGGCTATTGCCCGACAAGGGAGCATGACCCCGAAAAGCTTGCCCTGGGACTTGATCCGAGGCCGGGAGCCAGTATTCGGAAATGGGTTCCGGTCCGAGGGCTCAGCGCGCGTCGGGCGAGCGCGGCAGCAGCTCCTTCACCTCGACCGCGATGCGGTTGCCGCTCACCACCACCGTGCCCCTGGCCACGGGAAAATTGTTGGCGAGAATTTTCACCGCATCGTTTTCCTTCGCATCGAGTTCGATGATGGCGCCGCGGCCAAGCCGCAGCACCTGATGGACCGGCATGTCCGTGGTGCCGAGCACAACGGCGATGTCGAGCGCAACGGTGTCGAGGGTGGGCACGATTCGTGTCCTTTCGGCGGGTCCGCAAGCTGATCACGGCATGGTTAGCGCAGGGTTAATGACTGGAAGACCGCGCCTCCGCTCGCTATCTTGCGATTGTGGCCGATAGGCGAAATCCATTGCTGATCGATCATCCGCCCATACCCGGTCTGCCGCCGGTCGAATGGCGGGTCAGCGACGCCCTTGTCCCGTACGAGGCGGCGCTCGCCGCCATGGACGCCCGCGTCGCCGCCATCGCCGCCGGCACTGCACCCGAACTGGTCTGGCTGCTCGAACATCCGCCGCTCTACACCGCCGGCACCAGCGCCTCCGATCACGAACTGATCGAGCCGCGCTTTCCCGTTCATCGGGCCGGCCGCGGCGGCCAGTTCACCTATCACGGCCCTGGCCAACGGGTGGCCTACGTCATGCTCGACCTCAACCGCCGCAAGCCGGACGTTCGTGCCTATGTGGCGACACTCGAGGAATGGCTGATCCGCACGCTCGCGCACTTCAACGTGCGCGGCGAGCGGCGCGCCGATCGCATCGGCGTCTGGGTGCCTCGCCCGGAGAAAGGCCCTGGCCACGAGGACAAGATCGCCGCCATCGGCATTCGCCTGCGCCGCTGGGTGAGCCTGCACGGCATTGCCCTTAATGTCGCGCCCGAGCTTTCGCACTTTTCCGGCATCGTTCCCTGCGGCGTGAGCGACCAGCGCTACGGCGTCACCAGTCTCGCCGATCTCGGTCTCGCCGTCCGCATGTCGGACGTGGATAAAGCCTTGCGCGCGGAATTCGAGGCCTTGTTCGGCACAACGGTGAGCGCGCGCGAGTGTCCGGAAACGCGGCCCGCGGCGGCCGTACGATAATCACGCGATTTCGTCGTTTCCGACGGGTTACTCGGTCGCCAGCACCGCAAACTTTTCACGGCTGCGCAGCGCCAAGACGTCGGCCTTTGCGGTGCGTACGTCGACCGCTTCGACCCGTGCGGACCACGGCCCCTGTCGGCAAGCTTCGATCATCGTCTCGACCGCGTCGGCCGGCCCTGCAAACACAGCCTCCACGGATCCATCGAGCCGGTTCCTAACCCATCCTTCAACACCCAGGATCGCCGCCTCATCCTCGACAAACGCGCGATAGCCCACGCCTTGCACCTGGCCGCGGATGATCACGTGAGCGGTCCTGTCGCTCATGCAAGCTCTCCGGTTTCGGCCGCGCGCGCGCCGCGCCACCGGGTCGGCGACCAGCGCGCAAGCGAGCGCACGTATTCGTCCGGCAAATCTTGCTCGCGCGCCCCGGCCAGCACCAGATCGAGGTAGCCGGCTTTCGGCCGGCCCTCGCCCCGCGCCCGCGCTACATAGACCAGCGCGCTGATGCGACGCCCTTCCGCGCGCACCGGCAGCCTCACCCTGCGATAAAGTCCGCTGTCGAGGCTTTCGTAGGCATTGAGTGCGGCAAGATCGCGCGGCGCGAGCCGCCACAGCACACCGTGGACGGTTTCGCCCGCCGCCGCAACGATCGAGGCATAACCGTCCGCTGTGATCACGAAACGATGCCCGTCGAGCATTGCCGTGCCGAGCTCTTTGGCAGCCCGGCAATGCCGGCGCATCAGCGCACGGCTCATGTTCGATCCATAGGCGAAATAGAGGATCATGCCGTCGCCTTCGCGCTTCGCAGCGTTCCGGCCCAGATCGAAAAACCGACCGCGAGCAGGATCGGCAGCAGCGTGATCAAATACAGGACGATCAGGATAACACCGAACCAGCCGAGATGCGGCGCGCCGGAAAGAATTTCGATCAGAAAGAGCAGCACGATCCACGTGCCGAGCACGCTGCCCCCGGTTTCGCTGCCCGGGCCGGCTGTCGGCGTTGTCATGAATGACACCACCATCAGCAGGAACGTGACGGACAGCACGTTGACGATCGCGATCCCGACCGCGGCGCCGATATTGTGCCCCGCATCGCGCAGCCGTTTGGCGTGCACCGCAAACCAGACCCACAGCAGCACCGCATGCAGCAGCGCGAAAGGCCAAAGCCCCATGCGCACCAGGACTGGCCCGGTCAGCAGACCCTGCGAGGCCAAGCCCAGGACATAAATGACGACGACCGCAATCGCGAACGGTCCGCGCGCCAGCGTGCCCGAAGAAGAGAACGCGAGCGCGACCGAATTCACGTCGTGAACTCCATGATCACTGCATCGACCGCAAGATTATCGCCGGGCTTCACGCGGATCGCCTTGACGACCCCGTCGCGTTCCGCGCGCAGGACGTTTTCCATCTTCATGGCCTCGACCACCGCAAGCGGTTCGCCGGCCTTGACCTCCTGGCCGACCGCGACCGCGATCGACATGACCAGGCCCGGCATGGGACACCGCAGCAGGTTGCCGGTGTCGGCTTGTTTGCGCGCCGGCATCAGCCGCGCCGCCGCAGCTTCGCGCTCGGTATAGACGAACACGTCCACCTCGACGCCTCGGTGCGACAGCCGAAACCCGTTGGCGATCGGTCGCACCTGCACGGATTTTGTCGTCCCGTCGAAGCGGCCGGTCCAAACCACGTCGCCGGGTTTCCAAGCCGATTCCAGCGCATGCGTGCGCGCGCCGTTCCCGTCGTCGTAAAAAGTCACCGCGATCTTTTCGCGCTGACGCTCAACGTCGCAGGAATAGTTCCCGTCCCCCATCCGGACGAGCCGCCGCCGCTCGCGCGTGACCCCGCGGCCCGACATCTGCCCGGAAATACGCCGCTTGCGCTCGCCCAGCACGTGATCGATCGCGACCGCAACCGCAGCGATCGTATCCGCCGCTTCGCCTTTGGGCGCCTGCGGGACAAATCCTTTCGGATATTCCTCGGCGATGAATCCGGTCGAGAGTTTGCCCGACCGCCAGCGCGGATGCGTCATGAGCGCGGACAGAAACGGAATGTTGTGGCGGATTCCCTCGATCGCGAAGGCATCGAGCGCATCCGCCTGCGCATCGATCGCAGCCGCGCGTGACGCCGCGTGCGTGATCAACTTGGCGATCAAAGGATCGTAGTAGATCGGGATTTCGCCGCCTTCGGTCACACCCGTATCGTTGCGAATGCTGACGCCATGCGCTGTGCTCTCCGCCGGCGGACGATATTTCGTCAGCCGGCCGGTCGACGGCAGAAAATTCCGATAGGGATCCTCCGCATATACGCGGCTCTCGACCGCCCAGCCTGAAAATTTCACCTCGCTCTGCTTGATGCTGAGCTTGTCGCCCGCCGCAACGCGGATCATCTGCTCGACAAGATCGATGCCGGTGACCAGTTCGGTGACCGGATGCTCGACCTGCAGCCGCGTATTCATTTCGAGAAAATAGAAGCTCCGGTCCTGCCCGGCGACGAACTCCACTGTGCCCGCGCTGTCGTAACCGACGGCCTTCGCAAGCGCGACTGCCTGCGCGCCCATTGACTCGCGCGTGGCCGCATCGAGCAGCGGGCTCGGCGCCTCCTCGACGATCTTTTGGTTGCGCCGCTGGATCGAGCATTCGCGTTCGCCAAGGTGGATTACGGCGCCATGCTTGTCACCGAGCACCTGGATTTCCACGTGCCGCGGATTCTCGATGAACTTCTCCATGAACACGCGATCGTCGCCGAACGAGGATTTCGCTTCCGAGCGCGCGCGGGCAAATCCTTCCGCCACTTCTTTCCGCGAATGCGCGATCCGCATCCCCTTGCCGCCGCCGCCCGCCGAAGCCTTGATCATGACCGGAAAGCCGATGTCATCGGCAATCTTCAGCGCCTGTTTCTCGTCTTCGATCACGCCGAGATGACCCGGCACGGTCGAGACCTTGGCTTTCGCGGCGGCGATCTTCGACTCGATCTTGTCGCCCATGGCGGCGACCGCCTTGGCGTTCGGCCCGATAAATACAACGCCGGCCGCCTCGAGTGCCCGCACGAACGCGGCCTGCTCGGACAGGAACCCGTACCCCGGATGCACCGCCTCGGCCTTGGTCTTGCGACAGGCCGCAACGATAGCCTCGATCACGAGGTAGCTCTCGGCCGCGGGCGGCGGCCCGATCGCCACCGCTTCGTCCGCCATCTCGACGTGCAGCGCGTCCTTGTCGGCCTCCGAATAGACCGCGACCGTCGCGATCCCCATTCGCCGCGCGGTCTTGATGATCCGGCATGCGATCTCGCCGCGGTTGGCGATCAGAATGCGCTTGAACATTGCCCGTTGCAGCTGTTTGCACCTCGGCGGAGCCTTGCGGACCTCGCGTGCAAATGTCAACGCTTGGTCATGGTGCAAAATAGGCGATCGTAATCCACAGTGCCGCACCGCCGATCAAAAAACAACCAAGCGCCATGGCCGCGATTTCCGCCGCGAAACGGCCGTGTCCGATTACGGCTCCGATGCCGATCTTGCTCAACGTGTCGGTGGCCACCGCGGCGATGACCGCGTAGGCGGCGTAAATCGGACTCAAGGACTGCGGCACCAGCCGGATGATCGAGACCGTGACCGAATCGACATCAGCGATACCGATCACGGCAGCGCCGATGATGGCTGCAGAAGCTCCCAGATTTTCACTCACGACCCGTCCAATCACGATGACTGCGGCCAGCAGCACCGCAAATCCCACGACTGAAAAAAAGTCGAAAGGATTTCGAAACTGCGCGCCGTTCTTGGGATAGGAACTAGGCCGGGATCCATAGGCCGCCACGATACCAAATCCGCCCGCAAAGACAGCCGCGCAGACGAGCGCGGGCGCCACCAGCATCAGCAACTCCGGCTTCAGCACGGCAATGATGGCAACCACCCGCAGGAACATAACCGCCGAAGCCACCGCAACACCCGCCGTCAGCAGCCGGGGCGGTCCATCACCTGCGGCTGCACTGCGCGCATTAAAAATTGTCACGGCTGTGGAAGAAATGATCCCGCCTGCAAGCGCCGCAAGCAGCAGCCCGAGACGCGTATCGAAATATTTGACGAACACATATCCTAAAAATGACACGCCTGCGAGCACGACAGCGATGACCCACACCTCACGCGGATTGACGCCGCCGTACGGACCCATCGGCGTGTCAGGCACAATCGGCAGTGCGATAAACGTCATTGCCAGCAATACAAACAACGACCTTAGTTCCGGCCAGGTGATCCTTGCCACCCACCCGTGGATTTCCTCGCGAATGGCGAGTAACCCGGCAGCGGCTACCGCCGTCGCTCCTGCGATGCGCACATCGCCAAGATAGGCATAGGCCCCCAATGCAAACGTGAGCATGGCGGCAACCACGGTCGTCGCAGATGATGTTCCGCTCGCGCGATTCTCTTCCCGGCCGAACATCGCAATGACCACGGCATAACTCGCAAAGCCTGCGCCCAGCACGATACCGCCGCCGAGACTCTCTGCGCCGCCTGCAAATGTCGACAGCGCAGCTATGACTCCGCCGAGCAGACCGGATATCGCGAACGTGCGGATGCCCGCGGCTCGACTGCCCGGCTCCGCATCCCGCGTGCGCCAGCCGCGTTCCAGACCGATCAGAAGCCCAATGCCGAGCGCAAGCGCGAGGCGATAGAGTGGCCCTTCTAGCTCCATGGTGCTGCACCAATCATATTATTGAGACCGAAACGCGTGCCTATTTCAATCGGACGGCGCCGGAGCGGTATTCGCCGCCCCGGGAGCCTATTCTTCCATCCCTGACGCGGCTTCGGCCATTTTCTTCCCGCCAGCCCCGATCTTTGGGAGAATTGATATCCTTGGCGCGGGCGCGCCGCGACATATATTCCGTTGCCGATCGGTTGATTGCCCGCAAAACGCGGTGCTAAATGCGTTCGCCGAGCGGGCGCGAATGAAGAATAGACCTGTCAGGAGGTATCAATGACACTTGCGATTAATGACACGGCGCCGAATTTCGAGGCGCAAACCACGGAAGGGAAAATCAAGTTCCACGACTGGATCGGTGACAAATGGGCGGTGCTGTTCTCGCACCCCAAGGACTTCACGCCGGTCTGCACCACCGAGCTTGGCTACATGGCAAAGATCAAGCCTGAATTCGACAAACGCAATGTGAAGATCATCGGGCTTTCCGTCGATCCGCTCGACCGGCATTCCGGCTGGGCCGCTGACATCAAGGAGACGCAGGGTTTTGCCCCGAACTATCCGATGATCGCCGACGTCGATTACAACGTCTCGAAGCTCTACGGCATGCTGCCGGCGCCGGTGTCGGGCGATCCCACCAAACGTACGGCGGCCGACAATCAGACTGTCCGCAACGTCTTCGTCATCGGGCCGGACAAGAAGATCAAGCTCATCCTGGTTTATCCCATGACCACCGGCCGTAATTTCGACGAGGTGCTGCGCGTGATCGACTCCTTGCAGCTCACCGCCAAGCACAAGGTCGCAACCCCGGTGAATTGGAAGCAAGGCGAGGACGTGATCATCGCGGGCTCGGTGTCCGATGAGGATGCCAAGAAAACCTACCCGCAGGGCTGGAAGGCACCCAAGCCGTACATCCGCATCGTGCCGCAGCCGCGGCAATAGGTGCACCGCTCAAATGAACGACGGGCGCGGCGTTTGCCGCGCCCTTTTCATCTGCATGGCGGTAGACGCGCGCGCGTCGCTATGGCAAGCGTGACCGCATGAGCAGCCAGAGTAGCAAACCGCGAAATTTCGCCATGCGCGCCGACGAGCAACCGCCCTTCGCCGATTTCATGGGCATGAAAATCACCCATCTGTCCCCGGAACGGGTCGCGGCCGAAATGAAGGTCACCGAACAGCTCAGCAACCGAAATGGCGTGCTGCACGGCGGCGCGATCATGGCGCTCGCCGACAATCTCGGCGGCACCGCCACCATCGCCAATCTCCCCGCGGGCGCTTCCACCGCCACCATCGAGAGCAAGACCAATTTCTTTGCCGGCATTGCGGTCGGCGATATTGCGCACGCCGAGTGCACGCCGTTGCACCGCGGTCGCACCACCATGGTCTGGCAGACCAAGATCACGCGCGGCGACGGCAAGCTCGCCGCGCTGGTCACCCAGACACAGATCGTGATGACGAAGAAGCCGGATTGAGCGATTTGGGTGCGCCTGCGCCGACGCGCCAGTTCACCAGCGCAACGCCCACCACGCAGATTGCCATGCCGACGAGCGCCGGCAGCGCGAGTTTTTCCCCGAACATCGCCCACGCCATCAGCGAGGTGAACGGCGGCGTCAAATAAAACAGGCTCACGACCCGTGCCGCCGCGTGTCGCCTGATCAGGAAGTACAACAGCCAAATCGCGCCGAACGACAGCGCGAACACGAGCCACGCCAGCGCGAACAGGAATTCCGGCGTCCACTGCACAACGCGCGTCTCGAACGCGAGCGCGCCCAGGCCGAACGCCGCCGCCGCCGCCGCATATTGCACCAGGAAACCCGTGCGCCAGTCGATGGCGCCGCCGTGCCGCCGCTGATAGAGCGTACCGATGGTCATGCCGACCAGTGCGAATGTTGCCGCCGCCCACGCGACGAGCGAGCCCTCGCCCGCGGTGCGGCTTCGCACCACGAAATAAACCCCGACAATGCCGAGCCCGAGTCCGAGCCATTGCCGCGGCAGCACCCGTTCGCCCAGCATCCGGTTGGCAAGCGTCGACGTCAGCACCGGCTGCAGGCTGACGACCA
>Ga0187765_10000191_pt1 | contig 21691 bp, 17 predicted proteins | sample 0216_QUI02_MP05__3_FD_133018 | JGI IMG/M metagenome (GOLD analysis project Ga0187765, IMG submission 133018) | Tropical peat soil microbial communities from peatlands in Department of Meta, Colombia - 0216_QUI02_MP05_10_MG | ecosystem: Environmental > Terrestrial > Soil > Wetlands > Peat ...
CCAGCGGGCTGGCGCGATGTCCCGGGTGAGTCTGGTGATCCCAGCGAAAAATGAGGCCCGCAATTTGGCGTGGGTTCTGGAGCAAATTCCGGACTCTGTAAACGAGGTCATTCTGGTGGATGGCGAGTCCACCGATGCCACGCTGATGATGGCCACCTGGTGCCGCCCGGACATCCGGATCGTGGCCGAGCAGCAGCCCGGCAAGGGCTGCGCGCTGCGCAGCGGGTTCGCCGCCGCGACCGGGGATGTCATCGTCATGCTCGACGCCGACGGCAGCATGTCGCCCCAGGAGATCCCCCGGTACCTGTACTTCCTCGACAACGGGTACGACTTCGTGAAGGGCTCCCGGTTCGTCGCAGGCGGGGGCTCGCTGGACATCACCCGGCTGCGCAGCGCCGGCAACCGGGCCCTGCTGACCCTGATCAACACGCTCTACCGGGTCAGGCTGACCGACCTCTGCTACGGCTTCTGCGCCTTCCGGCGCTGCTACCTGGAGTACCTGCAGCTTGAGGCCTCCGGCTTCGAGATCGAGGCGGAGATGGTGATCGGTGCGCTGCGCGCCGGGCTGCGGGTCGCCGAGGTGCCGAGCTTTGAGCTGCCCCGCCGGAGCGGCCGCTCGAACCTGCACGCCATCCGGGACGGCACCAGGGTGCTGCGCACGCTGCTCCGCGATCACAATCACCGCGCCGCGCCGCCGCTCCCCGATCCCCGGGCGTTCGGCCCAGCTTCCCCGCACCGAGAGCAGTGGCCGTGACGTGGACTCCGGCCCACGCCCCGTTCACCCCGCTCCTGGTGGCCGAGATCGAGCTCTCGGAGCCGCCCACCATTACCTATCCCGCTAGCGGCGGGGCGGGCGGCGGAGCGGGCGGCGGCCCGGCCCAGCAGGCCCTGGTCCTGGTGCGGCTGCACGCCGCACCCATCGGGACGCTGGTGACCGACGCTCCCGGCGGGGCGGTCGACCCCGCGTCGTGCGCCAAGACGGCCTGGGCCGGCCTGGCGCCCGAACTGGAGGCACACCTGGAGGCGGACGCGCGGGCCCGCCACCACCCGGGCACCGGGCCGCCCGGTGATTCCCGGCCCAGCTGCCAGCGCGAGGCCGCGGCGGTCCTTGCGTCCCCGCCGCGGTCACGGTGATCGTCGCCAGCCGGGAGCGGCCGCACCACCTCGCGGCGTGCCTGGATTCCCTGGCCCGGCTCGACTACCCGGCCTACGAGGTGGTGGTCGTCGACAACGCCCCCGTTTCCGGCACCACGGCCGAGCTGGTGCGGCAGCGGGCGGAGCCGTACATCCGTTATGCGCGGGAAGACCGGCGTGGCCTCGCCGCCGCGCACAACCACGGGCTGCGGCTGGCCGGGGGAACCGTGGTCGCCTTCACCGACGATGACGTGATCGTGGACCGGCACTGGCTGACCGAGATAGCCCAGGCCTTCCGGGTGGATCCGGGTGTGGCCTGCGTCACCGGGCTCATCATGCCGGCGGAGCTCCAGACACGGGCCCAGATCATGCTGGAGGCGCACGGCCATTTCGGCAAGGGATACGAGCGGCGGGTGGTCGACTGGCGTACCCGCAGGCCCGCCGACCCGCTGTTCCCGTTCACCGCGGGGCGGCTCGGCTCCGGGGCCAACATGGCGTTCGACCGGGACACCCTGCGTCGGCTGGGCGGGTTCGACCCGGCGATCGGCGCGGGCACCGTGGCCCGGGGCGGAGACGACCTGGCGTCGTTCTTCGCCGTGCTCGCGGCCGGGCGCCGCCTCGCCTACCAGCCGGGGGCACTGGTCTGGCACCGCCACCGGCGCGACGCCGCATCCCTCACCGACCAGGCCTACGGCTACGGCGTGGGGCTCGGCGCTTATGTGGCCAGCATCCTCGCTGACCACCCATCGGTCATCGGCCGGGCCGTGCGCCTTGCGCCCGCCGGGCTGGCCTACGTGCTGCACCAGGACTCCCCCCGCAACGCCGGCCTGGCCGGCATCTGGCCCCGCCACCTGGTCCGGCTGGAGCGGCGCGGGATGCTGTTCGGCCCGCTCGCCTACGGCGTGAGCCGCTGGCGCACCCGGGGAGCGCGCCCGCGCCGTGACGCCGCCGGGGCCACGGCATGACGCGGTCCGGGAACGGCAGCAGAGCCCCGGGTCACGGACAGGCGGACGGACACCCGGCGGCGGACGGGCAGCCCGGGTCCGGCGGGCACCCCGGGGCGGAAGGGCACCCGGGGGCCGGCGGGCACCGGGGGGCCGGCCCGCCCGGCACCATCTCGGTGGTCGTGTGCGCCTACACCGAGCAGCGGTGGACGAAACTGTCCCGGGCCATCGGGTCCATCCACGACCAGACCCGGGCAGCACACGAGATCATCCTGGTGATCGACCACTGCCCGGGGCTGCTCGTGCGGTCCCGCCGGGAATTCGGCGGCGTCACCACCGTGCCGAACCGGTTCGGGCAGGGCCTGTCCGGGGGGCGCAACACCGGCATAGCCGAGGCCAGCGGCGACGTCGTGGCCTTCCTGGACGACGACGCGGCCGCCGGCCGCGACTGGCTCGCCACGCTGGCCGGCCACTACCGGGATCCTCAGGTCCTGGGCGTGGGCGGGCTGGTCGACCCGTGGTGGGAGGAGGGGCGGCCGCCTTGGTTCCCGCCCGAGCTCGACTGGGTCGTGGGCTGCAGCTACGAAGGGATGCCGACCAGGAGCGCGGCGGTGCGCAACTTCATCGGCGCGAACATGTCGTTCCGCCGCGAGCTGCTCACCGAGCTGCGGGGCTTCGTGCCGACGCTGGGCCGGGTGGGCGCCATCCCCCTCGGCTGCGAGGAGACGGAACTGTGCCTGCGGGCCAGCCACCTTCACCCGCGCGGGATCCTCCGCTACGACCCATCCGCCGCGGTCCGGCACGCGGTCCCGCGGCAGCGCGGCAGCTGGGGCTACCTGCTGTCCCGCTGCTACGCGGAGGGCAAGTCCAAGGCCAAGGTGGCCGAGCTAGCCGGGCCCCAGCGGGCGCTGGCCTCCGAACGCCGGTACCTGCGGTCCGCGCTGCCCCGCCGGGTGGGCCGGTCGATCGCGGGCGCGGCCGCGGGCGACCTGGCAAAACTCCAGTCCGTGCTGGCCGTGCTGGCCGCGGTCGCGGTGACGGGCGCCGGCTACCTCACCGGAAGGACCGCCGGGCTCGCCCACCGCCGCACCGTCCCGGTGCTCACCTCGGCGCCGGGGCGGGCGCCGGCCAGCCGGATCCGCGGCGGCCTGTCCGCGCTGGCGGCCGGGGGCCGCTTCGCGGCCTGCCTGGCCGGGTGGGGAGCGGGGCTGACCGGAGTGGGCATATCCCGGGCGGCCCGGTCGCTCACGGGATCGGCCAGGGACCGGATGGCGGAGCTCAGGTCCATGCTGGTGATCATGGCCGCGGTGGCGGTGGCGGGTGCCGCATACCTGCGCGGCGGGACCGCCGGGCTCGTCCGTGACCGCGCCCCGCCGACGCTCGGCCCGGCGCCGGGGCAGCGGGCCAGCCCGATCCGGGCCGCCCTGCCGGCGCTGGCCCCCTGGGCCGGCCTGGTGGCATGCCTGGCCCTGTGGGGCGCCGGGCTGACCGGCGTGGCCGTGGCCGGGGTGGCACGCGCCGATCTCGGGCTGATCTCCGTCCTGCCCGTCACCTTCTGGGCCGCGCTCGGGGTGTTCACCCTCAGCTTCGGCTGGTCCGTCGTCTACCGTCCCGCCCAGTGGCCGCTGGCCGCGCACGTTCTCGCGCTCATCGCCATGCTGAACGCCACCCCCGCCATCCTCTACGGGACCCTGCGCTACTCCTGGGCGTGGAAGCACGTCGGCGTGGTCGACTTCATCTCGCATCACGGGGTCGATTTCAGCCTGGGTGGCGTGCTCGGCGTCTACCAGGGCTGGCCCGGCTTCTTCGCGCTCAACTCCTTTCTCAGCTCAGCCTCCGGCCTGCACTCCGCGCTGGCCTACGCGTCATGGGCGGTCGCCGTCAACCACCTCCTGTGGCTTGGGCCGTTCATCCTCATCGCCCGCGCCTTCACCTCCGACCAGCGGCTGATCTGGACCGGTGCGTGCCTGTTCGAGGTCGGCAACTGGGTGGGCCAGGACTACTTCTCGCCGCAGGCCTTCGCCTATTTCCTGTACCTCACCGTGATCGCCGTCTGCCTGCGCTGGCTGCGCCATCCCCCGGCTGACGTGGCACCCGGCGGGCAGCGGCCGCGGCGCTGGGTCATCGTGGCCTGCCTCGTGCCGCTGCTGCTGGCGATCGCCTCCAGCCACCAGCTCACCCCGTTCATGCTCATCGGCGCGCTGGCCATCCTCGCCGTGTGCGGCCAGCTCAGGCCCCGCGCCCTCCCGGTCGTGACGGCGGTCATCACCGTCGGCTGGCTCGCCTACGCGGGCCGGCCGTGGCTGATCGCGAACCGCGCCCGGATACTCCAGGGGCTCGGCAACCCGTGGGCGAACACGTCGGCCCACCTGGTCAGCTTCGCACCGGTGCCGTTCGGCCAGATCGCCGTCGACTGGGGCGCCCGCGGCGCCAGCGCGCTCATGGGGGTCCTCGCGGTGGCCGGTTTCTGGCGGTACTGGCGGCGTCACCGCGGAGCGGCCCGCAGGTCATGGCTGGCCGTTGCGCTGCTGGCCGTCGCCGCGATTCCCATCGTGGCCGCCAACAGCTACGGCGGGGAGGTCATCTTCCGGTCCTACCTGTTCGCGCTGCCGTTCCTGGCCATCGCCGGTGCCGCCGCGTTCTTCCCGGACCGGCGGTCCGGGCGGCCGGCCGCCACGTGCCTGGCCCTGGTGGCCACCCTGCTGGCGCTGATGACCGGCTTCGTGCTCGGCAACTACGGCGACGAGGCGACGAACTACTTCACCCCGCGGGAGGTCGCCGCCTCGGAGTGGCTCTACCGCACCGCCCCGGCCGGCTCCCAGCTGGTGGGGGCCACCAGCAACTTCCCGTGGGGGTTCGTGCACTACAACCGGTACTCCTACACGTTCCTGGACAATCCCCCGTCGCTGGACCGCGCCGCGCTCCGCGCGCCGGTGCAGACCTTGACGCAGATCATGAAACCGGGCTCGTCGCCGGCGTCGTACCTGATCCTCACCCGGAGCCAGGCCGAGGGTCTCTACCTCAGCGGCACGTGGCCGGCCAGCGGCCTGTCGCGGATCACCCACGACCTGCTGGCGTCCGGGAAGTACCGGGTGGTGTACCGCAACGCCGACGCGATCATCCTGCAACTGTCCGGCCGGGAGGCTGAATGAATGGTCAGCTCACGAAGCTCACGGCGCCAGCCATCGACGTCCGGCGCCAGGCCATCCCCCTTCTCCTCGCGGTGGCCGGCTGGCTGGTACTCGCCCTCACCGTGCTGGTGGATGCGCCGGGGCTCCGCACGGCCGCCGTGTTCGCCTTCGCCCTCGCCGGGCCGGGGACGGCGCTGATCAGGCTGCTCCCGCTCCGCGACCCGCTGGAACGGGCGGTCCTCGCCGTTGCCCTCAGCGCGAGCCTGGCCACGCTGCTGGCAGAGGCCGCCGCCATCGGCCACTTCTGGCATCCCACCGCGGTGCTCGCGGCGCTGGCCGCGCTCTGCTCGGCCGCCGCGGTGGCGGAACTCCGGGGGGTGCGGCTGTGACGCCGGGCCCGGTCCCCATCCTGCTGTATCACGCGGTCACGGCCGACCCTCCCGGCTGGATCGCGCCGTACGCGGTCAGCCCCGTGGTGTTCGCCGCCCACCTGGACGCGGTCACGGCCAGCGGCCGCCAGGCCCTCACGATCTCGCAGCTCGTGGACGGCCTGCGCGGGAACGCCGCGCTCCCCCCGCGGCCGGTGGTGATCACGGTGGACGACGGTTTCGCCGATTTCGCCGACGCGGCACTCCCGGCGCTGGCGCAGCGGGACCTGCCGAGCACCCTGTACATAACGACGGCCGCGCTGGCCGACGCCGACGATGCCAGCGCCCTCCCGCCCGCCCGCATGCTGAGGTCCGCCGACCTGCCGGGCCTGGAGCGGGCCGGGGTCGAGATCGGCGCGCACTCTCACACGCACCGCCAGCTCGACCTGCTGCCCGATCGCGAGGTGGCCGCCGAGGTGTCCCGCTGCCGGGACCTGCTCGCCGCGACGCTGGGGCACCCGGTGAGGAGCTTCGCCTACCCGCACGGCTACTGGCGGGCGGGCGTCCGGCGGCTGGTCGGCCGGGCGGGCTTTGACTCGGCGTCCGCCGTCGGGAACGCCGCCAGCACCGCCAGGGACCATCCGCTGGCGCTGTCGCGGCTTATGGTGCGGGCCGGGACAAGCCCGTCGACGGTGGCGGCCTGGATGAGCGGGGTAGGCCCGGAGGGCCTGCCCCGCCGGCGGCGGGTGCTGGCGTTCGGCTGGCGGCAGTGCCGCCGTGCTCAGGCACTGCGGCAGGCCCGGCGCATCCGGGCGCGGCCGGCGTGAAGGCCACCGGCGGGGGCAGCGACGCGGGCCGGCGGGCAGGGCGGGCGCACCGCCGGGGGGTTCTTCCCGCTGTCGTGCTCATCGCCGTACTCGTGGCCGGAGGCGTGGCCTACTGGCTCCGGGCGGACGCGGCCGGCGCGCCGGGGGCCCCGGACGGCCAGCCCGCGGCACCGCTCAAGGTTCCGCCCCGCTGCCCGGTGTCGGGCCTGCTCGTGCCGCGCTGCGGCGCGTGGTGGGGCATGTACGTGCCGGCGGCGCCGGGTGGCGGCGGCCTGGTCGGCGCCGTTGACCGGCAGGAGGGGAACCTTGGGCGGCCGCTCGGCATCGTCGAGCGCTACCACGACATGTCCACCGGCCCGGACGGCACCTTCCCCGACCGGGCCGAGCAGGTCCTCGGGCGCAACCACCTGCTGCTGTTTTCCTGGGCGCCGGTGGTCTGGTCCACCGGCGCCGAGTACCGCTTCAGCGCGGTGGCCTCGGGCGCGCTCGACCGTTCCGTCATCATCCCGGAGGCCAGGCGGCTGCGGGCCTTCCCGCACACCGTGTTCCTGACCTTCGGGGCGGAAGCCGACGCCCGCATCCCGGACAACGGGTCAGCCGCCGAGTTCGCCGCGGCCTGGCGGCACATTCACGACGTCTTCGCCCGGCTGGGCGTGCGCAACGTGGTCTGGGTGTGGACGACCACCGGCTTCCTGGCCCGGGCCAGCACGATCGCTGCCGCCTATCCGGGCAGCGCCTACGTCGACTGGATCGGGTACGACCCGTACAACTTCTTCACCTGCCACCATGACCCGTGGCGCTCGTTCGCGCAGACCGTCGGTCCCTTCTACCGCTGGATCGAGGCCCACCAGTTCGGCGGCAAGCCGATCATGCTGGCCGAATACGGGACCGCCGCGGACCCGGCGCAGCCTGCGCGGCAGGCGTCCTGGTACCGCGGCATCGTGCCCGCACTTCGCGCGCTGCCCCGCCTCAAGGCGCTCGTGCTGTGGAACTCCGTCGCGGCCGGCTGCGACGTGAGGCTCCCCGCGGCGTCCACCCCCGCGGCCGCTGCCTACCAGCAGGCCGGCCTGTCCCCCTATCTCACCCAGGCGAACCCGTGACCCCATTGCACCAGCAAGAAGCGCTCGAACCAGGCGAGTCCACCGCCATGCCGCTGAACGTCTCGTACCGGATAGGCCGCATCAGCGGCCTGCTGTCGGGACGCTGGCTCGATCTGGGCTGCGCCGACGGCGGCTACTCGGCCGAAATGCTGCGCCGCGGCGCCCAGGAGGTGGTCGGCGTGGACGCCGTCACGGAAAGGGTGGCCGCAGCGGCGGCCCGGAACCTGGAGCGCGCCTCGTTCATGGTCGCCCACGGGGAGGACCTGCCGTTCCCCGGCGGGCACTTCGACGGCGTCTTCATGAACGAGGTGCTGGAACACGTCACCGACGAGAGCGCGACCCTGGCCGAGGTGGCCCGGGTGCTGCGGCCGGGCGGGCGGCTGGTGCTGATCAGCCCCAACCGCTGGTTCCCGTTCGAAGGCCACGGGATGCGGACCGCTCGTTTTGCCGTCGGCAGCCCGGTGCCGCTGCTGCCCTGGCTGCCGCAGCCGCTGGCCAGCCGGTGGATGCGGGCGCGCAACTACTGGCCCGGGCAGCTGGCCGGCCTGGTGCGGGCGGCGGGCCTGAGGGTGGAGCACCAGGGGTTCATCTGGCCCGTGCTCGAGCAGTACCCATGGCTGCCCGCGCGGCTGCGTGACCCCTACCAGGCCCACATCCAGACCTTTGACCGGCTCCCGGGGATCCGGCGGTTCGGCGTCTCCACCCTCGTCGTCGGGCGGCGGGCATGACGGCGCGGCTACCGGGCCAGGACGTGCGCACGCCGCGTCAGGACGTGCGGGCGCCCGGCCAGGACGTCCGGGTGCTGTACCTGGCGGGCATCCCGCGGACCGGCAGCACCGTCCTGGGGCAGGCGCTCGGTGGCCAGCCCGACGCGATCTTCGTCGGGGAGCTGAACTTCTTCTGGCGCCGGTTCGCGCACCGGGAGCTGTGCAGCTGCCGCCGGCCGCTGCCCGAGTGCCCGTTCTGGTCGGCGGTGGTCAGCCGCGCGTACGGCGACCTCTCACCCGGCCGCGCGACGGCACTGGCGGAGCTGGAGCGGTGGGTCCTTCGCCGTCAGTCCGTTCTCGCACTGGTGCCGGCCCGCGGGCCGGTGCGCCGGCGCGCGGGCGTCGCCACCATGCTGGCCGAGCGGGCGCAGCTCTACCGGTCGGTGGCGGAGGTGGCGGGGGCGTCGTGGATCGTGGACGCGGGCAAGGAGCCGGTGTTCGGCAGCTTCCTGGCCCGCGCCGACCATGTCAGCTTCGGCACCGTTCACCTCGTCCGCGACCCGCGCGGCGTGGCCTTCTCCTGGAAGAAGCGGGTCCGGTCCGACTCGGAGCCCGGCGAGATGCCCCGGCACCCGGCGGCGCGGACGGCCGTGGACTGGCTGCTGCAGAACCTCATGGTGCAGCTGTCACTCCAAAGGCTGAGCCGCGTCTACGTGCGCGTTCGCTACGAGGACCTGGTGGCGCGGCCCGCCGACATCGTCGCGGGCATATCGCGCGCCACCGGCCTCGCCGCCACCGGCCTGGATGCGCACCATCTCGGCGCCGCCGGCCTGGGTGAGCATCATCTCGTCGCCGGCAACCCGGGCGTGCGCCAGCTGGCCGGCAGCGGCCTGGAGCTGACGCTGGATGAGGAATGGCGAGCTCACCTGTCCCGCGCGGACCGCCTGGTGGTAACGGCGGTCTGCGCGACCCTGATGACGGCCTACGGGTACCGCGTCCTGGCCGGCCGGTGACGTCACACGTCGTGGAAGCCGATCACCCGCTTGACCACGCCCCGCGAGCGCTGGTCCAGCGCGTGCAACGGCAGCCGCTCGGCACGCAGCGTATGAGCGGTGTGCAGGGTGGCCCCGAGTTTCTTCTTGAACTCGGCCAGGTGCGAACCGGGCCGCGCGAACCCCATGTCGTAGAAGCGGTACTGATCCCGGCAGGCCTCCTCGATCGCGAGCCGGTGCAGCAGCTCGTTGGCCCGCAGCGGGCCCGCGAGCTCCTTATCCATGGCCCCCCGCCAGAACTTGGCGTAGGCACCGGCGCGCAGGACGATGATGGCCGCCACGGGCTCACCGGCCGATCGCGCTACCCAGATGGCACAGTCCGGCCCGAAGCTGCTGGCGGCCGACGCGAGCATGCGGGGTGAGGTCTCCCGGGTCGTCCGCCAGCGGGTGAGCCGCACCGGCTCGTGCTGCATGCCGGCCCACCGCTGGATGGACTTCTCGTAGAGGTCGCAGAACACCCGCAGCAGCCGCCCGGACCGGCCGACGTCCACGTCGAGGGCCGACCGTTCTGCCTTGCGCACGGCCGTACGGGCGGTGCCGCGGAACCTGTGCTGCCAGACCTGGTCGAAGCCACCCGCCAGATCCAGCACGAGGCAGCCGTGGCCCTCGACCTGGAACCGCCCGGCCTCACTGAGCCACGCGCTGTCCGCGTTGTATCTGAGCTGGATCTTTACCCCGAGTGCCGTCTGCTGCGCGGCGTCGGCGAGCACGGCTGCCGCCTCCGCCGCGTCGATCCGCCCGTTCTGGCTGATCGGGCCGCCCACCCCCCACGCCCCCGGCCATGACGCCGCGGTGGCTAACCACCGCGGCCAGCGGCGGCGGGCGAGCGGCAGGATCACGCTGTGGCCGGAGGGGAATTCATACAAACGGCTCACGTCCTGGTACCCGCCCGCCGCGCAGAGGGCATCGCGCCAGGCGGGCGACTGCGACACCACCGCATCCGCGTCTGATTGGATAAGCGACTCCCAGACCGGGCGCGGAACGGGACTGGTCACGGTGGGCAGGCCGATACGAGACGTCACGTCTTTCTCCGGTAGGGGGCGGGGGCAGCCTGCGCGCCGCGGGCCATGACCCAGTCCTCCGCCTGGCGGCGCAGATGCTGGAAGGCGAGCCGTCCCGCTGACAGCGGCAGGCGCTCAAAGCAGTGTTCGGTACAGGTGTGCTCCTGCCCTCCCAGACGGGTCTTGACGGCGGCCAGGTCCTGCCTGCCGACGGACTCACCCATCTCGAGATACCGGCAGCCGGACTCACACGCGTACCGCAGTACCTCGACGGCGAGGATCTCGGCCAGCCGGAACCGGGCCGGGAGCGAGCGGTCGGCGACCGCCCGCCAGCCAACGGCGGCGTCACCGGCGAACAGGGAGATATTCGCGGCCACGGGATCGCCATCCCGCCAGGCCACCCAGATCTGGCAGCCCGCGCCCAGCGTGCTGGCCACGCTGTCGAACTTCTGGAGTGGCTCGGCCCGCTGGGCGCGCCACCGGGCCAGCGGCAGCGGCGCCTTCCGCTGCCGGGCCCGCCACTCGATCCACCGCAGGTACACCTGGTAGAAGGCCCGCACCAGCTCCGGGGAGTTCCCGCTGGTTATCACGATCCCGGACCGGTCAAGGTGCCGCCGGGCGGTCCTGATGCTGGCCCGTCTCCTCGCCGTCACCGACCGGAGCCAGAAATCGTCAAAGGAGGTGCCGAAATGCGCGACGTGCACCGTCCTCGGGATGGTGAACGAGTCCTGGCCCATCGCCGACCATGCGGGCGCCACCGGGAACCCGGGCCGCATCGACGTGCTCAGCGCCGCGCCGCGGGCGATATCAGCGCAGACGAAGGCCACCTCCTCCGGGCGGACACCGCCGGGCGCGAGGACACCCCCACGGCCCCAGCCCAGGGGCCATGAAGCCTCCACCGCCAGCCGCGAGGGCAGGGCGGACCTGCGGGCCATCATCAGCACCAGCTGGCGCCCGCCCGGCAGCTCATAGAGGCGGCCCGCGTCCTGCCAGCCACTGGCCGAGCGGACGCAATCCCGCCACAGCGGAGTGTGGAATGGCATGGTGGCTGGGTCCGCGCTGGCCACGGCTTCCCAGACGTCCGTGGGCACCGGCGCCGTCACCCGCACCGGGCGGCCGTCCCAGCGCACGTCCCGCGCCCGCGGCTCGCGGGGAAGTTCCTGGCCGGCCGGTGCACCGTCCTGCGGAGCGCTCGCCCGGTGCCTCCCGGCCCGGGGCGCCGCGGCCCGGGGCTCGGTGGCCCGGCGCTCTGCTGTGCCGCTCTCCTGCCGCCACGCGGCCGCCGCCTCCCGCGGGCCGCGGGCAGGCAGCCACAGCCGCCACCCGGCGACCAGTGCCGCGGCCGTCGCGGTCTGTGCTATCAGCCAGGCGGCGGCGACCCCGGTGATTCCCAGCGGCCCGATCAGCACGATGCTCAGTCCCCACACCAGTGCGCAGATGCCGACCTGGATGGCGAGCACCACGCGCATCCGGCGCAGCGACCTGGTCACGCTGATGGCGGTGTTGGTGATCAGCGCGGGCAGGGCGGACAGGGCGACGAGGCGGAGCGGGCCCACGTCGGCTCGGACGTACCCGGGGCCGAACACCGCGAGCAGGTACGGCGCGGTGACCACGATCAGGATCACCACCGGCACGAGAAGCTTGGCCAGGTGGGTGATGGACCGCAGGCAGCGGTCCCGGATCTCGGACTGGTCGGCGGCCGTCTCGACCATCAGGGATGAGCCCATGTTCATGCCGACCAGGTAGAGGGAGTAGCCGGCGACCCAGGCCAGCGCGTAGTGACCCGCGGCCGCCGGCCCAAGCCGGTCGATGATCAGGAGCGGCAGCAGGGACGTGGAGGCCAGCAGGAACAGAGCGGCAACGGAGTCGGGCACCGCATAGCCCCGGATCTCACGGAAGCGGACGGGCGGCCCGGGGGCCAGCGACGCCTGCCGCTTGAGGTGCCGGGGGATGGCCCGGCCGAACAGGTAGATATTGGTGGGGATGACCGATAGGGCGATGGCCGCCGTCCACGATACGTACATCCCGGATAGCGGCAGTAGCGTCACCAGCGGAAACATGATGGCCAGCTTGAGAAGCGAGAACGTGGTGTTCTCCAGCGGGACGAACGACGCGGCCCGCACGCCGGTGAGGGCGCTGTCCTGGAGCACGAAGATGGCTCCCGTGATCACCGATACCACGAACCACGCGGCGAGGATGGGGCTCGTGCGCAAAAACCCGAGCTGCGGTTCCACACTGGGGATGACCAGCAGGTACCCCAGGCCGAGCACGGCCGCGATCGCGGCACTGGCGGCATAGACGGTGACGATGAGGCGCGCGGTCCGCCTTCCGCTGGTGGGCAGGAACCGGACCAGGGTGCTCATCAGGTTGAGTTCGGCCACCCCGGCCAGGAACATCATGATGTAGATGGCGGCCGCGTTGCGGCCCACCTCGGCGGCCGGATAGTTGCGGGCCGCCACGATCCAGTAGAGAACTCCGAGGACCTGCGTCACCGAGGCACTGATGATCAGCGCGTAGCCGTTGCGGAGCATCGGATCGCTGAGCACGTTCGCGAACGGCTGGGCCAGCCGCGTCCGCATTGCGGGCGGCCCTCGGTGTGCTCTGGTCCTCGACGGCATCCGGGATCAAGCGGCGCCACTACACGCGGCTACCGGGAGCGCACCTGCTGCCTGGTGTAGGCGCCGTGTCCGGCACCAGCCAATGTCATTGCGACCCTTCCCCAATGCCCCGCTTTCAAAGGCCGGGGTGATCTGCCCCAGATCACCTGCGACGCCCGACATACCCCCGTAAGGCCGCCCAAACCATCAACCTGGGCGGGCGCATGTTAAAAGTCCTGGAAAGGGCCTCCGGCTGGCGGGACCGGCTGGTGCCCGGTGCGCTGGCCCTCAGGCTTGGTCAGCGGCGCCGGCCCCGTCGGCGAGCGCGGCCCGCAGCAGGTTCTCGGCCGCGTCGGCCGCCGCCCGGGCGGTGATCGCGTGGGTGTGGGCCCGGTCGAGCTCGCCCAGGCCCATGCAGTCGAACGCGACCCGGGCATCGTGCGCGGCCAGCTGCAGCTGCCTGGCCGCCTCGCCGAGATCCACCTGGCGCCCGCCCGCGTCCGGCCTGCTCATCGCGCTGCCCCCTTGCGCTCGTCGCGGGCCACCGCCGTTCACCGGGGGCCGCGCTGCTGGTCACGGCAAGATACCCGGAAATCCCCCCGGTATGTGAGGGACCACGCCGGGTACCCGCCCGGGCGGCGCTCCGCTCACGGCAACCCCGCCTGACCGGCCACTACGATGAGGGAACCCATCTCACCCGCCACAGCCGCCCGAGGAACCGCCGACCATGCCTGATTTCACCTACACCGACCTGCTGCCCATCGGGCCGGACACCACGCGGTACCGCCTGCTGACGGCGGAGGGGGTCAGGACCCGCGAGGCGCTGGGCAGAAAGTTCCTCGAGGTGGACCCCGGCGTGCTGACGCTGCTGGCCCGCGAGGGCATGCGGGACATCGCTCATCTGCTCCGGCCCGGTCACCTGCGCCAGCTCCGGTCCATCCTCGACGATCCCGAGGCCTCCCCCAACGACCGGTTCGTCGCCCGGGACCTGCTGACCAACGCCTGCATCGCGGCGGGCGGGGTGCTGCCCATGTGCCAGGACACCGGCACCGCGATCATCATGGGCAAGCGCGGCGGCGAGGTGCTCACCGACGGCCGGGACGAGGAGCACCTGGCGCGCGGCGTCTATGACGCCTACACCCAGCTCAACCTGCGGTACTCGCAGCTTGCGCCGCTGACCATGTGGGACGAGCGGAACACCGGCTCGAACCTGCCCGCGCAGATCGAGGTGTACGCGGCGCGGGGCGCGGAGTACAAGTTCCTGCTGATGGCCAAGGGCGGCGGATCGGCCAACAAGTCCTTCCTGTACCAGCAGACCAAGGCGGTGCTGAACGAGGCCAGCATGGTCGCCTTCCTGACCGAGAAGATCGGCTCGCTGGGCACGGCCGCCTGCCCGCCCTACCACCTGGCCATCGTCGTCGGCGGCACCAGCGCCGAGTACGCGCTCAAGACGGCCAAGTACGCCTCGGCCCGCTACCTGGACGCGCTGCCGGCCGAAGGCTCGCCCGACGGCCACGGCTTCCGCGACCGGGACATGGAGCAGCTGGTCCTGGAGATCACCCGCAAGATCGGCATCGGCGCGCAGTTCGGCGGCAAGTATTTCTGCCACGACGTGCGGGTGATCCGGCTGCCCCGGCACGGCGCGTCCTGCCCGGTCGCGATCGCGGTCTCCTGCTCGGCCGACCGCCAGGCGCTGGCCAAGATCACCGCGGACGGGGTGTTCCTGGAGCAGCTCGAGACCGACCCGGCACAATACCTGCCCGACACGTCCGCCGAGGACCTCACCGACGATGTGGTGCCGGTCGACCTGCGCCGCTCCATGAGCGAGATCCGGGCCGAGCTCACCAGGCATCCGGTGGCGACCAGGCTCTCGCTGACCGGGCCGCTGGTCGTCGCGCGCGACATCGCGCACGCGAAAATCGCCGAACGGCTCGCGGCGGGCGAGCCCATGCCGCAATACCTGGTCGATCATCCGGTTTATTACGCCGGGCCGGCCAAGACGCCGGAAGGTTATCCGTCCGGGTCGTTTGGCCCGACCACGGCCGGGCGGATGGATACCTATGTCGAGCAGTTCCAGGCGGCGGGCGGATCACTGGTCATGCTGGCCAAGGGAAACCGCTCTCCCGCGGTGACCCGAGCCTGCCAGAGCCATGGCGGCTTTTACCTCGGCTCCATCGGCGGCGCGGCGGCGCGGCTGGCCAAGGACTGCATCACCAAGGTCGAGGTGCTCGAGTACCCCGAGCTCGGCATGGAGGCGGTCTGGCGGATCGAGGTGCGCGACTTCCCGGCGTTCATCATCGTCGACGACAAGGGAAACGACTTTTTCACCGACCCTGCGGGTCCGCTCCTCACCATCGGCAACCGCCCCTGAACGACCATTTAGGAAACGGGTGCGGCAATGATATTCGGGCGACACTCGGCGGATTCTCATGCATTTCACATGAATCTGGATGCCCGTTCAGTGTATGGTCCCGGCCATGCGGGCAGTGACCGGGCCAGGAAGCGTCGTCGCCGGGCGCTATGAATTGCTGGACCGGATCGGCCGGGGCGCGATGGGCACCGTCTGGCGGGCCCGGGACCAGGTCCTCGACCGCGAGGTGGCGGTCAAGGAGGTGCGGCTGCCGGCCCTGATGTCCGACCGCGAGCGCGTCATCGCGCGGGAGCGCACGCTGCGCGAGGCCAGGGTCTCGGCCAGGCTCAACCACCCGGGCGTGGTCACCGTCTATGACGTGGTCGAGGCCGGCGGCATCCCGTGGATCGTGATGGAACTGGTGGCCGCGCGTTCGCTTGACCGGGTGGTGGCCGAGGACGGCCCGCTGCCGCCCGGGCGCGCCGCCGAAACCGGGCTGATGCTGGTCGGGGCGCTGGCCAGCGCGCACGGGGCCGGGATCGTGCACCGCGATGTCAAGCCGGGCAATGTGCTCGTCACCAGCGAGGGACGGGCGGTGCTGACCGATTTCGGTATCGCCGCCATGGACGGCGACCCCGCGCTGACCCTGACGGGCATGGTCATGGGCACGCCCGGGTTCTGCGCCCCCGAACGGATCCGCGGCGAGCCCGCCACCCCGGCATCCGACTTGTGGTCGCTCGGCGCCACGCTGTATGTGGCCGTGGAGGGGCGCGGGCCGTTCGACGGCGCAGGCGCCCCGATGGCGGTGCTGGCCTGCATCGTGCACTTGGACCCGCCACCGGCCACATCGGCCGGGCCGCTGGCCGCCGTGATCGCGGCGCTGATGAGCAAGGATCCGGCCCGGCGGCCGGACGCGGCCGCCGCCTGCCAGCTGCTCATGGCCGCGGCCGCCCGCTGCGGCGGTGTGAGGGGCATTGCCCGGCCGGCCGCCGCCCCGGTTTTCGCGACCGCCGGCCCTGCCGCCGTGTTGGCCAGGACCGATCCGGCCGGGTTCCCGGCCTGCCCCCGCCCGGTGGCCGCGCCGGCCGAGGCGGGAGCGACGGCGTTCCCAGCCGGGACCGGGCCCGGCGACATGCTGGCCGGACCATCTCCCGCGCCGTTCACGGAGGCCACGGGCACCGCGCAGCTTCCGGTCGGCGAGGGCGCCGATCTCGCCCTGCCCGGTGCCCGGTCAGGCCTCGGGCCTCGCGGCGACGGTCCGGGCCCCTTCCCCGGGGGCACGGGCCCGGGCTCCCTCGCGGCCGGCATGGGCCCGGCGTGGTTCTCCGATGGCGCCGGGCGGGCGTCGTTCTGCGATGGCGCGGGAAAGGCGCTGTCCTCCGATGGCGCCGGGCGGGTTCCCGGTGGCCCGGGACCAGCGCCGCTGCCGGTAAGCATGGGTACCGCGCCCTTCCGCGGCACGGCCGGCCCGGAAACCGGCCCAGCGGGCCAGCCGGGGGCACCCCCCTCGCGGGGGCGGCGTCTTGCCGTCCTGGGTGTCGGCGGCGCCGCGATCGTCGTGGCCGGCCTGGCCGTCGGCATGGTGCTGTCGCGGGCGATGGGGCCGTCCGCGTCAGGCACGCCCGCGGCCGCGGCTCCGCTGCCAGCGGGTTACCGCTGGTACACGCCGCCGCCGGCCGTATCCGGGACGGCGCCGGCCTTCACGATCGCGGTGCCGGCCGGGTGGCAGGCGCGGCAGCAGGGGGCGACGACGTACCTGCGGGACCCGGCGGCGGGCGACACCATCAGCGTCTCCCCCGCCCCGGCCGCCGCCGGCGGCCCAGTCCGGGAAGCCAGGATGCTGGAACGCGCGGCGCTCGTCCGGGGGTCGTTCACCGGCTACCGCCGGATCGCCATCGCACCCATTCTCGTGCGGGGGAAACTGGCCGGCGCCTGGCGGTTCGCCTACCGGCAGCCCGGCACCGGCGTGATGGACGGGCTCGTGGTGGTCACCCAGATGACCGCCCCGGGCGGCCACCAGCCCTACGAGTTCACCGCCACCGCCCCGGCCGGGCACTGGCCGCCCGCGAGGGCCGCCTTCACCGAGGCGGTCCGCACGTTCAGCCCTCCTGGCTAGGAGTATTTCCGCCGGGACGGTGACCTTGCCGCCCCGCGGCCGGCCGCGGCACCGGGCCGCGCCGGGCTGGGGCTCTGGAGCCGTGGGCGGCGGCCCTCCCGGCCCTCCCCGACAGGGAAGGCCGCCACCCACGCGACCGGCCAGGCCCGGCTGGCGCCGACCGCAGGTGTCAGTACGAGCCGACGGCTTCCTCGTGCGACCAGGCGGCGCATGGAGAGCCGTAGACCTGCTGGATGTACCCGAGCCCCCAGCGGATCTGGGTGGCCGGGTTCGTCTGCCAGTCGGCTCCAGCGCTCGCCATCTTGTCGCCCGGCAGCGCCTGCGGGATGCCGTAGGCGCCCGACGTCGGGTTCTCGGCGGTGGGGTTCCAGCCGCTTTCGCGGTTCCACAGACTCTGCAGGCACCCAAACTGGTCCGATGACCAGCCGAAGGAGCCGAGCATCCCCATCGCTATCTGCTGAGGGTTACCCGAGGGCGTGACGGACCCGGCCGACGAGCTGCTGGACTGCTGCTGCTGGGCCGCTTGCTGGGCTGCCTGCTGGGCCGCCCGCTGGGCGGCCAGTTCGGCCGCACGCTTGGCGGCGGCCGCCCGCCGTTTCGCGGCCTGCCGGGCGGCTTCCTGGCGCCGCTCCTGGGCCAGCTTGTTCAGGGCCATGGTGGCCAGGCGGGACCGCACAGTGGCGAGCTGGCTGGAGGGATTGGCCAGGGCGATGGCTTCGGCCCGCTCCTCGCTGAAGACCGACTTGGCCCTGGCCGTCGTCTGGTGAGCCGGGCGGTCCGGTGCCGCGGCGGCGACGCCCGAGGCCACCGCGACGGTGGCGACCGCCGTGGCCCCGACTACCGCAACCGCCCTCTTGGGCGGCTTGCGATGCTTGGCGGGTTTTCGGTGTTTGCCCGGCCTGTGATGCACGTTGCGTGGCGCAGACACGAAGGGGCCTTCGATCGGGCGCTCAGGTACGCGCTCAGTTACCACCCGGTAGACACTGCCGGCCAGCGGCGAAGCGCAGGGCCAGGGCAGAGGCGGGTGGATGTGCCGCGGGTCAAGGCGACGCGTTACGCGAGGGAAACCATCACACACGCCGGGTGCTGTCGGTCACCCACCCTCCTGGGCCAGCGGCTGGAAGATCCCGGAAACGACCAGAATGGCCATGTGACCTATGTCACAACTTGGTCACGGCATGGCGTACCGGCGTTCGATTCCAGCGCTTTACCTGGAGATACAGGAAGGTGACGGCCCATCTGGCCGCGTATCACCCGTAACGGTAGTTAGCACCCGTTACGGGCCGTCCGGGCTAATACCAGCCGTTGGCCTGCCAGAAAGCCCACGCGTTGCAGGGGGTCCCGTACGTCGACTGGATGTAGCCGAGGCCCCACCTGATCTGCGTGGTCGGGTCGGTCAGCCAGTCGGCCCCGGCGCTGGCCATCTTCGACCCCGGCAGGGCCTGGGGTATGCCGTAGGCGCCGCTGGCGTTCTCCGCGTTATAGACCCAGTTGCTCTCGCGGGTCCAGATGTCGTCCAGGCAGCTGAACTGCGTGTTGGGGTCGAAGCCGAACGACGACATCATGTTGAAGGCAATGGACTGGGCGGTGCCGGGGTCGGGGGCCGGGAAGCTCACTCCCCCGGTCCCGGCCGACCCGTTGGCCGCCGAGTCCGGCATGGCGGCGACCGCCGGGGGCGCGGCCAGGTGCATCGTGTGGGCGGCCGTTTCCATGACGATGATCTGCTGGCGCTGCTGCTCCAGCACGGCCAGGGCCCGGCTCCCGGGAAGCACATCGGCGATCACGGCACCGGCACCGGGCTGGCTGGCCCGCAGGACCAGGTAACCGGCAAAGGTGACCCCGATGATCGCGGTGACCGCCAGAGCGGTGACCGGCACCAGGTAACGGGGCCGATGCGACCTGCGCTTGCTGCCGGGAATCCGCCTCCGGTGCTCTGACAAGGCAGTCCTTCCGTGCTCGGCCGAGCACACCGGGCGGGTGCCCGGCGGGCGGACCGCTGCGGGTCAGGGCAGCGCGTCGCGATGGCAGGGGCCCCATCGCGCGGGCCGTTCCTGGGCTGCTCACCTAGGTGAAATCGGCGGGCAATTTGCCGTCGCCGTCGCCATCGGCGATACCTTGCCAGAAGGAGTCATGGGATTCGCTTGGTTCTGAGGAAAAAGTTGTGTCGCCAGCTAACCCAATGATGCGATTGGGACGAAAAGTAGCTTTAAGTAGCTAAATAATTACTAATCGCGAGCGGCGGCCGCCCCGGTCAGCTTGAGCAGCTCGCGGAGCACGTCCGATGCGATATCGGCGAAGGACCTCGTTTCGCCCTCGCGGATCCACTGTGCGAACGCGATGCCAAACACGGTGGCACCCGACTCCGCCGCCAGGGTGGCGGCCGGCTCGCCGATGCCCCGCGCGCGCAGGGCCCCGGCGACCGCCACGACCAGGCCCGCGAGCTTGTGCAGTTCGCGTTCCCGGAGCGCCGGGTTCTGGTCGATCACGGATTGCCGCGCGCGGGAGTAGGGGCGGCGCTCGTCGGGGAAAAAGGATGCCGCCGCGTGAAGCGCGGAGGCGATGACCTCGAGCGGGGATGCGTCAGGCGGCGCGGCGTCCACGCCGTCGATGAACGCCTGGAGGAACTGCTGCTGCCCGTAGAACAGCACCTCGCGCTTGTCGCTGAAGTGCCGGAAGAAGGTGCGCTCGGTCAGCCCGACGGATTGCGCGATCTCCGCGGTGGTCGTCTGCTCGAACCCGCGGGTGGCGAACAGCTCGAGCGCCGCTGCCTGCAGCCGCTCTCTCGCACCCGGCTCCCAGCGCGCCATGCACCAAGTGTAGTGATGACAGTGACTGCCGTACCAGTGTATGGTGATGTCTGTTGCTGACATCAGTCACTGACATCACCGCATCAGCCGCTCCGCCCGCCACGGAGCCGAAGGAGACAAATGCCATGCGCGTTTTCGTCACCGGAGCCTCCGGATGGATCGGTTCCGCCACCGTCGATGAGCTTCTCGCCGCCGGGCATGAGGTCACCGGTCTGGCCAGGTCCGGCGCTTCCGCCGCCGCCCTCCGGGCCAAGGGGGCTCACGTCCACCGCGGCGACCTCGACGATCTGGCCAGCATCCGTGCGGGCGCCGAGGCCGCCGAGGCCGTCATCCACCTCGCGAACAAGCACGACTGGTCCAACCCGGCCGCATCGGCGGCGGCCGAGCGAGCCGCGGTCCAGACCATAGGCGATGCGCTGGCCGGCACCAGCCGCCCCTTCCTGCTCGCCTCGGGCGTCGCCGGCCTCACCCGGGGCAGGCCCGCCAGCGAGGACGACGCGTCCCCGTTCCATGGCCCGGAGTCGCCGCGCGGGGGCAGCGAGAATCTCGCGTTCGAGTTCATCGGCCACGGTGTGCACACCGTGAGCCTGCGCTTCGCGCCGACCGTGCACGGGGCTGGCGACCACGGGTTCATCGCGACGATCGCCGCGGTGGCCCGCGACAAGGGCGTGTCCGGCTACCCGGCAGACGGGACCAACCGGTGGGCCGCCGTGCACCGGTCCGATGCCGCGCGCCTCGTCGCGCTTGGGCTGGCGAAGGCCCCGGCCGGCGCGCGCCTGCACGCCGTCGCGGAAGACGGCATACCCACCCGCGACATCGCGGAGGCCATCGGCCGCGCCTTCGGCCTGCCCGTCACCTCGATCGCCCCCGATGACGTCCCGGGTCATTTCGGGTGGATCGGCACCTTCTTCGGCATGGATCTCGCGGCCACGAGCACCGCGACCCGGGAACTTCTCGGCTGGGCACCCACGGGCCCGACCCTCATCGAGGACCTCGGCGCGGGTGCGTACTCGGCCCGGCCGGTGCGATCCTCCTGATCTCGCGCCATCCCGAACCGGGGGCAGCGGTGATCACTTCAGGAGCTGCCTGGCCATGACGACGCGCTGGATCTGGTTGGTCCCCTCGTAGATCTGGGTGATCTTGGCGTCGCGCATCATCCGCTCGACCGGGTAGTCCTTGACGTAGCCGTAGCCCCCGAGCAGCTGCACCGCGTCGGTGGTGACCTCCATGGCCACGTCCGACGCGAAGCACTTGCAGGCCGAGGAGAAGAAGGTCAGGTCCGCGCTGCGCTCCCCCATCATGGCCCGCTCCGACCTGGCCGCCGCCGCGTAGGTGAGCTGCCGGGCGGCCTCGACCTTCATGGCCGCGTCGGCCAGCATGAACTGGACCCCCTGGAACTCCGCGACCGGCTGGCCGAACTGGCGCCGCTCCTTCACGTAGCCGGTGGCGTAGTCGAGCGCGCCCTGGGCGATGCCGAGCGCCTGGGCGGCGATCGTCACCCGGGTGTGGTCGAGGGTGGCCAGCGCGGTCCGGAACCCGGTCCCCTCCCCGCCGATC
>Ga0187765_10000192_pt1 | contig 21587 bp, 16 predicted proteins | sample 0216_QUI02_MP05__3_FD_133018 | JGI IMG/M metagenome (GOLD analysis project Ga0187765, IMG submission 133018) | Tropical peat soil microbial communities from peatlands in Department of Meta, Colombia - 0216_QUI02_MP05_10_MG | ecosystem: Environmental > Terrestrial > Soil > Wetlands > Peat ...
CCGACCATCAACAGACCCGCCAGCCAAAAGACATTGTCGAGCAGGCGTCCGCTCATGAGTTCCATCGCTTCGCCACTTGGCGAGACGTCACGTATACAATCGCAAGTGCCACGAAAAACAGCACCATCGATATCGCCGCACCGCTAGGATAGTCGGCGATCTCGCTGAATCGGTTGTAAATCAGGTTGGAAATAAACAGGACGCGCCCCTTCCCCAGGATCATGGGTATCACAAAGGCACTAATGGAGAAGGTGAAGGCGAAAAGAAAGGCGGCGAGCAGGCCGCGCATGCAAAGTGGCAATGTGATGCTCAGATGCGCCTTCCAGCCCGGCGCACCAAGGGCTTGCGCCGCATCGACAAGCCTGGGGTCGACATTCTGGATCGTCCCCAACAGTGTGAGCGTGGCCATGGGCACGATGTAATGAAGCAGTCCGCCCCCGACGAGGATCTCAATGTAGAATCGACTGTTGGGGGAGATGCCCATCGAAAGCAGTAACGGGCGCAAAGGGCCGGCGGCGCCAAAGGTGAGTTCGAGTGCATAGGTGCGCACCAGCACACTCAGGAACATCAAGGTGACGAAAAAGCCGACTGCGATCGCCCGCCAGCGCGCGGATAATCGCCGGATGATCCAGTATGCGAGCGGGAACGCGAAAAGCATGCCGACCAAGGATGCCAAGAGGCTGATGCGAAGTGTTTCGAAAAAGAATTCTGCGAAAGACGGCGTGAGCAGCTCCGTATAGTTGGCAAGTGTGAAGGGAGCATTGGCGGTTGAGCCGATGCTGCCTGGCGTATAGAGCCGCAAGCTTTCGAGAAAAAGCCCCGCCATGGGCAGGAAAAAAAGGCCCATGAAAACCGTAACGGCGGGAATGAGGAGCGGGACGGAGCCGCGGCTAGGATTCATTGCCATTTGCAGCGGCTCCGGTCCAAATCCAACACGGCAGGCGCTCTAAAGCAAGGGAGCGATCTCGTTTTCCCAGCGCTTGCTCCAAGCGTCCTGTTGCGCCAGCACCACATTGAAATCGGGGACATAGACGTACTTGTCCATTTCCTCGGGCGTAAAAGAGAGATGCTTGAGGCTGTCTGGCGTCTTGGCTTTGACATTAAGCGGCGCCTCTCCGGCCACTTCGGCATAGAGGCTGCTCATTTCCGGGCTAATGCAATAGTTGATGAACTCCAACGTGGCCGCCGTGTTTGGCCGATTTTTCAATACGGCAAAGCCGCTCTGATAAAGGAAGCACGGTACACCCGCCTGCTTCGTGAGTCGTACGAGCGGGAAGGCCTTGGCAACGTCGGTCAACTGCGGCTCGGAATAAAATCCGACGGCGGTTTCCCCGCTCGTCAGCGACGTCGAGAAATCCGTGTCCGTGACGCCGACGCGGCCAATATTCCCCGATTGGGCCAGCTTTTTCATGAGCGCGAACCCGGGATCCATGTTGTTCTCATTGCCCCCAGCATGGAGCGACAGTGCCACCAAGGGCAACATCATGGCTTGCGTGGGCCCCGGCCAACAGACTTTGCCTTTCAATTTCGGGTCGAAGAGGTCATCGATGCTCTTGACCTCAACCGGGCTGATGTCCTTGCGATACGCGATGTAAATACCGCCGACCGCGCGCGGGACAGCCTCCCAATCGCCTTTTGCGTTCTTGACGATGATCTTCTTCGGAATGTCGGCAAGATTCGGCACTGATTCGACCGTCACGGGAACCAGCCAATCCTCCTTGATCATGCCGTTGAACGAGCCTTCCCAACCGGCGACATAATCGTATTCGGCCTTCGGCCAAGTCGACTTTATCTTGGGGAGAATGGCGCCCGAACCGCCCTGGTGCAGCACCCAGTTGACCTTCACGTTGTGTTGCGTCGCTTCGATTTTCTTCATGGCGTTGACGACATCGCCGCCCCATTCGACGCAGGTGAGATCGGTGGCAGCCGATGCACGCCCGATTGAGCCGAGTGTGCCGCCAAGGATCCCAACTGCCGCGGTTGCGACAGCACTCTTCAAAGTTTGCCGGCGCGTAAGATTTATCATCGTGGCCTCCGTTCATTTCTCTTTGTCGTTGTCATCGGTGGAATTCGTGCCAAATGGCGGCCGAATCGCTGCGTCAAGATGACGGGCGACCTGGACAGGACGCGACGATCAGCTTCACGAAAATATTTTCCGGCCTAGCGGTGCCATGAGTCCATACCCAACTGCCGAACGTCAGTTCGCCCACAGTCGATGTAATCGGGACGGAAAGTCGCGATTATGCACGCTGTGGTGATAGTCTGGTGTGCCGACTCAACCGTGGATGGTCAGCCATAGTGACGCCCTGCGCGCAGAAATACTCGCCGGAACCGCCGCTTGAATCAAAACCACGCCGCGATAGTCGCGACACCGCATCGCCCCTGAGGGGCCAGGTCCACCTTCCCCAATAAGAACTTCGAGGATCCCTCACGTGGTTGAGATCATAACGATAGCGTGCTAACCATCAAACAAGCGAGCAGCATTTGCGCGTGGAATGCAATGCGACTTGCGTTCGCGTAGCGTGAGATCGCTCGAGTTTCACCGCGGCCTCTTGGAAAACATCGGAACGAGCTGCAACATGAAAAAGGGCTTGGCGGATAGCCAAGCCCTTGATTTTGTTGGTAGCGGAGGAGGGACTTGAACCCCCGACACACGGATTATGATTCCGCTGCTCTAACCAGCTGAGCTACTCCGCCACAGTAGGCGCCGCTATGGCGGCTCGGATCGGAGGATGCGCCTATAGGGCCAAAGCAGACAAGCTGTCAAGCGCGTACGGGCAACTTGCCGAGAAGACCATTCATTCGCCGAGAAAGGAGCCAATCTTCATTGCCACACCCATCTTCCCGTCGACCTTAAGCTTGCCGAGCATGAACGCCATGGTCGGATCGAGGCCGCCGGTCATCAGTTTCTCGAAATTCTCTGCCGAGAGCCTGATCGTGGTTTCAGCCTCCTCGTCGGCGTTCGAGATGAGAGGCGGGGTCGCCGTACCATCCCAAAGGATCGTACCGTCATCACCGAGGTCGAATTTGACTTTGTGGCCAAGGGGCGGGCTTTGAGTAACGCGCCGGCGCAGTTCCTCGGTCAGGCTTTCCAAACTCATTGGATTCTCCCCGAATTTGTCGCTCAGGCCGCAACGGGGACTTCCTCGGCGGGGGCGATCCAGCCTCCGCCCAGAAGCCGCGTTCCATCGTAGAAGACCGCCGCCTGGCCTGGTGCGACACCGTGCTGCGGCTCATCGAATCGAAGTGCTGCACGTCCGCCATCGCACGGAACGATGGTGGCATCGGCCGGACGGTGCGTCGAGCGAAGCCTGGCTGTGACCCGAAGTCCTTCCGGGCCTAACGGTTGGGCGCTGAGCCAATTGACCTCGCGCAGTGCCACGGTCGAGCGCCCCAAGGCGTTACGCGGCCCGACCACCACATGATGGCGGGCAGCGTCCAGGCGCACCACGTAAAGGGGCTCCGCACACCCCCCGACATTGAGGCCGCGACGCTGGCCCACCGTGAAATGAATGATGCCACCGTGCCGCCCGATCACGCGGCCTTCGAGGTCGACGATTTCTCCCGGGGTTGCCGCATCGGGCCGGAGCTTTTCGACGATCTGCGCATAGGACCCGCTCGGCACGAAGCAAATATCCTGGCTGTCGGGCTTGTCGGCCACGGGAAGGCCGAAGCGCTGGGCGAGCGCTCGCGTTTCCCGCTTCGGCATATTGCCCAAGGGAAAGCGCAGGGCGTCGAGCTGCTCGCGGCTCGTCGCAAAAAGGAAGTAACTTTGATCCCGGCTCTCATCGACGGCGCGGTGAAGCTCCGGCCCGCCGGCACCCTCGACCCGGCGCACGTAATGGCCGGTCGCAAGTGCCTCAGCACCGAGGTCTCTGGCAACAGCGAGGAGGTCGCGAAACTTGATCCGCTCGTTGCAGCGCACGCATGGGATAGGGGTCTCCCCGGCCACGTAACTCGCCGCGAAATCCTCGATCACCTCCTTGCGGAAACGAGCCTCATAGTCGAGCACGTAATGGGGAATGTCGAGCCGCTCCGCAACGCGCCGAGCATCGTAAATGTCTTGTCCGGCGCAACACGCGCTCCTTCGCCCTGCAGCAGCGCCGTGATCGTAGAGCTGGAGCGTAACGCCCACGACCTCATAGCCCTCTGCCTGCAGAATGGCAGCCACGGCCGAGCTGTCGACGCCACCCGACATGGCGACGACGATCCGCTTTCCGGAACCACCCGTTGCTTCACTGCGCGTCATCATGGCCGCGAATATAAGCCATCGGAGGGGGACTGCAAATGCGCCGCGCGCCGAATTAGCGTAGCCAATTGCGAACTGTCTGGAACCCGACTCAGCCGCTGGCCATCATGTTGCGACTGCCCGCGGGCAGTCGGACGGTCAATCCATCGAGCTCATCCGTCATTTTGATCTGGCAGCCGAGCCGCGAGGTCTTGGTGAGGCCGAAGGCAAGATCGAGCATGTCCTCTTCGTCATCGGTCGGTTCGACGAGCAGGTCGGACCACTCGGGTTCGACGATGACATGACAGGTCGAGCAGGCGAGCGAGCCTTCGCATGCTCCCTCCAGGTCGATATCATTGCGGTGGGCGATCTCAAGAACGGAAAGGCCAATTGGTGCTTCGACCTCCTTACGTGTGCCATCTCGCTCGATAAACACCATCCTGGGCATCTCGTATCCGCTCCGTCTGACTGCCGAACCGGTGATGCCCGTCTCGGGCTCACCTGTCTTTCATGCGCTCTCTAGCGGGGATTTCCGCGGTCCCGAGACGGAGTCGCTCGACCGCGTCGGCGATCGCTTGGGTCGCATAATCGATCTCGGCGGCTTGGGTAAACCTTCCGAGACCAAATCGCAAGCTCGCACCCGCAAGGGCGTCGTCGAGCCCCATCGCGCGCAGGACATAGGAGGGCTCAACGGATGTCGAAGTACAGGCAGAACCTGTAGAAACCGCCAAATCCGGAAGGTTCTCAATTAGTTTGTCCGCGCCGATGCCCGGAAAGGCGACATTGAGGTTGCCGGCGATACGGCGTCGTTCATCTCCGTTGACTAAAAGATCGGGAATCCGCTCCTTAAGGCCAGAATAGAGTCGGTCGCGCAAGTCGCGCAGGCGCACTGCCTCGTCAGCCATCTCTGCGCTCGCTAACGCCGCAGCAACACCAATGCCGACACAGAGAGGTGCCGGCAGCGTACCTGAGCGCAGGCCACGCTCTTGCCCGCCGCCGCTTAAAAGCGGCTCTAAGCGGACACGCGGCCGCCGACGCACGTAAAGCGCCCCGATTCCCTTGGGGCCATAAATCTTGTGCCCCGAAATGCTCAGGAGATCGACCGCCATGGCGTCAACGTCGATCGGTATACGTCCAATCGCTTGGGCTGCGTCGCTATGGAAATAAACGCCCTTAGCTCGGCAGAGTGCGCCGATCTCGGTCAGGGGCTGGATTACGCCGATCTCGTTGTTGACCGCCATGATCGAGACAAGAAGGGTGTCGTCGCCAATCTCGTCGTCGAGGCGCTGAAGATCGATGAGCCCATTCCGTCCGACCGGTAGATAGCTCACGCGAAAGCCTTTTTCTTCAAGGGAGCGGCAGCTTTCCAGAACGCATTTGTGCTCGGTCATCGCCGCGATGATGTGGCGGCGCGTCTCATGGGCGAAATTCGCCACACCCTTGATCGCGAGATTGTTCGATTCCGTCGCACCCGAAGTAAAGACGATCTCGCGCGGGTCGGCGCCAATGATTTCCGCGAGTTGAGCCCGCGCGTATTCAACGGCAAGTGCCGCCTCGCGCCCTAAGCTGTAGCTGGTCGAACTGGGATTGCCGAACTTTTCCGTGAAATATGGCACCATCGCCGCAAGCACCCGGGAGTCGACCGGCGTTGTTGCCTGATAATCGAGATATACAGGCAGTTTTGGCCGATTGGATCGCCCTTGCGCTACCTTCTCAGTCATCGTGTCTCCATTCGCTCCGGCAGTGGGCTGCTCAGGCCACGCGTGACCGCCTTGGCGTATATAGCGGACCAAGCCTCAAGGAAGCGGTCGATTTCAACGTCATCGGTCAACCAGCCAAGGCTTACGCGAATGCCGCTGCCAGCCTCGGCGTCGCTCGCACCCATGGCCTGCAGGACATGGGACGGTCGAACTTTCCCCGATGAGCATGCTGACCCCGCGCTAACCGCAATTCCGGCAAGATCGAGGGCGATCACCTGGGTTTCGCTTGGAACATCCGGCATCGTAAAGCACGCCGTGTTGGCAAGCCTTCGAGCACCTTGGCCAAAGAAACGGGCACTGGGCGCCATCGTCCGAATCCGGCTCTCTAGGCGATCGCGGAGCGCCGTCAAGCGCGAGTAACCCTCGAGCGCCTGGCGTGCGGCCAAACTGGCAACGCCAAAGCCGGCGATGCCGGGCACATTTTCCGTGCCCGCGCGCATTGACCGTTCCTGCCCGCCGCCGCGAAGACGTGCGGCAATCTCGACACCGTCTCGCACGATCAAGGCGCCCACACCCTGCGGCCCACCAAGCTTGTGGGCCGAAAGCGACATGAAATCCGCGCCGAGTGCCGTAAAGTCGACCGGGATCTTTCCCGCCGCCTGAACCGCATCGCAATGTACGAGGGCGCCATGGGCATGAGCGCATGCCGCAACCTCTTCGACCGGCTGTATGACGCCCGTCTCGTTGTTCGCGAGCATTACCGAGACGAGTGACGGCTCCGGATCCGCCGCAAGGGTTGTTTCAAGCGAGTCGATACGGACGATCCCATTCTCGTCGACGGGAATACGCGTCGCCTGCGGCACAGCGCCGAGGACGGAATCGTGTTCGATCTGCGATACGATTATGCGCGTGCGGCTGCAGCCGCGGAGTGCGAGGTTGTTCGCCTCGGTGCCGCCACTCGTGAATACGACCTCGGCCGGACGAGCACCAACGAGCGCAGCAACCGATTCGCGCGCATCCGCGACTCGACGCCGCGCCTTTTGCCCGAAGCGATGCACGGATGACGGGTTGCCCAGCGCCGCGAGAGCTTCGGCGACGGCGGCACAAACCTCCGGCCGTACCGGCGCCGTCGCGTTGTAATCAAGATAGACGGCGTTCACGTGGCCCAGCCTATGCCGCGACATGATTTTTTGAAATGCTTTTAGAGCTTACCCGATGCAGCCAGACTCGGTGGCTCATCCTCCGCTTGGCGGTTTTCCTCGGCCGCGAGGCGCGCTTCGAGCTCTGCGACCTGGACGCTCAGCGTATTCACATGGCTGCGCAGATCCTCGATCGCGCGCAGTAGGGGATCGGCCATTTCGCCGGTCGGGGTGCCGTAGGCCATGAATGTCGTTGCGGCTCGTCTATCGTGCGGCATAACGACGCGCGATGGGTTGCCGACCACCGTGACCCCGGCGGGAACATCTTTGGTGACCACGGCGTTGGCTCCGATCCGGGCACCCTCGCCTACCGTAATGGCGCCCAGCACCTGAGCCCCCGATCCGATGATTACCCCATCCTGGATCGTCGGATGGCGCTTGACCCCGATCTGTGACGCCGAATTCACCGACGGCAGCACCCCGCCAAGCGTTAGGTCGTGGTACATCGTAACGTCGTTGCCGACCTCTGCCGTTTCGCCGATCACCACCCCGAGCCCGTGGTCGATGAATAGCCGCGAACCAATCTTCGCCCCTGGATGTATTTCAATGCCGGTCAGGAAGCGTCCGAAATTGGATAAAACCCGGCCCAGAAGCCGCCAATCCCGGCGCCAAGCCGCATGCGCAAGGCGATGAATGAGCAGCGCATGAAGCGACGGATAGGCCAAAACGACCTCGATCCGAGACCGTGCTGCAGGGTCCCGGACCATCATCGAGTCAATTTGATCGCGTAAGCTCTTGAAAATCATCGCCCGACTGCGATATCTCTCGGCATTCCCCGGCTGGTCCGACATGGCCAAAATCAGGCCCCTCGGCCGCAGGGTACCAAGGCGGGCATATAGTTTGCCCAGAATTAACGGTCAAGTTAAGCGGCCAAGTCGACAAGCCGCGGGGGAGCTCAACCGGCGTGCCGTGCGGAAACCGGCCTCCGGCCTTATGTCGAGTGGGTTAATAAGGAAGTTTTGATCCATGCCTGAAGTCATCTTCAGCGGGCCCGAGGGCCGCATCGAGGGCCGCTACCACCACAGCAAGGTGCCCAACGCGCCCGTTGCGCTGCTGCTGCATCCGCACCCGCAGCATGGCGGCACAATGAACAACAAGGTTATCTACAATCTCTACCAGGCCTTTGTGCGCAGGGGATTTTCGACGCTTCGTTTCAATTTCCGCGGCGTCGGGCGCTCCCAAGGCAGCTTCGACCGGGGCGAGGGTGAGCTTTCCGACGCTGCTTCCGCACTCGACTGGCTCCAGACCTTCAATGCAAATTCGACGAGCTGCTGGATCGCGGGCTTTTCCTTTGGTGCCTGGATCGGCATGCAGTTGCTCATGCGGCGGCCGGAAATCGACGGCTTCATATCGGTGGCCCCGCCGGCCAACATCTACGATTTCTCGTTCCTCGCGCCGTGTCCTGCCTCAGGCCTTATCGTGCAAGGCAATGCCGACGAAATCGTCCCGGTCGATTCTGTGAACAAGCTGGTGGACAAACTCAATCATCAGCGCGGCATAAAAATCGACTACCGCCTTGTGCCCGGAGCAAATCACTTCTTCGCTCAGCATTTGGAAGTGGTCGTTTCCCATATGGAAAGCTATCTCGACGCCAGAATGGCGCAGGCAGCCGAGTAAGTACTGGGCGCGCACTTGCGAGCTATGGCGGCTGCCACGGATCGGGTTTGCGTTTTTTGGGTTGCTTTCAGCGACCCTGCGCTCGGAAGAGTCTGCCGCCCGTGAGGGGGCGCCGTACGCCCGTCGTCGAAGGCACGCTAAGGGGCAGCGCGCGATACGACCTTACGGCAAGCCAAGCGAACGCCTGAGCCTCAAGTGCGTCGCCCTGCCACCCAACCGCCTCAACCGGCTCGACGCCGACCCCAAGAACCCCTGCGAGCGCCGACATAATCGCCGAATTGTGCCGCCCACCGCCGGTAACGAGCCACCGTCTCACGGGCGCTGGAAAATGGTCGGCCGCGCGAGCAACGCCGTGCGCTGCGAGCGCGGCCAAGGTCGCGGCCCCATCCTCCACGCTCAACCCCGCAACCGCGCGCCAACCGAAATCGTTCCGATCGAGAGACTTGGGTGGCGGCATATCGAAATAAGGGTGGTCGAGCAAGTCGGCGAGAAGGGTGCGATCTACTCGCCCCGCTCGCGCAAGTGCTCCACCGGTGTCCATGGCCTCTCCCGTGTGATGCCGGACCCAATCGTCAACCGGCGCATTGCCTGGCCCCGTGTCGAAGGCAATAACCGCATTGTCAGCGCCAATCCAACTCACATTAGCGACACCACCAAGATTGAGGACCGCGACCGGTAAATCCAATCCCCGCGCGAGGGCGGCATGAAAAAGCGGCGCCAATGGCGCGCCCTGACCGCCTTCCGCGACATCGGCGCTTCGGAAGTCGTTCACGACCGAGACGCCCGTCTCGCGTGCAAGAAGCGCTCCGTCGCCGATTTGTATCGTCCGGCCGTCTTGAGGGCGATGGAGTATCGTGTGGCCATGAAAGCCAATGAGGTCGACAGCTTCGGTCAAAATTCGGTGCTGTTCGAGAAATCGTCGAGCGGCCTTCGCGTGGGCAAGCGTAAGTTCGGACTCGGCCTCTCCCACAAGGCCCCTCGCTCCCAAGACATCGCGTACAAGCTCTCGCAGATTGGGCTCGTAGGTAAAGGTGGCCCAAGGCCCTGTTTCAATGAGCGACTCGCCGTCCGTGCGCAGGAGGGCCACGTCGATGCCGTCGAGGGAAGTGCCGCTCATCAGGCCGAGGGCGGTCAGTGGCAAGTCCAAGTCCATCCGATTAACGATTCCTTCGCTAGCCAAAGCGCCGTGAACGCGGCGGCTCGTCGTTGTCGGTACAAGGCGATTGTGCTAAAGCTCCGCGCGCCCGGCAAGCCGTGCGATTCCGATCGTCATTATCGCCTGATGCCAAAGGGTTACTGCAGCCGAGCCATGCCAGAGTTTCGTTCAGATTTCTTGCGCATCGCCCAAGCCCGCGGGTTCGTGCACCAGGTCAGCGATCCGCCAGCGCTCGACGCGCTCATGGCGGAAAGGCGCATCGTGGCCTACGTCGGTTTTGATTGCACCGGGCGGAGCCTTCACGTCGGACATCTCCTTTCTGTCATGCTTTTGCGCCATTTTCAGCGCTCAGGCCATAGGCCGATCGTGCTGATGGGCGGAGGAACGACCAAGGTCGGCGACCCATCAGGAAAGGATGAGGCAAGAAAGCTTTTGAGCGAAGAAGAGATCGCTTCAAATATGGCGAGCATCAAGCGCGTCTTCACGAACTTCCTTACCTTCGGCGACGGGCCGAGCGACGCAACGATGGTCAACAATGCCGAATGGCTGGACCGGCTCGAATATATTTCCTTCCTGCGCGACATCGGCCGCCATTTCTCGGTCAATCGCATGCTTGGCATGGACAGCGTCAAGCTCCGCCTGGAGCGTGATCAGCCACTTTCCTTTCTTGAATTCAACTACATGGTCTTGCAGGCGTACGATTTCCTGGAATTGGCCCGACGCTACGGTTGCGCTCTGCAAATGGGCGGCTCGGACCAATGGGGCAATATCGTGAATGGAATCGATCTCGGAAGGCGGGTCGACGGGCGGACGCTATTTGCCCTGACGACCCCGCTGATAACGACTTCGGCGGGTAGCAAGATGGGCAAAACCGCATCGGGCGCGGTATGGCTCAATGGCGAAATGCTTGCGCCGTATGACTATTGGCAATTTTGGCGCAATACACATGACGCGGATGTTGGGCGCTTTCTGCGTCTCTTCACCGATCTTCCCCTCGATGAGATCGAACGTCTCGACTCGATGAAGGGAAACGCGATCAACGACGCCAAGATCGTGCTGGCGAACGAGGCGACGGCCCTTTGCCATGGCAGGCCGGCTGCCGACGCGGCCGCGGAGACGGCACGCCGCACCTTTGTCGAGGGAGCCGCAGGCGAGGAATTGCCCACAATCGAAGTGAGCCGTCGGAATCTCGAATCCGGTTCGGCGCTCATCGAATTTCTCAACAGGATTGGCCTTGCGTCGAGCAACAGCGACGCGCGTCGGAAAATTCGAGACGGCGCAATCCGCGTGAATGACGAGGTCGTTACTGACGAAAAACGCGTTTTGACGGTGTCGGACGTCAATGCGGACGGCATCATCAAGCTCTCCCACGGCCGGAAGAGGCATGCGATCATGAAGGTCGTTTAGTGTGGCGAATCCGAAATTCGCCACATTAGGGGGCGGGACCGGGAGCGAATTTCGGATTCAAAGCCACACGAGAAATATATTGTATCGAGTGTGGCATTCGGATTTGAAGTTCCTAGCATTTTGGTGGCAGCCACGTTTAGGAACTTCAGATCCGAACTAACGGTCATTCAATCTCGGCGGTTGGATTTGCGCGGGTGGCGATGTACCGCTGCTGGGTGTTTGCGCTTGTTCGGGCGCTGACGCGCTGCTGCCCGATATAAGCTCTCGGAGAATACCTGGCGCCAGAGCGGAGAGCGCATTGACCGACACATTCGGATTGTCGATTTTGCCGTTTGCCTGATAGGTGGCGGCGAACAATCCTCCACCCTTCGGGCCGACCAGGATGTCGCCCAATAGCGGAATATGTCCAAGCAAGCTGTTAAGCGTGTAGATCGGCACGATTGTGCCCTTCACCATGACGGTTTCGGCATCGAGATCGAACGTTCCTTCGAACGTGAAGCCGAGGTCCGATCCCGAGGTGTGGCCGTCCTGCATTGTGATTAGCGGACCTGTCTTGGTGAAAGAGACCGCAAGGCTCGAAAATCCGATTCCTTCACCGTTCATTCTATCGACGATGCCCGAAAACGACGCGAGCGTGAGGATCTTCGCCATCAGTGGTGCGTTGAGGACCGCGTAATCGTCGATCTTCACCGTCCCCGCGAGGGGCGATTCTGGAACTGTATCGTCGTAACGAGCGGTAACCACGAGTTTCCCGCGCACGATATCGTCGGTGAAATCGAGTGCTCTGAATACCTCGCCGGCGTCGGTCGAACTGATCAATAGGTCGCGCGAATTGTCGGCGGGCGTAATCCGGATTGTGACCGGCGCGCCACTCTTCGTCTTTGCGTCCACCTCGGCGCGCGTGGGCCGAAGCCCGTCATAGTCGATCGAAGCGCTCGCGTCGTGCAAAGTCTGGTTCGTCCTGTTCGAAAGCCACAGCGTATCTGCGGCGATATTGAGGGCCAGCCTGGGTCCGCGTTCAGGTGGTGCGGTTGGACCCATTTGATACGCCGTCTCGCTTGTCTTCTTCAGTTTGACCAATGGCGAGACGTCGATGCTGGGCCCACGTACGCGGACGTCGTAAGTGCCATCCGTGCGCCGCTCAACCCTGCCGAAAAGGTCGTTGTGCCCAAACGTCAAGCGATCGAACCCGATGGTGCGCAAGGCACCGGTTTGCACATCGAAATCCGCCTGCCCCCTGGCAACCAGATCGCCCGCTTCGACATCGAAGCTTGAAATTGTCTTCAATTTGTCGTTTGCCGTGACTAGCGACAGACGTGCCGTGCCGGGCGTGCCGGGGTCTTTCCGCCAGTCGGTGTAAGGCAGTGTCATCGTCGATCTGCCTAGATCGACCAAAACCTCGATCTTCGCGGACGTACGGTCGCTAGCATGGTATTGGAGGTCGAGCGGTGTCGGACCGAGAAGCATTCCGTCGTAATCGAGCTCCAATGCCTTACGCGACGCGTCGTCGAGCTCGGCCTTGAGATGGACGGTCCGATCGATCGTTTTACCAAAGCGCTCGTTCCAACTAAACGTTGCGGGAGCCGGTCCAATGTTGGCGGTGCCCGTAACATTCATGCCGTCCTTGTCGATTTTGAGAGCGAGGACGCCATTGGTGACGTCTTGGTCGAAAAATTCGTTTGCGATGGATACGTCTTTGAGATCGGCAGACGCACCCAATTGGACTTGCGCAAAACGAAGATCGTGCAAAAGTGGGAATTTGAGATCGAGCTGGGCTGAGACGGTGCCGTCTACCGTCTTGGGATCGAGACCGAGTGCGGATGCGTAGCCGAGTGGTTCATAATCGATAAGCCGAAGCGCTCCTTGTAGCGATCCCGAAATGGCCAGATCTATCCCAATGCGATGATCGTCGCCATCGAGTCCCGTGATCGCGATCGTACCCTGATCGATCGACAATCCTTCGACGGCACCCTTGCTGAGGCTGATATTGAAGCTTTTGTCGTCGAATTGTGCTTCGCCAGAAGTACCGCTCACGCTCGGCATCTTCCCGAGATAATGCACATCGATATCCGACAAAGTCATCGTTCCGCCGAGCTGGTCGAGCTTGACACTCGCGAGGTCGAGGCCGTCTCCATGGGCGATGATTTTCGCATGCATATCCTGCACGGCGCCCCCCGAAAGATTCGCGGTAATCCACGCGCGCGGATTCGGTGCCAATTTGGGGGGCCAAAGCTGCGGGAACTGATCGATCTTGAGATTATGTGCGGTCAATTCCATGGCAAATTGACTCACACCCTCGAGCCCCGTGACGGTGCCAGACAGCCCAATCGTGGTACCGCCGAGGTCGACAAGGGCCTGATCGAGTGTCAGTCGCTCCCCACGATCTTCGAGGGCGCCACTCAGGGATATGCTCTGCACCGCAATCTCATCTGGAAAGAGATCGGCGATCTGGATCCCGCCGGAACCCCCTGCGACGTTGAAGTGAAGTTCCTCGATGTGTCCGGCGAGGTCCAGATGCGATTCAAGATGCCCGCTGAGCGGCAAGGAGAACCCCTCGAGTGGCGCAAGCGCAGGTGTCGCACGGGCAAAAACCGCCGGACGGACCTCGGCGAACGACGCGCTGAGATTTATTAGCTGGGTCGCCGCGACATAGAGACCGCTTGCGTAGACGTGGCTCACATTCTGGTTGACCGTGAATTGGATGGAAGCACTTCCTCTGATACCTACGGCGTCGCGGTCGAACGCCAAGCGGTCGATATGGGTCTTCCATGACGTGTCCCACCTGGCGTCGTCGATCACCAATTCCGCGTTGGTGATGCTTATCTCGCGGAGGTAGCTCAACGGGTGTTGGGGATCGGTCGGCTTCAGCAGGTCCGCAGTCAGGGTCGGGACCACTCCGGGGAGGTTTGGCTCCCTCGCTTCGTCGGAAAATTTGAGGTCGAGCGCGCCGTCGGCCCGGCGGCGAAGGTGAACCCTCGCGCCGATGGCCTCCAGCGATGTCGGCGCGACGACGCCGTGCTTGAGGGCGCTTACGCTCAGGCGCATGGCCATCTCCGGCAGCGTGGCGAGCGGTTCACCCTGCGGGTCGAGCACGTGGATGCCGCGCGCACGAAGATCGAGCGGGCGGCTCCAGCCGTCCCACAGAAGCACGGTACTGTCGAGCCTCACCGAGAACCGGTTGTCGGTCGCCGACAGTGCGGATTCGAAGTAGGGCGTAAGGAAGTCGAGTGAGATGGGACCGGCCGAGAGCCGCCAAAGCGCGAGGGCCGCGACAATCACCAGGCCCGCCAGCAGCGTGACGATAACCTCCAAGAAAATTTTTACCGAATGGGGAACCACTTAGGGCGATTTCCTCGAGAACGCTTGACCGTCATGCAGCCTTCGCGCAGTTTGCAGCGTCGGGACCCGATAGGAAATGGAAAGTTCGACGTTCTTGACAGATTCGCCGGCACTGCCAAGAGCCGCAGACCCCGTCCGCGCCGCGATCGGGCTTGAACGGTGGACCGAAGAGGCGGCGGCAAGCGGCGATCGGGCGCTGGAGACCGCTGCGGCGGCGCTCGTCGGCGACGCCACTATGCGACGGATGCTCGATGCCCTATTCGGCAACAGTCCGTTCCTTACCCATTGTGCCCTGATCGATGTGGCCTTCACATGTTCATTATTGAATGGCAGCGTCGAAGAAAGCTACTCGCAAGTTCTCAGCGATCTCGGCCAGGTCGATCCTACGGCTGCCGCCACCGATCAGGTCATGGCTACGATGCGAACGGCCAAGCGGCGCGCGGCACTTGCAATCGCGGTTGCCGACATCGCAATGACATGGCCGCTCGAGCGGGTCACCGCATCCTTGAGCGAAGTCGCCGCCCTGTCGCTTCAGCTTGCCGTGCGCCACCAGCTCGCGCAGGCGGCCGCTCGCGGCTGGCTCAGGCTTGTCGACGGCAAGCGGCCAGAGGAGGGATCGGGCTATTTCATCCTCGGCCTGGGAAAGCTCGGCGCATTCGAGCTCAATTACTCGAGCGACATCGACCTCGTAGCACTTTACGACGATGAAATCGTTCAGTGCGACGACCGCGATACGATCAACAAGAATTTCGTGAAACTCACTCGTAACATCGTTCGCATGATGCAGGAGCGTACGCCGGATGGCTATGTATTTCGCACCGACCTGCGCCTTCGCCCCGACCCGGCAGCAACGCCCGTAGCCCTTTCGACGACCGCCGCCGAATTTTACTACGAAAGCCTCGGGCAGAATTGGGAGCGTGCAGCCTTCATCAAGGCGAGACCTGTCGCGGGCGATCTTGCGGCGGGTGAGCGCTTCCTGCGCGGGCTCAGACCCTTTCTTTGGCGCAAGCATCTCGACTTCGCGGCAATCCGGGATATTCACTCGATCAAGCGACAGATCAACGCTCATCGGGGTGGCGATGAAATCATCGTTCTGGGCCAGAATCTCAAACTTGGCCGTGGCGGCATTCGCGAGATCGAATTCTTCGCGCAAACACAACAGCTCATCTGGGGCGGGCGCGAGCCTGCCTTGCGCGCGCGCGGAACGTGCGATGCGCTGCGGGCACTCGTCGCCGGAGGCCACGTCAAGCAAGAGATCGGCGATCAGCTCATCGAGAGCTATGGCTTTCTGCGTCGCGTCGAACATCGCCTGCAAATGGTCGACGATCAGCAGACCCAGGAACTGCCCGAGAGTACCGATGGCCTTGAGCACCTCGCGATCTTTCTCGGCTTCGAAAACAGCGCTGCGTTCAGCGCCGAGTTGTTGCGGCATCTGAGGCGGGTCGAGGCGTATTATGCACGCCTTTTCGAGGAGGCGCCTAATCTCGGCGTAGCATCTGGAAATCTTGTATTTACGGGTGCCGACCACGATCCGGATACCCTCAAGACGATCGAGGGGTTGGGCTTTGTTGAACCCGCGACTGCTTCGGCAATAATCCGCGGCTGGCATCATGGCCGCTACCGAGCCATGCGTTCGACCCGCGCGCGCGAGCTATTGACGGAGCTGACGCCGGCACTGCTCGATGCCGTGGCCAAAGCGGCAAACCCCGATGCCGCCCTACTTAGTTTCGACCGGTTCCTCTCACGCTTGCCGCAGGGTGTGCAGCTCTTTTCGCTCTTTCATGCGAACCCCAGTCTGCTCGGCCTTGTTGCCGAGATCATGGGGAGTGCTCCGCGCATTGCCGACCAGCTAGCCCAGCATCCTCTTCTTCTCGACTCCGTTCTTACCGGCGATTTTTTCCGCCCGCTGCCCGATCGTTCGTTGCTCGCCACCAGCCTTGCAGAGGCGCTTCGCCAAGCAAACGATTTCGAGGACGTGCTGGATATCACGCGCCGTTGGACGAATGATCGAAAATTCCAGGTCGGGGTGCAAATGCTTCGGGGCACGCTCGACCCCGAGGCGGCAGGGCCCGTGCTTGCGGATATCGCGCAATGCGTTATCGGCGCGCTCATCGAGCCGGTCACGGCGGAACTCGCCGAAACGCACGGCCGGCTTCCCGTGGGCGATCTTGCCGTCATCGCACTCGGCAAGTTGGGCGGGCGAGAAATGACGATGACGTCCGATCTCGATCTTCTGTTCATCTACGATGTCCCTGCCGGTATCGAGGCGACCGATGGGCGCCGCCCTCTTGCGCCCAGTCATTATTTCGTTCGCCTCTCCCAGCGTCTCCTGAGCGCCATTACCTCTCCCACCGCTGAAGGCCGGCTCTATGACGTCGATATGCGACTGCGACCATCGGGCGAGAAAGGCCCCCTGGCGACGAGCCTCCAAGGATTTCTCGACTATCAAATGCGCGACGCGTGGACTTGGGAGCATATGGCGTTGACGCGCGCGCGCGTCGTCGCCGGTCCGGTGACGTTCGCCGCAAGGATCGAGGCTGCACTTGCCGACGTGCTGACCGCGCCGCGCAAGCCTGAAAAGCTCCTCCATGACGTTGCCGAAATGCGCGCCCTCATCGAAAAAACGCACGCTACGAGCAACATTTGGGAAGGCAAGCGCGTACGCGGCGGACTCGTCGATCTCGAGTTCATCGCGCAATACCTCCAACTTCGATACGGAAATTCCTATCCGCAGGTACTTAGCCCGAACACCACCGAGGCATTCGACCGTCTGAGAGCGGCCAGCGTTCTCGAGAACGAAATGGCCGACGACTTAATCGCGGCAACGCGTTTGTGGCGTCGCGTTCAAGGTATTTTGCGCCTGGCTGAGCAACGGACTTTCGAAGAAGATCAAGCGACCGACGGCTTGCGTCAAGTGATCTCGCGTGCTGCCGGCGCGGTTGACTTTTCCACGCTCAAAGCGGCACTTTGCGCGACCGCCGAGCGTGTGCGAGAACATTTCGCGTTCCTGATCGAGGAACCCGCCCGAAAACTTGCGCCGGCGAACATGGTCGGTTCGACGGCATCAACGTCAAATCAAGCGAAGGAGGCGTTACCATGAGTCTCGATGTGGGCGATCCCGCCCCCAATTTCACCGCGCCGACCGATGGGGGCGGCAAAGTCACTCTGTCCAAGCTCAAGGGCCGGAACGTCGTTCTCTACTTCTACCCGAAAGATGACACCTCCGGTTGCACTGCCGAGGCCTGCGGCTTTCGTGATTCGCTCCCGAAGTTCGGCGACATCGACGGCGTCGTCGTTGGCGTCTCTCGCGACAGCGTCGCCTCTCACGACAAATTCAAGGCGAAGTACGACCTTCCCTTCGTACTTGTGTCCGACGAGAGCGGCGAAATCTGCAAGGCCTACGCCACCTGGGTGCAAAAGAGCATGTATGGCCGCAAATACATGGGCATCGAACGTTCGACCTTTCTGATCGACAAGGTTGGCAAGATCAGAGGGGCGTGGCGCAAGGTAAAGGTCCCAGGTCACGTCGACGAGGTCTTGAAAGCCCTCAAAGCACTCTGAGCGCGAGGGCGTTGTCGGTCTTCGCATCTTTCTATTGCGCGAAGGCCCTACGCCAGTCTCGCGCGCGTTGACATCGGACGAGGCGATCCAAAGCGGGTGTGGTTAGGTGCGCCGAGTTTCGATCAGGCGCTTACCGCGACCGCCGCGCCGACCGGACAACTCACGCCGGTACCGCCTAAACCGCAATAGCCGTTGGGGTTTTTGGCAAGATACTGCTGGTGATAGTCCTCGGCATAGTAAAATGGCGGGGCCGCCCGAATCTCGGTTGTAATCGGCCCATAGCCTGCGGCGGCAAGGACCTTTTGATAGGCCTTGCAGGATGCTTCCGCGGCGCGTTTTTGTTCGTCATCGGAGGTATAGATTGCCGAGCGATAGGTCGTGCCAACGTCGTTTCCCTGACGCATTCCTTGCGTTGGATCATGGCTTTCCCAAAAAAGCTTGAGAAGTGCTTCGTAGCTCACGACCTTCGGGTCGAACACGACGAGGACGACCTCGGCGTGACCCGTGAGGCCTGTGCATGTCTCCTCATAGGTCGGATTTGGCGTGTGCCCGCCAGCGTACCCCACCGCGGTCGTGTAAACACCTCGCTGCTGCCAGAACTTGCGCTCGGCTCCCCAAAAGCAGCCGAGCCCGAATAGTGCTTGCTGCATCCCCGCCGGAAACGGCGGCTTTAGGGGTCGCCCGCTCACAAAATGCCTTTCGGGGACCGCCATCGCCGTGGCGCGCCCAGGCAGCGCATCCTCGGGCATCGGCATTTCAGTCTTTTTTCTCCCGAATGCAAACATAGCGATTCTCCTTGGTCCATCGACTGTGGCGTCACGCGGATAGACGTAAATTGCCGCCAAATGTTTCTCCCTTCTTTGGCCGATCGCAGGCAGTCAGCGCTTTAAGTAGCGGCGTTGGCCTATTCCTCCTCTACCGTTACTGTGGCCGGGACGGCAGCCCCACCTTTGATCCGCTGCGAGAGGGTCGCTTCGAGAAACCTGTCGATGTCGCCGTCAAGCACGCCGCGTGAATCGCTCGTCTCGACCCCCGTGCGCAAATCCTTCACCATTTGATAGGGATGGAGCACGTAAGAGCGAATTTGGTGACCCCATCCGATGTCACTCTTGGCGTCGTGCTCCTTCTGGATCACAGCCTCGCGCTTGCGCAACTCTTCCTCGTAAAGGCGCGCCTTCAACATGGCGAAGGCTTGCGCTTTATTGCGGTGTTGGGAGCGGTCGTTCTGGCACTGGACAACGATGCCTGTTGGCATATGCGTAATGCGAACGGCGCTGTCCGTTCGATTTACGTGCTGGCCGCCCGCGCCAGACGCCCGGTAGGTATCGATGCGAAGATCCTTTTCCAGTATTTCGATCTCGATCGCGTCGTCGATCACAGGATATACCCAAACGGACGCGAAGCTCGTGTGCCGGCGCGCGTTCGAATCGAAGGGTGAAATCCGCACGAGACGATGAACACCAGACTCCGTCTTTAGCCACCCATAGGCGTTTTCTCCCGAAACGCGGATCGTGGCGGATTTGATACCTGCTTCCTCGCCTGGGCTCTCCTCGATCCATTCGACCTTGTAACCGTGATCGTCGGCCCAGCGCAGATACATCCGCGCAAGCATTTGAGCCCAATCCTGAGACTCGGTGCCGCCGGCACCCGCATGCACTTCGAGGAATGCATCGTTGCCGTCCGCTTCGCCCGCCAGAAGGCTTTCGAGTTCCTGCTTGGCGGCACGCACCTGCACCATCCTAAGGGTGGCTTCCGCGTCGGCCGCAACAACGGCGTCTCCCTCGGCCTCCGCGAGTTCAATGAGTTCGAGACTGTCTTTGTATTCACGTTCCAATGCGCGGTAGTTGGCGATCATTTTTTCGAGCAGCGTGCGCTCGCGCATCAAGCCCTGCGCGGCGGCAGGATTCTCCCAGAGCTTGGGATCCTCGGCGCGCTCGTTCATCGACGCGAGCTTCTTTTCCGCATTCTCCAGGTCAAAGGTGCCTCCTCAGCAGCTCAAGAGACTGCTCGATTTGGCTGACGACGGCTGCAATTTCGGTGCGCATGGTAACTCTCATAGGGGAGCTGGCGAAATGGCGCAAGAGGAAGCTCCTGCGGGCAGAGCAGACGTCAAAGCCTTGGGAAACGAAGTGCCACCGCTATGCCTGTCAGTAGATTCCGCCAGTACCTTCCGATGTCGAGGTCGGCGCTGCCGGAGAGCTTTCGGGACTGCCGCTCGTGTCGACGCCGCTTCCATCGATAACGGGGCCGCGCGCTTGCGGAACCGTCCCGGGCTTGAAGGGTTCCCAAATCACATTGCGGTCACCGGACTGTGCCGGTAGCCCATCCGATTCACGTACCCTAACCATGTTAAGTCCTGGCGGAATGCGGAAAGGTATGGCTGGCTCGTCCTTGAGCGCCTTCTGCATGAACTGAATGAATACAGGAAGGGCGACCGAGGCGCCCTGCTCATCCGGACCCTGCGTGCGAGGCTGATCGAAGCCGATATAAACGCCACACACGAGGTCCGGCGTGAAGCCGATAAACCAGGTGTCCTTGTCCTCGTCGGTGGTCCCGGTTTTGCCCGCGAGAGGCTTGCCAATCACTCGCGCGCGCACACCCGTCCCTCGCTCGATGACACCCTGCATCATGGCGACCACCTGATATATGCTGCGCGGATCGTCGAGCTGCTCGCGTGTATCAGGCAGCTCGGGAACGGCCTGATCGGACCAGCTTACGTTCGCGCAGCCCTCGCAGGCGCGCGTGTCGTGGCGGTAGATCAGCGTACCGTGGCGATCTTGCACCCAATCGATGAGGGTAGGCGTTATTTTCTTGCCGCCATTGTCGAGTTCGCTATAGGCGGTCGTGAGCCGCAGCAGCGTTGTTTCGCCAGCACCCAGCGCCATCGCCAGCGTACGCTGCAAATGGTCGATCACGCCGAAGCGCTCCGCTGTCTCGGCAACTTTTTCCATTCCGATATTCTGGGCTACACGAACGGTCATTAGATTTCGCGAGTGTTCCAGCCCGACGAAGAGTGGGCTTGGCCCGTAAAATTTCTTCTCGTAGTTGCCGGGTTTCCACAGGCCGAGACCCGGCCCCTGATCGAACACGAACGGCGCGTCAAGAACCATGGTGGAGGGCGTGTAGCCGTTGTTCACCGCGGTCAAGTATACGAATGGCTTGAAGGCCGATCCCGGCTGGCGCTTCGCCTGAACCGCGCGGTCGAATTCATCGCGCGTGCGCTCGAACTGATAGCCTCCAGTCAGCGCCAGCACACGTCCCGTATGTGGGTCCATCACCACAACAGCGCCGCTTATTTCCGGGATTTGCCGCAAGCCATAGCTGGCGGTCGGATACGGTTTGCCATCGACGTTTTTCTCGACCGGTTCGACCAGCACGAC
>Ga0187765_10000194_pt1 | contig 21506 bp, 20 predicted proteins | sample 0216_QUI02_MP05__3_FD_133018 | JGI IMG/M metagenome (GOLD analysis project Ga0187765, IMG submission 133018) | Tropical peat soil microbial communities from peatlands in Department of Meta, Colombia - 0216_QUI02_MP05_10_MG | ecosystem: Environmental > Terrestrial > Soil > Wetlands > Peat ...
CACGCGGACACCAGGCGGATATCGGCGGCACCACGCCGGGCTCCATGCCCCCCGCGAGCCGCACCATCGAGGAGGAAGGCGTCCTCATCGACAACTTCCTCCTTGTGGACGCCGGCGCCTTCCGCGAGCAGGCAATGGTCGATCTACTGCGCTCCGGCCGCTACCCCTCGCGTAATCCCGCGCAGAACATTGCCGACCTCAAGGCGCAGATTGCGGCCTGCGAAAAGGGCTCGCAGGAGCTGCACCGGATGGTCCGGCACTTCGGGCGCGCGGTGGTCGAGGCCTATATGCGGCACGTACAGGAGAACGCCGAGGAATCCGTGCGGCGCGTGTTGGACGTGCTCAAGGACGGCAGCTTCAGCTACGAGATGGACGACGGCGCGGTCATCAAGGTCACGATCGCCGTCGACAAGGCGCGACGCCGCGCCCGCATCGACTTCACCGGCACCAGTGCGCAGCACCCCCACAACTTCAATGCGCCGTCCGCGGTCTGCCGCGCCGCGGTACTCTACGTTTTGCGCACCCTCGTCGATACCGACATTCCCCTGAACGACGGCTGCCTCAAACCGATCGACCTCGTCATTCCAGAGGGATCGATGCTCAAGCCCCGCTATCCTGCGGCGGTGGTCGCGGGCAACGTCGAGACCTCGCAATATATCGTGGACGCGCTCCTTGGCGCGCTCGGCGTCATGGCGGCGGCGCAGGGCACGATGAACAATTTCACCTTCGGCGACGAACGACATCAATATATCGAAACGATATGCGGCGGTGCCGGCGCTGGACCGGACTACGACGGCACCGACGCCGTGCACACGCACATGACCAACACCAGGCTTACCGACCCCGAAGTGCTGGAGTGGCGCTTCCCCGTGCTGCTGGAGAGCTTCGCAATCCGACGCGGCTCGGGGGGCGCGGGCCACCACCGCGGCGGCGACGGGGTCATCCGCCGCGTGCGGTTCCGCCAGGCGATGACCGCGGCGATTCTCTCCGGCCATCGCCGCATACCACCCTACGGACTGGCCGGTGGAGCGCCCGGCACCGTCGGTCGCAATTGGGTCGAACGCACCAACGGAACCCGGGAGGAATTCGGCGGCGCACACGCCGTCGAGATGCGGCCGGACGATGTATTCGTGATCGAGACGCCCGGCGGCGGCGGATTTGGAAAGAGCGATCAATAGTCTGCATCGCTTACCACCTAGTCCCAGCCGCTCCAATTGTCGCTCTGATGGAAATACCCGCAGTATTATTCTCCCGGTTACAATAAAACTGTGAGTGCACCCAAGCGGCTTTCACGAAATAAATGGAGCGTCACTTGTCCGGGACGCAACCGAAGCTAACTCCACTTATTGCGCGTCGAAACCGGCTCGGCTTTTCAACCGTCGTTACTCAAAAGACACCGCCGGGGAAGGCATCTATCTAATCCAAAAGGATTGGGGGTCAGCCATGAAACTCATTGGAATTGGCACCGTGGTCTTGCTGCTCTATGCGGGGACAGCGCTCGCCGCGACGCCCACATGCACAGACACCGCGAACGACAAAAAGCTGGCGGGAGCGGCTCGTACCAGCTTCATAACCAAATGCCAAAAGGACGCACAGGCAACTTGCAACAGCGCGGCGGATGACAAAAAGCTCAGCGGCGCCGCTAGGACAAGCTTCACCAAGAAATGCGTCAAAGACGCGGTCGGGCAATAGAAGCGCCACAGCGACATAGATTCTGCGGAGGACGAGATGAACCCGAAACGGCTAATCCGTCTGTGCTCCCTGGCAATCATTGCGCTCTCACTGCTGCCCGTCGGCGCCTCGGCGCAGCAAAAAACCGCCAAGGAATGCAACGCCGAGTGGACCGCCAACAAGACCGATATTCAAGCCAGCGGAAAAACCAAAAAGCAATTCATGGCGGATTGCCGCGCCGAGCCCGCGAGTGCCACTACGACTCCAGCTACGCCTCAGAAGCCGGCACAGCAAAAAACCGCCAAGGAATGCAATGCCGAGTGGACTGCCAACAAGGCCGACATTCAAGCCAGCGGAAAGACCAAGAAACAGTTCGTAGCGGAATGTCGCACCGAGCCGGCTAGCGCGGCTCCGGCAGCACCAGCGGCTCCAGCGGCCTCGACGACGGCGTCGAAGCCGGCGCCTGCGCCGGCTGCCCCGCCGAAGCCGACCGCGGCTCCAGCCTCGGCGCCCGCTACTTCGACCGCCAAACCGGGCGCGGCAACTGGCCCGTTGGGCGCAAACCAGTTTTCAACGGAGACGCAGGCCAAGTCGCATTGCCCGAGCGACACCGTGGTCTGGGTCAATCTGGAGAGCAAGATCTACCACTACAGTTCCAATAAGAACTACGGCAACACCAAGAGCGGGGCTTATATGTGCGAGGGCGATACCGCCGCCGCTGGCTTTCGCGCAGCGAAGAACGAGAAGCACCCTTGAGCGGTATCTATGCGATGATAGACGAGCGATGGATCGTGAGGAGGAATTGATGGGATTGTTGGACACCTTGAAGAGCGCTTTAGGCGGCAGCGGATCGTCCGAAGCGTTCACAGTCATTAGCGCTCTGCTGAGCCAGACCAATCTCGGCGGCTTTCAGGGCATCGTCTCTCAACTGCAGAAGGCCGGTCTCGATTCCCAGGTCAAATCCTGGCTGGGCAACGGCACGAACATGCCGATCACGGCCGATCAACTTCAGGCGGTCCTGAGCAACGAACAAGTCCAAAGCGTCGCAAAACACTTCGGACTGCCAGTCGACCAGGCGCTGAACCTGTTGGCCCAGCACTTGCCGGCGGCCGTCGATCAAGCAAGCCCGAACGGCACCCTCTCAACCTGATATCGAGTGTTGGGCCACGTCTCGAGCGTGGTGACGGACAACCCGTCATCGCGCCGAAGCGTCATGCCCCTGCGGTACGAAGCGCGGGAGCTACCGAATCCGCGAGCTGGTGGCCAGGGTGACGCCGGCGAGGATCGCTCCGATGCCGATCAGGTGGTAGATCCGCACCTCCTCACCCAGCAACAGAACCGCGAGCACCGTGCCGAAGGCCGGCAGCAAGTGGATCATGAATCCCGCGCGGTTGGGGCCGACCACCGCAACGCCATAGTTCCAACAGACATAGGCCAGCACCGAGGCGAAGAGCCCGAGATACAGCACGCCGGCGACGGTTGCGAGCGACAGTGTCGGTGCCTTGAACCAGACCGCCTCCGCCAGAACAAAGGGTGCGAGCACCAGGAGACCCGCGACGGATATCAGGAACAATAGCCCGACGCCGTCGAATTCCCGCGGACGGCGTTTCAGCAGCACCGCATAGATACCCCAGACCGGCATTGCCGTGAGGACGATCAGGTCGCCCACATCAAAACGAAACTCGCCAAGCGTCGCCAGCTCGCCACGCTCGATAATGACGACGATGCCGACAAACGAAATCAGCAACCCCGCGATCTGCCTGAGGCTCGCGCGGTCGCGATCGACGAGCCAGGTGCAGAGGATGATGAAAAGCGGCGCGGCTGCATTCATCAGTACCGCGTTGACCGTCGCGGTATTGCGCAAACCCGCGTAGACCAGCACTTGAAAAAGCGCGATGCCGGTGGCGCCGAGGCCCAGCAGCAACGGCCAGTGACGGCGTATCGCCGCTCCCTTGCCTCGCAGGCGCGGCAGCGCCACTGGCGCCACGATCAGCGCGGCGACCACCCAGCGCCAAAAATTGAGCGCGATCGGCGGCATGGCGTCGCGAATCGCGCGCCCCAACACCCAGTTTCCCGCCCAGCACAGCATGGTGACGACGAGTGCCGTATAGGGGAGAAACAAATTCGGCCGCGCGGTAGCGCGCGATGTCGTGGTGGGTTCGGCTCGGGCGGATGACATGGCCGGAGAATGCGGACCAGCTGCGATTTCCGTCAATCGATCGCGGATGCAAGGCAGCGTTGCGCGGACTCTCAGCTCACCTCGACCTGGGGCGTGAAAATGTAACCGGTGCCGCGCACCGTCTTAATCAAGGTGGGATTATGCGGATTGTCGCCCAGTTTGCGCCTGAGGCGCCCCACTTGTACGTCGATCGTGCGATCGAAGGGACCCGCTTCGCGATTGCGCGCGAGATCGAGCAGCCGGTCTCGGCTCAGCACCTGGTTCGGGTTGTTGACAAACGCCGCCAGCAGATCGAACTCGCCGGTGGTGAGATGCACCTCGTTGCCCTTGGGCGAAGTCAGCGCGCGGGTGGACAGGTCGAAACGCCAGCCGGAGAAGCGCGCCTGCGAGCGCGTCCGCGCCGCGCCATTCTCGCGCGGCAGGCTCTGCGCCACGCGCCGCAGAACGCTCTTGGTGCGCGCCAACAGTTCGCGCAGATGGAACGGCTTCGAAAGATAGTCGTCGGCACCCATTTCGAGCCCGATGATCTTGTCGACCGTATCGCCGCGTCCGGTGAGAATGAGAATTCCGATCTGCGGTTGCGTCTCGCGGAGCTCGCGCGCGAGGGTGAGTCCGTCCTCGCCGGGCAGCATCAGGTCCATGATGACGAGGCTGACAGAATCCTGCGACAGCACGCGGCGCATCGCCGAGCCGTCGCTGGCGCTGCTCACGCGAAAGCCCTCGCTCTCAAGGTACTGCCGAACGATCTCGCAGATTTCCCGCTCGTCATCGACAACGAGGATGTGATCGGTCCCCGGCATGGTCGTTTCACTTTAGGCGCAAGCCGGCGTTCGGTTCAACCGACGCAGGCGATCACGCCGCAAGCGGCGCTGTCGCCGCATCGAGCCAGGCGCGTGTCGCCGGATCGACCAAAGGGCCGATCTCGCTACATACGCGCGCATGGTAGGCATCGAGCCACTGCCGTTCCTCGGTCGTCATCAAGTTCAAATCGACGAGGTTTCGGTCGATCGGCGCCAAGGTCAGGGTCTCGAAACCCAGGAGTTCCCGCTCGTCGTCCGGTCGCGACATGGGAGTCACCACCACCAGATTCTCAATCCGGATGCCGTAGCCGCCGGTTTTGTAGTAGCCAGGTTCGTCCGAGACGATCATGCCCGGCAGCAGCGGCTGAGAGTTGGCCGCCTTGGAGATTCGCTGAGGCCCCTCGTGCACCGCGAGGTAGCTGCCGACCCCGTGCCCGGTGCCGTGATCGAAATCGAGCCCCGCCTGCCAGAGCGAGTGGCGGGCGAGCGCATCGAGTTGCGAGCCGGTCGTGCCCTTGGGGAAGCGGCACGTGGCGAGTGCGATATGGCCCTTGAGCACGCGGGTGAATCGGTCGCGCATTTCGCCGTTGGGCGCGCCGATCGCCACCGTGCGCGTCACATCGGTTGTGCCATCGAGATACTGCGCGCCCGAGTCCACGAGATAGAGCGTCCCGGGCTCCAACCGCTTTTCGGTTTCCGCCGTCGCATGATAGTGCACGATCGCGCCGTTCGATCCCGCGCCGGAGATGGTATCAAAGCTCAGATCGCGAAAATGCTGGCCTTCCCGGCGCAATGCCTCGAGTCGATTCGCGGCCGCGATTTCGCGCAACTCGCCTTTGGGTGCTTCGCGCGCGAGCCAGGCCAGGAAACGAGCGAGCGCCACGCCATCGCGCCGGTGCGCATTTCGCGTGCCGTCAAGCTCGATTGCGTTCTTGCAGGCCTTGGGCAGTTGGCAGGGATCGCTGCCGCGCCGCACCTCGGCTCCCGCGGCTTGGAGGCGCTCGAAGATCCAGGATGCGGCACTCGCGGGATCGGCGAGCAAGCGCCGCTTCTCCTGGCCGAGACGGTCGAGCGTGGCACCGAGCTGATCCGGATCCAACAACGCGACGCCGTTGCCGAGATGGCGCAACGCGGCGGGGGTAAGCTTGCGGCGATCGATAAAGAGGTCGACGGCGCCGTCGCTCTTGAGCAGCGCGAAGGAGAGCGGCAGCGGCGTGTGCGGCACGTCGCCGCCGCGAATATTGAGCAGCCAGGCAATCGAATCGGGCGCCGTCAGCACAGCCGCGTCGACCCGGTCGCGGAGCAGCGCCGCGCCAAGGGTGTTGCGCTTGGCCTCGGCACTCTCGCCGGCATAGCGCACCTCGTGTGGCAGCACCGGTGCCAGCGGCTGCGGCGGCTGGTCGGTCCAAATCGCATCCACGGGATTATCGGAGAGCGCCTCAAGCCGCCCACCGGCGCGCTCCGCCGCGGCGCGGAAGCGTTCAATCTCGCCGACGGTATGGAGCCAGGGATCGTAGGCCAGACACTCGCCGGATTTGAGGGCAACAGCGATCCAATCGGCAGGCGGCGGCTCGACCAGATGGCGCCGTTCGAAGATGCGGCCATCGACCTGAGCCTCGGCCTGCAGGGTGTAGCGCCCATCAACGAAAATCGCCGCCGCATTCGGCAGGACGATGGCGAGCCCCGCGGAGCCGGTGAAGCCCGTGAGCCAGGCGAGGCGAGAGGCGCGCGCGGGTACGTACTCGCCCTGATGCTCGTCGGCGCGCGGCACGAGAAAACCCTGGACGCCGCGGCGCGCCAATTCGGCACGCAAGGCCGCGACCCGCTCCGACAAGGTGAGTTTCGCCGAAACCGGGCGAGCCTCTGCCATTTCCGCCCGCAAGGCCGCGAGTTGAGCCGCGAGAGCCGGCGGCACCTGCGGTGCCACCAGTTCAAGCCAGAGGCCAGGATCCAGGCCCGGGGGCGCCGCCAGCACCCCCGCCAGCAAGGCACGGACACCTGCGGCATCGTATGGCGAGCCCGCGGCTCTCAACATTTGAGTGAGTGCCGCATCACCATGATATACTTTTGCTAGGCCTTGGCGCTCGTCCATCGAGCCCTCCCTCAGATCGACGGTAGGCCGAATGCCGGGCCCGATTCAAGCGCGCTGAAAAGCCCTTAACCCTCAGTAAATTATTCCATTTGTGGCATGCGGCTTCCGGGTGGCTGCGTTGCGCATCCCAAGGCTGCAATCAAAGGCAAATCCACTTACCTATTGTGCATCTGCGAAACGTTTTCGCAGGTGCAACGATGGAGTACATGGCTATGTCCAATTTCCTTACGAGGTTGACCGATGGTCTCATCGGCCGTTTCGAGAACTGGCGGGCGCGGGAGCGTGCCTATCAGGAGCTTGCGGCTCTGGACGACCGCTCGCTGGCTGATATCGGATTGAGCCGGGGCGACATCCCCTTCATTCTGAACAGCGGTACCGCGCAACGGCAGCCGGTGTTTCAGCCGCTCAACGCCAACGAGCCGACACGGGACGCCGCCTAAGGCGGTCCCGTCCGCGAACGGGCCGGCCGCGCCGGCCCGCGCGGGCGGTTTTATCGTGTCCACCCCGGTTCAATACGGGGTCCCATCTCTGCGCGTGAACGAGTATTTGCCGTCGGCTCCCATGCGTCCCCGCATGTCGATCTCGGGGTAGGCAACCTGGTCTCCCGCAGTCCGGTCACCGACAACAAGCAACAGCACATCCCTCGCCGAGCGATTGACGAAGCGGTGCGCATTGCCGGTTCCGGCCGGAAATCCTGCACACATTCCCGCCCGCAACATCTCCGCCCCGGCATTGCTCTCCAGCACGACTTCGCCTTCGAGCACATAGATGAATTCGTCCTGGTGCGTGTGCGCGTGACGATGCGAGGACTGCCCGCCAGGCACGATCCGGGTAAGATTCACTCCGAAATTCCGCAGCTTTGCGTGATCGCCCAGCCGCCGGTTCCAGCGGCGTTGATTGGCGGCGCGGAAAGGCTCGGGATAGCTCGTGGCGTTGGTCTCGGGCAGCGTCAGAGGGTCAAACCCCGATTTCTCGGTCATAGACGATCTCCCGTGCGAACTCAAAGCACGAACAGAATCAGCCCGGCCGCGATCGCGCCGGCGGCCCAGCAGTAATAGGCGAAGGGATCGAGCGCCTCGAAATCGTGGCGCCGGAAGTAGCGCATCAGGAACGCGATGCTGAGGAAGGCGGTGACTCCCGCAACGATGCCCGCGAGCCAGGCAACGCTGTTGATGTGCTCTCCCTCGCGCATCAGCTTGGGCACTTCGAGTACGGCGGCGCCGACGATGATCGGCGTCGCGATCAGAAACGAGAAGTGCGCGGCCTCGCGATGCTTTAGGCCGGCGAGCAACCCGCCGACGATAGTGACACCCGAGCGCGAGATGCCGGGGATCAGTGCCGCGCTCTGGAGAGTGCCAATCAGCAGCGCGCCGCGCCAGCCAAGTTCGCTCAGACCCCGCTCGCCGGCCATGCGGCGCAGCCGCTCGCCCGCGAATAGAATCGCACCGTTGACGATGAGGAAGATCGCCGCCACCACCGGCGAGCCGAACAGGCGGCGGAGCGGGTGTTCCAACGCGAAGCCAATGATCACCGCCGGTATCGTCGCGACCACGATCAGTCCCAGCAGCCGCCAATAGGATCGGCGCTCCGCAGGATCGCCCTGCCCTAGCACCGCGAGCGCGAGACCGACCCAATCGCGCCAGAAATAAATCAGCAGCGCCGCCGCGGTTCCGAGATGCAGCACCACCAGGAACGGCAGGAAATACGGCGCCTGTTGATCGAGGCTCCAGCCGAGCAGGCGCGGCAACAGCACCGCATGCCCGAGGCTGCTCACGGGAAACAGCTCGGTGATCCCCTGCAGGATCGCGGTCACCAGGGCTTGCAGATAGGTCACTGGTCTTCCCCCTCGGCATGAAGCGCTGAGCGGCGCAAAATTAACGTATGCCAACCCTCGATGGCGATGCGGCGGCGTAGAAAGAGTCGCCGCTGCCGATGCGCCGCGAGCACCAATGGCTCCTGGCTCGCAAGAAGGCCCGAGAGCACAGCGGCACCACCGGGTCTCAGCACGGCGGATAGGTCGCACGCCATCGCCGCGAGCGGACGCGCGAGGATATTGGCGCAGACGAGATCGAAGGGCGCTCCGCGGCGCGCGAGCCGGCTGCGATATCCGGCACTCCAACCGGCACGGACACGGTTCGCGACGCGATTGCGCCGGAAATTCACCGCCGCGGCGCGCACCGATCCACAGTCGATGTCGACCGCGAGTACCCGAGCGACGCCGGATTTGGCTGCAGCGATCGCGAGAATTCCTGTGCCGGTCCCCATGTCAAGCACCCGCCGATAGCGGCGGCGGCGCGTCAGGTCGTCGAGGGCACGCAGACAACCCTCGGTGCTCGCGTGCTCACCGGTGCCAAACGCCATCGCTGCGTCGATCAGCAACTCACGGCTGCCAGCCGGCACCGCTCCCTGAAAATGCGAACCATGGATGAAGAAGCGTCCCACACGGCGTGGTGGAAAGCTCTCCTGGCTCTCGCGCAGCCAGTCGCGCTGGAGGAGTCGTTCGACCGTCGGCTCCGGCGGCGCCCCGTGCCCGATCCAGGCTGCGAGGAAAGCCGCCTTTAGCTCGTCGCGATCGGGCTCCGCCGTTGCAAAACCCTCGATCAACCACTCGTTCCCGGGCGCGCCTTCGAACGCACTCACAGCGCCGCAAACCGTGCCGAGCGCCGCCATCGCGCGCTCCGCCAGCGCCGCATCGCCGACCCGCACCGCCAGGTGCCAGGTGCTGCCGTCATGAATCACGCGGTCGATCGCTCCATCAGGAGGCGAGACCCTTGAGCGCGTTGCGCTGGTGCGTGAAGGCTTGCTCGAAGATCATATCTTTCCAGTCGTCCTTGTCGCCATAGAAAGCCTCGCGCATCTGCGCCTTGATCTTGCGAGCGTTGGTGCTGTCGAGCTTGCCATGGAAATGCAGCCAATTGTCGGCGCGCAAGGCTATCAGCACCTGTTCCAGCGGCAGGGTTCCGTATTCGATCGCGAGTCCAGTCACCTCGGTCTGCGCCAGGCGTCGTTCCATGCTGGACAGGATATCGCCGCGCACGTCGGCAGAGGTCGAGTTGCCCAGCGCCGTCGAAGTGATGCGATCTCCGTACCATTGCCGCGCGCGGCCCAATCCCGGCGAACCCGGCCGATGAATGACGATCGGCTCGCCATAGCCCCAGGGGCCGAGTCCGGTGTGAAAATCGATGATCGCGATCCGCCGCGCCCGGCCCGCATGCCGATCCACGATCTCGTTGAGCGTGGCACGCGACCAGGTCCCGGAGGCGCCGCCATAGAAGACACCGTCGGCATGATTGTATTGCCCGACGGTGATCGCCGCCTGCAACGCCGCTGAGCCGTGCCTTTCACGGTACTCGTCGAGCCGCTCTTGCGCCGCGCTCAACGCCGGCGAAGTCCACTCCCGCGGGCAGATGGCGTCCGCGAGCTCGTCATAACCCGGGTTGGCCGGGAGCTTGCCGCCGTGATCGACGAAATTGCGGTTGAGGTCGACATTGTCCTCGGTGACGCGACGCAGCCACGCGAAACCGTAGGGGTTGATCGCATGGACCACGACCAGCGCCGTATCGGCCGGCAGCTCGCGCCCGAGCCCGGCGGCAAAGCTGGCGGCCTGAGCACCCGAGCCGCAGAACCCCTCGACGCCGTGCGTGCCGGATATGGTCAGTAGAACGCGACTCGCGCCGCCCGGACCGAGCCGGGCCACGTCAGTGGCGAGCTCCTCGCCGCCGGGGCCTCGAGCCTTCGGATGGACGTGCGAGTTGAGAGCGGCACCCGCGCGCGTCGCGGCTTCACGAAACTTGTGCCGGGCTTCCTGGTAATCTTTCGAGAAGTATTCGCGCGCCGCCATCGACCCACCTCGCTCAGCTTTTCTCGACGAAGCTGTCCATCACCATCTTGTCGCCGGCCTTGTCGAACGCTATGGCGAGCTTGTTGTCCTCGACGCGCTGCACCGTACCGTAGCCGAATTTTTGATGGAAGACGCGATCGCCGCGGCTGAAGCCTCCGACTCGGCGCACCTCTTGCCCTCGCACTGGCACTGCGCGGCCTTCGATCAACGGCGCCTGGTGGCGTGGCGACCAGCGCGGCGCGCGCAGCGCCTCCATTCCCTCCCAGACCGGGGCGGGGCTCGGCAGCAGCCCCGCCTCGGCGATGGTCTCGACATTATCGGCCGGCAATTCCTCGACGAATCGTGAAGGGATCGAGCTCTGCCACTGGCCGTGAATGCGCCGGTTGGCGGCGAAGCTCACGTCGGCGCGCTTGCGCGCGCGCGTGAGGCCCACATAAGCGAGGCGACGCTCCTCTTCCAGCGCCTTCAAGCCGCTTTCCTCGAGCGCGCGCTGGTTCGGGAACACGCCCTCCTCCCATCCCGGCAGAAACACGTTGTCGAATTCGAGGCCCGTGGCGCTGTGCAGGGTCATGATGTTGACGACGTCGCTCGCACCCGATTCGGTTGCCTCCATCACCAGGCTCACGTGATCGAGGAATCCCGCCAGCGACTCGAATTCCGCCATCGCCGAGACCATCTCCTTGACGTTCTCGACACGGCCCGGCGCATCCGCCGATTTGTCCGCCTGCCACATCGCGATATAGCCGGATTCGTCGAATACGAGCGCCGCGAGCTCGGTGTGTGACAGCGAGGATTCGAGGCTGCGCCATCGATCAAGCGCCGCCAGGAATTCGCCCAGCGCCTTGCGCGCGGCCGGCCGCAATTCGTCCGTTCCGACGAGGCGATGCGCCGCCTCTGCCAAGGGCACCTGTTGCGCGCGCGACGCCGCGTGCAGGACCTGCAGGGTTCCCTCGCCGATGCCGCGTCGCGGCACGTTGACGATGCGCTCGAAGGCGAGGTCGTCCGCGGGCTGGTGAATGAGGCGCAGATAGGCCAGTGCGTCGCGTATTTCCTGGCGCTCGTAGAAGCGTGGCCCGCCGACGATCCGATAGGGCAATCCGATCTGAATAAAGCGTTCCTCGAATTCTCGAGTCTGGAAACCCGCGCGTACGAGGATTGCCGTCTCCGCGAGCATCTCGCCCTTGCGCTGCAGCGACTCGATTTCATCGCCGACCCAGCGCGCCTCCTGCTCGCTATCCCAGACCGCGCGCACGCGCACCTTCTCGCCTTCGTTGACGTCGGTCCAGAGCGTCTTGCCGAGGCGGCCCTGATTGTGCGCGATCAGCCCTGCAGCGGCCGAGAGGATATGCGGGGTCGAGCGGTAGTTCTGTTCGAGGCGCACGATGCGTGCCCCCGAGAAATCATGCTCGAAGCGAAGGATGTTCTCGACCTCGGCACCGCGCCAGGAATAGACGCTCTGGTCGTCGTCGCCGACGCAGCAGAGATTGCGATGCTTCTGCGCGAGCAGGCGCAGCCACAGATATTGAGCGACGTTGGTGTCCTGGTATTCATCGACCAGGATATAGCGGAAACGCCGCTGATAGTCCGCCAGCACCTCCGCGTGCGAGAGAAACAGCGTCAGATTGTGCAGCAATAGATCGCCAAAATCGGCGGCATTCAGCGTGATCAGCCGTTGCTGGTAGCGCTCGTAAAGCTCGCGTCCCCGCCCATCCGCCACCATCGCCGCCTCATCCGCGGGCACCTTTTCGGGAACGAGGCCGCGGTCCTTCCATCGGCTGAAGGCCGAGAGCAGCACGCGCGGCGGCACGCGACGATCGTCGAGGTTGGCATCGGCCACGATCTGCTTCAGCAGCCGGAGCTGGTCGTCGGCATCGAGAATGGTGAAGTTGGCCTTGAGTCCCACCCGGTCCGCGTGACGGCGCAGGATGCGGGCGGCGATCGAGTGGAAAGTACCGAGCCAGAGTCCGTCGACGGCGGCACCGATCATGCGCTCAAGCCGCTCTCGCATTTCGCGGGCAGCCTTGTTGGTGAAGGTGACCGCCAGCAGCTGCCCCGGAAACGCGCGCGAGGTCGCGAGGATATGGGCTAGGCGGGTGGTGAGCACGCGGGTCTTTCCGGTGCCAGCGCCCGCCAGCACAAGCACTGGGCCGTCCACGGCCTCGACCGCCTCGCGCTGCGCCGGGTTTAGCGCGGCGAGATAGGGCGGGACGGCGGCGGCCAGCGCGGTCGGGGCGGAGTCTTCTGACATGGCTTTGCCAATTCACTATCCAATTCGCTATATAGCATGAGCCTGCCTGCGGTCACCCCCGAGCTTCCGTCGTTCCCGAACACCCGTCCGTTTTCATGCAAAACGCCATCATCGTCCTCGTCTTCGTGTTGACTTATGTCGGCATGGCCGCCGGCCGTCTGCCGTGGCTCAGAGTCGACCGCACTGGGATCGCGCTCCTTGGCGTCATTGCCCTTCTGGTGCTGAAGGCCGCGACCCTCGATGACATCGCCGGCAATATCGATACCGCAAGCCTGGCGCTGCTGTTCGGGCTCATGATCATTTCGGCGCAGTTCGCGGCTTCCGGGTTCTTCGACCTCTGCGTACAGCGGATCATGGGTACCGCAGGCGGGCCGATGCTGCTCTTGGCGCTGACCGTCGGCGTCTGCGGCCTGCTGTCGGCGGTGCTGGTCAACGATATCCTGCTGTTCGGCCTGACGCCGCTGCTGATCGCGGGGGCCCGGCGGCGGAACCTCGACCCCCGGCCCTTCGTGCTGGCGCTCGCCGCCGCCACCAACGCGGGCTCGGCCGCGACCTTGATCGGCAGTCCGCAGAACATCGTCATCGGCCAACTCGGCAATCTGAGTTTCTGGAAGTTTCTCGCGGCATGCGGAGTGCCGGCACTCGTGGGGCTCGCGATCGTATTTGCTGTGATCTGGTTCCAATGGCGGCAACGCATGGAGAACCGCGAGCTGCTGCCGGCAGACCTGCCGGAGGTGCCGATTCATCCGCACGACCGTATCCAGACCATCAAGGGCGCGATCGCTGTCGTGGCGCTGCTGGTGTTCTTCATATTCCCGGTGCCGCACGAAACCGTCGCTCTCTTCATCGCGGCGCTGCTGATCCTGACGCGAAAATTCACCAGCCGCATCATGATCGCCGCAGTGGACTGGCCTTTGCTGCTGCTGGTGGCCTGTCTCTTCGCGGTGACCGGCGCTCTGCACGATGTCGGCATCTCCTGGAAGATCAATTCCGCCCTCGCCGATCTAGGTTTCGCTCCCGATAATCTGACCGTGCTGACGCCGCTCACGCTGCTCATGAGCAACACGATCGGCAACGTGCCGGCGGTAATTATGCTGCTGCAGATCTGGCAAGCGCTCCCCCAGGGCGCGCTCTATGGCTTGGCGCTGCTTTCGACGCTCTCGGGCAACCTGCTGCTGGTGGGCAGCCTTGCGAATCTGATCGTCGTCGAATACGCCCAGCGTTATGGCGTGCGCATCACCTTCGCGGAGCACGCGCGCGCCGGCATCCCGATCGCGCTGCTTTCGATGGCGTTCGCCTTTGCTTGGCTTGCCTATTGGAATTGGCTGCCTATCCTGCCGGGCGGCGAGAGCGGCCCCTAGCACTACCGTCGGAGTCCGCATGCCCCATATCGTTTTGCGCACCGCCACAGCCGACGACGTCGGCATTCTCCTGGAATTGATCCGCGGGCTCGCCCTTTACGAGAAGAAACCGGAGCAGGCGGTCGCGACCGAGGCCGACCTGCTGAAGCACGGCTTCGGACCAGTGCCGCGCTTCGAGGCGCTCATTGCCTTCGTGGACGGAAAACCCGCGGGATTTGCGCTGTATTTCCCCAATTTCTCTACCTGGACCGGCCGGCCGGGGCTTTATCTTGAGGATATTTTCGTCGCGGAATGGGCGCGCAAGCTCGGCGTCGGGCGGCGGCTGATGGCGCGGCTCGCGGCTATCACCCTCGACCGAGGCTGGGGCCGCTTCGACTTCTCGGTGCTGAATTGGAATCCCGCACGGGGGTTTTACCACCGCCTCGGCTTCGAGCACTTGGGGGAGTGGCTCCCCTACCGCGCCCTGGGCGAGACGCTCGCGCGTCTCGCGGCCGAGGATCGGGGTTAGGTCGTTCCGATTCGCAAAACGCGTGCAAAATTGGGCATTCCCGCTAAAATAGTCATAATCTAAGCGATTGTTTTTGTTGATATTTTCTCATATGCTGGCAGCGCGGGCGCTGCACGCGGAGAACGTACCGGCTTAATCGGGCAGTAGTCAAAAGCCGTGTCTAATTCGCCTCGGCGCCTGAATTCGCGGCTTCGGCCTCGGTCAGCGCCTCGGCTGGAACGTCATCCTCGGCGACCACGCGATTGCGGCCAGTGTGCTTGGCGTGATAGAGCGCCGCGTCCGCGCGTTTGATCAGGTCTTGCAGCGGTTCGCCTGGGCGATAGACGCTGGCGCCCGCGGAGATCGCGATCACCCCATATTCGGCGCGGGTGTCCTTGCGCACCACCTTGTTCCGCGCCATGGTGCGGCGAATCTGCTCCGCGACCGTGACCGCGTTCTCGAGCCGGGTCTGCGGCAAGATGATCACGAATTCCTCGCCGCCGTATCGCGCGGGCGTGTCGCGGCCCTTCAAGCAATCGGTCAAGGTCTTGGCGACAAGCCGCAGCACCTGGTCGCCGATCTGGTGGCCATAGGTGTCGTTGAATTTTTTGAAGTGGTCGATATCGAGCAGCAGCAGCGACATCGGCTCGCCCGTCTCCATCGCCGTTGCGGCGCATTCGCGCAGCCGAGTGTCGAAGAATTTCCGGTTGGGGATGCCGGTGAGCGCGTCGGTGAGCGCCTCTCGGCGCACGACCTCGAGGTTCTCGCGCAACTGCGCGATCTCGCCCGAGGAGCGGTCGAGACGCGCTTCCAAGGCCTGGTTCCGTTCCACCGCGTGCTTGGTCTCGACCAGCAGGTTGGCAACGATCGTGCGCACGCTCTCCTCGCTGCCGTCGTGGCCCAACTCCTCCCGGGCGTCGCCCAAGGTTTTGTTGAGGGCCTGGGTATCACGCGCGGCGCTGTTGATGCAGCGCATGACCTGCTCGACGGCGTGCTCGAAGCTGGCGCTGGTCTGCTGCAGCAGGCCGAACTGGCGGTTGGTGTCGAAGAAGCGCTCGTAAAGCTGGGCGCAGGCTTCCTCGGTGAAGGGTTGACCCCGCTCGATCATGGTGTCGACGCCGCGCGTGAGCTCAGGCAGCAGCCCGCTCACATAGGCGTACCAGACAGTGTAATTCTGCGGCGTCGATTCGACGCCGTGCTTGGCCATTGCACCGAGCGTGGCCTCGCCCACGCTGGCCGATTTTGAGATGGACACAATTTGACCCATGTGCGCACGGACTCGCCGGCTGCTCGCCGCCGGCGTCTATCCTTAGCGGAAAGTGTAGAGAATGAGTAAATATCGGGCGGTGAGTCGGAGATCGCTCTTCTTATGGCGGATATGGCACCGGCGGACAGAGTTGACTTGGCGGCGGCGTCCCGAGAGTCTCTCGCCATGACGTTCCCCTACCCGCTACCACCGCTCGACCTTGCAGCACCGTTCGACCGGCACCGCTCCGTCGTCCGTCCCGAATGGACCGACGCCAACGGCCACATGAACTTGGCCTACTACATGCTCGCCTTCGATCACGCCTCGGACGATTTCTCGGTCCAGCTCGGCGTCGGTTGGGATTATGTGGAGCACAAGCTCGGCATGGCGTTCATATTGGAGGCGCACATTACCTATGACCGGGAGGTGCGTGCGGGAGATCCGCTTCGAATCACCACGCAGATTCTGGACCATGACGAAAAGCGCGTGCACTTCTTCCATCGCATGTATCACGGCGAGGCCGGATGGCTCGCCTCGACCAACGAACTCATCATGATGCACATCGACCTCGAAAGCCGCCGCGCCTCGCCTTGGCCGGAAGAGTCGCTGCGGAGGCTTGACGCGATGGCGGAAGCGCACCGGCCACTGCCGCGCCCCGAGCAGGCCGGGCGCGTCATCGGCATCCGCCGCAAAGGCCAGGGGTCATAGCCGCATGCGACTCTGCCGCTTCGACGACAATCGCCTGGGCTTGGTGCAGAACGAAAGCGTGCGTGATGTGACGCCGGTGCTGCGCCGGCTCCCGGCCTACCGTTGGTCGTTCCCTGGGGGTGACCCAGTAATCGCCGCGCTCGACGTGTTGGCACCCGAGATCGCAGCCGAGGTCGAGCGCGCACCCGCGCGGCCGCTCAAGGCGGTGAAGCTACTGGCGCCCGTTGCCAACCCCAGCAAGATCGTCTGCGCCCCCGTCAATTATTTGCGCCATCTGGAAGAAGGCCGCGCCGACCCGGGCATCCACCATGGCAAGCAAGTGGAGGAGATCGAGCGCGTCGGTCTCTTTCTCAAGGCCAATAGCGCGCTAGTCGGCCCCTCGCAGGGGGTGGCGCTGCGTCATCTCGACCGCCGCAATGACCACGAGGTCGAGATGGTGATGGTGGTCGGCAAAACCGCCGACCGCGTCCCCGCCAAGGGCGCACTGGCCCATGTGGCAGGCTACGCGATCGGCCTCGACATGACGATCCGTGGGCCCGAGGACCGGAGCCTTCGAAAGTCCGTCGACAGCTATGCCGTGGTCGGCCCTTGGATGGTGACGGCCGACGAGATTGCCAACCCCGCCAACCTCGCGCTCTTGCTCGAGGTCAACGGCGAGGTGCGCCAGCGCGCCAATACCCGCGACCTCGTGCTGGGTCTGGAACGCCTCATAGAGCTGGCCTCGTCCTACTACACCTTGCTGCCGGGTGACCTGATCTTCACGGGAACTCCCGAGGGCGTCGGCCCGGTCAAGCCCGGCGACGTGCTCACGGCCAGCATCGAAGGCCTCGGCGCCATGCGGGTCGAGATCAGGGCAGCTTGAGCCGATGTCAGACTGGCGCGCCGCTAACCGAGCGAACTGGGACGAGCGCGTCGCAGTGCATCTGGGCGCGCGTGGTTACGATCTGCGCGCGCTGCGCGCCGGACGCGGAAGGCTCAATCCGATTGAGGAGGCGGAGCTTGGGTCGGTCACTGGGCTGCGCATCCTGCACCTTCAATGTCACTTTGGCGCGGACAGCCTGACGCTTGCGCAACGCGGTGCCGCCGAGGTCGTGGGCCTCGACTTCTCGCCGGCCGCCATCAACGCGGCTCGCGCCCTCGCGTTGGAGCTGGGACTTGCCGAACGCGCGCATTTCGTCGAGGCGGACCTCTATGATGCTCGACGTGCCATCCCCGATCCGCACAGCTTCGATCTGGTCTACGTGACCTGGGGCACCATCATCTGGCTACCCGACATCGCCACCTGGGCGAGGATTGTCGCGCACTTCCTGAAGCCCGGCGGCTCCTTCTACTTCGCCGAAGGACACCCGGCGGCACTGGTGCTCGACGACGAGAAGCGCCAGGCGGATGGCCTACCCGCCTTCACCGCCCCCTATTTTTCGCGCGATCCGATCGTCGCCGTCGATCGACGCGACTACGCAGACCCGACGGCGCAATTGCGGAACGCCCGACAGTACAACTGGATCCATCCGCTGGGCACGGTGGTCAGCGAATTGATTGGGTCCGGGCTGCGCCTCTCCTGGCTACACGAACATGATTCCGTACCGTGGCAGATGTTCGAGATGTTGGTCGAAGACGCCGAGGGACAGTATCGCTGGCCGACCAAGCCCTGGCTGCCGCTGTCATTTTCCCTCAAATCCGACGCGCCGGCGGCCGGATGATTCTCCGCGTGTTGGCTTGGCTCGGGCGCCACGGGACGGCTCTCATGGCGCTTGGCATCGTGGCCGGTCTCGCGGTACCGCCGCTCGCGCATTTCCTGGCCCCGACCCTGCCGCCGCTCATCTTCTTGGTGACCGTCGCGACCATGCTGCGCCTCGATTGGCCGCAGGTGCTGGAGCATGCCCGCCGACCGCACCGGATCACGCTGGTGGTCGCGTGGTCATTGCTCGTGACGCCGCTCGTGATGACACTCGCGGCTCGCGTGTTTCACCTGCCTCAGAGCCTCGCTCAAGCGATGGTCCTTTGGGCGGCATCGCCGCCGATGATGTCGCTGCCGGCGATTGCCTATCTGCTTGGGCTCGACGGCGCGCTCGCACTGGTGGTGATGGTGTCGGGAACGCTCCTGGTGCCGCTCACTCTGCCTCCCCTCGTGTTCGGTTTGACCGGCATCGATACCGGGATCGGCGTGCTGCCGCTGATGGCGAGGCTCGCGATGTTCGTCGGAGCGACGGTATTGATTGCGAGCGCGCTGCGCCGGTTCATCGGTCCCGAGCGTCTCCGGCGGCGTTCGGATGAGCTCAATGGGCTCAATGTGCTGTTGCTGGTGGCCTTCGCGGTCGCGGTGATGGACGGCATGTGGAGCCGCATCGCGCAAGAACCCTGGAACGTCTTGTTTTACGCGGTCTCGGCCATCGCGGCCGGCGTCCTCATGCAGGCGCTCAGCTTCGCCGCCTTCTCCTGGCTCGATCGGCCGTCGAGCCTCACCATCGCGCTCATCGGCGGCAACAAAAACATGGCGATCGTCTGGGCGAGCCTCGCGGGCGCGACCTCCAGGGACCTGATGCTGTTCTTCGCCTGCTTGCAGCTCCCGATCTATCTGCTGCCGGCTGCCCTGGCACCGATTTACCGACGCTTGGGTGCGCGCACCGCCCGATAACCGCCGTCGGATTGACGGCGTCCGAGGGCGCCATTAGCCTCATGCTAAGAGCGCGCAACGCGCGTAATCACCATACCAATCGGGAGGAAAACCTCATGGGAACCAAACTGCTGGCGACCGCCTGCGCGATCCTCGCGCTCGCCGCCGCGCACACAGCCTCCGCCAAGACGCTGGTCTATTGCTCGGAAGGCAGCCCCGAGAACTTCTATCCCGCCATCAACACGACCGGCACCACCTTCGACGCCTCCTCGCGCCAGCTTTATAACCGCCTGGTCGAGTTCAAGCGTGGCACCACCGAGGTGCAGCCCGGACTTGCCGAGAGCTGGGACGTTTCCTCGGACGGCACGACCTTCACCTTCCACCTTCGCCATGGCATCAAGTGGCATACCACCAAAACCTACACCCCCAGCCGCGACTTCAACGCCGATGACGTGATCTTCAGCTTCGAGCGGCAGTGGAAAGCCGACAATCCCTATTACAAGATCACCAGCGACAACCACAGCTACTTCAGCGACATGGGGTTCCCGGCGCTACTGAAGGCGATCACCAAGACCGACGACTATACGGTGAAATTCGAGCTGAAGGAGCCGGCGGCACCGTTCCTCGCCGACCTCGCCATGGATTTCGCCTCGATCATCTCCAAGGAATATGCTGACAAGATGATGCAGGCGGGAACGCCGGAGAAGGTCGATCAGGAGCCGGTCGGTACCGGCCCCTTCATGCTGGTGCAGTATCAGAAGGACGCCGTGATCCGCTATCGCGCACATCCGCAATATTGGGCCGGCAAGGCCGCGATCGACGATCTCGTGTTCGCGATCACACCCGATGTTTCGGTGCGGCTGCAAAAGCTCAAGGCCAATGAGTGCCAGGTGATCCCCTATCCGGCGCCGGCGGACCTCGATTCCATCCGCAAGGATTCGAACCTGATCCTGCTCGACCAGCCCGGGCTCAACATCGGCTATCTGGCATTCCAGACGCAGAAGAAGCCATTCGACGACAAGCGCGTGCGCCAGGCGATCAACATGGCGATCAACAAGAAGGCGATCATCGACGCGGTCTATCTGAGCACGGGCATCATCGCCAAGAACCCGATCCCGCCGGTGATGTGGTCGTATAATGACGCGGTGCAGGACTACCCCTACGATCCCGAAAAGGCGAAGAAGCTGCTGGCGGAGGCGGGCTTGGCCAACGGTTTCGAGACCGATCTCTGGGCGATGCCGGTGCAACGCCCGTACAATCCCAACGCCCGCCGCATCGCCGAGCTGATGCAGGCGGATCTCGCGAAGGTCGGGATCAAAGCCGAGATCAAGAGTTTCGAGTGGGGCGAATATCGCAAGCGCGCGCAGAACGGCGAGCATCAGATGGTGCAGCTCGGCTGGACCGGCGACAACGGCGACCCCGACAATTTCCTGCACGTGCTCTTGGGCTGCGATGCGGTCGAGACCAACGGCGGCAACGTCGCCAAGTGGTGCTACAAGCCGTTCAACGACCTGATCGTCGAGGCCGTACGCATCACCGACATGCAAAAGCGCACGGAGTTGTACAAGCAGGCGCAGGTGGTCTTCAAGGAAGAGGCGCCGTGGGTAACCATTGCGCACTCAATCCAATACGTGGCGACCCGCGCCAACGTCGTCGACTTCAAACTGAGCCCGTTCGGTCACCACGAGTTTTACGGAGTTGATCTGAAGTAGCGATCACGCAGGACCTGGCGCAGCGATGCTGCGTTTTGTCCTCACCAGAGCGAGCCTGATCATCCCGACGTTCGTCGGCGTGACGTTGCTTGCGTTCCTGCTCGTGCACTTGATTCCCGGCGATCCCATCGAGACCATGGCCGGCGAGCGCGGCATCGATCCCGCGCGCCACGCTCAGCTTCGTGCCGAATACGGTTTCGACAAGCCGCTCATGGTGCAATATGGAATCTACGTGGGGCACGTCCTGCGCGGTGACCTCGGCATTTCCGCCATCACCCATCAGCGCGTGATCGACGAATTCCGGCAGCTTTTCCCGGCGACGATCGAGCTTTCGCTCTGCGCGGTCATTTTCGCGATTGTGGTCGGCATCCCCGCGGGAATGCTCGCCGCCGTCCGGCGCAACAGCATCCTTGATCACGGCATCATGGCGATGTCGCTGACGGGATATTCGATGCCGATCTTCTGGTGGGGGCTGCTTCTCATACTGCTGTTCTCCAGCGTGCTGGGCTGGACACCGGTCTCGGGCCGCATCGATGTCGCCTATTTC
>Ga0187765_10000195_pt1 | contig 21485 bp, 19 predicted proteins | sample 0216_QUI02_MP05__3_FD_133018 | JGI IMG/M metagenome (GOLD analysis project Ga0187765, IMG submission 133018) | Tropical peat soil microbial communities from peatlands in Department of Meta, Colombia - 0216_QUI02_MP05_10_MG | ecosystem: Environmental > Terrestrial > Soil > Wetlands > Peat ...
AGGTTGAACTCACGGAGCTCGAAGGCTGGCTGGATATTCCGGACCAGCAGATGTTTGCGTGGGTGAACGGGATGGAGCCTGCGCCGCCCGAAATCGAAACAAGTTTGTTCCGTCGTTTGCGTGATTTCCGCGGGAAGGGCGTTGCGTGATTACGTCCGCAAACTCACCCGTCGAGCAGTTTAAGCCCGGCAAGGCGCTCACTTTGGCGCAGGTCGCCGACGGCGCAGAAGGCCTGGTGCTGGCTGATCTCGCGCGTGCAATCGCCGGGGCTAAAGACGCCCCTGCGATTTCGCTGGCCGTGATCTGCCGCGATGGTCAGCGGATGGCAATGCTATCCCGCGCCCTCGCATTCTTCGGGCCTGACATCGATGTGATGGAGTTTCCAGCCTGGGATTGCCTCCCGTACGACCGCGTATCGCCCAACGCAGCCGTGGTTGCCCAGCGAATGACCGTGTTGTCGCGACTGACACGGGTCAAGGGTCGCGACAGGCCGTCTGTGTTCCTCACGACGATCAATGCCGCCCTGCAACGTGTGCCGGCCCGTGAATTTGTCGCGGCTCACGCCCTGTCGGTGGCGCCGGGAAACGTTATCGGGATGCAGGGCGTAATCGAGTGGCTGGAGCTCAACGGCTATATTCGTGCCTCCACTGTCCGCGAGCCTGGCGACTACGCCGTGCGCGGCGGTATTCTCGATCTTTTTCCGCCCGGCATGGATATGCCGGTGCGGTTCGACTTCTTTGGCGATGCGCTGGAGACAATTCGCGCCTTCGATGCGCAAACACAACGCAGCGAGGAGCAGCTGCGGAGTCTGGACCTCGTTCCGGTTGCGGAGTTCCAGCTTGTCACCGAGACCATTCGCCGCTTCAGAACAGGTTACGTTGCCGAATTCGGCGCGACGGCACCGGACGACTTGCTATACGAAGCGGTGAGCGAAGGCCGCCGCTATGCGGGCATGGAGCACTGGTTGCCATTGTTCCACGGGAAACTTGAGACGGTTTTTGATTACCTGCCCGGCTCCGGGCTTGCGCTTGAACATCTTGATGAAGACGCAGCGCATGAGCGTTTCACGCAAATTGCCGACTATTACGAGGCGCGCCAGGAAGCGCTGAAACAGGGCGTCACGCCCCCCTACAAGCCGCTGCCCGCCGAGCGGCTTTACCTACGCGAAGCCGAATGGAGGGAGCGGCTCGAAACTTCGGCGATCGCCAGGTTGACGCCATTTGCTGTGCTGGAATCCGGCGCGATCGACATGCAGGCGCGCCAGGGCCGCAATTTTGCGGCTGAACGTGCCGAACCCGGCGCGAATGTCTTCGAGGCGGTGTCGGCGCATGTGCAAACGCTGCAAGCTGCCGGCAAGCGCGTTGCGATTGCGCTTTGGAGTGAAGGTGCGCGCGACCGCATGAGCCACGTGCTCGCGGACCATAAACTGCACAATTTGACGCCGGTTGCGTCATGGCCGCAGGCATTGGGTCTTCCCCGACCTACGGTTGGGCTTGCGGTACTCGGGATCGAAGCCGGCTTCGAGACCGAGAACGCGGCAATCATCAGCGAGCAGGATATTCTCGGCGACCGGCTGGTACGCCCGCGCCGCGCCGCGCGCCGTGCCGAGAATTTCATTGCGGAGGCGACCAGTCTGGCGCCGGGCGATCTCGTCGTGCACGTCGACCACGGCATCGGACGATTTGCGGGCTTGCAGGCAATTGAGGCCGCCGGCGCGCCGCATGACTGTCTCGAGATCCGCTACGCCGACGATACCAAGCTGTTCCTGCCGGTCGAGAACGTCGATCTGCTCTCGCGTTATGGCTCCGAGGACACCAATGTCGAACTGGACCGGCTTGGTGGCGGAAACTGGCAGGCGCGCAAGGCGCGCATGAAGAACCGCATCCGCGAGATTGCGGGCGAGCTAATAAAAATCGCGGCCGAGCGACAATTGCGCGAAGCAACACGCTTTACGGTCGGTCCCGGCGCCTATGACGAGTTCTGTGCCGGGTTCCCGTACGAGGAGACCGACGATCAGCTTGCCGCGATCGACGCCACCATCAAGGATCTTGGTTCGGGTCGCCCGATGGACCGGCTCATCTGTGGCGACGTGGGCTTTGGCAAGACGGAAGTGGCGCTGCGCGCCGCATTTCTGGCGGCGATCAGTGGCAAGCAGGTTGCCGTCGTGGTGCCGACGACGCTTTTGGCGCGCCAGCACTTCAAGACATTTTCTGAACGCTTCCGTGGCTTCCCGGTCAATATCGCGCAGGCGTCACGGCTGGTGCCGAATGCGGAGTTGAGCAAGGTGAAGGCGGGTCTCGCCGACGGCAGCGTCGATATCGTGATCGGCACTCACGCGCTGCTCGGCAAGGGGATCGCATTCAAGGATCTGGCTTTGCTGGTGGTCGACGAGGAGCAGCATTTTGGCGTCGCTCACAAGGAAAAGCTCAAGGCTCTGCGCTCGGAAGTGCACGTGCTCACGCTGACGGCAACACCAATCCCGCGCACCTTGCAGCTTGCACTCACCGGCGTGCGGGATCTTTCGATTATTGCCTCGCCACCTGTTGACCGTCTGGCAGTGCGGACTTTCGTGTCTCCGTTCGACCCCATCACGGTCCGTGAGGCACTGCTCCGTGAGAAGTATCGCGGCGGCCAGGCGTTTTATGTATGTCCGCGCATCGAGGATCTGGCGGGTTCAAAAGAGTTCCTCGACAAGAATATTCCGGAGATCCGTGTCGCCGTTGCGCACGGACAAATGCCGCCAACGGTGCTCGACGACATCATGTCGGCCTTTTACGACGGCAAATATGATGTGTTGCTGTCCACCACCATCATCGAGTCTGGTCTCGACATTCCGACGGCGAACACCTTGATCGTGCACCGGGCCGACCGGTTCGGTTTGGCGCAGCTTTATCAATTGCGTGGCAGGGTCGGGCGCGCGAAGCTGCGCGCCTACGCGCTGCTGACATTACCGACGCAGCAAAAGATCACCCCCCAGGCCGAGCGGCGGCTGAAGGTTTTGCAATCACTTGATACGTTGGGGGCGGGATTCCAGCTGGCGTCGCATGATCTCGATATTCGCGGCGCGGGCAACCTGCTCGGCGAGGAACAGTCTGGGCACATCAAGGAAGTTGGCTTCGAGCTCTACCAGCAAATGCTTGAAGAGGCGGTGATCAGCATCAAAGCCGGCATTACCGCGCCGGTCGCAGACCGGTGGTCTCCGCAAATTACCATTGGTGCGGCCTTGCTCATTCCCGAAGACTATGTTGCGGACCTTTCCGTTCGCCTGGCGCTCTACCGGCGGCTGGCGGAGATCGAAGACGAAGGCGAGATTAAGAGTGTCGCCGCCGAGCTGGTCGATCGTTTTGGCAAGCTGCCGGTCGAAGTCGAACAATTGTTACAGGTAGTAGCGATCAAAGGGCTCAGCCGTCGCGCCAATGTGGAGCGCGTTGAAACCGGGCCGAAGGGCATCGTGCTGGCGTTCCGCGACAATACCTTCGCCAATCCGGACGGGTTGCTTGCCTTTATCCGGGAACAGGGCAGCGGCGTACGCATGCGCAGTGACCCGAAGAACCCAAAAGGCCAGCAGCTCGTGTTTTTCGAAGACTGGCCGCGGCCTCAGGATCGACTGAAAGGCACGACTGCGGTTCTGCGCAAGCTTGCTTCGATTGCAGAACAGGCTAAGGCGGCCTAGTGCGGCATCCGCAATACCGGCTTGATCGCTTTGCCTGCCACTGACTCCGCCGCCGCGCGGTTTATCTCGGCAAGCGGATAGAAGGTGATCATACGATCGACAGCAAAGCGGCCGGCCATGATGTGCTCGACCAGCTGCGGAATGAATTCTTGCGGCACGCTGTCGCCCTGAATGACACCGCGCACGGTACGGCCATTTTGGAGGAACGGCGTTTCAAATGAGACTTCGGTGCCCTTGCGCGCGCTTCCGAGCAGTACGCAGGTGCCGGCAGGCATGAGACAATCGACTGCCTCGCGAAAGACCGCGGGTAGGGCCGACGTCTCCAGTGTGTATCGCGCTCCGAGACCGGTAATTTTTCTGATCTCTGCAACCACGTCGGTCGCCCCACTGTGATTGATGGTATGTGTGGCGCCGAGGTTGCGGGCGAGCGCAAGGCGATGATCGTGCACGTCGATAGCGATAATCGGATCACAGCCAGCGATTTTTGCCGCCAAAAGTCCGGAGAGACCGACCGCACCCACGCCGAACACGGCAAAGCTGTCGCCTGCATCAGGTTTCATGACGTTAAGCACAGCGCCGGCGCCGGTCTGGCCTCCGCAGGCGAGGGCGCACACGTGCTCAATCGGCGCATCGTTGCGCACCTTCACCGCAAACCGCTCGTTCGCAATGGTGAAATTCCCGAATGAGGACTGCTGGAAAAACGCGCTGTAGACCGGTTTGCCATCCTTTGAATGGAGCGTCGAGCCGTCGGCGCGAGTGCCGTTCATTTTCAAATCGAAAGCGTGCAAACAGTAGCTCTGTCGCTGCGTCTTGCAATTGGGGCACTCGCCGCACCACGGATAGGCCATGACCACATGGTCGTCGGGTTTGAAGCTTGTCACGCCTGAGCCAACCGCGCGCACCACGCCGGCGCCCTCATGGCCAAATATCTTGGGAAATTTTGTTGGGTAGTAGGCATCACGGCCGTGCATATCGGTCGCGCACATGCCGGAGGCGACGACCTCGATCAGCAATTCGTCGGCGCGCGGGTCGCAGAGATCGACTTCCTCGACGGTGAACGGGCCCGAACGCTCGTGCACAACGGCGGCGGTAATCTTCATTGACTATGTCCGCAGTTATTCCGCGGCGTCGGCGTCTTGCGCCATGCGCGCAATCGCTTCGGCGAGGTTTTCCGGCGCCTGTGCGCCGGACACCGCAAACTTGCCACCGAAGATGAAGCACGGCACGCCTTCAATGCCGGCTTCCTTGGCGGCCAGCGCTTCTCGCTCGATTTCGGCGACGTCCTGATCGCTTTCGAGTGCGGCGCGGACATCCTCGGCTTCGAGGCCAATGTCGGCTGCAGCTTGCACAAGTACGGCGTGATTTGTGAGGTCCGCGCCTTCGGTGAAGTAGAGATCCATCAGCTTCTGCTTCATCTCAGCGGCCTTGCCGAGGCCGTCGGCCCAACGGATCAAACGATGTGCGTCGAGCGTGTTGGGCTGACGACTTATCTTGTCCATCGCATAGGTGAGACCTTCCGACGCCGCAGCGGCCGCGACGCGTTGGGCGATGCCCTTATAGCGCTCGGGCGAGCCAAATTTTGTAGTCAGATACTGTTCGCGTGAGATGCCTTCGCGCGGAATCCAATCGTTGAGAAAATAAGGCCGGTAATGCACTTCGACTGGAATGTCGGGATTGAGCGCGATGGCCTTTTCCAGTCGCCGCTTGCCGATAAAACACCAAGGGCAGACGACGTCTGAGACAACATCGATGCGGACAGGCTGCTGACTGGACATGGCTGGCTCCCTTGCGGGCCAGCCTAAGCCGCCGGCTATTCCGCCGCAACCATGCGGCTGCCCATCACGCGCATCATCAAGGTATCAAGCGTATCGCCGGCCTTAAGCGTTGCCAGCGTCACATTGGCGGTGAACGGCTCGCCAGCCTGCGCGAGCATTATAGTCTTGAGCGCTCCGGCGAGGCGTCGGACAAAGACATGCGCCCCGTGTAGGTCTGTTTGCGTGAATGCGACGATGATCGCTCCTTCTTCGTCGCGCGTGGCGAAATCAATATTCCGGATCAGCCGCGTCATCAGACGGGCGGCATCGAGGCTCCCGCGCGCGTCCGTCGCGCCGTCAAATGTGAACCGAGCAACCGAGAGCGGCAGACTGCGATCGGCGGACTCAAGTGCCACTCTGCCCAAATCGCGCCAGAATGATTCCCGTGTCAGCAGTCCGCTCTCCGGGTCGAACATACCTTCGGTGTCGAGCGACTTGAGCATGCGGCGCAGCCGCGCCTCGAAAGCACGCATTCGCACTAACGGCACCATCCGTGTAACAAGCCGAGCCGGATCAGCGGCGACCTGATCGATGTTCGGCAATGCCTCGGCGAATTCCGGCGGAGCTTCACCGATGACCGCCACGGGTACGTCGCGGAAACGAGGTTCCTGCGCAAGAACTGTGAGAAACGCTTCAACCATGCGCGGAGAAAGTCCATCACCAACCACGACGCCATCGATGTCGCGGCTGTTAAGATGTCTCGCGGCCGCTTCAACACTGAGCGCCCCCGCGATTTTAACGCGCTCGCCCATGGCGACGCTGAGCGTCGGGTACAAGGGTCCGCGGCCGACAATCAGAACGGTCGCATCGTCGAGGGCATCTCCAACCGGGAGCATTGGCAACTGGCCATCGCGCGAAGCGAAAAGCTCTATGCGACGCAAAACGGTGGCGTGGAGTGCACGGACGCGCATCGCTGACTGCAAACGTGCCAGCATTCGTTCGACCGGCAACGTAGCGTCGGTGGGCATTGCGATCGGGATGGCCGCGTCTTCATCGCCGCGCACGCGTGCGATCACCGGCACGACGGGTCCATTCACTGTCGCGACTTGCAGGCACAGCATGCGCGCCGAAGCTTCGTTGGCCGGTGGACCGGGTTCGGCGACAACGATCGCAGCCGGCTTGACGGTGAGAAAGGCAGCCGGGGCATCGGCCCATTTCGCCTCGACGATGGGGAAGGCGCCGGCGGCGCTGAGCGCTTCGACCAGGTCAGCCGCAGGTTGCTCGGCGACCACGATCAGTGGACCTTGAAGCGACATCGGGCGCACGCACGGTTTACAGAATGCACCCTACCTTAGCTGCGTGCGATTAATACCTCGTCAATAACAAGTTGAAATTATGCAGCTTCCGCTGCGCCACGCGTCCTGAAAGCCCCGCTAATCAAGGGATTGATGCCACGCGCCTGCAAATCATCACGCAGCGCCCGACGGTCTGTCGCTGCACCGGCGAGGCGCTGGCCGAGGTCTCCGTCAGGCACCGCGACAATGGTTGCGTCTGGGTCGGCCTGTGCCACCACAGCGTCGACATCGGGTTGGCGAAACCGATAGCCGCCGACAACCGTCATGCCAGCCGGGGGCGCAGTCACCTGCAACGTACCCGTCTCCGGATTCGTTCGGCAGGGAAAACCGGTATCGATATAACCGGCGCCGTCGGCCTGGAGGTGCGGGGCATATCCGTGCTCATGGCCCGGCGCAAAGTCATGGGTCGGCACCATTCGGCCGCGTAACGCGAGCATCCCCGCGCCATTGCGGTTGGTCTCGACTACCGTCGGCGCCCCCGATACACGATGAGCCGCATTGACGACACCAAGCGGCAGGGGTGCGGGTAGGTTATTTGCATCGCGTCGCGCCGCAATGATCCCGATTTCGCCGAAACTCGCCACGTCAACGATCGCCGATGGGTGGTCCCACCCTTTGGCCGAATTCATTCGCTCCGGCGCGCGCCAGAGCGCGATTGCGGTTTGTTGTGCATCGAGCAAGCCGGCATCCGCAATTGCCGGAGCGGCAGCGGCAGGCAGCATGACGGCCGCGCTCCTGACTTCGCCGCACTGCGAAGCAAAGACGTCCGGGGCGAAGCCATGGTGGAGATAGAGTGCGCCACCGGACAACAGCCAATGCACGAGCGTCAGCGAGATGCCGGCGAAAGAGCTGATCGGGATCGTCGATAATGTCGGTACCTCAGCAGCCGAGCCAGCCTCCAGAAACGTTTCCAGGCCGCCGGCCACCAGTTCAATATGGCTTCGCGCGACAGGCAGTAAATCAAGATCGAATGTGACAGCCGCAACATGCGCGGCGGCGGGTCCAGGCCGAGTAAAAGCGACCGGCACGTCAACCGGTGCCGACGTGAACACATCGTCGAGCGGCACCATACCGTCGGGCAGCTCTTGCCCGAACGCGCAAACCTGGCGGATCTGGAATAAAGCTGCTGCGGATTGCATTGCAATATCCGCTTGAGCAGTCATACCGATCCGGGACGAAGTTATAATGGCTTTGGCTCCGACGCGGCCGAGGGCAGAAACAATGTCCTGTTGACGCCAGAGCAGGGGAATTGGCGCCGCGATCATGCCTGCACGCAATACGCCCAGAAATGTGACGATGCTTTCTACCGTATTCGGCAGTTGGATCCCCACGATCGTGTCGGCATGCATGCCGAGCCCGCGCAATCTGGCTGCGACCCATGATATCGCCCGGTCAGCCTGCGCGTAGCTCAAGCGGCGCGGGGCGCCGTCGGTGAAGTCGGTCCGGTTGGGTGGATCCGCGAGCGCAAGGGCATCGGGATGGCTCACACCGGCACGGCGAAAAAGATCATCGAGCGTGGCGGCAGTGGCCGCAGTTCGGCCGGTTTCCCCGAGGATCATGGGCGAGGCCTCAAGACCTTTGATCCTTTTGCCACCATGTTTCCGGCAAATAGCCGAACAAAGAGGTCCGTGAGGGATGCGCGATTCGCGTCCATCGCGCCACCCATTGAACGGGCGGAAAATAGAGTGGCACGACGTAGAAACCCGAAAGTAAGACACGATCGAGTGCTCGCGTGGCGGCGACAAAATCGTCGCGCTCTGTTGCGCCAAGCATCGCGCCGATCATGGCGTCGACCGCCTTGGATTTTACCCCCATATAGTTTCGGCTACCCTGCTGGTCGGCGGCGGCCGAACCCCAATAGAACAATTGTTCGTTGCCGGGGGAGAGTGATTGCTCCCAGCGGTATTCCATCATGTCGAAGTCGAAGGTGATACGGCGGCGTTCAAATTGTGTGGCGTCAACCGTGCGGACGCGGGCGTCGATGCCGGCACGCTTCAGGTTTCTGACAAATGCAAGCGCAAGACGCTCCTGGTCGCGCGTTGTCGTAAGAATCTCGAATGATAACGGTCGGCCGCTAGCAGCATGCACCAGTTGCGTTCCTTTGAGCTCATAGCCGGCGCTTTTGAAGAGCGCGAAAGCCTGCCGCAGGGTGGTGCGGTCATGACCCGAGCCGTCAGTCACCGGCGGTGACCATGTGCCGTCCATAATGTCTGCACGTACAGCGTTCGGATAAGGCGCAAGTAATTTGCGTTCGCGAGAATTGGCCGGGATACCATGAGCGGATAGATCGCAGCCGTCGAAATAACTTGCGGTGCGTTTGTAGAGATCAAAGAAATAATTGTGATTGACCCACTCGAAGTCGAACAATTGGAGGATGGCCTCTCGCACTCGAATATCAGCGAATACCGGACGGCGGGTGTTGAACACCAGGCCCTGCATTCCCTTTGGCAATCCGTACGGCAAGTCTTCCTTCGCAACGCGCCCATCCCGCAATGCCGGGAAATCATATGCGGTCTGCCAGCGTCCCGGATCGGTCTCCACGCGCAAATCGTAGAGTCCCTTCTTGAAGGCCTCGAAATGAGTATTGCCGTCCCGATAGTAGTCGTAACGAATAGTGTCGAAATTCCAGAGTCCGCGGTTGATCGGCAAGTTGCGGCCCCAATAATTTGGATCGCGTTTGAAGGTGACGTTTTCACCGGGCTTGACCGCGCGGACGATGTAAGGACCGCTGCCAAGCAGCGGTTCGAAGCTGGTGTCTTCGAAGGTCGCAGGATTGATTGCGTGTTTGGCGAGCACCGGCATGAGGCCGATGATGAGGGGGAGTTCACGGTCGTCGGCGCCGGATAGGTCGAAGCGGACAGTGTGTTTGTCGATTGCTTCCGCTTTCGTGGCTTTGATGTAATAGGTGCGAAAATTCGGGCGGCCTTTGTCGCGCAGCAATTCCCAGGAAAAAATGACGTCGGCAGGGGTGACTGGCTTGCCGTCAGAGAAACGCGCCTCCGGGTTGATGGTGAAAGAGACGAATGACCGGGCCGAGTTTGTGCTCACGCTTTCGGCAAGCAATCCATAGAGTGTAAATGGTTCGTCATAGCCGCGCGCGAGCAGGCTTTCGATGACATAGCCCCGAATGTTGGCCGCTGGCAGCCCCTTCACGATAAAGGGATTGAGACAGTCGAATGTCCCGAGAACACCCTGGACGAGTTGGCCGCCTTTTGGGGCTGCCGGATTTGCGTAGCTCGGGCTGGAAAAATTTGGTCCCCATGCCGGCGCGCCGTGCATGGCGATGGCGTGTGCCGGGGCAGTTGACGCAACCTGGGCGTCGGCACGGGGAATGACCAAGCCAGAACCCGTCAGCAACGCGCCAAGCATGACCGTGCGCCGGGACGCGCGCCACTGCGTCAGGGCGGCGAATGGAAAGGACGGCGCGGGAGAGTATTGGATGCGATTCGTTCCGGTTTTGCCTGAATTTACCACACAGCTTGATCCTTAGCCGGACTGCATTTTCGGCGCATTCGTGGCTTTATTGCAGGCACGAATTGGGCTATCAGGCACCCATTGAGTGTCACGCTCCCGCCGTATTTGGCACGGAGAGAGCCGGTTGTGAGGCGTCGTTCGGGGGCGGTGGGCCGCGAACGGTCAAGAACAAGGGACAATGCAAATGAATCATCGGATCGCATCGGCCCGGCCGTGGGGCCGGGCGCTGACCGCCACTTTGGCTGCGGGCGTGGTCGCCGCGATGGCAATGGGGTCGAGCGCGCTCGCTCAGCAGCAGAAGCCGGCCCCCAAACCGCCGGCGGCAGCTCCGAAGCAGCCGCCCGCGGCACAGCCGCAGCAACCGGCGGCACCCCAGCAGTCTGGGCAGCCGGGGCAGCAGGCGGCGGGCGAGCAGCCACAGCTCATGTATTCGCCATGGATGAAAGTCTGCGGCAAGGGACCTGACACCAACAACAAGCAGGTCTGCGTCATCACGAAAGACGGCCGGCTGGAAAACGGCATGCCAGTCGCGATCGTGCAGCTGTTCGAACCGGAAGGCGGCCAGAAGGTGTTGCGCGTCACTGTCCCGCTCGGCATGCAGCTCGCTCACGGTACCCGCTTGCTGATCGACCAAAATCCGCCTGCACAATCTCCCTACAGCATCTGTTTCCCGGTCGGTTGCATGGCCGACTATCAGGTGCCCGACGACATGATTGCCAAGATGAAGAAAGGCCAGAACATCATCGTGCAGGCGATCAATATGCAGGGCACTCCGATCAGTCTGCCGCTTCCGCTTGCTGATTTTGCGAAGGCCTATGACGGGCCGCCGACCGACCCGAAGGCGTTCGAAGAGCAGCAACGCAAATTGCAGGAAGAGCTGCAGAAGAAAGCCGAAGAGGCTCGCAAGAAACTCGAAGGCCAGCAGAGTCAGGCGCCAGGCGCGCCGGCTCCGGCTGCGGCACCGGCGCCTGCGCAAAAGAAGTAGAGCGCGACGCTTCGACTGACGTGAAAAAGAAAGGCGCGGTTTTGGCCGCGCCTTTTTCTATGCGCCCTCGATGCGCACTTAGTGCATCTGGCTGCGCCGTGGCCGATAATCGCCGCTGTCGTCCTGCTCGAAGACCTCTGCAACATCGGGGTGACGGATTGGTGTGCCGGATGTGTCGGGCAGGAGATTCTGCTCGGAAACATAAGCGATATATTCGCTCTCCGCGTTCTCGGCGAACAAATGGTAAAAAGGTTGATCCTTGTGCGGCCGAATCTCGGCCGGGATCGCCTGCCACCATTCCTCGGTATTGTTGAACACCGGGTCGATATCAAAAATGACGCCACGGAAGGCATAGAGACGGTGCTTCACCACCTGGCCGATCTTGAATTTGGCGTTACGCATCTTGTCCATTGATACAATCCTCGCCGCGCGCCCTACAGGGCGTAACGCGCAGCCATTTCGGGGTCTTTGGCCGCAACGAGCCTGGCGAGATCGAGCAGGACCTTGGCTTGCTTCCACGTCGCGTCGTCTTGCATCTTTCCTTCGATCATGACCGCACCGGCGCCATCCGGCATAGCGGCAACGATCTTTTTGGCAAAAGCCACTTCGCCGGGGTCGGGCGAGAACACAGTCTTGGCGATGCCGATTTGTGATGGATGCAATGACCATGCGCCAAGACAACCCATCAAAAACGCATTCCGAAACTGCGCTTCGCATGCTGCCGGGTCGGAAAAGTCTCCGAACGGTCCATAAAATGGTTTGATGCCGGCGGCTGCGCACGCATCGACCATTTTGGCGATCGTGTAATGCCAGAGATCTTGCTGAGACGTCACTCGTGGAGCGCTTCCCTGCGCGTCTGCGAGAACCTTGTAATCCGGATGACCACCGCCAACGCGTGTCGTTTTCATCGCGCGCGACGCGGCGAGGTCGGCGGGGCCTAGGCTCATGCCGTGCATGCGCGGGGACGCCGTCGCGATTGCCTCAACATTATTGACGCCTTGCGCGGTTTCCAGAATTGCGTGGATGAGAATAGGCTTGTGCAGTTTGTGGCGCGCTTCGAGCTGCGCGAGCAGTTGGTCAAGGTAGTGGATGTCCCAGGGGCCGTCGACCTTGGGCAACATGATGACGTCGAGCTTGCTGCCGACTGCAGCAATAATTTCCGTAATATCATGCAGCGCCCAGGGTGAATTGAGCGCGTTGATGCGGGTCCATAATCCGGTTGAACCAAATTCAACCGTTTTAGCCATCTCAATAAAGCCGGCGCGCGCGGCCTGCTTGGCGTCGACCGGGATTGCGTCTTCAAGATTCCCAAGGACGACGTCAACTTGCCGCACAAGGTCTTGAACTTTCGCGCGAACCTTTTCGTTGTGCGGTGGAACAAAATGAATCATTCGCTCAAGCCGCACCGGCAGCTCGCGCAGTGGGGCTGGCGCTCCGATTGCGAGTGGAGAAAAGAACTGGCGCGGCGGCTTCATGGCATCTTCCAAAAGACGGCTCTGCCCTTTAGAGCAATGCAAAGGCCGCGCCAATAGGCATCAAGTAGGCCAGAGGTGGGGTGGTTGGGGCTGAAATGATCGGTATTCTACCGGCATTTCCGCCCGGCACCCCTGATTTCCGTTGTCACGCTGACATCAGTAATGTGGGCGGCAAAGACGCACACGCTGCCACCGCTTCTGTTCAGGTAACTTCATGCAACCTCTTTCCGGCCTTCTGGTACTCGATTTCAGCACGTTGCTGCCGGGACCGTTGGCAACCTTGATGCTTGCGGAAGCCGGCGCCGAAGTAATCAAGATTGAACAGCCGGGTGGCGAGAACGCCAGGCGTTTTCCGCCATTGATTGACGGCGAGAGCGCGGCCTTCGCCATGCTCAACCGCGGCAAGAAAGCTATTGCGCTGGACCTGAAGAACGACACGGACCTGGCTCGACTTAAACCTTTGCTTGAGCGCGCCGACATTTTGGTTGAGCAATTCCGTCCAGGGGTCATGGCACGATTGGGATTGGGGTATGACGACGTACGCCGGCTCAATCCCAAACTGATCTATTGCTCGATTTCGGGCTACGGCCAAACGGGTCCGCGCGAACAGGAAGCCGGCCACGACATTAATTATATAGGCAATACCGGACTGCTGGACCTCCAGCCGGGACCACTTGATCGTCCGGTCGTGCCGCCGATGCTCGCAGCTGATATCGCGGGGGGAAGTTTTCCGGCGGTCATCAACATTCTTCTCGCGTTACGCGCGCGCGACCAAAGTGGACAAGGTTGTCGCATCGACATCGCGATGACCGATGCAATGTTCACCTTTGCCTGGGCAGCATTGGCACTCGGCGCCGCAACCGGACGTTTTCCGAGGCCTGGCGAATTGTGGCTCGTTGGAGGCTCACCGCGCTACCAGCTCTATCCGGCGAAGGACGGCAAACTGGTCGCTTGCGGAGCATTGGAGCCGAAGTTCTGGGACGCATTTAGCAGGGCGATCGCCCTGCCGGACGAGTTCATCAACGATATGCGCGATCCGAAAGCGACACGCGATGCGGTCGCCAGGCTCATCGTGGCCAAGACATCCGATGAATGGCGCCCAATTTTTGCGGCGGCTGATTGCTGCACAACAATCCTGGTGCCACTGGAGGAGGCCATGCGCGATACGCACTTCCTGGAAAGAGGGCTGTTCGCGCATGAAGTCGCGACGACTTCGGGAAAACCTTTCCCGGCATTGCCGCTGCCAATTGAGCCACAATTTCGTGGGCCACCCGGGTCGAAGAAGGCGCCGAAGCTCGACTAGAGCGCCTCGCCGCGCATCAGGCGTGGCTGGGCGGCGGCAGGGGCCACACCTTCCCGCATCACCGCGCGTCGCAGCGGGCCAATACGATCGATCATATAAAGGCCAAGTCCGCGAGCACTCTGCACCGGCAGAAAATCCGTGAGCAGCGCGCGGTTGACGAGATCGATGGCAAGCGTGCGGCTACCGATGTCGCTACGCCGCATACGGTCGTAACGGTCCATGATATCGGGTGCGCCAATATCGTGATTGCTGCGATATGAGCCGACGGCGAGTTCGCCGACGACGGCAGCGTCGCGCAGTCCCAGATTCAATCCCTGTGCCCCGATCGGCGGTACAACATGAGCCGCTTCGCCGACCAAAACGATTCGCCTATCGGCGAACCGGCGTGCGGTGGCGACGTGAAGTGGAAATAATCCGCGTCCCGTTTCTACCTTGATCTTACCAAGGATCGAATGGGACGCGCGTTCGATCTCGCCCGAAAGTGTGCCGTCATCGAACGTGGCGAACTCATCAGCTTGGGCAGGATCAAGTACCCAGACCAGGCTCGAACGAAGACCTGGCAAGGGTACCAACGTGAATGGTCCAGTCGGTGTATGGAATTCGGTCGATGCGTCGTGGTGTGGCCGCGAATGCTGCAAGCATAAAGTGAGGGCAACTTGCGGGTAACGATGATCGTCAACGGCGATACCGGCGGCGTCTCGGCAGAGGGATAGGCGACCGTCCGCGCCGACCACCAGCGCTGCATGTAGCTTAGCACCATCTTTCAGTTCGACCGTTATTGCGTCGGCATGCGGCGAGAGGGCTCTGACTTCGCCTTCGATGATCTGTAGCGCCGGCAATTGACGGGCGCGCCGCTCGAGCGCTTCGATCAGATGGTAGTTCTCAATATTGCAACCAAAGGCCTCGAGCGCGATTTCGCTCGCGTCGAACTTGACTTCAGGCGCGCGCCAAAGCCGCCCGGTGTCATCGACAATGCGCATGATCTTCAGGGGTGCCGCATGCGCTGCGCAAAAATCCCACACACCCAGTGTCCGCAGTGCAGTCACGGAACCGGCCAGCAGGGCAGTGGTGCGGTTGTCCGGTTTTGCCGGCCGTTTCCCCACGAGCACGGTGGTGATGCCACCTTCCGCGAGTGCGATTGCTGCCGTAAGTCCGGCAGGCCCGCCACCGACCACAATCGCGGCAGGGCTGATAAGGGCATTGTCCGGCATCAAGGCGCACACTCCGGTTGGCTGTTAACCGCACTAGCACGCATCGGCCCGCACGGAAACCACGCGGTCGACTGGCGGTACCGCATGCCCGCCCGATGCGCTATGCAGAGACGGTAATGAGCGAAGCGACCCGACACGACTTTAATCATTTGCCGGCCGGCACAGCCGGGCTCGGCCATGTTTTTGCGCGACCAAAGTTTGTGGCCGTGGCGTGCGTGGTCGTTCTGGCGCTTCTCGGCTGGGTTTATCTTGCGCTGCTCCTGGCCGGAATGGGCGGGTCATTCGGCGGGTACGCGGCTGGCATGGTGCAGGCACTTTGCCGGCCATTGCCTGATGGCGCATGGACCGCCAGCGCCATTGCCGTTATCGCATCGATGTGGGTCGCAATGACGCTCGCGATGATGTTGCCGAGCGCCGCGCCGATGATCATGACCTACGCTGGGATAGCCGATACGGCCGCACACAAAGGCGAACGTATTGTATCGCCTTTCGTGCTGGCCGCTGGCTATACCGCTGTCTGGCTAGGCTTTGCGGTCATCGCGACGGCCATGCAGATTGTGATGACGCGCGCGGCGTTGCTGGACGTCGGCATGGCATCAGCGAGCGGTTTGTTCTCGGGTGCTATCTTTATCGCGGCCGGCATTTACCAGTTCTCAGCGCTCAAACATGCCTGCCTCAAGCGCTGCCGACATCCGTTCCCATTTTTCTTTGCGAACTGGGCGACCACGTCGGCAGGCGTATTCCGTCTTGGCATGAAGCAAGGTCTGTATTGCCTCGGCTGCTGTTGGGCGATGATGGTGGTGATGTTTGCCGTCGGCGTGATGAATGTCATCTGGATGGCGGGGATCGGCATCGTCATGGCAGCCGAAAAGATTCTGACCGGGCGGCGATTCACGTACGCGGTCGGTATCGTGCTGGTCATTGCCGGTGTTGCGACTGTCGTGATGGCTATGGCCAGCCATTGGCCGGTAAGGTCAAGTTGAGTTAGGAACCAGGAAAAGCGGGAGTGACGCGTTGACGGAAAGCTGGAGCATCAAAGGAGAGATGGCGCTGTCGTGTAGCTGCATGGTTTTCTGCCCGTGCGTCCTTTCACTTGGCGACCATCCACCGACCGAGGACCGATGTCAGACCTGGGCAGGGATCCGTATCGATGATGGCCACTTCGACAATGTCGATCTGACCGGTCTCAAGGTGGGCCTGATGATGGATTTGCCCGGGATCATGTCGCGCGGCAATTGGACAGCTGCGCTTTTTGTCGACGACAACGCTTCGGCATATGCGGTCAAGGGCCTGACCCGTATTTTTACAGGGCGCGTCGGCGGTACGACGCATTTGCTGTCAATATTGGTCGGGCAATTCCTTGGTGTACGGCAAGTGCCGATTACCTATGAGACAAAAGGGGAGACCCGTATTGTGCGCATCGAGAAATACGTCGATGGCGCCATAACACCGGTCCCGGGAAAGGAAGCGGGACAAAACGTCGTAATCCGCAACAGTGAATACTGGATCGGCCCGGATGTTATCGTATCTCGGGCCGACAAATCGCGCTTTCGCGGTTTCGGCCGCAATTGGAATTTGGCGGGCCGGTCGGCCGAGATCGTCAAACTTGATTGGGGCAACAGCTAAGTGACGAATTTCGAGCGCATCCGCGCGTTTACGGTACACATCTTTACTGCGACCGGTGGTGCGCTGGCATTGCTAGCAATGATTCTGGCGACCGGCGGTCATTGGGCGGCAATGTTTCTCTGTCTCGGCCTGGCTTTGGTCGTGGATGGCGCTGATGGGCCGATGGCACGCGCATTCGACGTGCAGAAGCTTTTGCCGCGCTGGTCGGGCGAGACGCTCGACCTGGTGGTGGACTTCACCACTTATGTGTTTGTGCCGGCCTACGCGATTTCGGCGAGTGGTCTGTTGCCGCAATGGTTGGCAATTCCTGCGGGTATTGTCGTGGTGATCAGTGGAGCCTTGTATTTCGCCGACCGCGAAATGAAGACTAAAGACAATTATTTCCGCGGCTTTCCGGCTGTCTGGAACCTGGCGGCGTTCTATCTTTATCTGATTGAGCCGCCCGAGTGGTTGGCGGCTATTGCGGTGGTGATTCTGGCTAGCCTGAGCTTTGCGCCGATCAAGTTTCTCCATCCGCTCCGCGTGCAACACTGGAAGGCATTTAATGTCGCGCTGCTGGCGTTGTGGGCCGTGCTGGCTTTTGTCGCGGTCGTACGGGACCTGTCGCCCGGTGTTTACGTTACGCTGCCGCTATCGGTTATCGCCGTGTACTTTTTCGTCGTGGGATTATTGCGAACGCCCGAGTGATCGTGTTCGATCCGCCATTTATCCTGGAGTAGCCAATGTCTAGACCAGTCCTGCTCATTGCCGGCGGAAGCCGCGGTATTGGCGCTGCCACCGCGAAACTGGCCGGTGCGCGCGGATACGATGTCGCGGTGAACTACAAAACAAATTCGAATGCCGCATCGTCAGTCGTCAAGGCTGTGGAGAAGGCCGGCGGCAAGGCGGTTGCGATCCAGGGTGACATGGCCCTAGAGAATGATATCGAGCGGGTATTCGACGTCACTAGCAAAACCTTCGGGTCTCTCACTCATTTTGTACACAGCTCGGGGATCATCGGTGAGAATTCGCGGCTCGATGACGCCAGCGCACAAACTATTCGCGAGGTGTTGGACGTCGACACCTTTGGGGCGCTGTTGTGTCTCCGTGCGTGCATGCGTCGCATGTCTATAAAACACGGCGGCAAGGGTGGTGCAGTGGTAATGCTGTCGTCCATGGCGGCCCCGCTCGGCGGTGCGAATGAATGCGTTTGGTATGCCGCGGCCAAGGCCGGAGTCGACTCCATGGTGATCGGCGCTTCGCGCGAGGTCGCCAAGGAGGGCGTGCGTATTAACGCCGTGACTCCCGGCGTTATAGATACCGACATTCAGCCCCCAGGCCGCATCGAACGCGTGACACCTATGCTCCCGATGGGCCGGGCGGGCCAGTCGAATGAGGTGGCCGAGGCTGTGCTGTTTCTGCTTTCCGATGCTGCGTCCTACATTAACGGCGCGAATTTGCGCGTGTCAGGCGCGCGCTGAACCGCCTTGCGCTTGGCGCACGGCTGCCTATGATCGCCGCCGACGTCCATCCCCATAACAAAATCATTTGTATTCAAGGAGTGAAACATGGTCGCGGCAGTGCGCGTTCACAAACCTGGTGGTCCTGAAGCCCTCGTTTACGAGGACGTTCAGATTCCGGCACCCGGCCAAGGTCAAATCAAGATCAAGCAGCACGCCTGCGGCGTCAATTTCATTGACGCCTATTTTCGGATGGGCATGTATCCGTCACCGGTCGGCATGCCGTTCATTGCCGGCAATGAAAGTGCCGGTGAGGTCATGGCAGTCGGCCCTGGCGTGACCGACGTCAAAGTAGGCGATCGCGTCGCCTTTGTTGGCCCACTTGGCGGGTACGCGGCCGAACGTCTGGTGCCTGCCGACCGCGCGGTAAAACTGCCGGACAATATCACCTATGAGCAAGCGGCCGGCATGATGTTGAAAGGCATGACCGTCCAGTATCTCGTCAACCGCACGTACAAGGTCGGGAAGGGCACGATTTGTCTCATTCATGCTGCCGCTGGCGGCGTCGGTCTGATTGCCTGCCAATGGGCGAACCATCTTGGCGCGACCGTCATTGGAACGGTTGGCTCCAAAGAGAAGGCGGAGCTCGCAAAGAAGAACGGCTGTCATCACACGATTCTCTATCGCGATGAGGATTTTGTGGCGAAAGTGAAAGATATAACCAGCGGCAAGCTCTGCGATGTCGTCTACGACGGTATCGGAAAGACCACGTTTCCGGCTTCGCTCGACTGCTTGCGTCCGCTCGGCTACTTCGTCAGCTTCGGCAGCGCTTCGGGCCAGATCGATGCCTTCAACATCAATATTCTACAGACCAAGGGATCGCTCTTTGCAACGCGGCCGACGCTCAATCACTATGTTGCCAAACGCGATGATCTGATTGCCACTGCGGCGGACCTGTTCAAGGTTGTCGGCTCCGGCGCGGTCAAGATCCCAGTCAACCAGAAATATTCGCTCAAGGACGCTGCGAGGTCGCACAAGGAGATGGAAGGTCGCGATACGACCGGCTCGTCCATCCTGGTGCCATAACCATTCGCCAGTCGGTATTGCACGCGGTGGCGGCGCTTGCGCTTTTCGCCACCGCGTTACCGGCCCGCGGGGCCGGCATCAGCGATTCCGAAGCGCTCGCGATTGTCCAAAAACACTGTGTGATGTGCCACGCGGCAACGCCTTCACACGAAAGCTTTCGCGAGGCGCCGAAAAACGTCACACTGGAAACTATTTCGGACATAAGGAAATACGCGGCGGCGGTGTATACCCAGACGGTGCAGACCAAAGCCATGCCTTTGGGCAACGAAACCGCTATGACCGATGACGAGCGCAGCAACCTCGGTCGTTGGCTCAAGAGACAGCCGTGAGCGAAGACACAAAACCGTGGGGTATTTTTGCGACCTTCGCACTCGGCGCGGTCGCATTGCTTGTTGGCCAGATGTCGGGGATTGCAGTGGTCAGCGGACTCTATGGATTCGATTTGCGCAATATGGGAGCAATCAGCCGCGATGGCGGCGGCATCATCCTGTTCATCTGTGTTTCCGCACCGGTGCAGGTGGCGCTGCTCATGACAGTGGCCAGCTACAAAGGTAATGCCGCTGCCTATCTGGGTTACAAGCTCCCCCGCAGGAGCGAACTATTGTTCGGGATTGCTGCGGTCGCGGCGTTGATCCTCATAGGCGATCTCATCAGCTTGCTGGCCGGGCGAAGTATTGTCGATCCGTTCCAGAGTGACATATATCAGGCCTCCCTAAAGGCGAATCTGTTCCCGCTATTACTGTTTGCCATCGCTGTCTTGATCCCGATCGGCGAAGAAAGCCTGTTTCGCGGCTTTCTGTTCCGCGGCTGGCTCCAGTCTCCGCGCAGCGCCTGGCCAGTCATCGTGCTGACCGCTGGATTGTTCGCTATAATTCATGTTCAGTACGACTGGTTTCTCATTTGTCAGGTGTTTGCTTTCGGCCTGCTGTTCGGATGGATGCGTTGGGTCACAGGGTCCACCCTTTTGACCATGCTGCTGCATGGGTTGGTTAACCTGGAAGGCATGATCGAGACTTTATTGACCAGCAGTCACTGATTAATGCTTGACGGTCAGAGCAACGCCGCGATGCGGGCGATAGCCGGATGATGATAAAGCCCGGCGGGCAATCGCGGCAGACCGATAACCTCTATACTGTCTGCAAAGCGGGCAATGCTCGCTACGGTGTCGTCGAGTTCGACTGTATCGCGCGCGTTTTCGCTCACAACAATGGCGGCAATGGTCAGCTTGCGCTGCGCAAGTACGTCGAGCGCAGTGAGTGTGTGACTGATTGTGCCCAGATATCCGCCGACGACCAGTATCAGCGGAATATCGAGGGCAGCCATCCAGTCCAGGACGGTGCGTTTGGCGTCCAGCGGAACCATGATGCCGCCGACACCCTCGATAAACAGTGGCCCCTTGGCCGCAGCAATAGCGTCGCGACTGAAGGTGACAAGTTTGTCAAAATCGATCGAGCGACCTTCGCGGGCGGCAGCCAAATCCGGCGCAAGGGGTGCGCGAAAACGCCAGGGCGCGATGCGCGCGATTTCATCGGCAGTAACCTGCCGACCGAGCGCTGTCAGGAGCACTGCCGGATCGCTGGTTTCGACCACCGAAGAGTCGTAGCCACTGACCACAGGCTTGAGCGCAGCGACCGGCTGGTTTGACTCACGCAAATAACGAATCAATCCCGACGTGACAAAGGTTTTGCCAACATCGGTCCCGGTTGATGTAACGAAATAGGACGCCACAGGTTAAGCCAATATCTTGTCGCGAACGATATCGGCCAGTCGCTCGATGGCATCGTCAGGATGTTGTGCAGTGAAGGTTATGCGAAGGCGGGCGGTACCAGGCGGGACGGTGGGTGGGCGGATGGCGACGACCAGATAGCCTTCGTTTTCGAGGTAGCGCGAGGCAGCCATCGCTGCTTCTTCATCTCCAACACCAATCGGTACAATTGGACTTTGCGCGTCCGGCAGCCCAATCCGCTGCGTGAAAACTCTAGCTTTTTGAACCGGGCGTGCCGCGTAAGCCGGCTCTCGCTCGATCAAATCAAGTGCGGCTATCGCTGCGGCCACGCAAGCTGGTGGCAGGCCGGTTGAATAGATCAGCGTGCGCGCGCGATTG
>Ga0187765_10000197_pt1 | contig 21206 bp, 26 predicted proteins | sample 0216_QUI02_MP05__3_FD_133018 | JGI IMG/M metagenome (GOLD analysis project Ga0187765, IMG submission 133018) | Tropical peat soil microbial communities from peatlands in Department of Meta, Colombia - 0216_QUI02_MP05_10_MG | ecosystem: Environmental > Terrestrial > Soil > Wetlands > Peat ...
GGGTCTTGGTCCATCCGAATTCCTGGCGCCGCACGGCCTTGCCGTGGACGGAAGCGGCGACCTTTACGTCGGCGAAGTATCGTGGACGAACTGGCCGCAGACTTACAAAGACACGCCGCGGCCAGAGAATTTGCGCTCGCTGCACAAGTTCAGGAAGATGAGCGTGCCTGCAGAGCGCAAGATTGCAAATCTCAAAGTCGGTGCGGACTCGCCCTAGCGCGCGAGCAGCGCCTTATCGAGCACCACGTGAATGCCCTTCGAGCCGTTGACGACTTGCGTCACGCGCAAATCGGCGGCGAGACTGCACAACGTATAGGCATCCTCGCGCGATAGTCCGGAGCGCGCGCAAATAAGCTTGATCATGTTGCGTAGCGCGATCACCGCGGCATCGTCGAGATCGGGATCAAAGCCCATGGTGATGAGTTCGTTTGGCGTTTCCGCCATCGGCCATTCCAGCGCGAAGTCGTCGCGGACACGCAATTCGAAAGTGCCAATGAGTCCGGTCTCGATCGCGGTGATGCAGACTTCGCCGTCGCCCTGCACGCCATGACCGTCGCCGACCGAGAACAGCGCTCCGTCGACGTGGATGGGCAGGTAAAGCGTGCTGCCGGCGACGAGCTCCTTGTTGTCCATATTGCCGCCGTTTCTGCGCGGCGGCGGCGAGCCGACCGCGCCCCAGGCGGGCGGCGGCGCGACCACCATGACGCCGAAGAAAGGCTTAAGCGGCAGTTCGAGGCCCCACGGCAGCCGGCCGGTCATCCGCGCGCGGTCGAGTGGAATATGAATGAGGCGCATCACGGCAAAATCGTCGGGCAACGCACCGGCGAGCGGGCGGATCACGTTATAGCCCCAGTCATAATGCAGCGCGATCGACTTGATCCGCACTTCCAGCACCTGGCCGGCTTTGGCGCCGCGTACCGCGACCGGTCCGGTCATGATATGCGGCCCGAGCCGCTGCGGCACGCGAGCGTGAATGGCCGAGAGCGCGGGCGGAACCGAAAGCCCGCTATCGGGTTTCGGCATCGCCTCGGGCGGACCCGATACCGTCGACAGCGTGACCTCGTCGCCCGGGTCGATCGTGATCAGCGGTTTGAGGCCTGCGTCAAAAAACCCCCAGTGAACGGTGTCCGGTCCTGCATCCACGCGATGCTTGTGCATACGAGCCCCTTACATTCTGGGAAGCCTGCCGATTTTCGCTCCGGTTCTGCCAGAATCCTGAGCGAGGAAACAGAGCGGACCGCATTTTCGGCCGTGCGGCGGCCCGTGCCGAACGCGCCCTGTCGTGCTATTGTGCCGGCCGGGTGATGCCGGCGCAGCCGGCTGTGCGGGCCTTAAAACCTTCAAAATTTGTTGTGGTGTGGAAGAACGGGAGGCGGGTATGCGTGGGGGATGGTTTAGCTGCTGCAGCGTCGCGTTGGCCGCAGGCTGTGGGGTGTTGCTTGGGCTATACGCCAATAATGTCGCGGCGGCGCCGCAGCGCCAGATCAATCAGGTCAATCCCGACCTCGACACCGACGATCAGCTCGCGCCCTCACAGATGAAGCAGCCGGTCCCGGGGATGGTATCGCAGCCGCCGGGGAACGCCGTGCATGCGCCGGCACCCGCAGCGGCAAGGCATGCGGCTGCCCCGCCGGCGGTAGCCGGTCACACCGTGGCTTGCAGCGGCACCTTCGCCAAGGATTCAAGCCATCTGAAACTGGCGATGACCTACGATTCCAAAAACATCGCCTTCACTGACGTCGACGCCAATGGCACCAAGGTGCCGGCCTCGGTGCTGTACCCAAAGGATCCCAAGCGGCGGCTCGAAGTCTGGTGGGCCAATCCGGCTTCGCGCAGCGACACTTATCTGATCGTCATCAACGGCAAATCCGACTGGGTCGCGCCCGGAGGATTGCGCCTTGGCCTTAATCTCGCTGCGCTCGAGAAGCTCAACCACAAGGCTTTCAAGCTCAAAGGCTTCGACAAGGACGGCAACGCCACGGTGAGCGACTGGGATGATGGCGCGCTCGCGACCCTGGCCGGCGGCTGCAAATCCGGAGTGAGCCTGCGCGCCGATCCGAAAGTGCCGGGGGATGCCGTCACGGCTCTGACCGCCGACAAGGAGTACAGTTCGGCCGATCCGGAGATGCGAGCAGTCAAACCGGCGGTGAGCGAAATCCTGATCGGATATTGAGGTCGGCGGCGACGAATAATTTCCCTCTCCCACAAGGGAGACGGAAGCAAAGCGATTAAGGCCTCGGCTGCGCGTGTCCGGGCGGCGCCGGCGGCACAGCGCCGGATTTCGGCGCAGCGGTCGCGCCGGGCTTCTCCGCTTCACTGTGCAAGGTTCGAACGTCGCGCGCCATTTCCAGGCAGGTCAAGAGCTCGGTGTAGCTCGAATCGCCGCCCATCGTTGCCTCGTTGGTGCAGGCGCTCTTATCGGCGGCCGAAAAGGTTGACCATTGCTTGACGAGCTCGTCGCGAGTCGCGTGCTCGCTGTCGAGGCAGTTCTTCTTCTCCACCGCGATATTGGGATCGTGGAATGAGACGCCGCCCTGCTGGGCGATGCCTTCGCAGACCTGTTCGACGTTCAGCGATGGAACGCTATCGACAACGGAAATGACGAGGCTCGCGCCCAGAAGCAGCGTCGGGGGCAATATCATGGCCAAACTCCGTCATCCCGTTGAATGCGCAATATAACATCACCTCATTGCAAAAAACACGGTCATGCGGCGGCCAGATATCAGTTGACCGCCGGAGGCCGCTGCCGCTATGGCTGCTAGGAAGGGTAAGGGGAAGTGCCAATGATTCTCGCACCGCTCGTCGGTACGGCGATGCTCATTGCCGTCGCCACCGGTCCACTTGACGATCCGATGGGACTTGATCACCTCTCGCCCCACCAGAAAGATGCGGCAACGGAAACGCTGGTGAAGTCCGCCACCGATTGCATCGTGCGCGCGGTGTTCGCCAATCCGCGCTACAGCGCAGCCGGCACCGCCGAGCTCGGCAACCTGATCGTCGCGTCAATGCCGTCTTGCGTCACGGCGGTCCGCGCCATGATCGATGGTTACGATCAGTATTACGGCGAGGGTTCGGGCGAAGCCTTTTTCATGGGACCTTACCTGGACGCCTTGCCGAAGTTCGTCGTTGAGGCGGGCAAGAAAGCCGCCGCTCCGTAATTCGCGGATTTGTCGTTGCAAGGAGGGATTGCGACGACGCAATCCACTTCTTGCTTTCCATTCCTGGATTGCTTCGCGGAGCTTGTCATCTGGCCGGCCATTTCGGGTCGGACCCGTTGGCTCGCAATGACGAGATTAACAGCCAGCTATCTGCGCCAATAAGCAGTTCAATCAATGCGACGGCGGCGGCCCGATGACGTCGACGATGCGCATTTTGGTCGGATCGACCAGCACGACTTTTCCTTCCACCATCGTATATTTGTAGAGCTTGGCGGCTGGAACGTCGGTCACGGCGTCATCCGGCAGCGAATAGAGCTCGATCATTGGCGGCACGTCGGCGCCGATCACGGGCGAGAAATTTGTCGGCGCGACTTTGCTCTTGTCCTTGCTGACCTGGTTATAAATCGCTGTGCGCTGCGCCGGCGTGAGAATGAGCCTCTGCTCGATGGCGCCGCCGATCCCGGTATCGTTGGCGGCCGCCCCTGGGCCGCTCGGAGTAGCAGTAGTCTGCGCGCCGGCGCCGAAAGCGCCGGCACAGCCGAACAGTACCGTCGCAACCACAAGCGACATTGAGCTGCGAGACGTCATGCGCCGCTCCTTAAGTTTATAAAACGCCCGGCGCGCGCCGCGTGTAATGTGCGGCGCGCGCCTTTGCTTGTTCCCACCCGCTATCGCGGAATCGCCTGCACGGCGATATTGGTGATCGGATCGATAACCAGGATGCGGTCGGGCTCATAGACATAACGATAAATGACCGGTTGTGTTGCCAATACCGGCGGCGGCGCGACTACGGGAGCCGTCACCGCCGGGGCGGGCGCAACGGCCGGCGCCACCGCGGCCGGCGCTACGTCGTAGACGGCCGGCGCGGAACCATAACCCGGCGCGCCATAGCCGTAGTCGGGCGGCGACGCGGCATAGCCATAGCCCGGCGCGGCATAGTTATAGTCATATGCCGGGGCTGGGGCCGGCGCTGCATAAACGTCGGCGACCGGCGCGACCGCAGGCGCGGGCGCGACGTCATAGAGCGGTTGCGCAGCGCGGGCCGCCGCGACTGCCGGCTCTGGCGGCATCACGCGACGCGTCACGGTTCGGGTCGTGACGATCCTCTGATGAACCGGTACCAGGGTGCGAACCGTGTGCACGGTACGGGTGGTGCGTACGGTCTCGCCGGGCCGCACCAACGCCGGCGCCGTGACCAGCGGCGGTTGGCCGATCACCGCCGGCGCGGGTCCATTCGTAATCACGGTTTGCGCCTGCGCGGCAGGGACTCCAAATGCGCCTGCCAAGCCAAGCGCCGCATAAACAAGATGGAATTTCATTGGCCTACTCCCTTTGCAGTACTGTTTGGACCCGAACCATGGAACTTAAGCCACAACCCCCAACGCGGGCGGCCGTGGCGCGTTCCTCCAGCAGCGCGGGAACTTTGTTTGCTGAAATAAAGGGCGAGTTGGCTGGCGCGCGGTTCCGCGGCCGCAATTTCGGCGCGCCGACGCCCGCTTCGCGAGGAGCTGTTGGCGAAGACTATTATTGTGGCAGATGACGGCGCAGCAGCCAGGCGATTGGCAGCGTCAACAGAACGAAAAAAGCGAGGACGGTCAAAGCCGGCCACACACCCAGAAGGTCGCCGAGGCGGCCAAACAGCACCGGCGCAACCGCGCCCGAGCCGATGGTGCCGGTATAGAAGATGCTCAGTGCGCGCGTGCGCCAATGCGGTTCAACGAGTTCGGGAACCGAGCCGTACAAAACCGATGACGTGCCGTTGAGCGCGACCCCGATCAGCGGCAGCAATATGAGTGCGGGCAATAGCGGCAGTTGTGACAGCACGAGAATGCCCGCCGCGGTCAATCCTTCGGTCAGCCAAACCGTGCCGATCGCGCCGATCCGGGCGCCGATAAAAGCGCAGGCAAGCTTGCCGGCCGCGCCGCCGGCGAAAATAAGAGTCATCGCCAGGCCGACGGTTTGCAACGTCGCGCCTTTAGCGGTGAGCACGAATGGCAAAAACAACAAAAATCCCATTCGGGTTGCGCTGTCGATCACGCCGATGCTGGTCAGCAATGGGAACGCCAGCGGCTGCCGTTGGCGCGCAAACTCGGCTCTTTCGGAGCCCGGCCGTGTCGCCCCTGGCGCGCTCTCGCGACGCGGCGCGGTGAATAGGATCGCGGCAGCGATAGCAACGCCGACGCCACCCAGGATAAACAGCGCCGGACGCCAGGGTATCGCCAGCAGCATCAGCGAGAGCGTCGCCGGCACTGTCATCTTTCCCACATCGCCGGCGAAATTGTAGGCGCCGAGCGCTTTCAGCGAGCCCGTTCCGGCGAAGGCGCGCGCCACCAGCGCCGAGCCGATGGGGTGCTGCGTACTCGCGCCGATGCCGCCGACAACGAGAGCGCCGAGCAGCATGGTGAAGCCCGTGCTCAATCCGCAGAGACAGTAGCCGAGACCGGCGAGCGCGGTGCCGAGCGCGAGCACGATCGCGGCGCCAAATCGCTCGGACAGGTAGCCGGCCGGAATTTGCAGCACGGCCGTGGCGCCGACAAACATGCTGCGCAGGAGTCCGAGCGCGGCATAGGTCAAGGCGAATTCGGCCTGCCACAAGGGCAGCATGATGTAGATGAGATCGGTGTAGCCGTCGTGAAGCGCATGCGCGACGCCCGCGACCGCGGCGGTGCGGCGTTGCTCGCTCGATAATCGCGGCGTCAGAGCTCCGAATTTCGCCAAGGAAAGTCGCGGCATGACAGGCTCGTAAATGTCCGAGCGAGTTCCGTCAATAAAGTTTCAGCCGCGGAATGCTGTTAGATGGCAACGGCGCGCTTTAGCCGCGATTGACCACCGCAATGTCACGGTGCAGTCTGCCAGCCCTAAGTCGGGGCGCGGGCGATCGGGGAGGCTTCATGTTCGGCCTTGGTGATCTGTTCCAGTGGGAGCGATTCGTCACGCCCACTGTGATCAAGGTCTTTTACTGGCTCGCTGTGGTAATCTCCATCCTGCTCGGATTCGCAGGCGTGGTCAGCGGTCTGACAACCATGGCCTACAATCCGTTTGTCGGCTTGATTTTTCTGATCATCAGCGTGCTGGGCGCCGGCATGGGCATTATCATGTCGCGGATCGCCGCCGAATTCGTGCTCATTGTCTTTCGCATCAACGAACATCTCGGCGCGATCAGGAACCAGGGCGGCTTTCGCAATCAGTAAACGATCGAGGATCGTTATCCCCGCCGTTCCAGCGTCATGCGCATTCCATGGCGCGGCCGCAAGGTGATGAGGCCTTGCGGTTCGATCGGATGGGCGCTCTTGAGCCGCAGGCGATAGCGCTGCGCAATCATCGCCAGGATCAAAATCGCTTCCGTCATCGCAAAAGCCGCGCCGATGCAAATCCGCTGACCCGCGCCAAAGGGAATATAACTGTAGCGCGGCGGTTCGGCGGCAAACCGCTCGGGATTGAAACGATGCGGCTCGGGCCAGAGCGATGCCTTGCGGTGCAGGAGCCAGGGAGAAATCAGGACGATCGAGCCGGCCGCAATACGAGACCCGAGAATTTCGTCGGCCGCAATCGGCTCGCGCGCCATCGTGTGCGCCGGCGGATAGAGCCGCATCGATTCTTCGATCACCATGCGCGTGTAGGCGAGCTTGGCGATATCGTCATAGTGTGGTGTGCGGCCGCCGAGCACGGCGCCGACTTCGTCATGCAGCCTAGCCTCGACCGCAGGATGGAGCGCCAGCAAATACCAGGTCCAGGTCAAGGCCTGTGCGGTCGTTTCATGCCCGGCCATGAAGATCGTGACCACTTCATCGCGAACTTCTTTCGCATTCATTCCCCCGCCGGTTTCCGCATCGCGCGCCGCGACGAGCCGCGCCAGCAGATCTTTCGGTTGTGCGCTTCCGCGGTGAGTGCCGCCATCAGCGCGGCTCGCTATCAATTCATCGACGGCAGAATCGAATTCGTCGAGCACGGCGCCGCGACGGCGGGAAAAAAGATTCGCCAACCATGCTGGCAAGCCGAGCAAATCGAAGAGACCTGGCCTTACCGTCATCTGGTAGCGGCCGACGCCACGCTCCACCACGTCGACTATCTCATCGGAATTGGCAGAGAACATCGCGCGCGAAATGATGTGCAATGTGGTATGCATCATCGCCGCGGCGACATCGACCTCGCTCGCCTCCGGCAAGGCGTCCCATCCTGCCAGCAAATCATCCGTAACGGCGGTGATGACGGGTGCGTAACCCTCGATGCTGCGCCGATCGAAGGCAGGCGCCATGATCCGGCGGTGGCGCCGCCAGGTCTCTCCCTCGCTGGTCAACAGACCACGGCCGAGTCCAGGCTCAAGCAGCCGGCGGGTCAGCTCGGATTTACGATAATTGGCAGCATTGTCGAGGAGCACATGGCGAATGCCGCTTGACTCGTTGATAATGAAACGCCGCCGCCACAGCAGACGGCCGGCAATAATGTCCTCGTCGAACGCCTCGGGCGGATAGGTCGCAAGCGTATTGTCGCGAACCAGCGCGAGGAATTGACGGAAGGTCAGCGGTCCCTCCGGCCGAACCGGGAAAGCGAGCCGCGGCGCGTCCATATCGTTCATTGCGCCAAACTCTAGCGTGATTACGCGCAGCGTTGAACGAGGAGCGTAAACTCGATGCGGTGCAGGCCAGCGCAGCGCCAGTCTGGACGATTAGGCGGCGTTCGGTTGCCGATCGGACGGCATGTCCACGGCGACAACACCGATTTGCACGGCGTTGAAAAACAGCGAATGCGCGCAGAATTTGCAGCTGATTATGATGTGAGGATGGGTCGGCGTATTGCCTACATCCGCCGCGTACGTCTGAATGTTGACGAGATGCCCGGCAATCTTCCAGCCACTTGTTTTGCAGACAGGACAAATGACCGGGTCTTTCGAATGCTGGGCCCACCAGCGTTCAATCAAGCCGTTGTCTTCGTCTGTTAGTCGGCCATCCTCGTCGGGCATCGCTATCCCCACAGTGGCGAATAAGGATAGCACATTTACAGACAAATCGCCGCGCCAAAAGTCGCAGAATGAGAAATAAGAAATTAGAATCCGCGTCGATGTGTTCGCGGTCTGTTATCGCAGTGTTAATCATTAGTAATCGCTCACCTACGGCAGGTGATTACTTCAGGTGATGACTTGGCGGCAGGCCAATCGATCAATCCCCTTTTCCGAAAACTGAAGCGGAGCCTCTGGGCGCCGCGGTTTTCATGCCCGGCGCGCGGTTGTTGCCGTAAACGCAATTGTCGCCGTCCAATAGGTTTGGTTCCGATACAAACCAAAAAATTCGTCGAGCGTTTCTTGCGACACGCCGCCTTCGCTTCGCAGCTTATCCGCAACTTCGCGGATTCCATAGTCCCACCACTGCGCGAAGGCTGAGCCCCCGTTATAAAGAACGGCATGTCCCTCCGCGTTGACGTTCTGCAAGCCCTCCGCTTGCAGCCAGCCGGGAATTTTGCGCCCGACGTAATAATCGATTTGATGAGATGCAGCCCACTCAATGAACTGCTGCCAAAAGCATTTCTGCGATGGCGGCTCGACGGTCCAGGTTGGGTAAAAGTCCGGTTCTTGAATAAAGAGCCAACCGCGGGGTCTGACCCAATTCACCACCTTGCTCACGACCGCGCGGCGTTCGGGCAGATGATGCAGCAGCGCGCGTATCGCAATGAGGTCGTACGGCGCACCAGGCGGTTCGTCGTGCACGACGTCGAACTTGCGAACCTCGAGATTGCTACCGTCTATCCCGCGCATCAGATCGGTGCGAATGTCTGTGGCGACCACATGCCCCGTCGATCCGACACACCCGGCGAGCCACTGTGACAACGAACCATTGCCGGCGCCAATCTCCAAACATCGCCAACCCACCGTCACTCCTGTGCGCGACAAGTGAAACCTGCTCGAGGGGTCAAGCACGTCCGACATCAGCCGCAGCCGATCGGATTCATGCTTTAGGTCGTGTTGCCAGACATACTCGCTCATGACACGTGTTCGAGCTTTCCACTGAAGTATGGACTTAAGACCATGGCTCAAGGCGAAACGGCGCAAAGCGAAATCGAAGCGATCCGGGAGTTGCTGGTATCGAAACCCCGGCCGGTCGGGTGGGTCGAGCGGCGGCAACGCCTTGACGAGATGGGTTCGGTCTCACCGGTGGCCGACGACGTCAATCTCACTGCGGTCGATGCCGGCGGTGTTCGAGGCGAATGGTCGAGTGTTCCGGGCAGCGACGCCTCCCGCGTTCTTCTGTTCTTTCATGGCGGCGGTTATTGTTCAGGCTCGATCCGCAGCCATCGACGAATGGTATCGGAGGCCGGCCGGGCAGCAAAGGTACGCACGCTGGCCATCGCTTACCGTTTGGCTCCGGAGCATCCACTGGAGATCTGGCCGCATATGATTCATGCGTGGCATCTGTGGAACGCACAGCTCGAGGCCGCAAGGCGCGCCTTGGCCAGCGCCGGAGAATTTATCCACGCAAATTTATGGCGCGATATTTGATGCTGCGACATGCGATGGCAATGGCCAGGGCGCACGATTTGGGAGAGAGGATTGGCAGCGCTCTCTGTCTTAAGGCCGACCCCCGAAATTTGATCAAGATCAAGTGCCGCGGGTGCTATAATGTTACAGCCTTGCCCAAAGTGAGTGCCTTGTGGGGACCTTTCGCCGCGGCACCTTGTACTGCGAACGCTAAACTGTAGAGCGTGAACGCATGCGTGAGAGCGCGATCGGGAACTTCACGCGGGCCTCTGATCAAGATTTTCCAATTACTGTCGCGGCCATGCGGGCGACCGCTCGGCACCGCAAAATTGCATTATTCAGCTTTCTTGTCTTAGCCGGCTTTATCGCGATTACGCTGCCGTTTGCCAAAATCCATTTAGCCCGTGTTGATGCATTTGTTCCGGTTATTCAAACGGTAATGTGCCTCGCCGATTTGCTCACGGCGGTTTTTCTGTTTGCTCAATACTCGATCAATCCACAGTCTGCCGTGCTGGTGCTGGCGAGCGGCTTCGCATTCAGCGGACTATTCGCGTTCCTGCAGACACTTGCCTTTCCAGGGGCGTATGCGCCCGCTGGTCTGATTGGCGACAAGCTGAATAGTCCGGGCTGGTTGTTTGTGCTTTGGCACACTTCGTTCCCTGTGGCCGTCATTGTTTACGCGCTCTTGAAGAGGACGGACGAGACTGCCAGGCAAATTGACCCATCGCCAAATGCTACCGTTGGCATCACGGTCGCATGCGTGGCGGCAGTAACGGCTGGACTGACATTAGTAGTGACAACGGCCACTGCGCATCTGCCAACCCTTTATGTTGATGAACTCAGCCAAGCACCCTTTGCGAACTATGTGAATGTGTATCTCTCGTTGCTGAGTGGGGCAGCCTTCGTATTATTGTTCATGCGCAGGAGAACCGTGCTTGATCAATGGCTGATAGTGACCTTGCTTGCGTGGTTACCCAACTTTGTAGTCTCGATCCTATTTACCGTTGTTCGGTTTACCGTAGGTTGGTACGTAGCTCGGATCTATGCACTGTTTGCCGGCTCAGCGGTATTGTCTGTGTTGCTGTTTGAGACCGTAGTGCTTCATGCACGCCTTGCTAACGCGATCGTACTGCTGCGGCGTGAACGAGAGACCAAGTTAATGAGCGCGCAGGCGATTACGGCTGCCATTGCTCACGAAATAAGACAGCCGTTGACGAGGATCACAGCAGGGGGCGGCGCAGCGCAGCGATTTCTTAAAATGGCCCCGCCCCAATCCGACAAAGCACAAGCTGCTCTCGATGCGATAGTAAATGCTGGTCACCGCACCAGTGCAATAATTGACGGCTTTCGCTCCTTGTTCGCAAAAGCCGACGAGGAGCAACAGCTTGTAGATATCAACGAGCTAATCCAAGACGTTCTAGAGTCATTTTCCAGCGACCTTAAGAAGCATCAGGTGGAGACTCGTGTCGAGCTCACGTCCAGACTGCCAGTCATCACCGGAAATAGGGGTCAGCTGCAGGAGGTCGTCTCCAACCTGATCGTAAACAGCATCGAAGCAATGGAGACTACGACCGTGCAAGGCAGGGTTTTGCGCGTCCGAACTGAAGTGCGGGACCATAAGATTGCGGTGGCAATAGAGGACTCCGGTCCGGGAATTGATAAAGATCATCTAGGCGAGATCTTTACTGCGTTTGTTACGACAAAGCGACACGGAATGGGACTAGGATTGGCGATCTCGCGAATGATCGTTGACTATCACGGCGGCAAACTTACCGCGGTGTCGGACAGCAAAAACGGGGGCGCGTCGTTTCAATTCGTTTTGCCAGTTGCAGATCTGCGTTGACGCCGAAATTTCCGGCTAATATTCGCTTGGGTGAGCAGACCAGACATTCGCGAACCATTGCTCGTCAGCTTTCAATCCCATAGCGCAACTCAGGCACATCGTTTTACCGTGGGGCCCACAAGGCCGCTCTCCAGGCGCTCGACGCGGCTCCCGGCGGCAGCCATAGAGAGAAAGGCAGGACCATGGTGAAGACCTACCGCGATGTCGCCGTCGATCAGATGATAGCGACCGTCGAAGAAGCAATGAGTCATGCCATTGACTGGTGGGGTAGCCTGCCAATACCGATGAATGAGGCGATCGACAAATTTCGCATTCAACTTGGGGCAGCGATCGATTCCGTCGAATTTGTAAAAAAAGCGCTCGAGCGGCCGGTACCGGAAAAGTCGCCGCGGGCAACAGAACAGCGATGAGATGGAAAACCGTCATTGAACATGCCGGGCTGGCCGCAAACGCGCATTGACGCCCGCCCGATTGGCAAAAAGACCGCCGGCGATGCTCTGGTCTCCCACCTTCCGCTTTGGTGGAAGCGCGAATCATTGTAAGAAGCGGCACGCGCTGAACGCCTCACGCCGTTCGCTCAATTCGCTGGGGGCCGTAGCGTAGGCTCGGCGCGACCAATTAATTCGGCAGAACCTAAGCCTCGATGCCATGTCGAGGCTTTTTTTTCGCGTGTCGGAATTAGAGCATGATCCCGAAAAGTGGATACCGGCTTTCGGAAAAGATCATGCTCAAACAACAAGCTAAAGCGAAATGCCGATTCAAACAAATATCATTTTCGCTTTAGCGAAAGCCAATTTCGCGGAATTGTGGCTTGCGGAATTGTGGCGAAGAGTCGGCGAGCGTGCGGGAACGACACGCCCGCGATTTTCGTTTGTAGACCAGGCCGGTCGGCACCGAGGCAACCTAGCCGGCCGCGCCCGTGGCCCTGGACCAACGCCAAGCCCCTCAGCCCCCGACGAAGGCCGGGGCCACACTACTTTTCGCACTGCACTATTCGCATTGGGTGCGCGGTCACCGTTTATCACCTCTCCCCGTTGGGAGAGGTGGGAGAGGGAAACTGGCGCGCCGCGATGGGCGAAGCATCCCCAAGACACAAGACACAGCAAAGCCGCCGACCAGGTGAGTAGCCAGCGGCTTTGCCTTCGTCCCCTGACGTGCCGGTTTCTCGGCCGGCACCCGTCGGGTGTCGGACGCTACGGCTTTTGCGTCCCGCCCTTCCGTTCAAAAAAGGGGAACGCCAGGTCCGACCGATGGAGAATATGTGCCAAGCGCGCCGTTGCGCAAACGGCGTTTTTGTGGCGATCCACCGACCAACGCGTTCGGGGGAGGTCTCCCGATCTAAGTGCCGAAGCGAAAGTGCATGACGTCGCCGTCGGCCACGACGTAATCCTTGCCCTCAAGCCGCATTTTACCGGCATCCCGCGCGCCGGCCTCACCGCCGCAAGCGATATAGTCATCGTATGAAATGGTCTCGGCGCGGATGAAGCCGCGCTCGAAATCGCTGTGGATGACGCCGGCGGCCTGCGGCGCCTTGGTTCCGCGCGTCACCGTCCAGGCCCGCGTCTCCTTGGGCCCGGCGGTAAAGAAGGTCACGAGATCAAGCAGCGCATAACCGGCAGCAATCAGGCGATCGAGGCCGGCCTGTTGCAGGCCGATCGAGGCGAGATAATCGTCGCGCTCGTGGTGTGACAGTACCGCGATCTCGGCTTCGATCTTTGCCGAAATGGCGACCGCGCCCGCGCCTTCCGCTTGCGCGCGCTCTTGCACTTTCCGCGAGAATTCATTGCCGCTGGCCGCGGATCGTTCATCGACGTTGCAGACATAGAGCACCGGTAGCGCCGTCAACAGCGCCAGCATGTGGAACGGCTTCTCCTCCTCGGGCTTGCGCAGCGTCAGGCGCGCCGGCTTGCCCGCGCGCAGTAAGGTCAGCGTGCGCTCGATCAGGTCAAGCGTCTGCCGCGCTTCGGCGGCGTCTTTGTCGGTGCCGCGCGCCTTGCGTTCGAGCCCCTCGCCGCGCCGTTCCAGGCTTTCCAGATCGGCGAGCATCAGTTCGGTTTCCACAGTCTCGATATCGGCGATCGGATCGATGCGGCCTTCGACGTGCGTCACGTCGGTGTCTTCGAAGCAGCGCACGACATGCGCGATGGCATCGACTTCGCGGATATTGGCGAGAAACTGGTTGCCAAGCCCCTCACCTTTCGAGGCGCCGCGCACCAGACCGGCAATATCGACGAAGGTCAGCCGCGTCGGCACGATCGCGGCCGATTTCGCCAGCGCCGCCAACATTTCCAGTCGCGGGTCGGGAACGGCGACTTCGCCGACATTCGGCTCGATCGTGCAAAACGGATAGTTCGCCGCCTGCGCCGCCGCGGTTTCGGTCAGCGCATTGAAGACCGTTGACTTACCGACATTCGGCAAGCCGACGATGCCGCATTTGAAGCCCATGGGATAGAGTCTTTACTTCAGGAATGATTGCCGAATCGTCATTGCGAGGAGCGCCAGCGACGAAATAATCCAGTTGTCGTTTGCCGTTCTGGATTGCTTCGTGGAGCTTGTCATCGGGCCGGCCACTTCGGGCCGGACCCGTTGGCCCGCAATAACGATATTCTTCTAAGTATCGTCACTGTTGTTTTCTTCCTCGCCCGCAGCCGGCCCGAACCCTTTCGCCACCATGGCGAGATGCACCTTGTTCTGAAAGCTCGCGTCCTGGCCGCGCGCAATCAGTTCGGCGTTGTCGCCTATGATCGCGATGAGCGCCTCCACCCAGTCGCGATCGCTCTTGGCGAAGTCGCTGAGCACATAATGCTGCACCATGTCCTTATCGCCGGGATGACCGACCCCGATGCGGACGCGGCGGTAATCATTGCCGATATGTTCGGAGATCGAACGCAAGCCATTATGCCCGGCAATGCCGCCGCCAGTTTTTACCCGCACCTTGCCCGGCGGCAGATCGATATCGTCGTGAACCACGGTGATGTCGGGGGGCGACAATTTGTAAAAATGCGCGGCGTCGGCGACCGCCCGGCCGGATTCATTCATGAAGGTGCCCGGCAACAACAAAAGCGTGCGCACGCCGCCGAGCGGGCCTTCGCAGGCGACGCCGGCAAAGCGCCGGCGCCACGGCCCGATACCGTGGCGCTTGGCGATCTCTTGCACGGCGAGAAACCCGATATTGTGCCGGTTGCCCACATAGCGCGCTCCCGGATTGCCTAAACCGACCAGGAGCAGCATCGACATTCATCCGGCGCGGGCCGACCTCACTTCTTCTCGGCCGCACCGGCTGCGGGCGCCGCCGCAGGCGCCGCGCCCGGAGCGGCGCCAGGCGCCGCACCCGGAGCAGCACCAGGCACCGCACCTTCGGCCGGCACGCCCGCTGCCGCGGCCGCGGCAGCAGCGGCCGCCGCTGCGGCGGCGGCTTCGGCCGCTGCCTTCATTTCTTCGGCGTAGCCGGACGGCGGCACCACGGTCACGAGCGTGATATCGCGGCCGGCAACTGCGCGCACGCCTTCGGGCAGCGTGATGTCGCTCAGATGTTTGGAATGATTGATTTCGAGCTCGCTGATATCGACCTCGAAACCGCTCGGGATAGCATCGGCCAGGCAGCGCACCTCGACGGTATGGGCGACAATGCTCACGGTGCCACCGCGCTTGACGCCGGGCGATTGCTCGGCGCCGCGCACGCGGATCGGAATATTGACGCGGATGGTGGCGCCTTCGCCGAGCCGCATGAAATCCACATGCAGCGGCACGTCGCGCACCGGATCGAGCTGGAAATCGCGCGGGATGACGCGGTGCTTCACGCCATCGACTTCGACGTCATGGATGGTCGTGAGGAAGCGGCCGGCATAGATGCGCTGACGCAAATCCGCGTAGTCGAGCGAGATAGGCAGCGGCGGCTTGCCGTCGCCATAGATGATGCCGGGGACGCGGCCAGCGCGACGCTCGGCCCGGGCGGCCCCCTTGCCTGCCCGCGAGCGCGCCGCCGCCTTGATCTCATTGACGGTCGCCATCGTGTATCCTCGTGTTAAGCCCTGTAATATAAAGGGAAATTCCGCGTCAGCCTCCAGGGGTGCCGGTGATGCCGCGGAAGTGAGCCGCTTATAACGGGGGGCCTTTCCGAACACAAGGAAATGCCGCAACGCCAACGTGTCGCGATGTCCGCCAAAAGCGGACATTAGCCAGTTTCATTCGTTTTATCGCGTTGGCCGCAGTAGGAATTCTTCCGGGATTGCGATGCCAAGCGCTTTGGCCGTGGTCAGAGAGATAACAATCTCGACTGGAAGTCACGGCTTGGCGATTAGCTCATCGTCATTGTGCAGTCGGAAATAGACCTGCTGCGGTGCCGTCTCAGCGACCGTGCCGTGTGGCATCAGCCGCGTCTTCCCCGCCACGATCAGTATTACCAACATCAGGCCGCCTAGCATCACTAATTTCAACATGGCAAGCCTCCATCATTGGAGGTCAGTTTTGTCAGGGGGCGCGGTAAACTGCTGTGAACTGCGTCACAGTCAAGACCGATGAACGAAGAGGTGGATGCAGCGACAAATAATTACTTCCAGGTTGTGTGCCCCGCGTCACAGCGCGGAGCCCCCCGAAGTTCTATTTAGAAGCGGTCGCAGTCGAGCGGAGGGGCGTTGTGTGAACAGAGTATCAATCAGGAAGTGTGCGCAATGTGGTACCGGCATGATCGCACCGGAATGGTGTGAGCATGTGTCGGAGCGTCATGTTCGAAACCTCTGGTGCTGTGAAGCCTGCGGATGTCGCTGTGAAGATATGGTGTACTTTTCTTTGCCAGAGTTTGGCGGTACGTCGATGACCGATTCCGTAGCTACTACGGAAACCGCGCGGCTCTCCGCCTTGCCTTGTGGCGAACGCCCATAAGCTATAGGAACGAGAAACGATGGTCGCGAAATTTGTTACTTTTCAGAGCGATTTACCTCGTCACCTGTCGTCGGTTTTTAACGATTACCAGGACGAGATTCGTAATCTTCTTCTGGCGATCAACGTGCTTCGCCTTGCTCTAGAGGCCGAGGAGGACAATCGCGCTCAGAGTGGAACGGCGCGGGTCGCGCTCGAGCATCTTGAGGACATGGCAACCGAGCTCAATACAAAATGGCACGAGGACTACGCCAGCTTGAGGGAAGTGTCCTGAACCTACGGCCGACACTGCTTGTTGCGAGCCAAACAAGCGACAAGTTGAAATGCCCTTCGTCGCCGGCGAGCGGCTTTGCCGCCATGTCCGCTTTAACCCCGAAAGTCTCCGCCGCGATCACTGCGCGTGAGGGAAGAGCGGGACGATACTTGTTCGAGTATCGTCCCGACCTGTCTTGAGATGATTTTTAGTTACGGTTGGGATTGCGGCTGTGAAGCGTCTGGGCGATTACGCCGCTCGGCCATGAACTGGTCAAATTCGGCCCTGTCCTTGGCAAAGCGCAATCGCTGCAAGAAATCCTTAAACTCGCGCTGCTCTTCCTCGAGTCTGCGCAGCGTATCGGTCCGATATTCGTCGAAAGCGCGATTGCCGCTCGAGGGAGGAGCGGTTCCCCACCAATCCACTTTGGAGCGCATACGGTCCATCTTGTCCTGCCACCGGTTCATGCCGTGATGATTCCAGCAACCCACTCGTCCACTCCCGATCGTGAAAGCGAGGATAGCGAGGCCCAAGGGCCACCAGGCCCAAAAGCCCAAGATCATCAGTACGATCCAGGCCGGCTTTCCGAATTCATCGATCCTTGCTGCAATTGGCATGGTGGGACCTCACTGTGAATGTAAATAACATTTACATCGCCGCTGCCGACTGTCAAGAGGGGCCCATCTGAGACCTTAATCCGAGCCCGCGCAGGTAGACCAGCACTGCCGCTTCGAGCAACTCTTCAGGGGACATTGGCAAGGTGCGCCGTGCTGCGTCGCCGCGGCCGAACAACGAGGCAATGCCGTGTGACATTGCCCAGATATGCAATGCAACCATCAAGGCTGGGGGACGAGACTGCGACGGCACTTGCGCACACAGCATCTCAGAAGCACCACGCAGGACGGCAAACGCTCTGTCCCCCGCTTCACGCAATTCGGGACTGGTCGTGAGCGAAATACCGGCCTCGAACATCGCTGAATAATAGGCAGGCTCAGCCCGCGCGAATTCAAGATAGGCTTTGCCCAACCGATCAAGCGCGGCAAACAGCTGCGGCTGACCGCCATTCCATGCCTTTTCGAGTACAGTTGCGAACCGCTCGAATCCGCGCAGCGCGACGCTGGCGAGGAGTTCATCACGGTCGCGGAAATGGCGATACGGCGCGGCCGGACTGACGCCCGCCCAGCGAGCAGCCTCGGCAAACGTGAAACCCGCTGGTCCTTTTTGCGCGATCAACTCCAAAGCGGCACGGAGTAACGCTTCTTTGAGGTTGCCGTGGTGGTAGCCCCGCGGGCCACCGCCCCTCTCGTCTTTCGACCAGCTCATGTAAATAGCTTTTACATGAGCCATTGCGCAACGTCGATAAGGCGCCGCAGCATGCTGACCCACAGAGTTAAGGATTTCTGCTCGGGCACTCGCATGGGGCCGATGGCAGTCGCGTTGTGTAATGAATGTCGGCTTGGCGTCAGGAGCGGACATTCCACAGTGTCCGAGTAATGTCCGCTTTAATTCCGAAAGCGGACATTCGATCGCCTAGTCGACCACCTCATCGGCTCTCATCAACATCGCGCCCGGTATTGTCAGGCCGAGTGCCTCCAGGGTCTTTTTATTAATGGCGAGACGGAAGTGCGTTGGTTGCTCGAAGGGCAGATCGGCGGGGCGCGCTCCTCTTAAAATCCGGACGGCAAGGTCTGCCGCGCGATCGTAAACTTCATCCATATCTGGACCGTAAGACATGAGCCCGCCATCTCGGACAAGGAAAGCATATTCGTAAATCGCCGGCAGCTTCTGTTGGGCAGCGAACTCGAAGACCCGCTTGCGATTGAGCGACGTCAAGGCATCCGTGACCATTAGGATGGCATCGGGGCGGTCGCGTGCCATTGCATCAAACGCGGCAGCAAAATCCTCAGGCTCACGCACGCCAAGCGGCTGTATTTCGAAACCCAGCGTCCGCGCCGCCCCTTCGGCCGATTTGAAACGCAATGTCATCCCAAGATCGTCGGCATTCCACAACATGGCAATCTTGCGCAAGTTCGGAAAGGCATCTTTGAAGATCTCGAGCCGCTTGGCCGAAAGATCGGCTGCAACTTCGCCGACGCCGGTGATGTTTCCTCCGGGATGAGCCAAACTATCAATCAAGCCCGTCGCAACTGGGTCGGCACCTGTGATCGCAACCACCGGAATATTGGATCGGTCTTTGACGACATGAGCCGCGGCGTAGCTGTTCGTGATTATTAACTCTGCCTGGTTCTTCAGGTCGTCGACGAGCCCCGGCAATCGGTCCGGGAATCCTTCGGCCGCCCGCCGCTGAAAAAACAGAGAGCTTCCGACAACGTAGCCGCGCTTGGAAAACCCAGCACTAACTCCGATAACCACGTCGCTTGTGTCGGTGAGCGGCGCTCCAGAACTTAGCAATCCCACACGGCGAGCTTTGAATTCCGCTTGGGAGAACACCTCGCGGCTCAACAACGACATCGCCGCGAAGGCAAGAATGACAGACCTTCGCAAAACCATTGAGCGCGCTCCGATTCTGTCCAACGTTATGAACTCGCGCCGCCTCATTCGATCACCTCATCGGCGCGGCCGAGCATCATCAGCGGCACCTCAAGGCCGAGTCCTTTGGCAGCCTTGTGGTTGATCACGAGCTCGTACTTGGTTGGACCCTGCACGGGCAGGCTGGCAGGCTTCTCACCCCTGAGGATGCGATCGACATAATCGGCCGCGTGCGGCCATTCGTCGAGCTGATCCATGCCGTAGTACAGCAATCCGCCTTCCTTCACGTAATACTTGATGGGATACACGGCCGGCACGCGATAGCGCGCCGCGGCTTCGATGATGGAAGCGCGCTGGATGTTGTAAAGCGGGCCCGGCAGCACGATCAGCCCGCCATCGGCTTGGCGAGCCATGTTCGCTATCATCTGCTCGATCTCGGCGCGACTGCGCGCTGTGACGACGGCTATCTGTGCCTTAAGCCGAGGCGCGGCGGCCTCGATTGCACGTAAAAATCTTTCATGATTGATCTGATCCGGATCCGAAAAAACCGTGACGTGATCGATCCGCGGCGCCGCTTCCTTAAGGACTTCCAACCATTTGCCGCCGACTGACGGATCGAAATCGGCAAAGCCGGTGATGTTCCCGGCAGGCTGAGCGTAGTTGCTGACAAAACCGCTGCCGACCGGGTCTGCGACCTGTGTGAAGACGATCGGGATGGTGTCGGTGAGCTTCTTGAGGACTGTCATGACCGGAGTGCTCTGCCCGACGATTACGTCGGCGGGCTGGCTGACCAGTTGGCTGGCGTAGGCGAGCGTGAGATCGCCCCGCCCCGCGGCCCAGCGCGCCTCGATCTGGACGTTTTTTCCATCCGCCCAACCGAGCGTGCCTAGTCGGCCGCGCAGTGCTGCTAATCGCGCTATGCCTTCTGGGTCATCCTCGGCATAGTTCATCAACACGCCGACGCGGCGCACAGTGGGTTGCTGGGCACGCGCAGCAAACGGCCATGCCGCCGCCAAAGCGGCAATACCTTTCATGAAGGTGCGTCGTTGCATTGGCGCCCCAAAGCTCAAGGACCCGTGCGGACTATGCTTTAGAATGAAGCAATTACAGCAGGGATTTACGATCGGCGGAATGGGGGTTCACGGTCAAGTTGCGCACCAGCAAGCCGCATTCGATGACGTCCGCTACGTGCCAGAACCAGACATTTTAACTACCGCTGGGCCTTGAACTCCTGATTCGGAAACGCTGAAGCGTCCGGTGTCTTAATGATGATAAAGGAGTGCTCGACGGCGGCATGGCAGGCATTGCAGCCCTGCGTGACCTGGTCGTAGGCGGCAACAAATTTCTGCGCATCTTGCTGCTTAATGGCGGCATCGACCGCGCCGATGGGTCGGGTCATTGCCGCGTCAATGAGTTCGGCCACTGGCAACCCGCGAAACTTCGGCTGTGCCTTGGCAATGCTATCGAAGGCCTGCCGGATTTCGACAACGGCGTAGGACGCGAGTGGCCAATTCTCGTCGCGTCCGGCAAGTCCGAGCTTGCTGTGGCGCGGCTGCACCAGCGTGTTCATCATGTCGCCCATGGTCATGGTATATGGAACGGGCGAACTCCGCTGATATTTGCCGCCGACCGGCCGGGCTGGAGTCAAAATGCTCAGGCGCCGGCTCCGTCCGTGTCGCCAGATGCAAGAGCTAGGCGATGAAGCAGAACGGACATAGTGGTGCGGGATTGTGCTTCTCCCCGTCACCGTTCGACGCCGGTACAGTGTTGGTTTGATTGAAATCAAAACTGCAGAACGCAAAGTCGACCTGGTCCAAACCAGTCGACATGCCGAGCCCGACGCTTGCCATTATCGCCTGGATGGCGAGTGAATAGGCGACGTAAACGGCCAATAGGCCGCCTCTCGAGCGCGACTGAACATGTTGTCGCAGGCGATCCATCAAACATCACGATAGCACGGATAGGACGCGGTGACACGCCCGCGATGATCTAGGTGGTTCTCTATGCGACCCCAGCCCGAGTGCGCCTTTACTTTCGGGCCGTCGAACCGTGTCGATGCGCAATCGCGTGGTTGTGCGCCGACTTGTGAGCATTAGACGCCGCAGGCAAATACAC
>Ga0187765_10000199_pt1 | contig 21148 bp, 19 predicted proteins | sample 0216_QUI02_MP05__3_FD_133018 | JGI IMG/M metagenome (GOLD analysis project Ga0187765, IMG submission 133018) | Tropical peat soil microbial communities from peatlands in Department of Meta, Colombia - 0216_QUI02_MP05_10_MG | ecosystem: Environmental > Terrestrial > Soil > Wetlands > Peat ...
CCGCTGGTTCGCGGCGTGGTCATAAAGACTCGCGACTTCTTCCTGCAGACGAACTTCATGTGGGGTAAGGATCTGAACGAAGTCGCCGACGATTTGATCAAACAATACAGCGCCCGAACCAGCGAGCTATTGAACGATGCCGCCCGCATCTATGCGAGCCATTTTACCGAACCGGAGCTGAAGGAGCTGCTGGCGTTCTATCAAAGCCCGCTAGGCCAGAAGGTCATCATGGAAGAACCGAAGGCCGCGGACGAAAGCATGGCGATGGCCGGGAGCTGGGCCGACAAGCTTTCCGAGGAGATCATCGATAAAATGCGCGCCGAGATGAAGAAGCGCGGACACGATATTTAGATGGCCGAACATGACGTCGACCTATTCGTGATCGGAGGCGGATCGGGCGGTGTCCGCGCCGCACGTGTCGCCGCCGAGCACGGGGCGAGCGTCATGGTCGCCGAGGAATACCGGCTCGGTGGCACCTGCGTTATCCGGGGCTGCGTGCCCAAAAAGCTCCTGGTCTATGCCTCGCGCTTTCATGCCGAATTCGAAGATGCCGCCGGCTTCGGGTGGACGCTGCCGCATGCATCGTTCGACTGGGCTACGCTGGTCGTCAACAAGGACCGCGAGATCGACCGGCTCGAAGCGGCGTACAGCGCCACTTTGGCGAAAGCCGGCGTCAAGGTTGTCAAAAGCCGCGCCACGCTCGTTGATGCGCATACGATTGCCTTGACTGACGGAGCACACATTCGCGCGCGCTACGTCCTGATCGCCAGCGGCGCGACGCCGAGCTACGGCGATCCGATTCCCGGCCTTGAACACGTCATTTCGTCCAATGAGGCCTTCCACTTGGCCGATTTTCCGCGGCGCGTGCTGATCCAGGGCGGCGGCTATATTGCTGTCGAATTCGCCGGAATCTTCGCTGGCCTCGGCTCCCATGTGACGCTTGTCTATCGGGGCGAAAATATCTTGCGCGGCTTCGATGACGAGGTGCGCCAACACGTCCGCATCGAAATGGAAGCCCATGGCATGCGCGTGCTCACCGGTTGCAAAGTTGCGGCCGTCGAGAATGCCGGTGGACATTTTTTGGTGCGTCTGTCGAGCGGTAATCAGGTCCCTGCCGATCAGGTGATGTTCGCGGTAGGGCGGCATCCGAATACAGCGAAAATGGGTCTCAAGGAGGCCGGCGTCGAGATCGCCAGAAATCGTGGAATCGCGGTGGACGAATATTCGCGCACCACGGTGCCGAACATCTATGCCGTCGGCGACGTGACTAACCGCACCAATCTGACACCGGTGGCCATTCGCGAGGGCCACGCCTTTGCCGATACGGTGTTTGGCGGCAAGCCCACCGCCGTCGATCATACCAATGTACCGACTGCGGTATTCTCGGATCCGGAAATCGGCACCGTTGGTCTGACCGAGACGCAAGCGCGCGAGCAGCTGGGCCAGACCGATATTTACAAAGCGATGTTCAAGCCGCTGAAAGCGACGCTGTCGGGGCGCGATACGCGTGTCTTGATGAAGCTCGTGGTCGATGGGTTGTCGGATCGCGTCGTCGGCTGCCATGTTGTCGGTGAAGGCGCCGCCGAAATCGCCCAGATTGCCGCGGTAGCGGTCAAGATGGGCGCCAAAAAAGCGGACTTCGATGCCACCATGGCGCTGCACCCGACCGCCGCCGAGGAGCTCGTCACGATGCGTAAGCGATCGGCAAGCTACGCACGCGTGGCCGCGGAATAGTTAACGAAACGTCCACGACTGGGCCTCTGTCGCGCTTGGGCATGCCCGTGTATAACGGCGCCGGTCACGGTCACTGTCGTGGCGACCGGGCTTGAACCGGCAATTGAGACGTTGAAACTTGGCCGGGCCGCGCTTATTCGGTCCGCTGCCGCTGCAGCGATGCGGAGACGATGACGATGTCCAGGCGGTTGAATGCGGCGCGTTGGAGCCCGGATTCCTGGCGGGCCAAGCCGATTGTGCAAATGCCGGACTATCCGGACGCCAAGGCGCTCGCCGAAGTCGAAGCGCAGCTTGCGACCTTTCCGCCGCTGGTCTTTGCCGGCGAGGCACGCAGCTTGAAGAAAGCGCTGGCGCAAGTTGCAGCCGGTGAGGCTTTCCTGCTGCAGGGCGGCGATTGCGCCGAAAGCTTCGCCGAGCACGGCGCCAACAATATCCGCGACTTTTTCCGCCTGTTTCTGCAGATGGCGGTGGTTTTGACCTATGCGGCCGCTTCGCCGGTGGTGAAGGTCGGCCGCATCGCCGGCCAATTCGCCAAGCCGCGCACATCGCCGACCGAAAAGCGCGGCAACGTCGAGCTTCCGGTTTATCGCGGCGACATCATCAACGGCACCGATTTCACGGCGCAAGCCCGCACGCCCGATCCGCGGCGGCAATTGGAAGCTTATCGGCAATCGGCGGCGACGCTGAATCTGTTGCGCGCTTTCGCCGGCGGCGGTTACGCCAATCTGGCGAATGCGCATCAATGGATGCTGTCGTTCGTTAAGGACAGCCCGCAATCCAAGCGTTATCAGGAGCTCGCCAATCACATTACCGAGGCGCTGGGATTCATGCGCGCCTGCGGGGTAGATCCCAGTCTGCATACCGAACTGCGCACGACCGATTTCTTCACCAGTCATGAGGCGCTGCTGTTGGGCTATGAGCAAGCCTTCACCCGCGTCGATTCGACGACTGGAGATTGGTACTGCACGTCGGGCCACATGGTGTGGGTCGGCGACCGCACTCGCCAGGCCGATCACGCGCATGTCGAGTATTGCCGCGGCATCAAGAATCCGCTGGGTCTCAAGACCGGTCCGACCCAGAAAGCTGACGAACTGTTGCGGCTCATTGACATGCTCGACCCCGACAACGAGCCCGGCCGTCTGACGCTGATCTGCCGCGTCGGCGCCGATAAAGCCGCCGAACTGCTGCCGCCGCTGGTGCGCGCCGTCAAACGCGAAGGCCGCAATGTGGTTTGGTCGTGCGATCCGATGCACGGCAATACGATCACCTCTGTCAGCGGCTACAAGACTCGTCCGTTCGATCAAATCCTCAAGGAAGTAAAAGCGTTTTTTCAAGTTCATGCGGCCGAAGGCACGATCGCCGGCGGCGTGCATCTGGAAATGACCGGGCAGAACGTGACCGAATGCACCGGCGGCGCGCGCGCGATCAGCGAAGAGGATCTCAATGATCGTTACCACACCGTCTGTGATCCGCGGCTCAATGCGGAGCAGTCGCTCGATCTCGCCTTCCTGCTCGCCGATCTGTTGAAATCGGAGCGGCAAGCCAAGGCCAAACCGTTCCCGGCGGTGGCCGCACTTTGAAGGAAGGCGGCTTCCCGCTCATTGACGCCACCGCGTTGCGGCGCGGCTCCCCGGTTGCCGGACCGGATGCTCCGGCGTTAAAGCTTGACCATGAATGAGCGCCCTGCCGATCGTCTCGCTGTTGCCGTGGCGCAGCTTAATCCCACGGTCGGCGACATTTCCGGTAATCTCGAATGCGCGCGCAAGGCGCGCCGGCAGGCGACGCGCGACGGTGCCGACCTGATCGCATTTTCCGAACTGTTCATGGCCGGCTATCCGCCCGAGGATCTCGTGCTCAAGCCGGCATTCCAGGCCGCGTGCCGCTCGGCCGTCGAGGCGCTCGCCCGCGACACCGTCGATAACGGGCCCGCGGTGCTGATCGGCACGCCTTGGGTCGAAGATGGCAAGCTCTATAACGCTTATTTACTCCTGGCCGGAGGGCGCGTCGCGGCGATCCGTTTCAAAGTCAATCTGCCGAATTACGGCGTGTTCGATGAGAAGCGCGTCTTTGCCTCAGGTCCGCTGCCGGGCCCGATCAGCTATCGCGGCGTGCGGCTCGGCGCTCCGGTCTGCGAAGATACCTGGACCGACTGGGGTGACTACGAGAATGTCGTCGAATGTCTTGCCGAGACCGGCGCCGAGCTCCTCATCGTGCCGAATGGTTCGCCGTATTGGCGCGACAAAGCCGAGGTACGGCTCAATGTCAGCGTGCAGTCGGTCGCGGAATCGCGCTTGCCGCTGATCTATGTCAACCAGATCGGCGGTCAGGACGAACTGGTTTTCGACGGCGCATCCTTTGCGCTCAATGCCGACGGCTCCTTGGCTTTCCAATTGCCGGCATTCCGGGAAGCGGTTCTGACCACGCACTGGTCGCGCACTGGCGGCGTCTGGCGCTGCGCGCAAGGGCCGATTGCGCCGACCGACGATCTCGATCAAGCCGATTACACCGCCTGCGTGCTGGGGCTGCGCGACTACGTCGACAAGAATCGCTTCAAGGGCGTCGTGATCGGACTTTCCGGCGGGATCGATTCGGCGCTATGCGCGACCATGGCAACCGATGCACTCGGCCGCGAACGTGTGCGCTGCCTGATGCTGCCGTTTCGCTATACCTCACAGGAATCGCTTGACGATGCCGCCGCAATCGCCCGCGCCCTCGGCGTCCGTTATGACGTGGTGCCGATCGAGAACGCGGTGCGCGGGCTTGAGGCTTCGCTCAGTGCGGCATTTGCCGATTCCGCCCGCGACGTCACGGAAGAGAATCTGCAGGCCCGCGCCCGCGGCACGATTTTGATGGCGTTTTCGAACAAGTTCAGTCTGATGGTGGTGACCACCGGCAACAAATCGGAAATGTCGGTCGGCTACGCGACGCTTTATGGCGACATGAACGGCGGATTTAATCCGATCAAGGATCTATACAAGACCGAGGTCTATCGCTTGGCGCAGTTGCGCAACGGCTGGAAACCGGCCAATGCGAAAGGGCCCGCCGGCGAAGTTATTCCGCAGAATGTGCTCACGCGCGCGCCGAGTGCGGAGCTTCGCGAGAACCAGACCGATCAGGACACACTGCCGCCCTACGACATACTCGATCGGATTCTCGAGCGCCTGGTAGAGCACGAGGAACCCACTGCCAGCATCGTTGCCGCGGGTTTCGACCGCGAGACCGTGATGAAAGTTGAGCGCATGCTCTACCTTGCCGAATATAAACGCCGGCAGGCTGCCCCGGGCGTCAAAGTCACGCTGAAAAATTTCGGCCGCGATCGTCGCTATCCGATCGTCAATCGCTTCCACGATCCCGGCACGCCGCTGACCGAAACCAGCGCGGCCAAGGCCGCGGCCATGGCCAAGGCCGGCGCATCGGATTTTTAGATTACCGCCGGCGCCCCAATAAGCAGACTTGCGACGTGGCTGCGGGTATCGTCACTGCGATTGCGGTGCGGCTTGCGACGATGATTGCGACGACAGGAAAGGCGGTCCGACGACGCGTACCGCGCGCTTGCTATTGTCCGTGTCGGTCGAGCTTGTCTTCGTGGCGCCGCCTGCAGTTACCGGCGCGGCGGGATTGGTTCCTCTGCCGCCCTGCGGCGTTGATGGGCCCGGTTTGCCGGACGGCTTGGGCTGCGACAGCGCCCTGGCGTTTTGATCGGTCACGACGATGTCGCCGCTTTCGAGCGTGCTTGAGTCGTCGGCATTCTTGAGCGCGTCGGCCCAGCTCTGGCCGGGCCGCCGGCAGGAACAGCCGGCAACGATCTCCTTGCGATAGCGGAACGCGTTCGGCAGCGCTGTATAAGCCTGACCGCTGATCGAGACTGCCTGCTCCATGTCCTCGCCAGGATTGCGGAAGGAATACAATTCCGCCTCTGCGGCCGGACACAGGCGCTGGCAGGCGCGCGCGTCGTCGGTGAAGCGGCTCGGCACGGTGGAAAAGGAGAGCGGAAAGTAAAAACCATCGCAGGCGCGCACGCAGACGGTGTGATACGTGCCCGATGGCGCGCCGTCGCCGCCGGGATTGATGATCGTGCCGCCGCCAAACAGCGCGTCGAAAAAGCCTTGCGGGCCGCCCCAGGAATTGGCGGCGGCAGTGTATTGCGCGCCGCAATTGTTTTGCGCCAATTGGCCGATAAGCGCGCGGCGCTGTCCTTCCTGGCCGGTATTACCATTCTTGAGCTGTTCGAGATCGCTGATCATGCGGTCGAGATTGCCACGCATCTGCTGGATCTGCGACGTAATCGGTCCGCATTGCGGTGAAAAGGCCGAGAACAATGCGAAAAATCCCTGGCCGGCGCAGCCGGCTTTATGCGCTTGTGCAACCGCGCGATCGAGATCGGCTTGTTGTTTGGCAATCGCGTCTTCGCTGCGCTTTATCTGTTCGGCGCGCGCCGGATCGGCCGAGCCTTGGGTCACGCTCGCAAGCTGGCTCTCAAGTCGGACACAAACCGGATTTGAGCTTGGTGCGGCCGCGGTGGCGCCCGGCGGTGGAGAAATTGTCTGCGCGCTCGCAGCAAGGGGCGCAACAAGGGCCACGGTGGCAATCAGGATCGTTTGTCGCCGAGCCTTCAGCCCGGCTTTGAGGAAGCCGCTCCCCCGATGAATCATTCTCGCCCAACCCCGTTCCGCAGGCGCCGGATCAAGCGCCGCAATGGTGACTAAAGTGTGGATGTTTTTTCACGTCACTCGGCATCGGGCTGGTTTTCCGGCCGTGCGCGGTCGAAGGCGGGTAGCGCCAGACACGCGCGATCGACGCCGACAATTTTCGGGAAGCGCTCAAGCGGTACTTTGAGCCGCCTCGCATTATTAACCTGCGGCACGAGGCAGACATCGGCCATCGTAACTTTGCCGCCGCAAGCATAAGGACCGGGTGTGATCAGCGCTTCCAGCGCTTCAAAACCAGTGACCACCCAATGGTGATACCAAGCATCGATCGCGCTTTGCTCCTGGCCCATGGTATTTTTCAGATAACGCAGCGGACTGGTATTATTGAGCGGGTGAATATCGCAGGCGATGAGCTCGGCGAGCGCGCGCACGCGGGCACGCTCAATGGCATCGTTTGGCAAAAGCGGCGGCTCGGGATGTGTTTCGTCGAGATATTCGATAATGGCTAGCGACTGAATTAGGACGTCGCCGTGCGGGGTCACCAGAACCGGCACGCGCATCTGCGGATTGACCGCGCGAAATTCCGGCAATTTGTTATGACCGCCGTCCTTGACCAGATGAACGGACGCGGTCTCGTAGCTGATACCCTTCAAATTGAGCGCAATACGGACGCGATAGGCCGCGGACGAGCGGAAAAAGGAATAAAGTTTCACATATCCCTCGGGTTCGCGCCGTTTTGCGCGATCGTCTCGGCGACGAGTTGCGCTGAGCGGTCGGTGATCTGCTGCAGAGCGCGATAAAAGGCGTCACGATCGGCAGGAGTCAATATCTCAGTCAGCCGGCGGGCAAAATCGAGCGCGTGCGGCGCAAGCTCTTCATAGATGATGCGCCCTGCCGCAGTAAGCGAAAGAAACGATTCCCGCATGTCGGAACGGTTGCTGCGCCGGGCGAGCAGCTTGCGCTCCTCCAAAAGCGCAACCGCACGCGATACCTTGGTCTTGTGCATATGCGTGTGGGCGCCGATTGCTTTGCCAGTCATCACCCCGAACTGACCAAGCGTGACCAGCACGCGCCATTCCGGGATGCCGATCCGGTAGCGCCGGGCGTATACCCGCGACAGCGCCTCGGACACCAGAGTGGCGACGAGGTTGAGCTGGTAAGGCAGGAATTGCTCAAGTTTCAGTGATGCTCCCGGCATCGCTGCGCGCGGCTTGCTGCGCATTTCGTTGCGTATTGCGTTCTGCCCGGTCATCGGACGAAGATGAACGAAGTTGCCGGTCGAGGCAACGCCGTCTGCCGTGGGTTGCGCATAACTCGCCGAGACACGCGAGAGACGCGCAATATGACTGCGCTCGCGGTCTTGCTATCGCGCTGTTTCGAAGTACCACGAGCGAAGGTGATTTTCCGCCGAGCCAGAGGATGCTCGGTCTGTTCCGGTCTAACGCTCCGCTAGTGCCGCGTCCGGCTTCAGCGTGAACATTCGATGGCGACGAATTCGCCGCAGCCGCGGCCACTGCATGAAGCGTCAGAGCGGCTCGCGGTGATCGCGCCGGAAATATCCTCGGACTCGACTTTTCGGAACGACAAGGCCTGCGCGTATTCGTGCGAGTGGCAATAGGCGTTGGCGACCGTCGTGCCGCAAGCGGCGCTCGAAGCAAGGCAACGGTCCACGCCGTAACCGTCTGCGTCGCTGGCGATGATAAACAGGCGCCTGTCGGGCTGCTTCTCGGCATGGTTCTCGGCGTGGGCACCGCTGGTCAGAAGCAAAGCCGCAAGCGCGGCCAGCGCGACGACAACACGCATGATACCCCCCAACGCAACGACTGACTGGCGGCCAATGCCCGCAGGACCATGCAGGCGCGAGGGTTAAGCCTTCATTAAGCGGCACCATACAAACAGTTTGGCGGCACGGTGCGAGGAGGGGACCTTGACGCGATGTGCCGCCTCGACCATTGTGCGGCGCATGAACGGTCGGCACGTCTGCGGCATTTGCCGGGAGATTATTCGCTAGCGTCAAACGCTGGCTGCGGCCGTCTTTTTCTCTTCCTCGAGACTTTAGACACGCCCGGCCAGCAGGCCGCGGGCATGCCGACTATATCGAGCGCCGCCACTGGCGCAGCCGCGCAGGTTGAATGCTTATGGAGCTGAAGCTCTACGATACGTTGACCCGCGAGAAGCGCGTCTTCACGCCGCTCGGTCCGTCAAACGTGCGGATGTATGTCTGCGGCCCGACGGTCTACGACTTCGCTCACATCGGCAATGCGCGGCCGGTAATCGTCTTCGACGTGCTGTTCCGGCTGCTACGGCATCTCTACGGCGCCGACCACGTCACTTACGTCCGCAACATCACCGACGTGGACGACAAGATCAACGCGCGCGCTGCACAGGAATATCCGGCGCTGCCGTTGAACGAGGCGATCCGCCAAGTCACCGAAACAACCGACCGGCAATTCCACGAAGACGTCGCCGCGCTCGGCTGTCTGCCGCCCACGTTCGAGCCCCGCGCCACCGAGCACATCGCAGAGATGCGCACGCTGATCGAACGGCTGATCAAATCAGGCCACGCGTATGTCGAGCAGGACCACGTTTTGTTCAGCGTCGCCTCGATGCCGGACTACGGCAAATTGGCGCGACGATCGCTTGACGAGATGATCGCCGGCGCGCGCGTCGAAGTGGCGCCCTATAAGCGCGCGCCGATGGATTTCGTGTTGTGGAAGCCGTCAAAGCCGGGCGAACCGGCGTGGCCGTCGCCAGCCAGCATCAAAACGCCGGGACGTCCGGGCTGGCACATCGAATGTTCGGCGATGTCGTGGAAACACCTCGGCGAAATATTCGACATCCATGGCGGCGGCATCGATCTCGTATTTCCACATCATGAGAACGAGATCGCGCAGTCGCGCTGCGCCTTCCACACCCCGGTCATGGCGAATTACTGGATGCATAACGGCTTTCTTCAGGTCGAAGGCGAGAAGATGGCCAAGTCGCTTGGCAACTTTGTCACCATCCGCGACTTGCTGGCGGGATGGAAGGGACGTAAATGGCCAGGGCAAGTAATCCGGTTAGCAATGTTAGGGACACACTATCGTCAACCAATGGATTGGACTTTAGCTCTCCTTCAAGAAGCTCAAACAATCCATGCAGATTGGTCAGAGTTCTGCACTAATGCTCCGATCGGGAAGGTAAGCCCCGCAGTATTGACCGCCTTGGCGGACGACCTCAACACCCCCAAAGCAATCACGGAACTTCATGCAATCAGAAAAGTAGGTGATAGCGCGACGCTGCGTGGATCGCTCTCCTTTCTAGGAATCGAGTTGATATTTGCCGTTTCAATTGAAATGCAAATCAAGAGTCGAATGGAAGCAACCACCCGCGTTGTTACAGCGGCGGATGTTCAAACCCAGATCAAGCGAATTGAGTTGCTATTGGCCGAGCGTAGCGCCGCAAGGGAAGCGAGAAACTTCAAGGAATCCGATCGCATCCGCGATGAGCTCGCCAAAATGGGCGTGGTCGTGAAGGACAGCAAAGACGGCACGACTTGGGAGATCGCGCGATGAGCCCGCGTCCGCTGCCGCAACTCGCCATGCGTCCGATGCTGCCGACCGATGTGCCGCTGCTGGCCGAGATCTTTCGCGCGGCGATCGAGGAATTGACGGCCGATGATTACAGCGAGGCGCAGCAGGAGGCCTGGGCCGCGGCGGCCGATGACGAGGAAGCCTTCGGCGCCAAGCTTGCGCATGAATTGACGCTGGTCGCAACCTATGGCGGCGCGGCGGTTGGCTTTGCCGCGCTTGCCGATAACAGACGCATCGATATGCTCTACGTTCATCCCGCTGCAGCGGGACAAGGCGCAGGCGCAATGCTGTGCGATGCGCTGGAAAAGCTCGCCGGCGCGCGCGGCACCAAGGAAATCACCGTCGACGCCAGCGACGCGGCGCGCGGCTTTTTTGAAAAGCGGGGATTCTCGGGGCAAAGCCGCAACACCGTGTCGCTCGGCGGTGAATGGCTCGCCAATACGACCATGACCAAGCCCCTCGTCGGCGGTGGGAGACGCTCATGAAACGCCCGGATACGCCGTTTCCGCGACACTGGCTCTATTATTTGATCCTGAAATACGCGGTGATCGCCGCGGCAATCCTCGTGTCGCTTTACACGGTCTATCGTCTTTATCGCGGGTAGTGTGATGGCGCGCGAACGGCTCTACTTGTTTGACACCACGCTGCGTGATGGCGCGCAGACCAACGGGGTGGATTTTACGCTCGCCGACAAGCTTGCAATCGCCGGCATGCTGGACGAACTGGGCGTCGATTACGTCGAGGCCGGTTATCCCGGCGCCAATCCGATCGATACGAGCTTTTTTGCCGAGCGGCGGCCGATGCGCGCGCACCTCACCGCGTTTGGCATGACCCGCCGGCCGGGACGGTCCGCTTCCAACGACCCCGGACTCGTGGCGCTATTGGAGGCGCAAGCCGACGCGATCTGCTTTGTCGCCAAAAGCTGGGACTATCATGTGCGGATCGCGCTGGAGACGACCGAGGAGGAAAACCTCGCTTCCATTCGTGACAGCGTCAGTGCGGCGAAAGCAAAGGGGCGCGAAGTCCTGCTCGATTGCGAGCATTTTTTCGACGGCTACAAGGCCAATCCCAGCTATGCGCTGGCCTGCGCCAAAGCAGCGTATGACGAAGGCGCACGCTGGATCGTGCTGTGCGACACAAATGGCGGCACGCTGCCGCATGTGGTCGAGCGCATTGTCGGCGAGGTCTGTAAAGTCATTCCCGGAGATCGCGTCGGAATTCACGCCCATAACGATACCGAGCAGGCCGTAGCGAACAGTTTTGCCGCGGTCCGCGCCGGCGCACGGCAGATCCAGGGCACGCTCAACGGATTAGGCGAGCGCTGCGGCAATGCCAATCTCGTCTCCGTCATCCCGACGCTAAAGCTCAAGCCCGAATATGCCGATAAATTCGAGATCAATGTCAGCGACGCCGCGCTAGGTCGCATCGCCCGCGTCTCACATCGGCTCGACGAATTGCTCAATCGAGCGCCGGATCGTCATGCTCCTTATGTGGGCGAGAGCGCATTCGCGACGAAAGCAGGCATTCATGCTTCGGCGATCGTCAAGGAGCCGAGGACCTATGAGCATGTCGCGCCCGAGCGGATCGGCAACAAACGCAAGCTGCTTGTGTCCGATCAAGCCGGCCGGTCGAACGTGCTGGCGGAACTGGAACGCATCGGCTTGTCGCTCGACAAGGACGACCCGCGGGTCACCCGCCTTCTTGATGAAGTCAAGGAGCGCGAAGCCATTGGCTACGCCTATGAGGCGGCCGACGCGTCGTTCGAGCTGTTGGCGCGGCGCATGCTCGGCCAGGTGCCGCATTACTTCGATGTCGAGAAATTCGATGTCAATGTCGAACAGCGCAACAACGCCAAAGGCCAACGCGTCACCGTGAGCCAAGCGGTGGTGAAGATCAAAGTCGGCGACGAAGAGCTTATTTCAGTGGCCGAGGGCATCGGCCCGGTAAACGCGCTCGATCTCGCCTTGCGCAAAGATCTCGGCAAATATCAGAGCTTCATCACCGGACTGACTTTGACCGATTATCGCGTGCGCATCCTCAATGGCGGAACGCAAGCCGTCACCCGGGTCCTGATCGAGAGCGCCGACGAGACCGGCGAACATTGGCGCACCGTCGGCGTGTCGGCGAATATCATCGACGCCTCGTTCCAGGCGCTCATGGATTCCATTGTCTACAAGCTCATGAAATCCAACGCGCCGGCGTGATTGGTCCTACGATCGCCGCGCGCTTTCAAATCCTGGAGGGCTCGCATGATCGACCATGTCTCCGTTGCGGTGCGCGATCTCCGTAGGGCAGAGCCGTTCTATGCGGCGTTATTGGCACCGCTCGGCATGCGCAAATTGCGCGAATGGCCAAACGCCGCGGTTGGCTTCGGCAAGAAATATCCGGAGTTCTGGATCAATCGGCGGGCGACGATGGCGCCCGTCACCGATGATAGCGGCGTGCACATTTGCCTGCGGGCCACCGACATTCGCGCGGTCGAAGACTTCCACGCTGCCGCGCTCAAAGCCGGCGGCACGTCCGACGGCGCACCCGGACTGCGCTCTGAATATCACAGCAGCTATTACGCGGCCTTCGTGCGCGATCCGGACGGCAATCGCATTGAAGCGGTAACATTCCTGCGCGACGCTGATGATCCAGGTTCGCGAAAATGATCCGTTTTTCGTCAGCCGGATAGTGGAATCCGGGAGCCGGTCAGAGCCGCTCAGCGGGAATGGCCATTGCCTGTTCTGCTTCGGCGCGGCCGCGTGCGGCATGGCGCAAAGCCGGCAAAATATCGTCGACGCGCTCGGTCACGAGAAAATTGATCGCAAGCGAATCCGGCACGAAGGCGCGCTCGCGCATATGGGTAACGAGCGTGAGCAGCGGATCCCAATAGCCGTTGATATTGGCGATCAGGATCGGCTTGCTGTGGCGGCCGAGCTGCGCCCAGGTCAGCTGCTCCACCAGTTCTTCGAGCGTGCCGATCCCGCCGGGCAAGGCGACGAAAGCGTCGGCGCGATCGAACATCGTGCGTTTTCGCTCATGCATGTCGCGGGTGATAATGAGTTCCTGGCCCAGCCGCCGTGGCCGCTCGCGCTGGGTGAGAAATTCCGGGATAATTCCGGTGACCTTGCCGCCATGCGCCAGCACGGCCTCGGCGAGTATGCCCATCAAGCCGACCGAGCCGCCGCCATATACAAGACGCACGCTGTTTTCGGCGAGAATTCTACCTAGTCGACCCGCCGCTTCGCCGAAAGCCGGCTCGGTCCCTGCATTCGATCCGCAATAGACGCAGATCGCATTGATTTTGCTCATGGATTAATTCTCATTCAAAGAATACATGTGGCGTTGATTCTCGCCGCCTGCAAGCGTTTTTTGCCGGTAAGGAGCAGCGCGTGACACGCTAAGAAATAAGGAGGGCTTTTTTAAAACGGCGACGCGCGGCCTTGCGTTCCACTCGGCATCACCCGCGCTGGAATGCTGGTTCTGCTCCGCTCGCGGCAAGATCGGCAATGAGCGTCTCGCCGGCGATCGCAATTTGTCCTTCGCCGGCTAACACGCGCACGCCTTCGGGAAGATAAACGTCGACGCGAGATCCGAAACGGATCATGCCAATGCGTTGGCCAGTGCCGAGGCTGTCACCTTCACGCGTGAAGCAAACGATCCGCCGCGCGATCAAGCCCGCAATCTGGACGACGCCGACGCGCTGGCCGGTGCCCGTGACGACAACGAACGCGTTGCGCTCGTTTTCTTCGCTCGCTTTATCGAGGTCGGCGCTGATGAATTTGCCGGCGCGATAGACGATACGCTCGATGCGTCCGGCGACTGGGCTGCGATTGATATGGCAGTCAAACACGCTCATGAAAATCGAGATGCGCGGCAGCGGCCGTTCGCCGAGCTCAAGCTCCTTCGGGGGCAGCACGCTCACAATCTGACAGACCCGGCCGTCCGCCGGCGCCACTACGATCCCCTCGCGGATCGGAGTCACTCGCGGCGGATCGCGAAAGAAATAAGCGCACCACAAGGTCGCGATCACGCCGATCCAGCCGAGCGGCGGCCATACCCAGAACAGAACAACAGTGAGCACGGCAAAGCCGCCGATGAAGGGATAGCCTTCCGGGTGGATCGGCGTCAGTTGATGGCGAATTGAGGCGGCGACGGACATTGGAATTGTATGTCTATGTGGTTCGTTTTTTGGCCGCAACGCGACGCCGGCAGCAACGACCGCTCATTCGGCGGCGTCTGCAGCTGGAAGAAGGTCAGGCCGCGGCTCAGGTTCGTCCGGCAGTTGCGGCGGATCGCGATTAGGCGCCGCGCTGTCGTCGCCGACCTCGGCCAGAATGTCGCGAGCGAGCTGCGCCTCGCGCTGCCGATTCCACATGCTGGCATAAAGCCCGCCGCGCGCGATCAGCTCGCGGTGGGTGCCACGCTCGATGATCGCGCCGCGATCAAGCACCAAAATCTCGTCGGCGTTCACGATCGTTGACAAGCGATGGGCTATCACCAGCGTGGTGCGATTCTCGGCAACCCGGTCGAGCTCGTCCTGAATATCCCTTTCGGTGTGACTGTCGAGTGCCGAGGTCGCTTCGTCGAGCAGCAAAATAGGGGGCGCTTTAAGGATCGTCCGGGCGATCGCAACGCGCTGCTTCTCGCCGCCGGAAAGCTTCAAGCCGCGCTCGCCGACCTCCGTCTCATAACCTTTCGGCGTCCGGTTGATGAAGCCGTCGATCTGCGCTTGCCGCGCGGCTTCTTCGACTTCAGCGTCGCTCGCCTCCCAGCAGCCGTATCGAATATTGTAGCGGATCGTATCGTTAAACAGCACCGTGTCCTGCGGCACCATTCCTATGGCCGCGCGCAACGACGCCTGCGTGATATTGCGAATGTCTTGATCGTCGATCAGGATGCGGCCGCCGGTGATATCGTAGAACCGGAACAGCAGACGTGAAATCGTCGATTTGCCGGCGCCGGACGGCCCAACGATCGCAACCGTCTGTCCGGCGGCAACGTCAAAGCTCAAATTGGTCAGGATTGGCCGCGCCGCTTCGTAAGCGAAAAAAACGTTCTCAAACCGGATCGTGCCCGCGCGCACCTGCAACGGCCGCGCGCCGGCTTTGTCGGTGATTTCCGGCTTGCGCGCCAACAACGAAAACATGATCTCGATATCGATAATTGCCTGCTTGATCTCGCGGTACACCATGCCCATGAAATTTAAGGGGGTGTAAAGCTGGATCATCATCGCGTTGATCATCACAAAATCGCCGATGGTATTGGTGCCGCGTTCGATGCCATAAGCGCATAACGCCATGGCCGCGGTCAGCCCAATTGTGAAAATCACGGCCTGTCCGGCGTTGAGCACTGTGAGCGACACGTAGGCCTTGACGCTCGCATCCTCATAACGCGCCATCGAGCGATCGTAGCGCTTGGCCTCGCGCGCTTCGGCGGAAAAGTATTTGACGGTTTCATAATTCAACAGCGAGTCGATTGCTTTGGCATTGGCGTCGCTGTCGCTCTCATTCATTTTGCGACGGATATTGATGCGCCATTCGGTGGCGTACCAGGTGAACAGCATGTAGCAAAGGACTGTTGCTGCGATGACAGCGACGTAGCGCCAGTCGAAATGCAGAAGCAGCACGGCGACGATGAGAACAAGCTCAACGATGGTCGGCGCGAGCTGTAAGAGCAGCATCCGCACGATGGTCTCGATGGCGTTGCGGCCGCGTTCGAGAACGCGCGTCAATCCGCCGGTCTTGCGCTCGAGATGGAAGCGCAACGACAGCAGATGCACGTGCTCGAATGTGAGCATGGCCAAGCGGCGAACCGCATGCATCGCCACCTTGGCGAAAATGCCGTCGCGCCATTGCGTAAGGAGCCCCATCAGGATGCGCGTCGCGCCATAGGCCAGCGTCATGGCGATCGGCGCCGCAAACGTCCATGCGAGCCAATTGCCGGGCGCTATCGGCGCCGTGCCGTGCCCGGCAAGCGCATCGGTCGCCCATTTGAAAGTGAACGGTACGGCGATGGTAGCGAGCTTGGCGGCGAACAGGAGCAGGGTGGCGAAGATCACGCGCACCTTGAGATCGCGACGATCCGCCGGCCAGATGTAAGGCCAAAGGCTGACAATCGTCGCGGCCAAATTGCCGCCGGCCGCGCTCGCCATTTTTCGCGATTCTGTTGTTGGTTGTTGAAAATCACTCATGGCAAGTTCACGAAATCGCCCGCATGTTTTTTGTCATATGGAGATTTTCATTTAACTACTTTCGCATCGTGAACTTGTCCGCGACAAATTAGGCCAATAACTCTGCGGGCCTGCCAACGTTGGTGGAGCGGGCACGTGTGTTTTGAGTCCCAACGAGTATCGGCCGCGCTCGCGAGCGGCGTCAATCCGGGCCGCAATAGCGCGGCCAGAAACTCCAATCCACGCGCTGCGGTGGAACACATCGCGGAAGACATGACCGAAGGCGTGACCGAAGACACGGCCGAAGATATGGCCAAAGCGCTCGGCGGTGGCTGGCTGGAACTATGGTACCAGCCCAAGATCGGTAGCCAAATACTCGATCTGCGCGGTGCGGAAGCTCTTGTTCGCATGCGCCACCCGCGGCTGGGAGTGGTCAAGCCGGCCGCTTTTATGCCCCATATGAGCGAGCGTCTCTTGCCCGCTTTATCGCAATTCGTCATTGCCCAGGCCCTTGCTGACTGGCGCTATTTTTTAGCCGAGCAGCGTGCTGTCGATCTGTCGGTCAATCTGCCGATATCGTTTCTCAGCGATCGCGCGTCTTTCGAATACCTCTGTCGGCAGTTGCCGGATCATCCTGCTTTTGAGGGACTCATCCTCGAGGTCGATGGCAACGAGCTCACCCGCGATCTAGGGACGGCGCGCGCGTTCGCCAACCAGGCCAGGTCGCGCAAGCTCGCGATCTCGGTTGATCGCCTCGGCGAAAAATGGGCTGCACTCCTGCAGCTGCGCGATTTTCCCTTTGTTGAGATCAAAGTCGAGCCGGAATTGGTGGCTGGCTGCGCGCAAGATCGGTCGAAACGGACGCTCTGCCGGCATATCGTTCGCGCCGCCAATCAGCTCGGCGCCCGCACCGTTGCGGTCGGGGTCGAGAACTACGCTGATTTCCTCGCGGCGCGCGAACTTGGTTTTGACCTCGTCCAGGGCTTTCTGTTTGCAAAGCCTATGGGAGTGCAAAGCTTCTTGCGCAGTATCGGCGACGCTTCGATAAGCGTGGCGTAGTCAGTGGTCGCGACCGCAGGCAGGAGCATAATTCTGGGCCTAGTGAGCGCTCAATACGGCTTGATCGCCGCGCGAGCGTTTAAACTTGTGACAGGCGCGGCGCGTACAGGCGATGGCACGCTCGGCCGCGAGCGGCTATATTGGCTTCCATGGCCATGACATCGCCAAGTTCGGGTGACCCGCGGCGCCGGCGTTTCCGCCGCATTCCGGTGCGTACGCTGGCGCCGAATATGGTCACGCTCCTTGCAATGTGCGCCGGATTGACCGCGATCCGGATGGCGTTTGAGGACCGCTATGTGCTGGCACTCGCGGCGATTGTCTTTGCGGCCATTCTCGACGGCATCGATGGGCGTCTGGCGCGGTTCTTGAAAGGAACGTCGAAGTTTGGCGCCGAACTCGATAGCCTGTCCGATTTCGTCAATTTCGGCGTTGCTCCGGCATTGATCCTGTACTTTTGGGGGCTGCACGAACTGAAGTCGGCCGGGTGGATCGCCGCGATGGCGTTCGCAATTTGCGGCGGCCTGCGTCTCGCCCGCTTCAATGTCATGGCCGAGGAGCCGGATCGGCCCGCTTGGGCCAGCAATTTCTTCGTCGGCGTGCCGGCCCCGATGGGGGCCATCACTGTGCTGTTGCCGATATACGTTTCGTTCCTCGGCGTTCCCCGGTCAAGCCTCCTGATCTGGGCGACGCTGTTCTACACCTTGGTCATGGCACTCCTGATGGTCTCCCGCCTGCCGGTCTATTCCGGCAAAAGGGTCGGCACCCGTGTGCCGCCCGAAATGGTCGGCCCGGTGATCGTCATCATCGTGTTGTCGATGGGGCTTTTGATTGCCTATCCGTGGATCATACTTACGTTCGGCACGCTGGCCTATCTCGGAAGCCTGCCGTTCGGCTGGGTGTCTTATCGGCGCTATCAGCAGCGCTCGCGCGAACCCGCGGGGGAGGGAATACGTGAGGGAGCACGGGAGACGGCGCTGCCGACCCCGCCAGTCGGCGGCGCGATGCGCCCGAACCAGCAAGCCGATCGCCCGTCACGGCTCAATTGAACAAACTGCCAGAACAGCTGCCGATCGTCGCGGGGATAGTCTTTGATGCGGATTGCGCGACGTACGTTTTTGACTTCCTCTATCGGAACCGCTGTCGCTCCTGCGCTTCTGCGTTTCGCGCGCGCAGACACGCCGCCAATAATCTTGAAATTGCACCATGCGTTTTCCGCGGTGTCCGCCGTCCACGACAAGTTTCTCGTGCCGTGGGCGCGCAAAATCGAGAATGAATCCGGCGGCCGCCTGCGCGTCGATCTATTTCCCTCGATGCAGCTCGGCGGGGCCCCTGCGGCGCTGCTCGATCAAGCGCGCGATGGTTCGGCTGATATTGTCTGGGCAGCTCCCAGTCTCACGGCGGACCGCTTTGCCAAAATTGAGACGTTCGAATTGCCTTTTCTGGCGTCAGAGCGCGCACTTGTCAGTTCGAAAGCGCTGACCGATTTTGCCGTCGCCAACCTGCAAGACGAATTTCGGGATTTTTATACGATCTGCTTTTCGTGCTCCGACAGTGCCGTCATTCATGCGACCAGGCCGATACGGACGACCGAGGATTTGAAAGATTTCAGATTACATGTGCAGACGCGATTTGCGGCTGAAGCCATGCGTGTACTCGGCGCACGTCCGGTGCTCATGCCAAACGCACAGCTTCCGGCGGCAATCACCGAACATGTCATCGATGGCTGCCTCGATCCATGGCACGTGGTCCCGCCGCTGCGATTGAATGATTTGCTCCGCTCCCATACCGAGTTCTCCGATCGTTCGCCAAGTGCCAAGACTTATGTGTTGGCGATGAACAAAGCGACTTACGAGCGGCTGCCGCGCGAGCTGAAAAGCGTAATCGACAACAATTCCGGCCAGGTTGCTGCCGCCATGGCGGGCGGGATGTGGGATCTGCAAGCGGCCGCCGTTGCGAATATGGTCGCCGAGCGCGGTGATTTGATCGTGACACTCTTGCCGGAAGCGGTGGCGCGCTGGCGAAAAGCAACTGAACCCGTCATCGATGGTTGGCGCAAGGAAATGAAGGAGCAAAAAATCGACGGCGCCAAGCTGATCGCCGCGGCGAACGTGCTGCTGGCGAAATATGCCAACGAACCGGCGCCGCAAATGTCACAAGCTCCGCCGACCCAGCAGCAGACCATCGCCCAGCCAACGCAGCCGCGGGCTCCGAACACAGGCTCGCAGCCCACCAGCCCGCAAGCGTCTGCCGTTCCCTCGACCGGGCGCCCGGTTGGTTCGCCGGCCGCTTCTTCGGCGCCCCAGCCGGCTCAGCTGCCGACTCAGGCCACCACGGCGGCCCGTGCACCAATCTCGGCCGCTGCGCCACGGCCTACTGGCGGGCCGCCCACCGCCCCGGCAGCGGCTGCAGGCCCCGCGCATACTTCTGCTGCGCCGGTAAGCTCGGTCGCAAAACCGGTCGCGGGGTCATCCACAACCATGGGCCCACCCGCGAGCCCGCCCGCGAGCGCGGCCGCAACCGCACCGGTCACCGCATCGCCGCCTAGTCCGGCTCCGCCGCCGGTCGCGGCCCAACCGAGCGTCGCTGCTGCGCCGCCGTCCACCGCGCCGATACCGAAGCCGCCTCCCAAGACCCTCGATATCCCGCTCTAGTGCCGGTCTTGTTCTGCGCCCGCTTCAGGAAAGCCTAATCAGCGGCATTGGCTAGAGCTGCAGCGGATGGCCGGGCATTAAATCATAGGGATGGGCCCAACCGGGTAACGCCTGCATGCGGTCGCGCCAGGCGCCGATATTCTTAAACTGCGCGGCGATATCAAAGCCGAACTCCTCCACCGGATAATACAAATAGCCGGCGAGCGAGACGTCGGCGATGGTCGGTCGATTGCCCAACAGGAATGGGACCTTCGCAAGCCGCTGATCGACGATGCCGAGATTGCCCTCGATGCGGCCCTTCAGGAAAGCCAACACGGCTGGGTCGCCGGCAGGGCGCGCGAAATTCTTCAAAAACCGATACGGCCCAAGAAATCCATTCACCTTCTGATTGTCGAAAATGATCCATCGCAGCGCCTCAAGGCGGGCGTCTTCGCCTTCCGGCTTGAAGCGGCCCGTGCGTTCAGCGAGGTAAGTAAGGATCACGCCCGATTGGCTCAGTTTTCTCGTGCCGTGCGCCAGCACCGGGACCTCGCCCATTTCATTGACCTCGGCGCGGTATTTCGGCGTTCGTGTCTCGCCGCCCTTGAAAAAATCGACAAAGACCGGGTGCCAATCGGCGCCGGTCAGATTGAGCATCAGTGCGGCGCGGTAAGCATTGCCCGATTGGGCGAAGCAGTAGAGCTCATATTCCGGCATGAATTCTCCCCTGTTTTGAAGCGATGCGAAAAAGCTAGGGCCTGGCAAGTGTAACGGACCCGCCGCCGGTTGCTTGCCCTTGGAAGCGACCCGCGGCGAATGAAAGCTCGGCCAAAGCCTCGCTTTTGTGATCGCGGACGATCAGCGTGTCATGCTCAAACGTCCATTTGCGACTGGTAAAGAAATTCCCCGGACAGCCGCCGGCGGGGGCGATCGTTCCCTCAGCGGCTCCGGGCGCGGCGGCGAGTGTCACCAGGCAGGCGCCGCTTCCTGCGGCCAGCCGCCAGCGGCCGGCAAGGTCGATCGGGGGCGGCTGTGGCGGTGGCGGGGCCGGAGGGGGCGACGGCTCGGCCTGCTCGCTCGGCGCGGCGGTGAGCTGCGGCGTCGTGGTGCAGGCGCCTGTCGCCGTGTTCAGGAGGAGAACGGCGGCCGTCGCGCGGCGTCCAAGCCGGCTGCGCAGGGACATCATCATGCCAAGGCGATTGAGAGCTCCGATGAACGGGAGCAAAGGGCAATTAGGCCCGCAGTGCAAGCCGGGCGCGGCCGGACAATGACAGCCTGATCGCGGGAGCTGAAGCCGGCTGGAATCATACCTTATGCTTTGGCTGCTTTCACAGCCGCATAAAGTGC
>Ga0187765_10000200_pt1 | contig 21113 bp, 19 predicted proteins | sample 0216_QUI02_MP05__3_FD_133018 | JGI IMG/M metagenome (GOLD analysis project Ga0187765, IMG submission 133018) | Tropical peat soil microbial communities from peatlands in Department of Meta, Colombia - 0216_QUI02_MP05_10_MG | ecosystem: Environmental > Terrestrial > Soil > Wetlands > Peat ...
AGCGCCGCTGCGCTCATCAGCGCCCAACCGAACATGGCGAGCCAGGCCGACGGCACATGGATGAACATGATCTTGACGGTGGCGCCTTGCTGATAATCGTCGGGCGCATTGTAGGCCTGGCTCAGGCCCAGCGCGAAGCCGATGACGGTCGCGCCCGCGAGCCACGGCAGCACGCGCTCGGTGAAGTTGAGAAACCGCGACGGATTGACAAGGTCGATGATGGCCATTGGTGCTCTATAACGCCTTCGGATGGCTAACAATGTGGCGTGCGGATCATTCCATTCCAAGTCATTCCAAACCGTGTCGAAGGGCCGCCGCCGCCGCCACCACCCCGATCACGAAGCTGAGCAGCGTGAGCGCGCACAGGATCGTGAAGGGTGTCCCAAACGGCAGGGGCCCGACGATGGCCGCGTTCGACGCCGCCACCCCGAAGATCAGAACCGGGACGGTCAGAGGCAGCACCAGGACAGGGAGCAGCAGCCCGCCGCGCCGCAGCGCCACCGACAGCGCGGCGCCGATCAGGCCGATGAACGTCAGCGCCGGCGTCCCGGCCAGAAGCGTCAGCGCGACCGCGGCGCTCGTGCGCCATTCGAGATTGAGGAACAGGCCGAGCAGCGGCGTGGCGATAATCAGCGGCAGCCCGGTCGTCAGCCAATGCGCGACGGCCTTGGCCGCGACCGCAAGTTCGAGCGCGCTCCGGCCGGTCAAGATCAAGTCGAGCGAGCCGTCTTCGTAGTCGGCAGCGAGCAACCGGTCGAGCGCGAGCAGGCTCGCGAGCAGCGCGCCGAGCCACAGGATCGCCGGCCCGATACGCGCCAGCAGATTGGGATCGGGCCCGATCGCGAACGGCACCAGGATCACCACGATCACGAAGAACAGCACACCGATCAAAGCGCCGCCGCCGACGCGCACCGCGAGTCTTAGATCGCGCATGAACAGCGCACCGAGCGCACTCATGCCGCTTCTCCCAACCGCAATTCGCGCGCGCGCTCAAGCCCGATCGGCCCATGCGCCGCCGCAATGATCATCCCGCCGCCGCCGAGATGTTGCCGCATAAGGCTGGACAGCCGTTCCTGCGCGCTGCGATCGAGCGCCGATGTGGGTTCATCGAGCAGCCAGATCGGTCGCCTGACCGCAACGAGCCGTGCGATCGACAGCCGCCTCCGCTGCCCGGCCGAAAGATAGGCGGCGGGCAGCTCCGCCAAGGCGTCGAGACCGACCGTTGCCAACGCGTCTTGCGCCGCAAGTCCATCGCCGCCGAGATAGCGCGCCCAGAACGAAAAATTTTCCCCGACCGTGAGCGATGGCTTCAACGCGTCCTGGTGGCCGAGATAATGCGCTTGTTCGGCCAGCGTCAGTTCGGGATCGCCATCATTCAATTCCAGCCGGCCACCCGCAATCGGGACGAAACCCGCGATCATGCGCAGCAGCGAGGATTTGCCGGCGCCGTTGCGGCCGGTGACGAGAATCGCTTCTCCACCCCGCAGCGCAAACGCAAGCCCTGCAAAGACTTCGCGGCCGCCGCGAATACAGAGCAGATCTGTTCCCGAAAGCTGCATGGAGACGACCTTAAGTCGCCTCTAACAGATTGAAAATACGAAATAAAATCATGTTTCTTGGCCCCACCGCCCCCTCTTGTTGACAGTTTTGGTTTATCTGGTCGTGTGCGTAAAAAGACCTTATAAGCTCGTGCCGCGCACTGTTGAAAACACGCTGCAAGCTGCGCCGCTAGGGGCAAAAAACGCATTCCGGCAATAATTTAGTCAGTGTCGGCCGGCCGGGTTCCCCAAGTGTTGGGATGGAAACATCATGACCTCGCTCGATAGCTTCAAATGCTGCCAAACGCTCAAAGTCGGCAGCAAGACTTACGCGTATTACAGCCTTCCGCTCGCCGAAAAAAATGGCCTCAAGGGAATTTCCCGGCTGCCGTTTTCGATGAAGGTGCTGCTGGAAAATTTATTGCGCAACGAGGATGGCCGATCCGTCACCAAGCAGGACATCCAGGCCTTCGCCCTGTGGCTGAAGAACAAGACGTCGGATCGCGAAATTCCGTTCCGTCCGGCGCGCGTGCTGATGCAGGATTTTACCGGCGTGCCTGCGGTGGTCGATCTCGCCGCCATGCGCGACGCGATGAAACATCTCGGCGGCGATGCCGAGCGGATCAATCCGCTGGTGCCCGTCGACCTCGTGATCGATCATTCGGTCGCGGTGAATTTTTTTGGTGACAACGCGGCCTTCAAGAAAAACGTCGAAGAGGAATACCGGCAGAACCTGGAACGCTACACGTTCCTGAAATGGGCACAGCGCTCGTTCAAGAATTTCAGCCTGGTCCCGCCCGGCACCGGCATTTGCCACCAGGTGAACCTCGAATATCTCTCGAAGACGGTGTTCGTCAGCAAGGACAAGGTCACCATCGGCGGCAAGACCATGGAAATGGAGGTTGCCTATCCGGACACGCTGGTCGGCACCGACTCCCATACCACCATGGTGAACGGCCTTTCGGTGCTGGCCTGGGGCGTCGGCGGCATCGAGGCCGAGGCCGCCATGCTCGGGCAGCCCTATTCCATGCTGCTGCCCGAAGTGATCGGCGTGCGGCTGTCCGGCAAGCTGAAGGAAGGCGTCACCGCCACCGACCTCGTTCTCACCGTCACGCAGATGCTACGCAAGCGCGGCGTGGTCGGCAAATTCGTCGAATTGTTCGGCCCCGGCGTCGCCAATTTGTCCATCGCCGACCGCGCCACCATCGGCAACATGTCGCCCGAATACGGCGCGACCTGCGGCTTCTTCCCGATTGACGACGACACCTTGCGCTACCTCACCGACACCAACCGGCCGGCCGCACAGGTGGCGCTGGTCGCCGCCTACGCCAAAGCGCAGGGCATGTTCCATACCAAATCCACGCCGGATCCCATCTTCACCGACGTGCTCAAGCTCGAGCTCGCCAGCGTCGAGCCGTCCATGGCGGGCCCGAAACGCCCGCAGGATCGCGTCGCGTTGAAAGACGTCAAATCGAGCTTCGCGCAGGCGATGGAGAAAGAGTTCCTCAAGGGCGGCACCAACACGAAGGAAATCTTCGATCTTCATCCTTCGCTCGCCACGTCGGTCGACAAGGAATTCGGCAAGGCCGGCGGCACCGGCAAGCGCATCCCGGTACCGGGCCGCAATCACGATCTCGGCCACGGCGACGTGGTGATCGCCGCCATCACCTCCTGCACCAACACGTCCAACCCGAGCGTGATGATCGGCGCGGGCCTGTTGGCGCGCAAGGCGCTGGCCAAAGGTCTCACGGTCAAGCCCTGGGTGAAGACCTCGCTCGCGCCTGGCTCGCAAGTGGTTGCCGAGTATCTCTCGAAATCCGGCCTGCAGAAGGATCTCGATGCGCTCGGCTTCAACCTCGTCGCCTTCGGTTGCACCACCTGCATCGGCAATTCCGGCCCGCTGCCGGCCGAGATTTCGAAAGTGATCAACGACAACGATCTTGTGGCCTGCGCCGTGCTGTCCGGCAATCGCAATTTCGAGGCCCGCGTCAATCAGGACGTCCGCGCCAACTATCTGGCTTCGCCTCCGCTTGTCGTCGCCTATGCGATCGCCGGCTCGCTCCTGGTCGATCTCGTCAAGCAGCCGCTCGGCTTGGACAAGAAAGGCAAGAAAGTTTTCCTGCGCGACATCTGGCCCACGAGCCGCGAGATCAACGCCTTGATCCGCAAGTGCATCACCAAGCAGGTGTTCCAGAAAAAATATGCCGACGTGTTCAAGGGCGACGCCCAGTGGCGCAAGATCACCGTCAAGGGCGGGCTGACGTACGATTGGGATCGCCGTTCGACCTACGTGCAGAACCCACCGTATTTTACCGGCATGACCCGCCGGCCCGAGCCGTTGACGGACATCGTCGATGCGCGCGTGCTCGGCCTCTTCCTCGACTCGATCACCACCGACCACATTTCGCCGGCCGGCTCGATCAAGCTCGACTCGCCGGCCGGAAAATATCTGGTTGAGCACAAGGTCAAGCCGGTCGATTTTAATCAATATGGCACGCGGCGCGGCAATCACGAGGTGATGATGCGCGGCACCTTTGCCAACATCCGCATCAAGAATCAGATGGTGCCCGGCACCGAAGGCGGTCTCACGATTCATTACCCGTCGCGCCAGAAGATGCCGATCTACGATGCGGCAATGCGTTACCGCACCGAGCACGTTCCGCTCGTAGTGTTTGCCGGCAAAGAATATGGCTCGGGCTCTTCGCGCGACTGGGCCGCCAAAGGTGCGAATTTGCTCGGCGTGCGCGCGGTCATCGCGCAATCGTTCGAGCGCATTCACCGCTCCAATCTGGTCGGCATGGGCGTCGTGCCATTGGTATTCGAGGAAGGAACGTCGTGGCAGTCGCTCGGCATGAAAGGTGACGAGCAGGTGACGATCCGCGGTCTGCAGGGAGAACTTAAGCCCCGTCAGCGAATGATCGCGGAAATCGTGGCCGGCGATGGCGGATTAAAGCGCGTACCGTTGATATGCCGTATTGATACACTTGATGAGCTTGATTACTTCAAGAATGGGGGGATATTACAATACGTGTTGCGCCATCTCGCCGCGTGACGCGGCACTGCGCTTTAACTATTCTAAACGTTGCCTCACTGCGAAGTGAGTAGATGGTGAGGACGGGTTCTGGCTAAGATGCGTGGCATGGCGTCGTTGGATTCGCATATTTTTGACATACCTGTGGCGCGCTCCTCGTTATTCGCGCATCGCTCCCTGTCCGGCTCTGTGGTTCTCGTTGCGCTCCTCGCGCTGACGACCGTCTCGCGCGCCGAAACGCCCAAGGCCTCGATCGAGCTGTTCACCAGTCAAGGCTGTTCGTCCTGCCCGCCGGCCGACAGGCTGATCGGCGAGCTGGCCAAGGACCGCTCGCTGGTGACTATGAGCCTCCCGGTCGACCTCTGGGATTATCTCGGATGGAAGGACACCCTCGCGCTTCCAGGCCACCGTCTCCGGCAGGAGGCCTACGCGCACATGCGGGGCGCTCAAGTCTATACACCGCAGGCGGTGATCAACGGCGTTGTGATGGTCACCGGCAGTGATCGCGCGGCAATCGAGCGCGCCATCCAACAGACCGACCGTGATACTACGGCCATGCAACTGCCCGTGAAGCTCACGATCGAAGGCGAGAAATTAACCGTTGAGGTGTCGGCATCAAGCGACGGCCGCGGGCAGGGCGAGGTTTGGCTTTGCCCGATGGTCAACAAGGTTCCGGTCAAGATCGAACGCGGTGAGAACAACGGTCACGTCGTCACCTATAACAACGTGGTGCGAAGTTGGGTCAAGCTTGGCAATTGGTCTGGCGGCGCCGAGACCTACAATCTCTCGATCACGGATTTTCAGAACGCCAACTTCGACTCAGTTGTCGTTATAGTGCAAAGTGGCGACAAGCTGTCGCCGGGTCTCATGCTGGGCGCGAGCACGGCGGCCATTCGCTGATCCGCGGCGTCCAGCGCATCCATTTTCCCTGACACGACTGCCCGGAGCGCTGACGGCTTCAGCCGCCTTTGCGCGGAATTTCATGCGCGCAAAAAAATGGGCCGGCGTTAGGCCGGCCCAAGAGCGTTGGGGGATTGAACCGTACGCTTACCAACTGGCCCGGTCCGCCAGAGCCCGGGGGGCTGGGGGGCTGAGAAGTCCGGCACTCTTGACTGGACCGGGCCTTAGGCAACTGCTTGCATATTATTTGTCAGCGCGGCGGTCGCTGGGCCGAAATTGGGCGTTATTATGATTTATTTAACGTCTTCGTGAGGGCTGAAAGCCCGTTTGCTTGCACGCTATCGCCGATCAGCGCGCCGCCCGCGCATTAACCCTAACTCAGAGTCCCCTTGCCGTGACGTGCCGGCAGCGCGATCATGACATCTGGGTAACGTTTGAGTAACCAATGGGAGGCGCCGCATGACCTTCGGCGATACCGAACCAAGCGAGTTCCACGGGGGCGGCACGTACAGTCCCGTCGCCCCCGCAAACCAGGTGACCTTCGACCGCCGCGAACTCAATCGCATTCTTGGCCTCTACGGTCGCATGGTCGCAGCCGGCGAATGGCGGGATTATGCCATCGACTTCCTCAAGGACCGGGCGGTGTTTTCCGTATTCCGCCGCTCGTCGGAAGTTCCCATCTACCGCATCGAGAAAAACCTCCGCCATGCGCGCCGTCAGGGCGCCTATAGCGTGGTATCGGCCACCGGCCTGATCATGCGCCGCGGCCACGAGCTCGACCGGGTGCTGCGCGTGCTCGACGGCAAGCTGAGCGTGGTCGGAGCCTGAAGGCCTACGGCAACGTCGTCGCGCCCGGCCCGAGGGTGCGCTGCATCAGCACCGTATCGAGCCAGCGGCCGAATTTGAAACCGACGTTTTGGATATTGCCGACGTAGTGGAAGCCGGCGGCGCGATGCAATTCGATCGAAGGGATTTGCTCCGAGTCCCCGATCACCGCGATCATCTGGCGAAAGTCGCGCGCCTCGCTCGCCGCGATCAGTTGCTCGAGCAAGGCACGCCCGACGCCACGCCGCTGGGCTGCGGGATCGACATAGACCGAATCCTCCACCGACCAGCGATAGGCCGGCCGCGGCCGGTAGGGCCCCGCATAGGCATAGCCTGCCAGCGCGCCGTCGAGCTCGGCCACCACATAGGGATAGTTGCGGTCAACCAAAGCTTGAAACCGCCGCGCCATTTCTTGTTCGGTGGGCGGCTCGATCTCGAATGACGCCGTGCCCTCCTTCACGGCGCGGGCGTAGATGCGTGTGATGGCGGGAATGTCGCCTGAGCGGGCGTCGCGGATGGCAAGCGGCATCGGCGCAACCTAGATCGCTCCCGGACAAAAGCAAACGCCCCGGCCAATGGCCGGGGCGTTGTCCTAGTCGTTTGCGCTCAGCGGCGGTCGCCGAGCAACCGCAGCAGCATCAGGAACAGGTTGATGAAGTCGAGGTAGAGCGACAGCGCACCCATCACCGCCTTGCGGCCGGTGACAGTGCCGTCGTCATTGACGTCGTACATTTCCTTGATCTTCTGCGTATCCCAGGCGGTGAGGCCGGCAAACACGAGCACGCCGATTACCGAGATCGCGAAGCCCAGCGCGTTGCTCGGCCAGATCAGGTTCACGATCATCGCCAGCAACAGCCCGAACAACCCCATCATCAGGAATGAGCCCATCGCGGTCAAATCGCGCTGTGTCGTGTATCCGTAGAGACTGAGGGCGCCGAACGAGGCCGCCGAGATGAAGAACACCCGCGTGACCGAGGTCAGCGTGTACGCCAGAAATACGGATGAAAGCATCAATCCGAGCAGGCCGGCATAGATCATGAACAGCGCCAGTGCCGTCGTGTACTGCAGGTGCTGAATCCGGAAGCTGATGAAAAATACCAACCCCAGCGTTGCGAGCAGCAGCACAATGACCGCCGGTCCGTGGAAGATCGCTTGACCGAACGATGTCAACCCGACGATTACGCCGGCATCGTTCGTCGTCACCGCGGCTTGGAATGTGAACCATGCCACCACGCCGGTGATTGCCACCGCGACTGCCATGTAGTTGTAGACGCGGAGCATGTAAGCGCGCAGCCCCTCGTCGATCGCAACCGCCCGGCCAGCAAAGCTGCCGCGCGCCGCTATGTTCCGGTCGAAATCCGACATAGAAGTTTCCTCTCTGATGTCCCGGCGGAGGCCGGGGAAATCCCTCGCCGCGGCGCAGGGCCGACCGGCGTTTCCGTGAGCCGAATCTAGTGCGCCGCAACGCTTTGCGCCAGATGGGGGGAGGGTCTATCGGGTAAAGGTTACGAATTGTTCAGTAGCACGATAGCCCCACGAAAACCCCGTTTAGCGCGAGTCTGGTCCTGACTGTGACGACGAGTCCCGGGCTTATTCGTCGCGCTGCCCGAGCAGCTGCAGCAGCAGCGTGAACAGGTTGATGAAATTGAGATAGAGCGACAGCGCACCCAGGATCGAGGCGCGCTCGGCGGTCTCGCCATCCATGGCCGCGAAGATGTACTCGTTCTTCAGCCGCTGGGTATCCCACGCGGTCAGCCCGGCAAACACCAGCACGCCCACGACCGAAATCGCGAATTGCAGCGCATTGCTTGTCATGAAGAGATTGACCATGCCGGCGAGGATCACGCCGAACAGCCCCATGATCAGGAACGAACCCATGCCGGTGAGGTCGCGCTGGGTGGTATAGCCCCACAGGCTCAAGGCCCCGAACGATGCTGCCGTGATGAAGAACACCCGCACGATCGAATCGTGGGTGAAGACCAGGAAAATCGCACCGAGTGAAACGCCCACCAGCGCGGCATAAATCCAGAACAGGGCCTGTGCCACGCCCGGCCGCAACCGCTCAATTCCGAAGCTGAGCACGAAAACCAGCACGAGCGGGGAGAAAAAGATCACCCATTTCAACGGGCTGAGGAAGACGTAATAGCCGATCGGCGTCACGAACATGGTCTTGCCGACCGGAATCGGAATTTGCTCTCCACCGCGCAGGATTTTGACGGCGGCGGACAGATCGCTCGTAACCGAAAGCATGTAGATGGCGAGCGCGGCCAGGCCCGTGATCGCAAGACCGAGCATCATGTAGTTGTAGATGTGCAGCATATACGTGCGCAGACCTTGATCGACCGCGACCGTTCCGGCGCGAGCGATCGCTGGTCCGAACGGTGCCGTCACCATGTTGCGATCAAAGTCCGACATCGTCGAACTCCTGCCTGTGCCTTGAGTGTGCGTCTGGGGAACTCGAGCTTCGCTTCGACGGTCGCCGCCGACCGCCCCAGTCAACGCACTGATACATCAACTCATGGAGTTCGTCTGTACGCGAATTGCATGTCACCACCATGATCGCGTGACGGTTTGTCGCAAGTTTCACAAATTCCTCAACGCCGGCGCAGCCTTATGGCTCAGTGCGACAAATGTTCCGAGCAACCCGAAAATAACCATCACGACGAACGCGCCCACCGCGGCAATCGTCGCCGAAGTGGGCAGCCAGACAAATCCGAGTGTCATCAACTCTGTGACGACGAGCCACGCCGCAATCGAACCGGCGGCCACGCCGAAAAGCGCGGTCACGGTTCCGAGCAGCGTGTATTCCAGCGCATATGCGCCAATCAGCCGCAATCGTGTCGCCCCCAGCGTCTTCAGGATGACGGCGTCGTAGACCCGATGGCGATGCCCGGCAGCAAGCGCCCCGCCGAGAACCAGTATCGCCGCCAGCAGCGCGACCACGCTCGCTCCGCGCACCGCCAGCACGAGGTTCGTCACGATGCTGCCGAATGCATCGAGCGCGTCCTTCACGCGGACCGCCGTGATGGCCGGAAAAGCGTCCGCCACGGCCTTGATCATCGCGGTCTCTTCGGCCGTGCTCCCGCCGTCCGGATAGGTGAGCGTGGCGATATCGGTGTGCGGCGCACCGGCAAACGCGCCGGGCGAGAACACCAGCACGAAATTGATTCCGAGGCTCTGCCAATCGACGTTGCGCAGGTTGGAAATGCGCGCGGTGATCTCGCGGCCAAGCACGTTGACGGTGACCGCATCGCCGAGCTTGAGCCCCAGTCCCTCGGCGAGCTTTTTCTCGAATGAAACCAGCGGCGGCCCCTGATAATCCGCGCCCCACCATTCCCCCGCGGCCAGCCGCGAACCGAGAGGAATGTCGGCCGCATAGGTGATGCCGCGATCGCTTTGCAGCACCCAGGCGGCGTTGGCCGAAGGCTTGAGATCCTCCGCCTTGACCCCGCCGGCGGACACGATCCGGCCGCGCAGCATCGGCACGCGTTCGAGCTTGGCCAAAGGCGCGCGCGCATGAACGAGCGCATCGAAGCGTTCGGCATCGGCCGGTTGGATGTCGAGGAAGTAAAACGAAGGCGCCTTCTCCGGCAGCGCGGCGGAAAATTGCCGGCGCAGATTGCCGTCGATTTCGATCACGGTGACAAGCAGCGCCAGCCCCAAGCCGAGCGACAGCACGACGGTCGGCGTGAGCGCGCCCGGACGGTGCATATTGGCGATCGCCATTCGCAGCGTGATCGCGCGCGCCCGCGGCAGTCGGCGTGCGACCGCCATGACGAATTCGGCGACCAGCCTCAACACCACGAACACGCCCGCTGCGGTCACGACGAAAAAGATCGCGATGCGTCGGTCATAGGCGAGCAGCACGGCGAGCGTCGCGAGCGCCGCCACGACCACGATCGTCGCCGCCACGTAACGCGGGCGCGGCCACTTGCGCTCCGGCGCGACTGCGTCGCGAAACAGCGCCGAAACCGGAACATCGTGCGCGCGGCCGAGCGGCCATAGCGCGAACGCCAACGCGGTGAGCAGCCCAAAGGCAAGCGCAAGCGCAAGTTCCGCAGGATGCAGCGCCGGTGCGATCGGCAGCGGAATGATGGAACCGAAAACGGCCGCGATCGCAAACGGCATGGCGGCCCCAAGCACGAGCCCGATCGCCGAGCCGATGAGCGCAAGCACCACCATTTGCACGAGGTAAATGGCGAAAACGCGCCCGCCGGTCGCGCCCAGCGTTTTCAGGGTCGCAATCACTTCGCGCTTGCGGTCGAGATGGCTTTTCACCGCATTCGCAACCCCGACGCCGCCGATCAGCAGCGCGGTCAGCCCGACGAGCGTCAGATATTGGGTGAACCTCTCCACGTCGCGTTCCAGCGCGGGCGTGGCGTTGCGGCGTGTGCGAATTTGCCAGCCGGCGTCCGGCAATTGCGCGCGCGCGGCGGCGATCACGGCCTGCACCGCGCTCTCGCGATCGTCCGGCAGTTTGAGTTGATAATGCCATCGCACCAGCGTTCCGGGCTGCAGCAGTCCGGTCGCCCGCAACGCGGCTTCGCTCATGAGGACCCTTGGACCGAATGCGATCCCGCTCGCGAGCTTGTCCGGCTCGGATTTCAGCACGGCGGAGAGCTCGATCGTGGCCGAGCCGATCGTCACGCGCGCGCCGGGCGAAAGTTCAAGCCGCGTCAGCAATGTCGGATCGACGGCAGCGCCGTAGACCCCGTTCCGCTCCGCGATCACGGTCGCGAGCGACATATCTGGGTCGAGCGCGACCGCGCCGAAAAGCGGATAAGCGCCGTCCACCGACTTGATCTCGACCAGGGTGCTGCGTCCCTCGGCGGTGCGCGCCATCGCCCGCATGGTGGCGGTCACCGCCACCCGGCCTTGCCGCTCGAGAAAGGCGCGTTCGTTTGCGTCCGCCTCGCGATGAATGAGAGTGAACGCCAGGTCGCCGCCCAGGATCACGCGGCCCTCGCGTTCCAGGCCGCTCGTCAGGCTCTCGGCAACCGAACCGACGCCGGCAATCGCCATGACGCCGAGCGCGATGCAGGCAATGAAGACGCCAAAACCGCGCAAGCCCGAACGCAGCTCGCGCAGCGCAAGATCGAACACGAGACGGCGCGACGGCGACGTGACGGCAATGCTCATGGCTTGGCCTTGACGCTTTCGCTGTCGATTCGTCCCGAGCGCAGCCGAATGATGCGGTCGCAGCGCTGCGCCAACGCCGCATCGTGCGTGACCAGCACGAGCGTCGTCCCGCGCGCCTTGTGGCTGGCGAACAGCAGATCGATGATCTGGGCGCCGGTCGTCTCGTCGAGATTGCCGGTCGGCTCGTCCGCCATCAGGATGGCGGGACCGGGCGCGCTCGCCCGCGCCAGCGCAACGCGTTGCTGTTCGCCGCCCGAAAGCTCGGCCGGATAATGCTGAAGCCGCTCGGATAGGCCCACCGCCGCGAGTTCGCGCTGCGCGCGTTCCTGCGCATGGGCGATGCCCGCAAGCTCAAGCGGTACGGCGACGTTTTCCAGCGCCGTCATGGTCGGAATGAGGTGGAAGGACTGAAACACGATCCCGACATTGCGGCCGCGGAAGCGCGCCAGCCCGTCCTCGTCGAGCGCGCCGAGGTCGTGGCCGCCGACCGCAACCCGACCGGTGTCCGGACGTTCCAGTCCGGCGATCACCATCAGCAGCGTCGACTTGCCGGAGCCCGACGGACCCACCAAGCCGACCGCCTCGCCCGCACCTATATGCAGATTGATATCTTTGAGGATATGAACGCTGGCCGCACCGCGGCCGAGCGAAAGATTGACGCCGGTGAGTGCAATGGCCGGGCTGCCCGCTGCCGAGGTATCGTTCATGAGGTCTTGCGCCCGTGCTGGTCGTCGCTCGTGTGGCCCCCGCTCATATGGGAATGGCTACCGATTGGTCCAGCGGTTCATCGCTTCGGCGGTGGTTGTTTGGACTTTGGTCGCAGTCGCGCCGAGCAGCCGGGCCGAGAACCGCCCTCTGAAGATCGTCGTATTGGGCGATTCGCTCACGGCCGGGTTTCAACTTCCGGCGGCTGCGGCCTTTCCCGCGCGTCTTGAACGGGCGCTAACGGCCAAAGGCTTCGCGGTCAGCATCGCCAATGCCGGTGTTTCCGGAGATACCGCATCCGGCGGGCTGAGCCGGGTCGCCTGGTCGGTTCCGCCCGGTACCGACGCGGTCATTCTGGAGCTTGGCGCCAACGACATGCTGCGCGGCATCGATCCGAAAGTCACGCGCGCGTCGCTCGAATCAATCATACGCACGCTCAAGTCCCGCAGTGTCGAGGTCCTGCTCGCCGGCATGCGCGCCGCGCCGAACATGGGCCCGGAATACCGGCGTGCGTTCAATGCAATCTATCCCGACCTTGCTTCGTCCTACGGACTCGTCTTCTACCCGTTTTTCCTCGATGGCATCGTGACCGACCCCAAATTCAATCTTGGCGATGGTATACACCCGAATCAGGCCGGCGTTGATGTCATCGTTGCGCGTATTCTGCCCAAGACCGAAGAGTTGATCGCGCGCGTGCGCGCGCACCGCTGATCAGGCAAGAGAGGCGCACGAAAATGCCGCGACTCTTCACGGCCCTCGAAATCCCCGCCGATATCGGCCAGTCGCTCTCGATGCTGCGCGGCGGCCTGCCGGGCGCGCGCTGGATCGATCCCGAGAATTATCACCTCACACTGAGGTTCATCGGCGATGTCGACGATGTCGTCGCGCACGAAATCGACTCGATGCTCGGCAAGGTTCATCGTGCACCGTTCGAGTTGCGGCTTGACGGGCTGTCCTCCTTCGGCGGCCACAAGCCGCGCGCCGTGGTGGTTTCGGTATCGCCGCAACAACCCGTCGTCGAGCTGCAGGCCGAACACGAGCGCCTGCTGCAGCGCGTTGGGCTCGAACCGGAAGGCCGCAAATACACGCCCCACGTCACGCTTGCGCGCTTGCGCGATACGTCGAGCCGGGAAGTTGCCGAATATCTGTCGACGCGAGGCGCGTTTCGCTCGAAGACGTTCTTGGCGTCGCGCTTCGTGTTGTTCTCGTCGCGTTCGTCCGTCGGTGGCGGGCCGTATGTGGTCGAAGCCGCCTACCCGTTTGCGGCGCAGGCGTCGGTTGCCGCGATCTGAATGTTCTTGGTCGAGCTTTTTTCCGCCACGCGCAGCATGCTCAGATGATACCGCCGCGCCACGTCGATGATGCGCTCGGTCAGCATGCCGCCGAACGCGCCGTCGTCAAACTCCTGCTCCACCGTAATGGCGGCCTCGGCGCGGCGCGCGGTCCGGTCCGGAACGATTTCGGCCGCCGCTCGCATGACGCCGTCCACGTAGGCGCCGACCAGGATCGCCCCTGCGGAAATCAAACCGAGACAGTGGATGGCGCAATTGTCGCCGGCGAGGTTCGGTCCGTTGCCGTTGAGCCGCAACAGATGGGCGTAATAGTCTTCGATCGCGGTCGGCCCCAAAACACGGATGTCGGCACGGATTTCTTTTCCGCTTGGCATGGTCTTGCACCTCACGCTCGGTGATGGCGGGATTCAATAGCGCGCAATCACCGCCACTTCGTTAACGGCGGGCGCCGGCCTATTTTCCTAAGGATTTGATTTATAGAAGGAAAATGGCTCAATTGTGCCGTTGAAATTTACCCATCGTGGTTAGCGTTGTGTTGCTTGCTCAGCCCTTGCCGAATCCTTATCCCTCGCCCAAGTCACGTCTCGCCACGCGCCGCGCCCTGCAAAAAGTCGATTCGGATGCCCACCCACGAGCTTTACGAGGATCTTGTCGCCACCGGCAAAATCGAGCGTGATCGCGCGCAGGAAGCGCTGCTGGGTCGGTTCACCCAGCTTGAACGCCGCCTCGACGAGCATCGCCTGGCGAGCAAATCCTCCTCCCTCGGCTGGCTGTTTGGCGCCCGCGAGCGGAGCGAGCCGATCAAGGGTCTTTACATCTACGGCGAGGTCGGACGCGGCAAGACCCTGCTGATGGATCTTTTTTTCGAAGCTTCGCCGGTGACCCGCAAACGCCGGGCGCATTTCCATGAGTTCATGGGCGACGTGCATGAGCGCGTTCGTGAAATCCGACATGAACTCAAGCTCGGCAAGATCGCCGGCGACGACCCGATCCGCCTCGCCGCCGCGTCGATCGCGGAGGAAACCTGGCTGCTGTGCTTCGACGAGTTCCACGTCACCGACATTGCCGATGCCATGATCCTGAGTCGCCTGTTCGCCCGATTGTTCGAGCTCGGCGTCGTGATGGTCGCAACCTCGAATGTCGAGCCGCGCGAGCTCTATTTGAATGGCCTGAATCGCGGACTGTTCCTGCCGTTCATCGCCCTGCTCGTGCAGCGTCTGGACGTGTTGCGGCTTGAGGCCCGCACCGATTTCCGCCTGGAAAAACTCGCCGGCCATCCGGTTTGGCACGTTCCGGCCGACGCCAAGGCCGATGCGGCGCTGCAGGACACCTGGAGGCGTCTGACCGGCAATCAGGCGGGCGAGCCGTGCAACCTGCTCGTCCACGGCCGGACGCTGCACGTGCCGCATGCCGCCATGGGTGTAGCGCGATTTTCGTTCGCCGAGCTTTGCGAGCAGCCGCTTGGTGCCGCCGATTACTTGCGGCTCGCGCACGAATTTCACACCCTGATGATCGATCGCATACCGGTGATGGATTTCGATCAGCGCAATGCGGCCAAGCGGTTCATCATCCTGATCGATACGCTCTACGATCATGCGGTGAAGCTCGTGGCCTCGGCCGCCGCCGAGCCTGACGCGCTCTATCGCGGAACGGAAGGATTTGAGGTGGGCGAATTCAAGCGTACGGCCTCGCGGCTGATCGAAATGCGCTCGCAGAGCTATCTCGCCCTGCCACACGGTCGCCGCGAATCCGCGCCAAGTGCATCGAGCGAAAGCATCGTCGAAACCTGAATGCTCTTGGCTCCATCTTCGGCGCGGCCTATCGACCGGTCGGATCGGCCCTCAAGACTTGATTTTGGTTGCCAGCGCTGACGGCCAAGGCGTATTGCGTGGCGACTCAAGTAAATCGGAGCGTGCTTATGGAGCAGACCCAAAAGCCCGAGATCCCTGAAATCAAGACGACCGCCGACAACGGCGTGGTGGAGAACGTTACCGCCGTAACCGAACCCGCGCCCGCAGCTTCCCAGCGCGCAAGGCGCCCGCGGCCGACGCGGTTCCCCTGCGTCATTTGCAGCCGGGACAGGCTCGCGCGCGATGTCACGCGGCTCGACGTCGTACGCCCGAGTCTGCTCGATCGCATCAAGCTCGAATATCCCGATCTTCCTGCCGAAGGGTATGTTTGCAACAACGATCTCGACAGCTTCCGCTCGCGCTACGTCACCGACCTGCTCCACGACGAACGCGGCGAGCTGACCAAGCTCGAACAGGACGTGGTCCAAAGTCTCGCCGACCACGAGACGCTGGCCGAGAACATCGAAGCGGAATTCACCGGCCACCGCACTTTTGGCGAGCGCCTGTCGGACCATCTGGCCAGCTTCGGCGGCAGCTGGACCTTCATCATTTTCTTCCTGGCGGTGCTGTTTTTGTGGATGGCATTCAACGTGGTGGAGATGGGACGCGAGCAGTTCGATCCCTACCCGTTCATCCTGCTCAATTTGGTGCTGTCGTGCCTGGCCGCGCTGCAGGCGCCGATCATCATGATGAGCCAGAAGCGCCAGGAGGCCAAGGACCGGTTGCGGTCGGAAAACGATTATCGCGTGAATCTGAAGGCCGAATTGGAGATCAGGCACCTGCATGAAAAAATCGACCATATCCTCACCCGCCAATGGGAGCGTCTGGCCGAGATTCAGCAGATCCAACTTGAACTGATGCAGAGCAATGCCACGCTGCGGCGCTAGGGCCGGGCGATCTCGGCCGTTGATGGCTTGCACAAAAGTTCAGGTAGTTCCTGGGCTTTCGGGCCTCGTCGACTTGAATGCCCTCGCCGAAACGGCTAATCCACCGGCGCAGCGGCGGTTTTCCCTCCTAGAGGACATTCTCCCACATGGTGCGTCCCAAGATTGCTTTGATCGGTGCTGGCCAGATCGGCGGCACACTCGCCCACCTGATTGGCATGAAGGAACTGGGCGATGTCGTTCTGTTCGACATCGCCGAAGGCATCCCGCAGGGCAAATCGCTCGACCTGGTGCAGTCTTCGCCGGTCGAGGGTTTCGACGCCCGCATGGCCGGCGTCAATTCCTATGAGGCGATTGAAGGCGCCGATGTCTGCATCGTGACCGCCGGCGTGCCGCGCAAGCCCGGCATGAGCCGCGATGACCTGCTCGGCATCAATCTCAAGGTGATGGATCAGGTCGGCGCCGGCCTGAAGAAATACGCGCCCAATGCCTTCGTGATCTGCATCACCAATCCGCTCGACGCAATGGTCTGGGCCCTGCAGAAATCGAGCGGCCTGCCGCGGCAGATGGTGGTCGGCATGGCCGGCGTGCTCGACTCGGCGCGGCTGCGTTATTTCCTGGCGGACGAATTCAACGTTTCGGTCGAAGACGTGAGCGCCTTCGTGCTCGGCGGCCACGGCGACACCATGGTGCCGATGGCGCGCTATTCCACGGTTGCCGGCATCCCGCTGCCCGACCTGATCAAGATGGGCTGGACCACGCAAGCCCGCGTCGACGAGATCATGACCCGTACGCGCAACGGCGGCGCCGAGATCGTCAATCTCCTGAAAACCGGTTCCGCCTTCTACGCGCCGGCATCCTCCGCCGTCGCCATGGCCGAGAGCTACTTGCGCGACAAGAAGCGCGTGCTGCCTTGTGCCGCATGGCTGAATGGCGAATATGGCATCAAGAACCTTTACGTCGGCGTGCCGGTGGTGATCGGCGCCAAGGGCGTCGAGCGCATCGTCGAGCTCGAACTCAATGCCGCCGAGCGCGACATGTTCGATAAATCGGCGGCAGCGGTGAAGGGGCTGGTCGATGCTTGCGTCAAGATCGCACCGGAGCTGGGGAAGAAGTAGGTTCATCGCCGCCCTTCGTTGGCGCGGCCAATCGATTGTCGATCAATGAACATCCACGAATATCAGGCCAAGGCGGTGCTGCGGGATTTCGGCGTGGCCGTTCCGCGCGGCATTCCGGCATTGAGCGTCGATGAGGCCGTCAAGGCCGCCCATGAGCTTGGCGGCCCTGTCTGGGTGGTGAAGGCGCAGATTCACGCCGGCGGCCGCGGCAAGGCCGGCGGCGTCAAAGTGGTGAAGTCCGTCGACGACGTGAAGAAGGAGGCCGCTCGCCTGCTCGGCGCGACGCTGGTGACGCATCAGACCGGTCCGCAGGGCAAGGAGGTGCACCGCCTCTACATCGAGGAAGGCTCCGCCATTGAGAAGGAATTCTATCTTTCGATGCTGATCGATCGCGAGACCTCGCGCGTCGCCATCGTGGTCTCCACCGAAGGCGGCATGGACATCGAGAAGGTCGCGCACGATACCCCCGACAAGATCGTCACCATTTCGGTCGATCCGGTCGAGGGCATCTGGCCGCATCATGTGCGACGCGTGTCGAAGGCGCTCGGCCTTGATGCCGATCTGCAGAAGCAGATGGGTCCGCTGCTTGCCGGTCTCTACAAGGCGTTCACCGAGAAGGACATGAGCCTGCTCGAGGTGAACCCGCTGGTGGTCACGAAAGACAAGAAGTTGATCTGCCTCGATGCCAAGGTCGGCTTCGACGACAATGCGCTCTATCGCCATCCCGAGGTGGTCGCGCTGCGAGATCTGACCGAGGAGGACGAGAAGGAAATCGAGGCCTCCAAATACGATCTCAATTATGTGGCGCTCGACGGCAACATCGGCTGCATGGTCAACGGCGCCGGCCTCGCCATGGCCACCATGGACATCATCAAGCTCTACGGCATGGCGCCGGCGAATTTCCTCGATGTCGGCGGCAGCGCGTCGAAGGAAAAGGTTGCCGCCGCCTTCAAGATCATCACCGCGGATCCGAAGGTGAAGGGTATTTTGGTCAATATCTTCGGCGGCATCATGAAGTGCGACGTGATCGCCGAAGGGGTGGTCGCGGCGGTGAAGGAAGTTGGCCTGACAGTGCCGCTGGTGGTGCGGCTCGAAGGCACCAACGTCGATCTCGGCAAGAAGATCATCGCGCAGTCCGGCCTCAACGTGACCTCCGGCGACGACCTCGACGACGCCGCGCAGAAGATCGTCAAGGCGGTGAAAAGCGGCACGCAATGATCATCGTGCGAACCAAGATGACCCCCCCCCGACGGCCTTCGGCCGTCGACCTCCCCTTTCCAAGGGGAGGTAAGTCGTAAAGTCGCTGCAATTCATGAACCCGGGATTAGAAAGCAGCCGCGCCACATCGTCACCTCCCCTTGAAAAGGGGAGGTCGGCGAGCGTAGCGAGCCGGGTGGGGATCAAAGCGTCTCGTTTCGATCTGACGCGCGCAAAGACCGCCCGAGCCAGACGACTGCGCCGCAACTCCACAGATGTCGAAATGGATTTGTGGCAGAAGCTTCGCAACCGGCAACTTGGCGTCGATTTTCGCCGACAGCATCCGATCGGTAATTACGTGCTCGATTTTTATTGCCCCGTACTGCGTCTTGCGATCGAGCTTGATGGCGGCCAGCACGCCGGAATTGGAGCCGCGCGCCGCGATGACAAGCGAACGCATTGGCTTGTGACGCGCGGTATATCGACGCTGAGATTCTGGAATTCTGACGTCGTACGAAATATCGACGGCGTATTAGAAGCGATCACTGACAAAAATTCTCAATTGCGATCTGCCCAGAAACAGACCCCCACCCGACGCGCGTAGCGCGAGAGTAGTCATATGCCCATCCTCGTCGACAAGAACACCAAGGTCATCTGCCAGGGCTTCACCGGCAAGAACGGCACGTTCCATTCCGAGCAGGCGATTGCCTACGGCACCAAGATGGTCGGCGGCACGTCGCCCGGCAAAGGCGGCGCGACCCATCTCAATCTGCCGGTGTTCGATACCGTCACCGAAGCCAAAGCCAAGACCGGCTGCAATGCGAGCGTGATCTACGTGCCGCCGCCCGGTGCGGCCGACGCCATCGAGGAAGCCATCGAGGCGGAGATCCCGTTGATCGTCTGCATCACCGAAGGCATTCCGGTTGAGGACATGGTGAAGGTCAAACGCTCGCTGTCGGGCTCGAAGTCGCGTTTGATTGGTCCCAACTGTCCGGGCGTGATGACCGCGGGCGAATGCAAGATCGGCATCATGCCGGCCTCGATCTTCAAGCCCGGCAAGGTCGGCATCGTGTCGCGCTCGGGCACGCTCACCTACGAGGCGGTGTTCCAGACCAGCCGCGAGGGCCTGGGCCAGACCACGGCGCTCGGCATTGGCGGCGATCCCGTCAAGGGCATGGACTTCATTGATGGTCTTGAGCTGTTCCTTGCCGACAAGGCGACCGAGGCCATCGTCATGATCGGCGAGATCGGCGGCTCGTCCGAGGAGAATGCCGCCCAGTTCCTCAAGGACGAGGCCAAACGCGGCCGCCAGAAACCCATGGTCGGCTTCATCGCCGGTCGCACCGCGCCGCCCGGCCGGCGCATGGGCCACGCCGGTGCCATCATTTCCGGCGGCAAAGGGGATGCGGAGTCCAAAATTGCGGCAATGGAATCCGCAGGAATTAAGGTATCACCGTCACCGGCCAGGATCGGCAAAACGCTTGTCGAAGTTTTGAAACGCTGATTCAGGCTTTGGGTCTTAAATAGCCTTTCGCACGTCATAAATCTGAGTCATAGATCGGACCGCAGGCGGTCGCGGGTGCTCATGCCTATGCGCCGTTTGCCCGGAGTTGGTACTCCGAGGAGGAATCATCGATGTCTCGGCAAGACGCGAACACGCAGTTCGCTCTCACGTCGTTTCTTTACGGCGGCAACGCCGCCTATATTGAAAACCTTCAAGCGCGCTACGAAAAGGACGGGGCCTCGGTCGATGCCGAGTGGCAGGCCTTTTTCAAGGGCCTGAAGGAGGATTCGCGCGCCGTGCAGCGGATCGCGCGCGGGCCGTCGTGGCAGCCGCCGATCTTGCCCCGCGCCGACGGCGAGCTCATCGCGGCGCTGACCGGCGACTGGAGCGAGGTCGAGAACAAGATCGGCGGCAAAATCGCGCAGGTCGCGTCCGCCAAGGGCGTCGAGCTTTCTGCCGCCGACGTCCAACAGGCGACCCGCGACTCCATCCACGCGCTGATGCTGATCCGCGCCTATCGCATCCGCGGCCATTACCACGCCAACCTCGATCCGCTGGGCTTGGAGCCCATGAAGGACGACGAGGAACTCGACTCGCGCTCCTATGGCTTCACCGAGGCCGACTTCGACCGCAAGATTTTTCTCGACAAGGTGCTTGGCCTCGAATTCTCGACACTGCGCGAGATCGTTGCGATCCTCAAGCGTACCTATTGCCAGACGCTCGGCGTCGAATTCATGCACATTTCAAATCCGGCGCAGAAGGGTTGGATGCAGGAGCGCATCGAAGGCAAGGACAAGGAGATCGCTTTCACCCGCGAGGGCAAGCGCGCGATCCTCAACAAACTGGTCGAAGCCGAAGGTTTTGAGAAATTCTGCGACCTGAAATTCACCGGCACCAAGCGCTTCGGTCTCGACGGCGGCGAGTCGATGATCCCGGCGCTCGAGCAGATCATCAAGCGCGGCGGCGCGCTCGGCGTCAAAGAGATCGTCATCGGCATGGCGCACCGTGGCCGCTTGAACGTGCTGGCGCAGGTGATGGGCAAGCCGCAGCGCGCCATCTTCCACGAGTTCAAGGGCGGCTCGGCCACTCCCAACGAGGTCGAAGGCTCCGGCGACGTGAAATATCACCTC
>Ga0187765_10000203_pt1 | contig 20907 bp, 18 predicted proteins | sample 0216_QUI02_MP05__3_FD_133018 | JGI IMG/M metagenome (GOLD analysis project Ga0187765, IMG submission 133018) | Tropical peat soil microbial communities from peatlands in Department of Meta, Colombia - 0216_QUI02_MP05_10_MG | ecosystem: Environmental > Terrestrial > Soil > Wetlands > Peat ...
AGATGGCTGAATCTTTTGATCTCGCGGTGGTCGGCGGCGGCCCCGGCGGTTACGTCGCGGCGATCCGTGCGGCGCAGCTCGGCATGAAGACGGCAGTGATCGAGCGCGAGCAACTAGGGGGCATCTGTCTCAATTGGGGCTGCATTCCCACCAAGGCGTTGCTGCGCTCGTCGGAGATCAATCACTTGCTTCAGCATCTCGGCGACTACGGTTTCAGCGCCAAGGAAGTAAGCTTCGACATCAAGAAGATCGTCGAACGTTCGCGCAAGGTGGCGAAACAGCTCTCGAGCGGCGTCGCGTTCCTGATGCGGAAGAACAAAATAACCGTGATCGACGGCCACGCGACACTCGCGGGGAAGGGCAAGCTCGCGGTCACCAAGGAGGGCAAGCCCGTTGCCGATGTGACCGCAAAGCACATCGTGCTCGCGACCGGCGCGCGGGCACGCTCGCTCCCCGGTCTCGAACCCGATGGCAAGCTCGTCTGGACTTACAGGGAGGCGATGCTGCCGGACCGCGTGCCGAAATCCTTGTTGGTGGTGGGATCGGGGGCGATCGGCATCGAGTTCGCGAGCTTCTTCCGCGATCTCGGTTCGGAAGTGACGGTGGTCGAGGTGCTGCCGCGCATCCTTCCCGTGGAAGACGCCGATATCTCCGCGTTCGCGCACAAGGCATTCGAGAAGCAGGGCATGAAGATTCAGGTGGGCACGACGGTGAAGGCGCTGAAAAAAGGCGCCGACAGCGTGACCGCGACACTGGCGAGCGGCGACAAGACATCGGAGCTCACGGTCGAGCGCGTGATCCTCGCGATCGGCATCGTCGGCAATGTCGAGAACATCGGTCTCGAGCAGACCAAGGTTCGCGTCGAGAAGACCCATGTGGTGGTGAACGAGTGGTGCGAAACCGGGGAGCTCGGGATCTACGCGATCGGCGATCTTGTGGGACCACCGTGGCTTGCTCACAAGGCGAGCCATGAGGGTGTGCTCTGCGTCGAGCGCATTGCGGGGGTGAAGGGCGTGACACCGCTCGACACCACCAACGTGCCGGGTTGCACCTATTGCCGGCCGCAGGTCGCGAGCGTGGGCCTGACCGAGGCGCGCGCCAGGGAGTTGGGTCACGAGGTGCGCGTCGGACGCTTCCCCTATATCGGCAATGGCAAGGCCATTGCACTGGGCGAAACCGAGGGCTTGATCAAGACCGTCTTCGACGCCAAGACCGGCGAGCTCCTGGGCGCGCACATGATCGGCGCCGAGGTTACCGAGCTGATCCAGGGCTATGCCATCGCGCGCACGCTCGAAAGCACCGAGCATGAGCTGATCGAGACGATCTTCCCGCATCCGACCCTCTCGGAAATGATGCACGAGGCGGTGCTTGACGCTTTCGGGCGGGTCATCCACATCTAGCATTATGGACGACGCTCGGCCAAGGCATCCCGAGAAGGCGCACCGGCCCGACACGCCGATCGCGCGCAAGCCCGATTGGATTCGCGTCAAGGCACCGGTCTCGCGCGAGTACCACGAGACGCGCAACCTCATGCGCGCGCTCAAGCTCAACACCGTCTGCGAGGAAGCCGCCTGCCCCAATATCGGCGAATGCTGGCGGCAAAAGCACGCGACGGTGATGATCCTCGGCAGCATCTGCACGCGAGCCTGCACCTTCTGCAACGTCGCGACGGGGAAGCCCGGTGATCTCGATCCGCACGAGCCGGAGCACGTGGCCGAAGCCGCCGCCAAGCTCGGCCTCGCCCATATTGTCGTGACCTCGGTCGATCGCGACGATCTCGATGACGGCGGCGCGCGACAGTTCGTTCGGGTGATCGAGGCGATCCGCGCTCGCACGCCCGCGACCACCATCGAGGTTCTGACGCCGGATTTCCTGCACAAGGAGGGCGCGCTGGAGCAGGTGGTGGCGGCCAAGCCCGACATCTTCAACCACAATCTCGAGACTGTGCCGCGCCTTTACGCCGAGGTGCGGCCGGGCGCGCGCTATTTTCATTCGCTGCGCTTGCTCGACCAGGTGAAGCGGCTCGATCCCCAGATGTTCACGAAATCCGGGCTGATGGTGGGGCTGGGCGAGGAGCGGCAGGAAATCCTGCAGGTGATGGATGATTTGCGCGCCGCCGACGTCGATTTCCTCACCGTCGGGCAATACCTGCAGCCGAGCCCCAAGCATCACGCGGTCGCGCGCTTCGTTCCGCCGGCCGAGTTCGAGAGCTTGAAACACATGGCCTATGGCAAGGGCTTCCTGATGGTCTCGGCCTCGCCGCTGACGCGTTCCTCCTATTTCGCGGGCGCGGATTTCGAGCGCCTGCGCCGCGTGCGCCAGGAAAAGCTCGCGGCCGCGGGCCGCTAACTCACTCGTCCATGCCCACACACGCCGAGCGCCGGCGTCTGCCCTACAGCGCCGAGCAGCTCTTCGATCTCGTCGCGGACGTGCGGCGCTATCCCGAATTCCTGCCGTGGTGCGTGGGCGTGCGCATCCGTGAGCGGACCGACAAGCTGCTGGTGGCCGACCTGCTGATCGGCTTCAAGATGGTCCGCGAGCGCTTCAGCTCCCGCGTCGTGCTCGACCGACCGCGGCGCATTGACGTGACATACAGCGAGGGGCCGTTCCGCCACCTCAACAACCACTGGATTTTCATTCCCGAGCCCGACGGCGGTTGCACCATCGATTTCTTCGTCGACTTCGAGTTCCGCTCGCGGCTTCTGCAGCGGGTGATCGAGGTGCTGTTCAACGAGGCGGTAAGGCGCATGGTTTCGGCCTTCGAGGCGCGGGCGCGGGCGCTTTACGGAGAGAAGCCGCTAAAGCCCGCGTGATCTCGGCTCAGCGCGCCCGCTCCAGAAGCCGAGGCCGGGAGCGCGTCAGTGCTCGGCATGGCCGATGCGGTCCAAATATTGGCGCGGCGTGGCGCCCAGCGCGCGATGGAACATCGCGCTGAAGGCGCTGGGGCTGCTGTAGCCGAGATCTTCGGCGATGCGGTTCACCGGCTCGCGCCGGGCGAGGCGTCCCACGGCTTCGGCGAGACGCACCTGCTGCCGCCACGCCGTGAAACCAAGCCCGGTCTCACGGCGAAACAGACGCGCGAGCGTGCGCGTGCTGGCACCGACCCGCTCGGCCCACGCGTCCAATGTCGTGGGCGCTCCGGGCTCGTCCAGGATTGCGCGGCAGAGTGTCAGCAGCCGCGAATCACGCGGCAGAGGAATGTTGAAGGGAACCGGAGCACCGTGCGCGAGCTCCTCGAGGATTAGCGCCATGACGTGGCCCATGGCGCCCCGCTCATCGTATTCCACCGGCTCCTCGACCGCCCGCAGGATGAGCGCGCGCAAGAGTGACGAGACCTCGATCACGGTGCAGCCGCGGAGCGAAGCAGGCGCCGCTTGTGGGTCGATATAGAGCGTGCGCATCGCGACGTTGCCGTCCATGTGCACCTCGTGCTCGACGCCCGCCGGAAGCCAAACGGCGCGCATCGGGGGGACCACCCATGCCCCATCGGCGGTGACGACGCGCATGACACCCTCGGCGGCATAGATCAACTGCGCGCGCGGATGCGTGTGCGGCGGAATGACGTGGCCACTCGGGAAATCCTTGGCCATGGCGGCTACGGGCCTCGGAACCCTTTGATAGTCCTCGCGATTCGTACTGCGAGATGGCATGTCCGATTCTCGATAATCGTTGTCAGGACAGTGTGGTCCAGCCATGCCTATTCTGTCAAAGCAAGCTGGGCCCGGAGCGGAGTGCAATGGTGGCAAACTCGAAAAGAGTGGTGCAGTTCATCAACGTGGGGCATGCGCTCGACCACCTGGTGATGCTGATTTTCCCGACCGCCGTGCTCGGCATGGGCGCGAGCTTCGGCCGCTCCTATGGCGAGCTGCTCTCGTTATCGCTCGGGGGGTTCATCGCTTTCGGCGCGGGTTCGCTGCCGGCGGGCTGGCTCGGGGACCGCTGGAGCCGGCGCAACATGATGGCGCTGTTCTTCTTCGGAGTGGGCGCGGCCACCTTGCTTACCGCCTTCGTGACCACGCCGTTCATGCTCGCGGCCTCGCTGACTTTGGTCGGTGCCTTCGCCGCAATCTATCATCCCGTCGGCACCGCGATGCTGACCGCACACGCCACCGAGAGGCTCGGCCGTACCATCGGCGTCAACGGAGTCTGGGGCAATCTCGGCGTCGCCTTCGCGGCACTCGCCAGCGGCGCGCTCACCTATTCGGTTGGCTGGCGTTGGGCCTTCGCGGTGCCGGGTCTGATTGCGATCGCGCTTGGTGTCGCCTTTCTCGCCCTCATCCCCGATGAGCGCGAGGAAAAGCGAGTGGTGCGCAGAGCCGCGGCGCCCGTACCGCGCGGCGTCATGGTGCATGCGTTTGCGGTGCTGGTGCTGGTGACGCTCACGGGCAGCGTTGTCTTCAATGCGGCCTCGATCTCGCTGCCCAAGGTGTTCGCGGAGCGGCTACCGGATTTGAGCCAGATGACCGCCGCGGCGCTCGACCATGCGGTTCAGTTGATCGTGCCTAAGGCCATACTCGACATGGGGAGCAGCGCGCCGTTGGGGATTGGAGCGCTCGCCTTCGTGGTATTCGCGATCGGCGCCGTCTCCCAGTTGATCGTCGGCCATTTCGTCGATCGCTACCCCCTGCGGACGGTGTTTCTGCCGCTCTCGGTAGTGCAGGCACCGTGCCTGTTGCTCGCGGCCTGGGCGCATGAATGGGCGATGCTGCTGCTGGCGATCGGCATCATGTTCGGGATCTTCGGCCAGGTCACCATCAACGACGCGATGGTGGCGCGCTATACCAACCAGGAATGGCGCGCGCGCGCCTATGCGTTCCGCTACATCGTCTCGTTCGGCGCGAGCGCCTGCGGCGTGCCGCTGGTCGCGATTCTGCACGATCGTACCGGCGGATTCGAACTCACCTTCCTGGTGCTGGCGTGCTTGGGTGCGTGCGTATTCCTGGGCGCGCTCTTGTTCCCGCATCGGCCCGAGGAGCTCGAGGTTCTACCCGCGCGAGTCCAGCCCGCGGAGTAGCGCACCGCGGCCTCTCGCACGCGCGGCGCACGAGAATGTACCGGCACATTCTGTCTCGAATTTCGCATGGCGGCCTGCGGCCTCTGTGGGTTGTCCCGGTGCCGCCGCCCCCTTAGTCTCCGCGGGCTACCGAGGCTCGCTGGAGATTCCAAAGTCATGGCGCCACATGGGCAAATGACGTCGGAAGGCGCATCGCTCGAAGGACCCGAGAGCCGCTACGCTTGGCGACGGCTGCTCGTCTCGTTGCTGCTCAGCACGATCGGCGGGATCGGACTCTGGTCCAATGTGGTGGTGCTGCCGGCGCTACAAGTGGATTTCGGCGTGGCGCGGGGCAGCGCCTCGTTGCCCTACACCTTGACCATGATCGGCTTTGCATTCGGCGGCATCTGGATGGGAAGGCTCGCCGATCGGCGTGGTGTCGTGTTCCCGGTCTCCGTCGGCGCGATCGCGCTCAGCATCGGCTACATTGCCTCGGCGCAGGCCACCAGCCTCTGGCAATTCGCGATCGTGCAGGGCGCGGTCGTCGGCCTCCTCGGCAGTTCCGCCACCTTCGGACCGCTGGTCGCCGACATCTCGCACTGGTTCACCCGCAATCGCGGAATGGCGGTCGCGATTTGCGCCAGCGGCAACTATCTCTCGGGCACGGTGTGGCCACCGATCCTCCAGTATTTCGTCGCCAACCACGGCTGGCGGGAAACTCATATCGGCATCGGCATCTTTTGCGCCGTGACGATGCTGCCGATGGGCCTATTGTTGCGCCGCCCGACCCCAGTTGCCGCCGCTCCCGCGCGTCCTCTGGTGCCATCGACAGAAGCAGGGGTGCCGATCTCGCCCAATGCCCTACAGGCGCTGCTGGTTGTCGCCGGGCTCGCCTGCTGCGTTGCGATGTCGATGCCGCAAGTGCACATCGTCGCCTATTGCGCCGATCTCGGTTATGGCGTGGCGCGTGGCGCCGAGATGTTGTCGCTGATGTTGGGGCTGGGTGTCGTGAGCCGCTTGGCGTCGGGCTGGATCTCCGACCACATCGGCGGCGTGCGCACCTTGCTGGTGGGCTCCGCGCTCCAGTGCCTCACCTTGATCTTCTATTTGCCGTTCGACGGGCTCGCCTCGCTCTACGTGGTCTCGGCGCTGTTCGGCTTGGCGCAAGGCGGCATCGTGCCCAGCTACGCGATGATCGTGCGCGAATACTTTCCGGCGCGCGAGGCCGGAACGCGCTTGGGTCTCGTATTGATGGCGACGGTCATCGGCATGGCGCTCGGGGGATGGATGTCCGGTGCGATCTTCGACTGGACGGGGTCTTATCGCGCCGCCTTCATCAACGGCGTCATTTGGAACCTGCTCAATCTCTCGATCGCCTTGTGGCTCCTGCGCCAACCGCGCGGGCACGCGGCACACGCCTGAAGGCTCGCGCTCAGCGGGGGTTCGGGTAGATCGGCAGTTCGGCTCTGATCACCGTGCGAATCTGAGGATAGCTCGCGGGAAGCGGCGGGAAGGGGGCGCTGTTGCGCAGCATGCGTCCGGCGGCTTCGTCGAGCATGGCGGAGCCCGTCGATTCGAGGAGCGTGATCGTCACCAGCGCGCCGCCGGGGTCGACAACGATGCTATAAACCGCGAGCCGCTCCGCATCGCCGCTGAAGTACTGCGCCGGCGGGTAGATGCGGTTGCGCTCCACGATGTCGCGCAGCCGGTTCATGTAAGCGTCGCCCTCGGCGTCGCGGGTGCTGGTGCCGCCGCGCGGCGAGGGCAAGCGGATGTTGTGAAAAAGGGGCGTTGGCTGTGATTCGTGGTGCACTTCGGGTGCAACCGCCGCCGTGCGCTCGCCGGAATGGGCCAAGTGGGGCGCGGTCGCCGGTGTTTTTTCTCCGGTGTTCGCGGGCTTCTGCTCCTTTGATTCAGTCGGTTGCGGGGTGGGGCTCGCCTCCGGCAGGGCCGGGCGTGGTTCCTCGGTCGCCTTCGCCTCGGTCTTGGTGTTGCTGCCGGAGGTGCGCGGCGTCATGGGCGGCGTTGGTGTCGTCTCGACGGGCTTCGGCGGAGGCTGCGGAGCAGGCGGCGGCTCGAATACGAGCGCGACCGGGATCGGCGTGGGCTCCTCCTTGACTTGGCTCAGCATCGCCTCCCAATCGACGGTGATCAGGAGAAACACCGCCAAATGCAGCAACACGGCCGCTATGAGCGTCCATGGCAGCAGCGTGCCGCCGCGGCCGATTCGCCCGGTGCTCTCTCGAATGTCTTCGTCCCGTGGGACCAGCACAGTCATCACGCCCGATCCGATTTCGCGCGACCCGCCTGGACAATCCGCTGGAGATGATACCAGCGTTTCGGTGCAGGCGCGGCTTCAGGGCCGCTCGTACAGATAAACACCGTCGGCCCGTTCGCGGCGGCGCAGCCGATCCAAGCGAACCAGATGCTGCAGATGGGCAAGTGCCTCGCCAACGGCAAAGCCGATCTGATGCGCGTCAAGCTTCCGGCGGAACAGCACCGGCACGATCTCGGCGGCTGTGTGCGGCGCGGCGCAGGCCGATTCGACCTCGTTGAGCCGTGCATGATGATGCGCTGTGAGCTGGTCGATGCGCCGATCGATGCCCAGAAACGGCAATCCGTGCGAGGGAAGTACCAGTGCGCTCGCGGGAACGGAGTCCTTGATGGCCGCGATCGTGGCCAGGTAAAGCCCGAGCGCGTCTGCCTCAGGTTCTTGCGGCCAGAGGCTCACATTGGGCGAGATCTTCGGCAAAATCTGGTCGCCGGCGATCAACACATCGAGCGTCGGACAATAGAGGCACGCATGCTCCGGCGCATGACCTCGCCCAATCATGACCTGCCACTCGTGCTTGCCTATGGCAATCCTCTGCCCTCCCGCGATGCGATGGAAGGAGTAGGGGACAGGGCTCACGCGCGGGCGATAGGAATTTCCGCGCCCGGCGAAGATCGCGCGCGTCGCCTCGTCCATTCCGGTGCGGCGATAAAATTCCAGCGCGTTGGTGACGAATCCCTCGGTCGTGTCGAGGCTCAACATGCGCGCAAACAGCCATTCGGTCTCGGTGCACCAGAGCGGCACCTTGAGCCGCTCGGTGAGCCACCCCGCGAGTCCGATATGGTCGGGATGGAAATGCGTTACCAGCAAGCGTTTGACCGGTCGGCCCTCGAGCGCGTCGCCGAGGATGCGATCCCAGAGCGCCTTCGTCTCATCGGTCGCAAGCCCGGCGTCGACGATTGTCCAGCCGTCGCCCTCGTCGATCAGCCAAAGGTTGATGTGATCGAGCGCGAAGGGCAGCGGCATGCGCAGCCAGTGCACGCCGGGTACCACTTCGGTAAGCGTGCCGGGCGCCGGCGCAGTGGCGTGCGGAAAGCTCAGCGCGGCGAGGCCGCCGTCATGCGGGCTCATGGGGCGGCCCTGCCAAGGCTATTCACTACCAAAGTTCTTGGGGGATTTGGGGATGACAAGGAGATGAGGGGGACTAGTCTCGCTCGATTCGCCGGTAGTCCGCCATTTCCGTGGAAAAATTGACTAAAAGGGCCACCATCAGGCCGGTGGCTCGTAGGTAAGAGCGAACCTGTGCGTAATGAACGGCTGCCAATTTTTCGACTGCTTTCAATTCGACGATAACCATCCGTTCCACGATGATGTCCAAGCGATATTGGCCGACGGTTTGGCCTTCGTACGCGATATTGACTTCCGCCTCCGTGCCAACCGTGAAGTTTCGCTTGCGCAATTCGATCAGCAGCGCCCGGCGATAAATTGACTCTGTGAATCCGGGTCCCAGTGCTTTGTGTACCTTGATCACGGCCTGGATAATTGCCGAGGTAAGCGGATCGTCGACTTTCACGCTCCCATCCCCCAATCACAAAACTATCTCCCCATCTCCAAATCTTATCGGACATGCCGGAACCATATGATCTTGTGGCATTGGTAGCGGCAACCACACGCGCGATGCTCAGACAAATCCGCATCACATTCTGCTGCGGCGTTAGACGCGCTCGAAGATCGCGGCAATACCTTGCCCGACACCGATGCACATGGAGACGAGGGCATACCGCCCCTGACGCCGATGCAGGTCTCGGATCGCCGTCAAGGCAAGCCGCGCTCCCGAAGCACCGAGCGGGTGACCGACCGCAATCGCGCCGCCGTTAGGATTGACGCGCCCATCGTCCTCGGGGAGTTCGAGCAGCTTGAGGCAGCCCAGCACCTGCGTCGCGAATGCCTCGTTGATCTCGATCACGTCCATATCCTTGAGGGTCAGCCCCGCGCGCGTCAGCGCCTTCCTGGATGCAGGCACGGGCCCGAGACCCATGACGCGCGGCTCAACCCCGGCGATCGCCGCCGACATCAGACGCGCGAGCGGCTTCTTGCCGGCCTTTTCTCCGATCGCGAGCGATCCCACGATAAGCGCGCCGGCGCCATCATTGATGCCGGAGGCGTTGCCGGCGGTCACCACACCGTTCGGAAACAGCGGCTTCAATTCCTGGAGCCGGTCGAGCGTGGTGTTGGGGCGGGGATGCTCGTCCTCGCTCACCAAGATTTCGCTGCCGCGTTTTGCGCCGGGCACCGAGACCGGCGTCAGTTCGCCCAAGAAGAATCCATCGCTCTTGGCCTTCGCGTATTTTTCCTGGGAAGCGAGCGCGAAGCGATCCGACGCGTCGCGAGCGATGCCGAGATCGCGCCCCACATTGTCGGCGGTCTCGGGCATGGTGTCCTGGCCGAAGCCCTTGTTGATCTTCGGGTTGGGGAAGCGCGCCCCGATCGTCGAATCAAACACGCGGACGTCTCGCGCATAGGCGCTTTCGCTCTTGGCCATCACGAAGGGAGCGCGACTCATGCTCTCGACGCCGCCCGCGACGAACAGTTCACCCTGGCCCGCCGCTACCGCGCGCCCCGCGTCGCAAATCGCCGCCAATCCGCTGCCGCAGAGCCGGTTCACGGTGATGCCGCCGATCGAAGTCGGCAGCCCCGCCAGCAGCGCCGCGTGGCGTGCTACATTGCGCGCATCCTCGCCGGCTTGATTGGTGCAGCCCATGACGGAGTCCTCGTAGGCCTCCGGCTTGAAGGGGTTCCGCTCCGCCAGGGTCTTGATGACGCCGGCCAGCAGGTCATCGGCGCGCACCGCCGCGAGCGTGCCGGCATGGCGGCCGAAAGGTGTGCGCAGGCCGTCATAGATATAGGCGTCGGTCATGCCGAAAGGCCTCCAAATCTAGGCAAGTGGTAGCCGGTTGCGTTTGACCGGCAGGGTAGAACAGTGCCACAGTGCGCCACAAGTTAATTGTCCCGGCTGAATTTCCCTTTAAGGACTGGTAGATGCGCGATTTTCACCAACCGAACCGCTCGCTGGCGGTCGCGGGCGAAGCCATGGCGGCGACCTCGCACCCGCTCGCGACCCTGACAGCGCTGGACATCCTGAAGCGTGGCGGCAATGCCATGGATGCGGCGGTCGCCGCTGCGGCGTTGCTCGGGGTCGCGGAACCTGCGATGACGGGGATCGGCGGCGACTGCTTCGTGCTCTATTCGCGCAAAGGCACGCCGCCCATCGCCTACAACGGCTCGGGGCGAAGTCCGGCGGCGGCGACCCTGGACTGGTATCGCGAGCGCCAATTCACCGAGATTCCCATCGAAACGCCGCACGCCGTTACCGTCCCCGGCGCCGTCGCCGCATGGTTTCGGCTGATCGAAGACCATGGGACCATGGACATGTCGGCGCTGCTGCAGCCGGCGATCGAGCTTGCGGTTGAAGGCCTGCGCGTGACCCCGCGCGTGGCCCTGGATTGGAGCACCGGTGCGGAGAAACTCGCGCGCGATCCCGACAGCCGCGCGGTCTTTCTTCCCGCCGGGACGCCGCCCCGCGTGGGCGATCTGCATCGCCAGCCCTTGCTCGCGGAAACGCTCCGCCGGATTGCGCGTCGGGGGCCGGACGCGTTCTATCGAGGCGAGATCGCGGCCGACATGGTGGCGAAGCTGAGAGCGCGCGGCGGTCTTCATACTGAAGAAGATTTCGCGGCTGTCGCCGGCGACTACGTGACCCCGATCTCTGCGCCGTTCCGAGGGCACGACGTGTTCGAGTGCCCACCCAACGGGCAAGGGCTTGCGGCGCTGATGATCCTGCGGACGATCGAGGGGTTCGATCTCGGTGCCTCGGGCTGGAGCGAGACCGACCGCATTCACCTGATCGCCGAAGCGACCAAGGCGGCTTACCGCGCCCGCGACACCTTCTTCGGCGATCCCGCGGGGATGACCGTGCCGGTCGCCGAGTTCCTCTCGGAAGCGCGCGCCGTGCGCACGCGCGCAGGGATCGCGCTTGACCGAGCCTCTGATCCCGTGGCGTGGGACGAGCCCGAGCACAAGGACACCGTCTATCTCTGCATCGTCGATCGCGACCGCAACGCGGTCTCGTTCATCAACTCGATCTTCCACGAATTCGGCTCCGGCATTACGGCACCCAAGAGCGGCGTGCTGTTTCACAGCCGTGGCTCCATGTTCCGCACCATCCCGGGACACCCCAACGCGATCGCACCCAACAAGCGTCCGCTGCACACGATCATTCCGGGGATGCTGGTGAAGGACGGGCGCGCCGTCATGCCGTTCGGGGTCATGGGCGGGAATTATCAGGCTACCGGCCACGCGAGCATGCTGTCGCGTATCTTTGACCAGGGCTTCGACCTGCAGCAGGCCGCAGATGCCCCGCGCAGCTTCGCGATCAACGGCGTGTTGCAGCTTGAACGCACGATCGACGAGACTGCCGCCGCCGACCTCGCAAAGCGCGGCCACAAGATTGAACGCGTGCCGAAGCCGCTCGGCGGTTGCCAGTCGATCTGGATCGACCACGAGCGCGGCGTTCTCTTGGGCGCATCGGAGCCGCGCAAGGACGGCTTCGCGGCGGGATATTGAGTCAAAAGACAACCCGCAGCAGCTTCTTGTTCAGGTTGACCGCTGCGACGGTGTTGGTATAAACACCAACATGCGAGCGCGGCTTTCGCTTCGTGAACGACGGATCCTCAGCGAAAGCAGCTTCGCCGAGATTGTTATCTGGCAATTGCCAACGACTGCCCCGCGCAGACGCCATCGCTACAAATATCGCCTTGCCTTCATAGTTGACGGCGTATGCGTCTTGCGATTCGACAATGAGGCAGGGAAGGGCGACCACAAACACGTAGGGGCGAAGGAAGTGCCCTACGAGTTCACCAGCCTGGAGCAAGTCGTGACCGATTTCTGGGATGAAGTTGAGAAGTGGAGGCCATAGTGTCGATGGTAACGATAGGTGTTTCCTCGGTTGAGAATTCCAAAGCAAGGTCGCGCCGTGCCTTCTCAGGAAAGGCGGTGGGGGCGATCATCAGTTTCGCGACGGCCGAGCTCCTATGGAAGGTGGTTTCGCCGAAGCGCTGGGCAATTCTGCGAATAATGACGGGAGCCGGTCCGATCGCAATAAGAGAAGTCGCCCGGCGCGTCGACCGCGACGTAAAATCCGTTCATGGCGATGTCCAGACACTGCTGAAGGCGGGCATCATTGAACGCGTGCCCGACGGAAGGGTCGTCTTCCCCTATGACGAAGTTCACGTCGATTTCGTACTGCGCGCGGCATGAACGTCTGAGGAGGAAACCACCATGCTCACCATCGATCTCGCGGGTAAGAAAGTATTGGTGACCGGCGGCGCGTCCGGCATCGGGCTTGCGACCGTGGAGCTGTTTGCACGCGCGGGTGCCACAGTCGCGATCAACCACCTGGCCGACGATCCCCGCGGCGATCAGGAGACGAAGCGGCTCGCTGCCGCGGGTTTCCGGGTCGTGAACGTGCCCGGCGACGTCTCCAAGGGCGGCGCGGCCGAGAGCATGGTGATGGCGGCTCTCCACCGGCTCGGTGGGCTCGATTATCTCGTGAACAACGCCGGGACGCCGAATGCGCGCGAGCCGATCGCGCTCGCCGAGCTTGACGCCATGACCGAGCAATTCTGGAACACCATTCTCAATACCAACCTGGTTGGACCGTTTCGCTGCACGCGAGCGGCGGCGCATGCGCTCAAGCAATCACACGGTGCGGTCTGCAATACTGCCTCGGTGGCGGGCCTCGGCAGCATCGGCAGCAGCATCGCCTATGGAGCGAGCAAGGCCGGCCTCATCAATCTCACCATCGCGCTCGCGCGCGCGCTCGCTCCCGAAGCGCGTGTCAACGCCGTGGCGCCTGGTCTCGTCGATTCTCCGTGGACCCGCGAATGGCCGCAGGACCGCAAATCCGCCTATACCGACCGCACCATGCTGGGGAGAGCCGCGAAGCCCCCTGAAATCGCCGAGGTGATCTTCTTCCTCTGCACCAGCGCCGCCATGGTGACGGGACAGACGATCGCGGTGGATGGCGGGCGAATTTTCTGAGAGGACCTCAGCTCGGCGCGCCAGGAGAGCTCGCGCCTCTCAGCGGGCCATCCTTGTTCCAGTCGGTGGCGTTGCTGTTGATCATGAAGTCGCCGACCCGAAGCGGTGGATATTTGGCGGGCTTGCCTGGACCGTGGCAGCTCGGCAGACACTCGACCACACCATCGAAATCGGGAATGGCGAAGAACGGGATCGAGTAACGCTCCTTCCCTGAGCGATTGATCACACGGTGCGGAGTGGAGGCGAAACAGTCGTTGGTCCAACGCGCCATCATGTCGCCGATGTTGATGACGAAGGTTCCGGGGATCGGCGGCACCTCGATCCATCCATCCCCGTGCTCGACCTGCAAGCCCTCGACACCGCCTTGCGCCAGGATTGTGAAGGCCGTGGTATCGGCATGGGGACGCAAGCCGAACTGCCGCCCGGGCGTCACCGGCGGATGCGGCGGGTAGTGGATCAGATTGATCTGCGTCAGCGGCTTTCGATAGAAGGCGAGGAAATAGCTCTCGTCGAGATCGAGCGCCAAGGCGAAGGCGCGCAAGAGACCATCGCTCAACATCTCCATCGCATCGTAATAGGCGATGAGCGGCGCGCGGAAACCGGGCAGATCCGGCCATTGATTGAGCGCATGTACGCGATTGCCGTCGAGGATATCGGGATCGTCGGGAGCGAGCTCGTGCTGATACTTGAAGCTTTCATTGAGATCGGGTGCGTCCGCCTTGTCGGCATAAATGCGCGATCCCAAGGGCTGATAGCCGCGGTTCTTGCCGATCACCAACTTCACTTTGAGGCGTTCGGCGATCGGTAGCTCGAAGAATCGACGCGAAGCCGCGAATGCGTCGGCGATCGTGCTCTCCGGGACGCTGTGCCGGCTTAGATAGAAGAAGCCCGTTCCTTCGCAGGCCTCGCGAACGGCGGCGGCGACACGCGCCTTGCCTTGGGCGCCACCCTCCCGGAACGGCGCGAAATCGATCACCGGCACGCCGGCGGAGAGGCGCTCAATCCGCTCCGAACTCGAGCTCATTTGTCACCGTAACTGGGAGCTATCGACGGGATTAGAGCACTCCTTGGAAGGGAGCGCGAGAGAATTGGCAGGGTTAGCTACTCGATGAGCTCGTCCACCATGGCTAGCATTGCCTGCGGGATGGCGATGCCGAGCCCTTCGGCAGCCGATCGTGCACCCGGCCACAGCAATGAACGCACGTCGCCTCACCGGTTTCTCCCCATCCAAGTCACGGCTAGACCGCACGTCCCGCCAATTGCACAAGCACTTCCACCAGCACCTTAGCGCCGGCGGCGAGATCGCCCGGCGTCGCATTCTCCACCGGATTATGGCTGATGCCCTTCTCGCAGGGGACAAAGATCATGCCGCTGGGGCAGAGCGGGTTCATGTACTTGGCGTCGTGGAACGCTCCGGACGCAATCGCCATCCGCGAGAGCCCGAGCTCGCCGGCGGTCGTATCGATTTGCCGCTGGATTGCGGGGTCGAAGCGGATCGGCGACATGTCGAGGGTCTTGTTCACGTGCACCTCGCATCCCCGCGCATTGGAACGGCACACGCCCTCGATGGCGCCGCCGAGACGCGCCAGTACGCTAGCGTCGGGATGGCGGAAGTCGATGGTGAACAGCACGCGGCCCGGCACGGTGTTGGTGGAGTTGGGCGTGACGTCGAAACGCCCGACGGTGAATCGAACCGTGTCGGTTTCATCCGCCATCAGTTGCTCCAGCGCCGCAATCATCGCGATCGCGGCTTTGAGCGCGTCACGCCGGGTCTTGAGTGGCGCGGTTCCCGCATGCGCCTCGGCGCCGGTGACTTCCACGTGGTACCACTGCGCGCCCTGTATTCCCGTTACCACGCCGATGGTCGTACGAGCGGCCTCCAGCAGTGGCCCCTGCTCGATATGCGCTTCCACGTATGCAGCAGGCTTGCCGCCAAGCGGTCGCAGCGCCGCTTGCGGGGTCGCAGCGAGCGTGCTCTTGAGCGCTGCCTCGACGGTGACACCCTCCCAGTCGCGGATCGCCAGCAGGTCATCGAGCTTCTGCGCGCCGCCATAGGCGGCGGAGCCCATGGCGCCCGGCGGAAACCGGCCGCCCTCTTCGTTGCACCACGCCACCAGCTCGATCGGCCGCTCGGTCGGGATGCCGGCGTCTTCAAGCGCCTCCAGCGCCTCGAGCCCGGCCATCACCCCATAGGCACCATCGAATTTGCCGCCGGCGGGCTGGCTGTCCATGTGACTTCCCGTCAGTACCGGCGCCGCGTCGGGATTGCGGCCCGCCCGCCGCACGAACAGGTTGCCGATGGGATCGACCGTGCAAGCAAAGCCGCGCGCGGTCGCCCATTGGATCAGTTGGCGCCGTGCCGCGATGTCTTCGGCCGAGAGCGCCTGGCGATTGACGCCGCCGTCGGGCCGCGCCCCGAACCGCGCCAATTCCATCTGCCGCCGCCAGAGCCGCTGTTCGTCAATGGCGTTGGCGGGTCGCTTGGTATTCCGCAGCATGGGCCCTCCGCGGGGTTGTCGGGATCGGGTAGCTTGGACTATAGCGAGTGCCGGGCTTTGCGGGGAGAAACTGCGAGATGCGCAACCTCACGATCAATGGCGAACGGCTCTGGCAGTCGCTCATGGAGATGGCGCGGATTGGCGCCACCGAGAAGGGTGGCGTCTGCCGCCTGGCGCTCACCGACCTCGATCGCGAAGGCCGCGATCTCTTCATTCGCTGGTGCGAGGCGGCGGGATGCGCGGTTAGCGTCGACGCGATGGGCAACATCTTCGCGCGCCGCGCCGGCAAAAATCCGGCGCTGCCGCCGGTGCTGGCGGGAAGCCATCTCGACACCCAGCCGACCGGTGGAAAGTTCGACGGCGTCTACGGCGTGCTCGCGGGTCTGGAGGTGATCCGGACTCTCAACGATCTCAACTACGAGACCGAGGCGCCGGTGGAGGTCGTGGTGTGGACGAACGAGGAGGGCTCGCGTTTCTCGCCGCCGATGGTGGGATCGGGCGTCTTCGCGGGCGTGTTCGATCTCAAGGAGGGTCTGGGGCGCCCTGACAATTTGACCGGCGTCACTTTGGGCGCCGAGCTGAAGCGCATCGGCTTTGCCGGAGAGACGCGGGTCGGCGGCCGGACGGTCGGCGCCTATTTCGAAGCCCATATCGAGCAGGGGCCGATCCTCGAGGACCAGAAGATGCCGATCGGAATCGTGACGGGCGCGCAGGGGCAGCGCTGGTACGAAATTACCGTGACGGGACAGGAGGCGCATGCGGGGCCGACGCCCATGACCAAGCGCCGGGACGCGCTGGTCGGTGCCTCGCGGATGATCGACGCGGTCAATCGCATCGGCCTCGCGCACCCGCCCTATGCCTGCGCTACCGTTGGCTTCATTCAATCGAGCCCCAACTCCCGCAACACGATTCCGGGACGCGTGTTCTTCACGGTGGACTTCCGCCATCCCGAGGACGCCGTACTGACGCAAATGGATCGCGAGTTGCGCGCAGCCTGCGCCCAGGTCGCCGGCGCGATCGGGCTCGAAGTCGAGGTGAAGGAATTCTGGTATTTCCCGCCGACGCCCTTCGACAAGGCCTGCGTCGATCTCGTGCGCCAATCGACGACGGCGCTGGGCTACCCGCACATGGACATCATCAGCGGCGCCGGACACGACGCGGTTTACATGGCGCGCGTCGCGCCGACCGCGATGATCTTCGTGCCATGCGTGGGCGGCATCAGCCACAACGAGATCGAAGACGCGAAGCCCGAAGACCTCGCCATGGGCTGCGCGGTGCTGCTGAACGCGGTGCTGGAACGCGCCAATGCGGGGTGTGACGTGGAATAGCGGATACCTTCACCCCTGCGGAAAAAGTGAGGGCCGCAAATTCATTTGTCACCGTCGGATTTCTTGCCCTTCAAGTTCTCGAAGTGCTGTTGCAGGATCGGGACAACGGACGGATGGGGATGGAACCGAACATAGCCGCCGAAGTCGGTAACGCGGCCATTGTATTTCTCGATCGAGATAAAAAGCTCGGCGCGTCCGTTGATTTTGCCCTCGCGATTCCAGTTCCAATAAGTGTCTCTGTCTGTCACCAGCAGAGGTCTTTGACGGGCGAGTTCCTCCTTTCCGTAGTGAGCTTCGAAAAGAAGCTCGGCGATCTTCTCGGCGAGGTCGCTGCTAAAGACGAGGCCGCCGTGGATTGCCTTCGTAAAGAAGAGCAATCCTTCATCGGAAGGGATTTCGGAATCTTTTGTCATGGCCTTTGGCTCGCGCGCATATGAACATTGCTATCACTTCTGGTATTCGGGTGGTGGTAGTTTCTGGGCATCGTACGGCAGGCCCGGGCCCGGCGGAGATTGTAAACCCGTATCGGTGGGAAGGGCGTCGCTAGACGCGTGCCGGCACCCAGAAACAAGCGGTCATCGATGAGGGTCATCGAGCGGTAAATCGGACCGACCGGTCGGCTCTCCGATTCCCGCAAGAGTCCATGTCAACAATAATGTACGCAACTACCGTTCTCCTTTCCCATCTTGATCCCCTAATCTCCAAACCATCCACGCATCTCCATAGGTTCGCTCACTCGCAGACAGTATCGAGAGCCAGCATGCAGACGCTTGAATGGGTGGACCTCGCGACCGGCCGCGCCGATGCCTTCGACGGCGCGGAGATCGAGGTCGAGGGGTGGATGGCGCCGGCGGAGATCGCCGATCGCCACGACTACTTTCTGCTGACGCCCGAGCCCGTCTGCTGTGTGAGTTGTCTTCCGACCGATCCGACGCGGGCGATCGAAGTCTACGCGGCGGAACCAATATCCGCGCGCGGCGTTCTCGTGCGGCTTCATGGGCGCCTGCATCGTCTGATCGACGATCCCGCGGGATGGCGATACCAGCTCCGCGATGCACGCGAAGCGCCGCCGTTGCCCGCTGCTGTCTCGCGACGCGAGGTCATGGCGGCGGGCGCGTTGCTCGCGCTTGCGGCCTCTGTTCCGCCCGCACCGGCCGTAGCGCAGCCCACATCGCCAGCGGGCAGCGACCGCCTCGCGGAGGCGCGTGGCCTCATCGCGGGCAATCTCACCATCGACATCCACAGCCACGCCGGGCGCATCAGCAGCCGGAGCAACGCGCAGGTGGGCGGTGTTGCCGATCCCATGCGCGAGGGTGGCATGTCCGTGATCTGTCTGGCGATGGTCGCGGACACGCCGGTAACGCGGGTGATCAACAATCGCATCAGCGCGGTCCGCGCGCCCGTGTCGGGGGAGCTCTATGCCTGGAGCCAGAACGCGATTACCCGAGTTCGCCAACTCGTCAGCGACGAGCAGCTGGTCATCGTGACAAATATGGCATCGCTTCGCGCGGCCAAGGCCAAGGGCCCCGCGATCATCGTCTCGTCCGAGGGCGCGGATTTTCTCGAGGGATCGGTCGAGCGCGTGGAGGAGGCCTACCGAGATCGCCAACTGCGCCACTTGCAACTCACGCACTACCGCGTGAACGAGCTGGGCGACATCCAGACCGAGCCGCCTGTGCACGGCGGCCTCACCGACTTCGGCGTCGAGGTGATCCACGCCTGCAACCGTCTCGGCATCGTCGTCGACGTGGCTCATGGGACCTATGACCTCGTGAAGCGCGCGGCTTCGGTCACGCAGAAGCCGCTGGTGCTGTCGCACACCTCGCTTTCCACGTCGCGCACCGGTTATCCGCCGCCCCTAAGCCGCGTGATTTCCGCCGACCACGCCAAGGTGATCGCGGGCACCGGCGGGGTCATCGGCATCTGGCCGCCGGTCACGATCTTTCCTGACAAGCAGGCGCTTGCCGCGGGCATCGCGCGCATGGTTGAGGTTGTCGGCATCGATCACGTGGGGATCGGCAGCGACATGCTGGGCTTGTTGTCGCCATCGGCGTTCGCGAGCTACAGCGAGCTGCCCGATCTGGCGGCGGCATTGCTGGCGCAGGGGTTTGCACCCGCCGAAGCCGCCAAGATACTGGGTGGCAATTATGCCCGCGTCTTCGAGGCCAGCGTGGGCTGAACCTTTTCAATATCCGCAGAAATTCTGGGGTTTAGGCGTGGGCATGCGTCACCAAGCCCATGTACAACATGCGCGCCTATGCTGTATTGAGCGCGGCCTTGGGGGTATCCGGAGTCGCTAGTGACCGACGAATTGCGTTTGCAGCATGGTCTTGCGTTCGACGATCTCTATCGTCGCGACGGACTCGTGCGCCTCGACGCAGCGTTCGTTGCGCATCTCGCGGCCGGCGACGCAGAGCTGCACAATCGGCTGATGGCGGCGCGTCGCGCGCCTCAATCGATCGAAGCCAAGGCGCACTCGCAGCTCCTTATCGATCTGGCGCCGCATCTTGAGGATTTTGTCGGCGTGCTGTTCGGCATCGCCGCGGAGGCGCGGGCGCTGCAAGCGCGTCACCACGAGCTTGCACCGCTCTATACGGTAAAGCGGCTCTTCGTGCAGCGCCGCGCGGTCAAGGGTGTGACCGCCGAGCAGGCTGCTATGTATGACGGCGAAGCGCTCGCGAACGAACTAGAGGGGCTCACCGGCGAACCGCTCTCGGAAGCGAGCTACGCCAATTACGTGACCGCCTGGATGGAGAGTGAGGCGGAGCACGCGGCGGCGCTTGATCTGGCCGCACGCTATGCCGCTTGGGCGACGTTGGCTCCAGCGGGCCGCCGCAAGCATCGTGCCAGCGTTCTGTTCAAGGTGCCCCACAAGATCGACATGACGCATCTGGTGCCGGTCGAAACGGTGACGGAGCACGGTGTTGCCATGCTGCGCCTTTCGCCGGCGCATTGGCGGGAGCGCGAGGGGTTCGCGCTGACCGACCGCGGCATGGATTTGCGCGGCGCGCTCGACCACGCCAACTACTGCATCTGGTGCCACAACCAGGGCAAGGACAGTTGCTCGCACGGCCTCAAAGACAAGAAGAGCGGGACCTTCCAGAAGACTCAGTTCGGCGTCACCCTCGCGGGCTGTCCGCTCGAGGAAAAAGTCTCCGAGATGAACCTGGTCAAGAGTGAAGGCTACAGTATCGGCGCCTTGGCGATCGCCGCGATCGACAATCCCATGCTAGCGGCGACCGGGCACCGCATCTGCAACGACTGCATGAAGGCCTGCATCTATCAAAAGCAGGAACCCGTCGACATCCCGCAGATCGAGACCCGCACGCTCAAGGACGTGCTCAGCCTGCCCTGGGGCTTTGAAATCCTGAGCTTGCTCACGCGCTGGAATCCGCTCGATCTCGGGCGCCCCCTGCCGAAACCGCCCAGCGGCTACAAGGTGCTGGTGGTGGGTCTCGGACCCGCCGGGTTCACGCTCGCGCACCACCTCATGAATGACGGCCACACGGTCGTCGGTATCGACGGACTCAAGATCGAGCCGCTGCCCGCGGATATCGGCGGCATCGCCGCCGCTGGAAAGCGCCATGCATTTCGACCGATCCGCGACATCGAGATGCTGCGCGAACCGCTGGAAAGCCGCTCGATGGCGGGCTTCGGTGGCGTCGCCGAGTACGGCATCACCGTGCGATGGGACAAGAATTTCCTGAAGCTGATAAG
>Ga0187765_10000204_pt1 | contig 20850 bp, 20 predicted proteins | sample 0216_QUI02_MP05__3_FD_133018 | JGI IMG/M metagenome (GOLD analysis project Ga0187765, IMG submission 133018) | Tropical peat soil microbial communities from peatlands in Department of Meta, Colombia - 0216_QUI02_MP05_10_MG | ecosystem: Environmental > Terrestrial > Soil > Wetlands > Peat ...
CCTGTAGGGCGCAAAAACTTGTCATGCAGCAGCCCGATAAGTATCGTGTAACCCGCCGAGCACAGGTGCCGAAGCGATCTTTCGACAAGCTTGCTGCCGCAGAGACATCACCTCGCCGCATGGAGCTGCTTGGCCCAGCGGGCGGTGTGGTCGCCAGCGATTGTACAACAAAGCTTGAGAGCGCCCACGGAACCGATTTTAGGGAACTTCTATGTCCGTGGCATCCGTGGACTGGCCGTTCACGAGTCGGTCGAAAAGCCGGATGGCGTCGTCTTTCGCTGTGGCGCGCGCGGCCGACGGCTGGAGATTCCAGCCTGGATGTTCGATCGGTCAGCATGCGCCAGGGTGCGTGTTGCGGTCGATGCCCATGTCAACTTAGCCCGACCTCCTCATGTCCTGTGGGGATTGGAGCGCGGAGGCGCGGTTCACCGCAGCTATGTTGTTGATTTTGCTCGGCCTCGATCGCGCCCGCGCTCAGGGCTTCCAGCAGCGGTGCGCCGTGGCGCGCTCCTTCGTTCTCATTCGGCGGCCACTCCCTCGGCCTCCTGCCGCTCGGCAATCAGCTTCCGTGTCAGCGGAATGAGTTCGCGCCCATATTGAATCGCATCGACTAGCGGATCGAAGCCACGGATCAGGAAATGCGTGACGCCGAGGTCGTAATAGTCGCTGAAGACTTCAGCGACCTGCTCGGACGTGCCGACCAGCGCGGTCGTGTTACTGTTGGCGCCGGTCAGCTTGGCTATCTCGGTCCATAGCCTTTTGTCGACGCGCTTGCCCTGCTCGGCGGCCGCGAGCAGCCTGCGCGCGCCGGCCGTGGCGTGGCCATCGGCCGGCTTGCGATAGCCGGTCAGGTCCTGCAGCGCGGTGGCCCGCTCGAGGATGGCTTCCGCCTTGGCCCAGGCCTGCTCCTCAGTGTCGGCGATGATCGGCCGCACTGAGAGGCTGAAGCGCGGTACCGGCCGGCCGTGCTTGGCGGCGGCCGCCCGCACCCGCGCGGTCAGCTCACGCACCTGAGCATAGGTTTCGCCCCACAGCGCGTAAGTGTCGGCGTGCCTGCCGGCGACCTCGATTGCTGCATCGGAGGCGCCGCCGAAATAGATCCGGATGCCTTCGGGCCGATAAGGCTTCACCTGCGAGAAGCCGTTTTCGACCTGGTAGTACTTGCCCTTGTACCTGAACGGCTTGTCGCTGGTCCACTCGGCGCGCACGATATCGAGGAACTCGCTGGTGCGGGCATAGCGCTCGTCCTTGTCGTCGAGCGTATTACCGTCCTGCCTGAGCTCGGTGGCGTTGCCGCCGGTGATGACGTGAAGCGCGACGCGGCCGCGCGAGAGCTGATCGAGCACCGCGAATTGCCGTGCGAGAAGCGTCGGCGCGGTGAAGCCCGGACGCTGCGCGATCAGCACGTTGAGCCGCTCGGTGACCGACAGCGCATGCTGGCCGATCTGCAAGGAGTCGGGCGAGGTAGAATGGAAGGCAATCAGCGCACGATCAAAGCCAGCATTCTCATGAACCTTTGCCACGGTCTCGATATGGGTCGGATCGAGCACCGGCCCGTTGCGGATGATCGTCTCCGATGAATTGTTGGTGGAAATGAAGCCGATGAATTCGATGGACATTGGTTCTACCTCTGTTGCCATGCGACGTTTGCAAGAATCTCAAAGCCCGAGCGCCGACCGGCCGAGCCCCACGCGCGTCCAATCGTCCTGCGGCGTGTGCGCACGGCCGCACAGCACGTCGCGATAGTGGCGCTCGAGCGGATTGGTACGGCTCAGGCCGTGATTGCTGGACAAGGACAACGCGTCCTCGACCACGGCGACTGCGTTGTTGGTGATGGTGAGCTTGATGACGTTACACTCGGCCACATCGGGCGCCGCACCCGCATCGAAGTCGCCGGCAAAGCTCTCGATCAGGCGTTTATTGACCAGAAGCCGCGCCTCGATCCCACCGAGCACCTCCTGGGCCCGGGGCAAGCTCGCGAGCGGTGCGCCGAGATTGGCCGGCACGCGCGATTTGAGAAAGCCGATCAGCCAGTCGCGCGCGGCGCGCGCGATGCCGTCGTAGATCGCGGCCACGAAGACGGGCGGCAGGATCGACTGGATCGGGTCGCCGACGCGCCATTCCTCGGGTTTGCGCACATCGATCTCATGGTCGAGCGGGAAGACCACGTCGTCGAAGACGACGTCGTGGCTACCGCTGGCGCGCAGGCCCAGATGATCCCAGGTCTCGACAATGCGGGTCCCTGGAAGGCCCGCAGGTAACAGGAACTGGCCGACACGGGTTTCTGGCTCGTCCGTCTTCGCCCAGACCACATACCATTTCAGAGCGGGCGCCCCGGTCGAGTAGATCTTGCGACCGGTCAGACGCCAACCGGTGGCGGTGCGTCGGGCGATCGTCGCCGGAAGTCCGCCCCGCGCGGGCGATCCCAGTTCCGATTCGACGCGGAGCGCGTTGATCAGGGCAATGCCCTCGATCGATTCGCGCGCGAGCTGGCGCGACAGGCGAACCGGCCAGCGCTCGCTACGCACCATGATGAAGTGCTGGATGTAATGCATCGACAGCACCAGCGCGGTCGACGGGTCGGCCTGGCCGATGATCTGCAGCACGCGCGCAACGGTCTGAGCACCCGCCTCGCTTCCGCCAAGTGCGATGGGTATTGTCAGTGACAGCAGCCCCGACTTGAACAGCTCCTCGAAATTCTCGAATGGGAAGCTGCCATCCCGGTCATGCGCCTCCGCACGGGTCGCGAAGCGCCCGGCAAGATCGCGCGCCCGAGCGATGACGTCGGCCGCCTCTGGCGCCGGCCCAGGTCGAGCGCTTGTGGAAACCGCCGTTACCATGTCGTGTCCAATCCCAATAGGCCTAGGATCTGCCGGCGCAGCTCGGCCAGATACGGATCGCCACGGTGGCGCGGATCGGGCCGCTGCACCGCAATGTCCGCCTTGATGCGTGCCGGGCCGGCGTGACCGCCGCAATATAGGCATACGAGCCCGCGATCCAGCTCGCATAGGCGATCGGCGAACACCACCGTGAAACTCAGCGCGAATTTCCTGACGTCGGCACCTAGCGCTACGACGCCGGCCGAGAGCACGACAAGGAGCGAGGCGTAGGTCAGAAGCAGCGCCGTGACGCCGTCGAGCACGGCATAGGTCTTTGCGACCGGCGCCAGTGCGATGCTGATATTGGTGTAGACCGATGGCGTCACCGCCCAGCCGAACAGATCGGTACCGCTGAAACTGAACAGCGCCAGCGCGAAGACCAGGACGCCGATGATAACGGACAGCCAGTCTTCACTCCAAGTTTCCTTCGAGGCCGTCGTGGCCGACTTCACCGCAATGTCCGACATCTTCGCCCCCGAAGCGAACAGCGCCTGCAGGAGATTTATCGCGCTATGAAATCACTCGGGGCCGAAGAGACAACCTTACAGAATTCTCTTCTTCGCAAAGGTGAGAGAATGAACTTTCTGGAGGAAGCAACGGGAAAGCGGAAGTTTCTTTTTGGCCGTCGCACCGCCACCACTACCTCAAGCGCGGTTCGGAGAAACCAGCATACTACCGCATCGAACCGCCTCCGGGCGTGCTGCAATGGAACGTATCGACGACGCACGCGAGGTGTGGATCGAGGACGCCCGCGGCCGCGAGTCCGACTTCACGCTCGACCTTGTCAAGGCGGCGACCGCGTCACCGATTTTTACGATCCCGAGGAGATCAAGCGTGTCTACTATCCTGAGGTCGAGCGGCTGCCGCGGGATGCGCTGAGCGCCCACCGTGTGTTCATCTTCGACCACAATGTGCGCAACGCCGGGCGGCCACGGATCTCTCCGCACGCTCCCCGGCCGTGCCACGGACGAGGTTCACATGGGGGTGGCTTGATCTGCGTTTCGATTGCAACATGGCAACAATCTGAGCCCGCTTGGGCGAGGGGAGTGAACTTGGCATCGAAGCCAAGGTTTGCGAGCTGAGCGACCAGGCGTTCACGCCCTTGGAGCGCCGATCGAAATGGTCGGCACCGAGATCCTGAAATTGCGCGCCGTCCTTGAGCATGTGGTAGATGGTGGGAGACATTCTGGATCAAGGAGCATTTCGATACTGCGAGCGACCCCTGGTTGGCGCCGGATGAATCCCTCTTGCTCGAGCGCTAGCACCATCTGGTGAACTGAAGGGGGGCTGACCCACGATTGCAGCCGGGGGCCACCGGTTCAGCCGGTATACGCATAGATAAATGCCAGATATTGACTTTTGCGTGAAGGGTTTGGAGACTCACTAAGGCCAGTTGCTCAGCGAATTTATCTGATAGTTAAGGGGAATATTGTTCGAGAATTGTCGGTCAACCAACTCAGAGATGATCCTCAGATCATCTCTGAATATCTCGGTGTGTGAAATACCATTGAGCGAACGGCGAGAAGGTAAAAAGAGTCCGACTTGTCCTACGTCAGCGCGGTTCGACTGGCCGAACTGATTTGAGTCAGAGCTGTTTGACCGGTCGAAGCCACTGACGAGGTACTTCGCAGGATTGACCGCATCAATTTTCAAGTCAACGCCTATTGCACGATCGATGAAAGTCAAGTTAGTGCCGCTGCACGTGACAGCGAAGCCGCGTAGATGCGTGGAGAAATCCATGGCCCACTTGATGGACTCATGGAGTGCCATTTTCGGTCAAAGACATAAGTTTTACTGCGGGTCAACGAACTAATGGCGACTGCAAGTTATTTGTTATTTGGGGACTTCGTGCCGGAGGAAGACGTGGTTGCCGTGGCGCGCCTAAAGGGCGGGGGCAAGGTTCGGTCCGGGGTGCGACGCATAATCCGGGGCGAGTGGGCGTTCGAAACCGTCCGGGTTGGTCGGTCCCGGTGTCCGGGGTTGGGGGAGACCGTCGGCAATGTCCGTGGGCAGGGGAACAACACCGAGCAACGTGGCGACTTCCCCGGCCTGCGGCAGATGCCGGTGGGGCTCCTTTAATCACCTTGCCGGCGCCTATCCCCTATCCCGCCGTCGGCGCCCGCTCCTGGGCCGCAGACGCTCGCGCCAGTTCGCGATTCTTGAACGCCTCGATGTCTCGAAATTGCGCCGCCGGGTGGTTCGCCGGCAGATAGGGCCCGTCGCCGAAGAGCTTCTCGCGCAGCGTTCGGCCTGGGCCATAGAACTTCGGATAAGCCCCGCGACGCTGTAGCTCCGGCACGAGGAAATTGACGACGTCCTCAAAGGTCTCGTGCGTCACCGCATAAGCAAGGTTGAACCCGTCCACATCCGTTCCCTCTACCCAGTCTTGCAATATGTCGGCGACCGTCGTCGCGGAGCCCACAAAAACCGGACCGACGCCGCCGATGCCGCCCCACAGCGCCAGTTCCTTGATGGTCCAGGTTCGATCTTTGCCGGTCAGATGCTCGACCAAGGAATGAACCGCGTTGGTCTCCTCTTTCTTGACCACGTCGTCCGGCGAGAACCGTCCAAAATCGATACCGCTCCACCCCGACATAAAGACCAACGCGCCGTCATACGACGCGTAGCGCTGGCACTCTTCGAACTTCGCCTTAGCCTTGGCGTCGGTCTCGTCGACGATGACGGTGATGAGATTGTAGATGAAGAGCTTGCTCGGATCGCGACCGGACTCGTGCGCCTTGGCGCGCACATCTTGGACATAGGCTTTCAAGAGGCGTTTCGACTGCGCGGCGACAAAGATGCATTCGGCATTGCGCGCGGCGAAAGCCTTGCCGGGCCCGGAGGCGCCGGCCTGATAGAGAACCGGCGTGCGCTGCGGCGACGGCTCGCAAAGGTGATAGCCAGGCACCTCGAAATATTTGCCCTTATGACCGATCTCGTGGACTTTTTCCGGCTTCGCAAAGATGCCGCGCTCGCGATCGCGAACGACCGCGTTTTCCTCCCAGCTTCCCTCGAACAGCTTGTAGAGCACCTCGACATATTCTTCGGCGACCTCGTAGCGATTGTCGTGGCGACGCAAACCGCCCTGGCCGATATTCTTCGCGCCGCTTTCGAGATACGAGGTGACGATGTTCCAGCCGACCCGGCCTTTGGTGAGGTGATCGGCGGTCGACAGGCGTCGCGCGAAAGTGTAGGGGTGCTCGAACGAGGTCGAGGCCGTTATGCCGATGCCGAGATGCTTCGTCGCCATGGAGATCGGCACGGCGAGTTGCAGTGGATCGTTCACCGGAATCTGGGCGGCTTCTCGGATCGCGTGATAGTTGCCGCCCTTGTAGACGTCGTAATAGCCGATCACGTCGGCGATGAAGATTCCGTCGAAAATTCCGCGCTCGAGCGTCGCGCCGAGCTCGGTCCAATATTCGACATCCTTGTACTGCCAGGAACGGTCGCGCGGATGGGCCCAGAGTCCCGGCGACTGATGGGCGACGCAGTTCATGTCAAAAGCGTTGAAGCGGATTTGTCTCGTCATGGCTTTTACTCAGTTTATGCTTGCCCGATACGCCACTGGAATGGCGGATCCGTTCCGTTCACGACAAACTCGCCGACAATGCGGTCCTTATATATACGGGGATTGTGAGAGGCGACGGTACGCGCGTTGCGCCAGTAGCGATCGAAGCCTTTCGATTGGCTGGTGGCCGAGGCGCCAAGCGCGTCGAACAACGCCGCCGTCGCCTCGAGCACCAACGCAGAGATCGTCGTTTGCGCTTGGGCGCTCTCAATTTCGGCAGCGATATTTGCCGCCTCCTTCGTCTTGCCGGCCACCTTCTGATCAAAGCTTCGTTGAAGCGCCTCCGCCGCCTTGAGCATAACGGCACCGGCCGCGTAAGTCAGACTATGGACTCTGCCAACCACCTCTAACACCTGCGGATCAGCGCTCGAACACGGGCCCGCGGCATGCGAATAAGTCCGTCGCCGTTCAGCGACAGCCTGCGCGGCGTCGGCGGACGCAGCGCGCGCGATCCCAACGAGCGTCGCGTGATGGACCTGCTGAAGAAAGGCCGGCGAGTAGCCGAAACGTAAATCGCCGCTGACGACGTGCTCGGGCTCGACCGGAACGCTGCTGAAAGTTGTCGTTCCGCTCGCCGTAAGTTTTTGACCAAAGCCGTCCCAATCGTCGACGATGTTCACGCCCGGAGCCTTCGCGGCGACCACGGCGGAAACCGCCTCATCAACGTCGTTCACCGCGCCGACCTCTATCCAATCGGCGAAAATGGACCCAGTCGTGTAGTACTTGGTCCCATTGAGCGTCAGGCACCCATCCGTCCTGCTGACGCGAGTCGCGAAGGCCGCCATTTTGGCGTCGCCGATTTCTGTCCATGCGCCCCCGACAAGATCGCCGCTCACAATGCGCGTGAACCATCGGTCGCGATGCGCCTCGTTCTGAGAATTCAGAACGTCCTCGTTATAGGCGAAGTGAACGCGAAGCGCCTGCGTCAGATTGGAATCGGCTTCGGCAAGCTCCGCCAGCAACGCGAACAATTCAGGCAAGGTTGCGCCATCGCCGCCATATTCCTTCGGCACGCGAAGCGCGCCAAAGCCAGCATCCTTCAACCATCGAATTTGATCAAAAGGCAGCGCCCGATCGCGCTCTCTCTGCACTGCGCCGTCCCGGATATTGTGGAAGAGCGGGCGAAAGCGCTCCGCCAAGTCTTCATATCGAAGTGATGGCGCGGCACCCCAAATCCCTTTTTGAGTTGTCATAGTACGCTCTGCGTTGGCGAGATTGTTCAGTGCGCCGCGACAGCGCGCTGCAATCCGGTTACCGCCGCGCCGCCCAGATAAAAGTCGCTCACGTCGTCGCGCGCGGCGAGCTCGGCGGCTGGCCCCGAAGCCGCGACACGGCCGTTTTCCAACACGACGCCATGATGCGCGTAGCGCAGCACCAGATGCACATTCTGCTCGGCGAGTAGGAAGCTGACACCGTCCTTTTGATTGAGACGCTGGATGATCTCGAAGATCTCCTCGACGATCATCGGCGCGAGGCCCATGGAGGGCTCGTCGAGCAGCATCAGCGTGGGGCGGCTCATTAGAGCCCGGCCGATTGCAGTCATCTGCTGCTCGCCGCCCGACAAGAGGCTAGCCTTGGCGCGGCGCCTGAGCTTGAGGCGTGGGAAGATCTCGTAGATCCGCTCAACGTCAGCTCTGAGCTCGCGTCGACTAGGCCGCCGGGCGAAGCCACCCGACAGCAGATTTTCCTCCACCGTCAGTTGCGGAAAGCAATGTCGTCCCTCGAGCACCTGGACAACGCCGCGACGGACGAGATCGGCGGGGTCGAGACGTCCCGTCGGTTCATCGCGCCAGCGGATTTCGCCCTTGACGACCGCACCGCGTGAGGCGCCGAGCAAGTTGCAAATCGCCTTGAGCGTCGTCGTCTTGCCGGCACCGTTGGCGCCGAGCAGCGCCACGATCGAGCCTTCGGGCACGCTGAGCGAAACCCCGCGCAGGGCCAGCACCGCGTCGCCATAGACCGCCTCGACATCCGCGACACGAAGCAGATCCCGCGCAGTATCGCCCATCGTGCTTCTCCATCTCAGTCCGTTGGGGGGTCGCGCGGCGGCAGGTCCTTTTCCTTCGCGTAGGCAGCCGCTTTGGCGTAGATCGCGTCGTGGAACAAGGCGCGGTCTCCGTTGAGCCAATCGGTCTTGGCCTGCCACTCGCTGCCGTCCCACTGCACGATCTTCGCCGCCGGATTGCCCTCATGATCGTTCGGCGTCACCTTCACCGGGCTCAACAGGCCGGTCGCGCCGATCTCCTCGATGCGCTGAGCCGTGATGTCGAGATGCTCGAGCGCCCATTGGCCCTCGTGCGTCGTCAACGGGCGATTGCCGAACTTGTTGTGGCCGATCCGTAGTGCCTCGACGTAGATGATCCCAGCCACGAGGCCGGCGTCGTAATAAACCGAGCCGAACTTGGACGGATCCTTGAGATCGCCCTTGCCGGCGTCGATCACGTCCTTCTTGATCGCTTGGCTGATCTTGAAGCGGCTTCCTGAGGGGAAGAGGGACACGGCGAGATAGTTCTTGGCCGCCGCGCCAGCGGGGCGCACATCCTCCTCAGATCCGCTCCAGATGTCGCCGATGATGTGATCCGCGGGGAAGCCGACGCGGGCCGCCGTCTTGATGCCGACGGGGGTCATCACACCCCAGGCGCGGAAGAACACCCAATCTGCGCCCTGCTGCTTGATTTGCTGCCACTGCGCCTGCTGCTGCTCGCCGGGATGGGGTACGGGAATCTCGATGTCCCCGAAACCGTATTTCTTGGCGAGTATCGCCAGCGGCTCGATCGTATCACGGCCGTAGCCGGAGTCGTGATACAGAGTCGCAATCTTCTGACCCTTCAGCTTGTCGTAGCCGCCAAGCTGTTTGGCGATATATTCAATCACGATCGAGGCTTCCGTCCAATAGTCGAACAGCAGCGGGAATTGGTAGGGGAAGACCGATCCGTCGACCGCGTCCTCGCGCCCGCCCCCGGGAGTCGTGAGCGCGATCTTGTCGGCGCGGAGCTTTTCGGAAACCGCGGCGTCAAACCCGCTCGAGGTGCCGACGATGAACGCGACGGTCGCTCCGTCGTAGCCGTTCTTGTAGCGCTCGTAGCATTCGAACGCGCGCTCGATCGTATAGGCGGTCTCGCACTCCTGAACGAACACTTTGACGCCGTCGACGCCACCTTGTGTCTTGTTCACGTAGGTGATGTAATCGCGAATGCCGGCCCATACCGGAATCCCTGAGGACGCATAGGGGCCGGTGCGATAGGAGAACAGCGGGTAGAGCTGCTGGCCTTCGTGCTCGCCCGCCACCGCGGCGGCGGTGAGACCAGTCGATCCCAGCAGAAGCGCACTGAGCAATGCGAACGCTTTACGAAAGCTGGTTTTGTGAGAGCTGGTCATATGGGTTTCCTTTGTCGTTGGGAGGCTTTCATTTCAGCAAAAGTTCATCCTTCGGCCGCCTCTCGCAAGGCGGTCCGACTCTGTTCGGGACGAGAGTCCCGCATCGCGGGCTGACCCGAGCAGGCCGAGGGCCCGAAACCTCCGTACATCAGCAAGAGGCGTTAGCCATCATGGCGTCCTCCTCCTGAGGCGAGTGGTCCAAAAGAGCCTCGGCAGTCGGCCAATCAAGCTGGCGAGGCCATCCGGCTCCTTGACGAGGAGCAGGATGATGATGACGCCAAAGATAACTCGCAGCGCGTTCGTCACCGTGCCGTGGTCGATGGCGGCCTCGAGGCCGGCTCCGAGCACGGCGAGATCCAGAACGATCGGCGTCAAAACGATGAAGGCAGCGCCCAGAAAATTGCCGACGAGGCTCGCCGAACCGCCGATGATGACGATGAAGAGCACTTGGAACGATTTGTCGAGATCGAAAGCGTGCGCGTCTGTCGTGCCGAGGTAACAGAAGGCCCAAAGCGCGCCCGCTACGCCGCAGAAGAACGAGCTGACCCCGTAGGCGAGCAGTTTGCGGCGGCCGACGGGAATACCCGCGACCGCGGCGGCCGTGTCCATGTCTCGGATTGCCATCCAGTCGCGGCCGATTCGGCTGTCGATGATGTTGTGAGCGAGCCAGTACAACAGGCAGGTCGTGACGACGGCGAGAGCGTAGCGGCCCGGCGGGATGTCCAGGTTATATCCGAAGATCTCAAGCCGCGGCGCTGAGATCGTCAACGTTAGGCTGTTGTTCGAGAACCAATGGAAATTGGTGAACAACCATTCGAAGAAGAATTGCGCGCCGAGAGTCGAGGCGCTGAGGTAGAAGCCCTTGATGCGCAGACTCGGAAGGCCGAACAGGACACCGAACGCCGCTGCAATCAGGCCGGCGCAGATCAATGCGAGAGGCAAAGGCAGATAAGGCGTGCGCAACAACAGATTGTAGGCCGAGAAAGCGCCGATCGACATGAAGGCCGCCGATCCCAGCGAAACCAGACCGGCGTAGCCCGTCAATAGATTGAGGCCGAGGCCAGCGAGACCCATCACGATCGTCGGTGTGATCAGCGAATTGAGCCAATAATCGTTTCCGAAGAAGGGAAGAGCCGCCGCGACCACTAGCACGCCCGCCAGCGCGATATGGCTTGGTTGGATCGGCGCGGAGCGGGCCGCGAAGGTCGACGCAACCGAGGTCATATCTCAAACCCTCGCGATCGGTGCTTCGCCGAACAGCCCCGATGGGCGGATCAGCAGGAAGGCGACGGCCAGAATGTAGGCGAACCAGTTCGAGACGCTGCCGTTGACGAACGGGCCTATGTAGATGTCCGCCAGGTTCTCTGTGGCGCCGATCATAAGGCCGCCGACGATGGCGCGGGGAATGGAGGAGAAGCCGCCGATGATGAGCACCGGCATAGCCTTTAGGACAACCAGCGACAGGGAGAATTGCACCCCCTGGCGCGCGCCCCAGAGAAGGCCGGCGACCAGCGCGACGAACCCTGACACGCTCCAAACAATTCGCCATATGTGCGGCAAGCGAATTCCTACGGATTGCGCAGCAAGCGTGTCGTCGGCGACTGCACGTAACGATATGCCCATGCGCGTTTTGCTGAACAGAACGGCGAGCACAGCGACCATCACGATCGCGATGGCCGAGGCGGAAATGTCGAATTGGGTGATCTGCAAGCCGTAGAGATCAAGCGGCGAGTCGTCGATGCCGAGTTCGAGCTGGTGCACGTCCGAACCGAACAACGTCTGCGCGAGCCCCTCGATCACAAAGCTCAACCCCAGCGTCGCCACGAACAAGGTGTTCGGGCTTCGATTGACCAGGGGGCGCAGCACCAGCCGTTCAATCAAGAATGCCCCAATAATCATGACGACGACCGTGACAGGGAAGGCGGCCCAAAAGCGAAGACCGTGTTCGTTCAGCACGACGAAGGTGAGCGCCGCGAACAGGACCATTGTCCCTTGCGCGAAATTGAACACGCCCGAGGCTTTGTAGATCAGCACGAAGCCGATCGCGACCATCGCGTACATCAGCCCGGCGAGCAGACCCGAGGTGAGAACATTGAGAAAGAACATTGGCCGACTCTCAGTGTTTGACGCCGAGGTAGGCGGAGATCACTTCCGGGTTGCGGCGAACCTCCTCAGGCGTTCCGTCGCCGACCTTCCGGCCGTAGTCGAGCACAATGACGTGATGCGAGAGTCCCATGACTACGCCGATATCATGTTCGATGAGCACGATCGCCGTGCCGAGCTCCTGATTAACGCCCCTGATAAACCGGCTGAGCTCGATCTTCTCATCGCCGTTCATCCCGGCCATCGGCTCGTCAAGGAGCAAGAGTTTTGGCGAGGCGACGAGGGCGCGCGCAAGCTCCACCCGTTTCTGGAGCCCGTAGGGCAATTGTCCCACGATGGTGTTCCGGTACGCCTCGATCTCCAGAAATGCGATGACGTCCTCGGCGCGTTCGCGAAAGGCGCGCCGTTCAGCCGGATGCCGGCCGACGCGAAAAGCGATTTCGAGGAAACTGGCATGGCCGAGCCGCGTAAGGCCCGTCAGCACATTGTCGAGCACGCTCATACGACGAAAGAGCGCGTTGTTCTGAAACGTGCGGGCGACGCCAAGTCGCGCGACGTCGAATGGAGTCGGCCGCTCGATTATATGACCGTCGAACACGATGCGGCCGCGGTCCGCACGGTAGACGCCGTTGACAATATTGAGGAGCGAGCTCTTGCCTGCCCCGTTCGGCCCGATTAACGCGCAGATCTCGCCTTGTTCGACAGCGAAGCTCAAGTCGACAAGGGCTTTGACGCCCTTGAATGATAAGGAGACGTTCTCGACCTGCAGGATCCCCCCGCTCATCACGCAACTCCGGTGAGCACGAGGCGGGGCAGCGGACCGCCGGAGGAGAAATTTCTTGCTTCGACGCCTGCAAGCTCCGGCGCGATGCGTCGCGGCAGCACTCCGAGGGCGGTGAACAAACGCTCCGCCGGGTCGTTGTGACTCAAGAGCTTGCGAACGCCACCGACTTCGGTAGTGCTCAGGCGGCATAGACTCAGCCGATACCGCGGCAGAGTCGTAACGAAGGACGCCAAGAGCGATCCAGACGACTCTCGGGATCGCGGCGCCCGCGCCACGATCCGTCCGCCAACGCCGCAGTCAAGAGGCAGACGGCTCGCGATTTCGGCATAATTGGCCGTCACACGCTCCGCCGAGGCGATCCAACGGTTTGGCCTAATTTCGCGGCGATCCCGCACCGGGGCGGCCAGCAACTCCGGGAGGGCCAGCGCCTCGCTAGAGGCGATCCAGGAATTGATCACGGCGTCGAGCCTGCCCGTCCAGCCAGTAGTCGCCTCGACCCAGAGCGTGGGCTTGGCGGTGATTGAGGCAGATTGAAGCCTTTCCGCCCGTCCATTGGCGGCCGCCTCGTCGCGTACGTCGGCGACCAAGCGCACGGAGCTACGGGACGAGCGCCCAGGCGGCGTCATGTGATCGAATACGATTGGGATCGGTTTGCCGGTCCGATTCGCGGCCTTCACCCACTTAGGCGGCGCCGTGCGGCCTTGTACGACCGCCAGCCCGGCCGGACGGTCCGCGCCATCGGCCTGCGCTTCGTGAATTGCGGACGCTTTCGCGTTGGGCGCAATCGACAACAACGACGCGCCGTTGATCCGGGCGGCCAGAGTGGCGATGACAAGATTCGGACTGATTTCGCCGGCGAGGGCGACCACTGACCCTGGTTCTACTCCGTGACGACGGAGGCCAGATGCATAGCGGTTCGCCGCCGCAACGACGTTGCGCCATGACCAAATGATCCGAACGCCCCGATGTTTGTAGCACAACGCCGCGCCCTCAGGATTGCGCGCTGCAGTCTTGAGCAAATGGTCAAAGGTCGTCGCCAATAAAGGCTGCAGAACCTTGTTGCTCATGTCGTCTCCATCTCGCGATGGGCTTAGTGCGGCCACAGTGTGCTGCGTTGCAGCACATCCACATCAAAACTGCTTTTTGCCATTTTGTCTACTAGTTTTATGGACTATATAGACAACCGATATCCCGACTCGAAAATCGTTCAGTTAGGCCGGCGGCGCCGGACCGTTGCCCTCCGAGGGTTCGATCCCTTCGGGCGCGCCAAAATATAGCTGCTTTCCGGCACAAAGATCGTAATTTCGGTGCAAAGCTGACCTGTAGCAAAATAGAAAAATTCCGTTGGGACGACGAGCCGGGGTAGTTTTGAAGTTAATCGATGACGAATTGAGGGATATCAGTTTGCGGAGCGTTCGCTCTGTGCTGTCTGCTTATCCTCGGCACTTTGCTTGGCGGGCGTGCCACCAATATTGATGAGATTATCTGCGATCACGCCAAGCCCAACCAGTGTTTCATTCCGTCCTCACCTCTGCAGCGACAGCATTGAGGCCATGTCGGCGCTTGGCGACGCTGATGCGTCCCTCGCATTCGGTTCGCCATTTCTGACCGTTGCGGAACCAGCGCTTCTTCTGCTCGCATTCGCGCTCAGCGCTTTTAGTGGAGCGATTGGCGACGAAGACGCGCTTGACGCCTTTTGCTTTCGCAGCTTCCTCATTTTTGTTGGAATGAAGGCGGCGTCGGCTGCTAGTAGATGCGGCGTGCGTCCGAGGTGCGACCTGGGTCGGCTCCACTGCCGCTCATCAAAACGAGAGGTTTCGAAAGGGCGAATTGGGCATAGTCAGGCGCGCTGAACTGCAATAGAATTTTTTATATATAATAGAGCTGGGGCCTGTCTTCAGTTGAGTTTCCCACCGGCGTACCGCCGACCTGCAGCGCATGAAACTGTGCTATTCTTGACCGTTTCGTCGGCACCGAGGTCAGCCTTTCGTTGGTGCGGTCAAGCCCGCAGTTGAGTTGGACCCGGGGTTACTGGAGCACTTCAGAGCTCCGTCCAGTAGGCGTGCGCGGTATAGCGGTCGGTGCGCGGATGGGTCCACAGGCCTCGCGACTGATGCACCACGAACAGTTTGAAATGGATCTGCTTGGCCATGAGCCTCAGAGCGCCCCGTGCCGCGGCGGATTGACGTCGTTGAGATAGAAGTTGCCGATATGGTGATATTTCCAGCGGACTGGGTCGTGCAGGGTATGGGTGCGCGCGTTGCGCCAGTGGCGGTCGAGCCCGAAGTCCTGCAGGGTCGAGCGCGAGCCGGTCAGCTCGAACAGCTTGCTCGAGACCTGGACCGAGACCTCGGTCGAGAGCGCTTTGGCTTCGGCCACGGCGATTGAAGCCTCGGCCACGGTCTGGTCGGTTGGATTGACGACCGCGACATCGACAAAGTGCCCCGCCCGTTCGAGCAGGGTGTCGATGGCATTGACCCGGATGACGAGATCACCCACCGCATGAATGACGTGAGGATCGTCCGAGCCACGCTCGAAATTCGTCTCGAACCAAGGGCGCGCGTATTTCCTCACAAAGGCCAGCATGTCTGCGAGCACACCGCGCGCAATGCCGGTGTCGACGGCCGCGTGGATGAGCTGGGCCACGGGGCCCATCGGGGTCGGCCGGTCGAACACGTCCTGATGCGGGACCACCTGAAACGGATCGACCTCGACGCGGTCAAAGAACGTCGATCCGCTGCCAGTGGTCCGCTGGCCGAAGCTCGACCAATCATCGATGAGCGTCAGTCCGGGCGTGCTGCGCTCGAGCAAAACCACATGCGACCGGCCAGCCTCGTCGTTGGCGACCGCCGCGATGATGTGCGCGAACAAGGCGCCGGTCGAATAGAATTTCTGACCGTCGAGGATGAAGAGCTCGCCGTTTCTGACGATCCTGGTCTGAAAGTCGATCGCGGTGCGCGTTCCGATTTCGGTGAAGGCATTTCCCAGCCGATCCCCGTCGAGCGCACGCTCGAAATAGTATCCCTTCTGGTTTTCGGTGGCGCCGAGCCGCAACGCTTCGACCATGTAGTAGTGATTCTGCGGGATCTGGCCCAGGCTCGCGTCCGCAGCCGAGATGATGGCAACCACTTCGGCAAGCGTCCGATACGATACACCGGCCCCGCCGTGCTCTTTGGGGACCGTGATGCCCCAAAGCCCGCTCTGGGAAAAGCGATCGATCTCGGCGACCGGCAGACGGCGCTCGCGGTCGCGCTCGACCGCGCCGACGAGGAATTCGGCAGCCAAGCTGCGGGCGACATCGATCGCTTCCGCATCCGAGCCGATGCGATGCGCCGGATCGCGGCGAGGCGGTATGTGTGGTGCAGGTCGGCTCGTCCTCGGGGCCGCCTGCTCATGCAGATTACGATCAACGCTAGTCATCATGTCCCTCGGTGCAAGGAGCGGCCGCGCTAATGGCCCGGTCCAGGAGAGTTCGAATTTTCAGAGCCAGGGATGGCGGGGCGGCTTGACGCCGTTCAGGTAATAGTTACCCACGTGGAAATACTTCCAGCGTACCGGGTCGTGCAGCGTGTGGGTGCGCGCGTTGCGCCAGTGACGATCGAGATTGTGGGCGGCCAGTGTCGAGCGCGTGCCGCCGAGCTCGAACAGCTTGTTGGTCGCCTGGATGGCGATCTCGGTCGAAAGCACCTTGGATTCCGCGGTTGCAACCGCGGCCGCCGCGACCGTCTCCTCGTTTGGATCGACCAGTGCGGCGTCGATCAGCCGGCCCGCCCGCGCGAGGATGGCCTCGGCCGCATGCAGCCGGATTTCGAGATCGCCGATCGCCGCGATCGTGAACCAGTCCTCCGAGGCATGGCTTTGGCCGCTGTCGACCCATGGACGCGCCTTGGTGCGCACGAACGCGATGGTGTCGGCGATCGCGCCCTTGGCGATGCCGGTGTCGACCGCCGCCTGAATGATCTGCGAGACCGGGCCCGCAGCCGTCGGACGGTCGAACGCCCGGTGCGCCGGAAGCAGATGATTTGCCGGTACGCGCACGTTCTCGATGATGACGGTACCCGACGCCGTGGTGCGCTGGCCGAAGCTCGACCAATCATTGACGACGGTCAAGCCATGCGCCGCGCGATCCGCAAACGCCAGGTGCGGTTGGCCTTCTTCATTGAGACCGACGATCGGCACGATGTGCGCCAGCAGCGCGCCCGTGGAATAGAATTTCCTTCCGTTCACGACATAGTCATCGCCATCATGCGTGATTCTGGTCTCGAACTCGGTGACCGTCCGGCTCCCGGCCTCCGAGAAGGCGTTGCCAAAGCGAATGCCCTTGAGCACCTCGCCGAAAAAGAAGTGCTTCTGCTGCTCGGTCCCGTCCAACGCGATATGCGCGATGACGGCGAGGTGGTTCTGGGGGATCTGGCCGAGCGAGGGGTCCGCCGCCGAGATGATCTTGATCATCTCGGCCAGTGTCACATGGGACACCTCAGCGCCCCCATAGGCCTTGGGCACATTGATGCCCCACAGTCCGCTCTGCGAGAAATGGTCGAGCTCGGCGAGCGGCAGAATGCCCTCGCGATCGCGCAGCGCCGCATCCTTGGCGAACTCATCAGCGAGGCGGTGGGCGATCTCAATCGCTTCCGCATCGCTCTTGATCACGTGCGCCGGCTTGGCAGGACGCGGTCGCGGCGGGAACGCTGCGTCGGGCGTATTGACCCGCGGTGCCTTGTGCAGATCGTGGATGGTCATGGGAGCTCCTTGCGTTTCCGAAGCGTCCTTCGATCAGCCGTGCGGTGGGCCGCGCCGAACTCGTGGCTGCCGACGCCGAGATAGAAGGCCTCCACGTCAACAGTGGTGCTCAGCTCGGCGGCGGCGCCGTGAACCGTGATCCCGCCGTTCTCGAGCACATAGGCGTAGTCGGCCAAGCTCAGCCCCACGTGGGGCGTTCTGCTCGGCGATCAAAAAGCTGACCCCAGCCTCTGCGTTGAGATGCCTGACGGCCCCGAAAATCTCCTCGACGATGATGGGCGCGAGCCCCATCGAGGGTTCCTGACGTATGAGCAGCACTGGCCGAGTCATCGGGCCGCGACCGATTGCAATCATTTGCTGCTCGCCGCCTGACCTGAGGCCCGCTCGCGGCTTGCGGCGGGTCTTCAGTCTGTGCAGATCCGCAACGATCTGCTTGCGGGCCGGCCGGCGATGGAAGCTGCTGGCCAGCAGGTTCTTTTGGACGGTCGGATGCGCAAACACGTGTCTCCTCTCGAGCATCTGGGCCCGGCTTCGACCATCTTGATTAATATATTAATACGATAGACTAACTTGTGTATAAGCTCAAATAGATTCCGCCGAAAAAGAAAATGATGCTCTCGTGGCCCCACTGCGCGCCGAACCTTGCTTTCGGCGGGCCATCCACTGGAACAGTATGGCGTTCTCGACGAGCTCAAGCGGCTCGCAAAGCCGGCGCTTCCGCATTTCGGCGAAACGAATGCATGAGGCGCCCACGAGACGGTGGACGCTGTTCGCGGGCTCTGTGTCGCGCGGCCCGAGATTGAGATCAAATTTGTACGCTGACAGGCGGCACGGCTGTCACCCGGGAGGGCTATCCGAGCAACCTGTGCCTGATGAATCCGGTTGTCGGCGCGCAGCAGAAAGGACGGCGTCTTGGTGCGGGCCGAATGTATGAATTCATCGACAGGGCGCGCGCCGCACCGATAGCGACGGATGAGAGGCTGGCTTGCCAGTAAAGGGCGCCAGCTTCCCGCCGTTCGTGCTCGGGCTCGGCGACTGCGTCTTCGGGACGATTGTGGTCGCGTCCACGTCCGCGGGGCACTGTAGGAAACAGATCCTTCACTGCATAGGTGTCGCTTCCTGTCGCGCGCGACGATCTCTGGACCGAACTCGCAGATCACGCGCGCGGACATTGGCTTGCCGCCACCGGCGATGCGCCCGAGCGCGAAAGGGTCACCAGCGACCAGTGGTCGCTCCCGGAGGTGGATGACGTTTCGGTGCGCTTCAAGCGTTCGTACACTTGACGCGCTCGCGGGAGTCTCTCTTGTCGTTCTCAGACGAAAGGCTTGGCGTCGTCGGTGAATCCGGCTCCGGCAAGACCACGCTCGGAAGGTGGCGCTGGGGTTGCGGCGGCCCGATCGCGGCGAGGTCCGCTTTCAAGGGCAGCCGTGGAGAGGGCTTTCGGAGTCGGTAAGGTGTCGCTTGCGCTCGCGGATCCAGACCATCGTCCGGCATTCACCTGGCTCGTTCGATCCGCGCTACACCGTGGAACGCATTGAGCAGCCTCTGCGTCTGCGGGGCGACCTCGATCGGGCCGCGCGGCGCGACAGGATTGCGGAGTTGATCGAGCTCGTGGGCTGGCACCGGAGTGGCCCAGCACGCTTTCCGGCGGTCAGAGACAGCGCGTCTCGATTGCACAGGCATTCGCGTCGGAACCTGACCTGCTGGTTTGTGCCGAGCCTGTCTCGTCCCTCGACGTGATGTCACAGGCTCATGTACTGGATCTGCTGGTCGTGCTGCAGGGACGGCTGCGTGTAGGGATGCTGTTCATTTCCCATGATCTCGGCGTCATCCAGCATGTGAGCCATCGCATCGCGGTGATGGAGGGTGGCCGCACCGTCGAGACCGGGACGGTGGACGAAATATTCGACGACCCGCAGCATCCCTACACCCGACGTCTCCTTGGCGCGGTTCCCCGTTTGCTCGGATTGAGCTTTACAAAAGCGATGCTCGGATGATTCGGGACGTGTGATGAAGACAGCGTTCGCAGTCGGTATAGGGCCGAACTTGCTGCTGTGGACGCCGTGCCGGTGCTGGCGGTAACGATGGCCATCGAGGCATCGATCCGGCCATGGCCTCGCAATTCGCAATGATCAGCCCCCTCCTCACCATCCTGCGGAGCGTGGTCATCCTTGGTGAGCCCCTTACCGGATGGATTGCCGCAGGCGTCGTACGGGTCGTTGCGAGTATTCTGGCGTTCAGCCGTGCGACCTGGTGCCTGAACAACCGGCAAAAATCAGGGCATGCTGACCTTGTTGCGCACGCTGGCCTGGGTAACGACGCTGTTCGGCGGCACGTCCTGAGTCAGCCAGATATTGCCGCCGATCGTGGAGCCGCGGCCGATCACGATGCGCCCGAGGATCGTAGCGCCGGCGTAGATCACGACATCATCCTCCACGATCGGGTGGCGGGCATTGCCCTTGACCAGCTTGCCTTCTTCGTCGGTGGGGAAGTGCCGCGCGCCCAGCGTGACCGCCTGATAAATGCGGACATTCTCACCGATGATCGACGTCTCCCCGATTACCACGCCGGTGCCATGGTCGATGAAAAACCCGCAACCGATGGTGGCGCCGGGGTGGATGTCGATGCCGGTCCGGGCGTGGGCGATCTCGGCGATCAGGCGGGCGATCAGCTGCGCGCCCAGGCCATGGAGGATATGGGCCAGACGGTGATGGATGGTCGCCGTCATGCCGGGATAGCCGATCAGGATTTCCGGAAAGCTTTTGGCTGCGGGATCGCCGACGAACGCGGCTCTGAGGTCGCTGACGAGAAGGCCGCGCACCGCGGGCAACTGCGCGGCGAAACATCGGGTGAGATCGTCCGCGTCAGGGCGGCGAAACCCGGGCGATAACTCGTCGCCAATAAAGAGCGCGGCACGATGAATCTGTTCGGATAGCGATTCGAGCGCGACGCTCAACCGATGGCCGACGAAATAGTCAATGTTCTCGCCGTCGAGGTCGAACGGGCCGTAGTGGCGAGGAAACAGCGCCTCGGTGAGGTGGTTGACGACTTCGGTGAGCCTGTCCTGCGATGGGGCCCGGTGCGGAGCAATGCCATCCTTGCGCAGGCTGTGGGTCTCTTCGCGGGAGACGCGCAACTCGGCAACCAGACGATCGAGCTGCCAGCGCTTGTGCCGCCCCGCATCAGGGCCGGTTGTGGTGACACCTTGATTCACGATCCCGTCTCCCATCGTTCACGCGGCGTCCTTTTGGTTTTGGAAAGCCTTATCACCGGACGTGGGCCAGCGGCATGCCCACATCGACAAAAAGATCGAGATCATCGTTCCGCTTGATCTCGACATATTGTCCGTCCCAGTACACGAGGCTCGAAAGCCGGTCGGACAGCGTGATCGAGAGCAG